>Ga0315293_10001164_pt1 | contig 25482 bp, 24 predicted proteins | sample YL17G13_20_MG_FD_203071 | JGI IMG/M metagenome (GOLD analysis project Ga0315293, IMG submission 203071) | Sediment microbial communities from Yellowstone Lake, YNP, Wyoming, USA - YL17G13_20 | ecosystem: Environmental > Aquatic > Freshwater > Lake > Sediment | place: USA: Wyoming | collected...
TTTTATGTAGGAACTTGTTTTATTGGTGCCGAAAGACTATAAGCACTCCAAATCTTCGGCTCAAGCTAGAATATTAAAAATGCTTTTTTTTACCCTAATTGGGCAACAGGCCGTCGAGACCTGACCCCGATGCGTTTTCTTCCTATCAGTACAAACGATTTCGTTTAGCATCCCACTGTGCCTTTGAATTCTTCAAGATGGAGGGTGTCCAGGTGTGGGAGTAAAAGAAGATCCTGAGTGAGGGTGATGCAAGGGGTGGAAATGCATTCAAGGAGAATGAACAATGAGTACCTGTTGGTACTGTGAAAAGAATGTGGCAAATGCAGGCAGTTCAAAAAAAGTCATACTTTATAAAAAAGGGGGAGTGACTGCCACAAGAAGATTGATTACACAGCATTATCAGACAATAGACGTGACGATCCCCGGCTGCCTGCTGTGCAAAGAGTCCTATGACAGAATCAACCGATTTACTGCTGTGGCCCTGACCTTAAGCTCCCTTGCCGGAGTCCTGGCAGCCATTCTAATGGACCTTCTAAACCCCGGATATTTTGGATTGGCCGAGATTTGTATCGGCATCATGGTCTTCGCCCTGGGAATTTATCTCAGCCGCCTTCTGATAAAAAAGATTCCCGTCCACTTCCTGAAAGGCAAGGATCCCATGAAATATCCTGAGATTGCGGAAAAGTTGGCCGACGGCTGGAAGGATTACAAGTCTTAACAAGAAGAAGACTGGGGACGGTGCTTGACTTTGTGACTTTACGGGAAAGTCTGAGAACGGAGCAAATATGTCTATAAGCAGCATGTGTTTTGGAGGAACTCCGATTTTAGTTATTGGCAAAACTTGCGTGAAATCTTCTACAATCGTTTTTAAAGAGGTCAATGATCATGAAAATACTGGTAATTGGCGGAACGGGGCTGGTAGGAAGTTATCTGCTGCCAAGGTTGGTTGCCAACAAAAATGAGGTGTATGCTCTGACGCGATCGGAAGACAAAATTGAAAGAATCAAAAAACTGGGGGCTCAAGGGATTTTGGGCGATATAAGAAATCCCCGGGAATTTGAAAGGGATTTACCGGACGGGCTTGATACGATCGTATTGTTGGCCATGCCCAGCGTGAAACCCGGGCGCAGGATGACCCGAAAGCGCAAGGCGGAATTAAGGGAAGAAACCAACGATTTTTTTCATAATGCGATGGATCTGGCCATCCGCTATAATGTCCCCATCATTTTGCCGGGTGGGACAAGTTACAAGACAAAAAATGACGAAATTGCGGATGAAACCTGGCCGATTTTAAGGACCGGCCTCACCGAAATTGGCACGGATACGGATGAAATGGTCAACCAAGCCATAAAAACGAATCGTCCGCGAGTTATTCAGCTGATCTATGGAAAAATTTACGGCAATGGCGGACTTTTCCGCTTCATGTACGAGATGATGGCCAAGGGGCGAAGCAAAATCATCGGCAAGGGTGAAAACTTCATTCCCAACATTCATGCCAGCGATGCGGCGGCGGCCATCATCAAGGCCATTGAAAAAATGCCGATCGGGGAAAAGTTCATTATCGCCGACGACACGCCGGTGACTCAAAAAAACTTTGCTTTTTACATGGCCGCATTGATGAATAAAAAGCGGCCGGGGCACATTCCCGGATTTGTTGTCAAGTTGGCATTGGGGAAGGATTTTTATGAAATCGTGCGCATGAATTGCAAGGTGTCGAACGCCAAGGCAAAAAAAATGTTGGACTGGCATCCCGAATACCCATCGTATAAAAATGGCTTGGAAGCAACCATAAGCGAAATGAAAGAAAAGAAAAATTATTTTGCCTAGAGGAATTGGGACGGTGCATGACTTTGTCAGGACCCATGTAGGAGGCCTCATGAATTTAAAGACGAAATATGTGATCCAGACCGACATCAAGTTCGGGGCACTGGAGAAGATCGACATCGAAGCGATTGAAAAGGCGTGCGACTACGACTGGTTCAACCAGACGCTGTGCCGGGTCAACGATTCCTTGGTGCGCCTGGGCATCCTGAAGGGGGAGTTTCACTGGCACCAGCACGACAAGGAAGACGAGTTTTTCTATGTGGTGGAGGGGCGGCTGCTCATCGATTTTGAAGGCCGCACAGTGGAACTTTCTCCCCGGCAGGGGATCGTCGTCCCCAGGGGAGTGCGGCACCGGCCGCGCGCTCCCGAGCGCACGCTGGCGCTGATGGTCGAAGCCGTCACGGTCAAGGCCATTGGCGACGCCTGAAATGGCAAGCCGGGGATCCGGTATTGAAAAAAGGAGAAACAGCATGGAATTTTCCGAGTTGCTGAAGATCAGGCAGAGCGTGCGCCAGTACCAGCAGCGGCCGGTCAGCCGCGAGCTGCTGGAAAAGCTGATCGAGGCCGTGCGCCTGGCGCCTTCGGCCAGTAACGCCCAGCCCTGGAAGCTGATCATGGTCGACGATCCCGAACTCCGCTCCCGGGTGGCGCAGGCCACCTTCAGCGCGACCGTCACCTTCAACCGCTTCGCCCTGGAATCGCCGCTGATCGCCGTATTCGTGACCGAGAAATCCGGCTTCATCACCCAGGTCGGCGCCATGCTCAAGAAACGTCCGTTCTCCCTGATCGGCATCGGCATCGCCGTTGCCCATTTTTGCCTGCAGGCGGCGGAGCTGGGCCTGGGCACGTGCATCCTGGGCTGGTTCGACGAAAAGAGGATCAAGCGCCTGCTGCGCATCCCGGCAGGGAGAAGGATCGGCCTGCTGGTCACGCTGGGCTACGTCGTCGAGGGGTATCCGCTGCGGGAAAAATCGCGCAAGGGCGCCGATCTCATGAGCAGTTTCAATTCCTATTGATTATGGTCCATTTGATGGCTAAGGAGGATTATGGCATGGAATTTTACCAGGCGCTGAAGAAGCGGCGGACGGTGCGGGAGTTCCAGGACAAGGACGTGCCTGAGGCGGCGCTGCGGCGCGCTCTGGCGGCGGGGTTGCGGGCGCCGTGCAACGCCCATTTGAAGAGCTGGCAGTTCATCCTGCTGAGCGACCGGGAGAGAAAATCCAGGGCCGTGAGCGAGGGCTTGCGGGCGCGAGACGTGAAGGACAGGGGGGAGATCGAGCGCTTTGTCGCGCAGTTCGATGACGAGGAGTTGAAAAAAGTCTACCGCCGCTCGCTGCCCTTGCAGTTGACCATGATGCTCCAAGCCAGCCAGGTACTGGTGGTCTGTTATAAGATGAAGCCGCTGGCCGAATGCCGCACCCTTTTCGAGCTGAACCCACTGGCCTCGGCCTGGATGTGCATCGAGAACATCATGCTGGCCCTGGCCGTCGAGGGGCTTTTCGGCTGCACCTACACTCCTTACCAAGCCAAGGGATTGAAGGAGTTTTTGGGCGTTCCCGCCGCTTACGAGATCGCCGCCGTCATCCCCTTCGGCTTCCCCAAGGACCCGCCCGCAGAGAATGAGGAAGAAGACCTCGACGCGCGGCTGCACGTCGACGGCTGGAAATAGGATCCAGCCAATTGGCTTGGCCGGAAATTAAAAGACGATTCCCAGCAGGATCAGGAGCGAGGAACCGGTGAAGATCGCCGGGCACAGCTTGAAGGGAATGAGGCGTACCTTGAAGCCGGTAAAAAGCGAGATGAGCGACAGGGCGTTGAGCATGGCGAAGGAGAGCCAATAGACCGTCCGCGCGACCGGGGAGTTATGACCAACGGCCGTGACCGCGGTGACGAGAAGCCCGATGAATATCAGGGCCGCGCCCTCGACGATCCATTCCATGGCAATGATCCTCCGGTTGTCGGCCGTGATCTCCCCGAAGCCGCGCAGCACGCTCTTCGTCGGGAACAAATGGGCGACGCCCCAGGCGAAAACAAGGAACGCGGCCAGATAAAAAAAGATCGGATTCAATATGGCTCCTCCCGCGGGCGCTCCAACGGCGGTCCCGCTGACGATCGCACTCATTTTAAGCGATAATCGATCGACAGGCAACGGGAAGGCCTGGGAGCGAATTGTTTTTATTGTTATAATCGGAATTCAAACAAAGGAGATTGTGCATGAAAACCATAGGGCTTTTGGGCGGCATCACGTGCGAATCGTCGCTGGTCTATTACCGGTTGATCAATCGGATGACCAGAGAGAGGCTCGGGGGCCATCACTCGGCCAAGAGCGTCATGATCTCGGTCGATTTCGCCGAGATCCAGCCCCTGACCGAGAGCGGCGACTGGGACGGAGTGCTGGCCATCCTGCTCAAGGCCGCCAAAGGGATCGAACGCGGCGGCGCCGACCTTTTGCTGCTCTGCGCCAACACGGCCCACAAGCTCTTCGAGGCCATCGGCCGGGAGATCGCCATCCCGATCGTGCACATCGTGGACGCGACGGCCAGGGAGATCGAGAAGGCGGGGTTCAAAAAGGTCGGGCTGCTGGGGACCCGCTTCACCATGGAAGAGGATTTTTTTAAAGGCCGGCTGCAGGAAAAATACGGCATCGAGGCGGTCGTGCCGGGCAAGGAGGAGCGCGAGCGGGTCCACCGCATCATCATCGACGAGCTGGCCCTGGGGAACATCAAGTCCGAGTCGAGGGATGAGGTCAGCAAGGCGATGGACGGCTTGGGCGCGAAAGGGGTGCAGGCCATCATTCTTGGCTGCACCGAATTGCCGCTGCTGATCACCCAGGACCAGTGCCGCATCCCTCTCTTCGACACCACCACCATCCACGCCCGCGCGGCGGTGGATCTGGCATTGGCTGCGCAAGACCCCCGCTGAGGTCTTTCAATCGTTTTTTTGACAATGGAGAGCCCCAATCCTATACTTGAACTGAGAAAAAAATTTAATCAAAAAGAAATTTTATGGGGCAGCGGGAGACAAGGGGGGATCGATGAAAAAAAGAGTGGGCCTGTGGATCGACCATAAGAAGGCGATCGTCGTGGCGATTACCGGCAAGGAGGAAGAAGCAGGGCTGATTATTTCCCGGGCGGAGAAGCAGCCCCGGCGTTCCGCCGCTTCACGTTTGGCGGGTCCATTTGAGCCCCGGCACGTACCCGCCGATGATATCCGTCAGAGGGTTTTCACCGGGCAGCTTAATCTCTACTACGATGCGGTCATCGCCTGCATCAGGGACGCGGAAGCCATCTTGATATTCGGCCCCGGCGAGGCGAAGGGCGAACTGAAGAAACGCCTGGAAAGGGACGGCCTGGGCGGACGAATCGCCGCGGTCGAAACGGTCGACAAAATGACGGATCGCCAGATCGCGGCCAAGGTGCGCAAGCAATTCTGCACGTGACGTTCGGCGAACGAGCCGGAAGCAAGCCCCGGGGCTGACCATATTCTATGTCGCGGTCACGGAGGCAGCCAAGAAGTATTTCTACTCGCGGGTGAAAAACGCCATTGCCTGAAGTGGATTTTATATCCATATCCTTGCTAGCTGTAAAATCGCGCTGGCGAAATGTGAAATATGGTAAAATGATGACCGCCTGGATGAGGTCGTGACAGGCAGGGCTGGCTGAGAATTTCATGAAAAAACATCTTTTCGCCCCGGGGTGCGCGCTGTTCCTTTACAAACCGCACCTGGTTGAAAAACTGCAGGAGCATCTGGAGCTTAGCTACGGCCCGGTCGAGTTGCTCTCCGCCTGTTGCCATCATACGCCGGCCGTTCCGGCCGCTGCTAAAGTCATCACCGTCTGCCCCGGCTGCGACCGGCGCTACCGCGAAAATTACTCGACGCCGCATTCCATTTCCCTGTGGGAGCTGCTGCTCCAGGGCGACGGCTTCGCTTTCCCCGACTACCATGGGCGGCAAATGACGATCATCGACGCCTGCCCCACCCGGGACCAGAAGCGGATCCACGAAGCCGTGCGCGCCCTGGCGGGGCGGATGAACATTTCCATCGTCGAGCCGGCGCGGACGCGGGAGAAGGGCACCTGCTGCGGCGACACCTTCTACGGCGCTCTGCCGACCGGGCGGGTCATCGAACAGATGAGGGCCAAGGGCAACGAGATGCCCCTGGATGAGATCCTGGTCTATTGCGTTTCCTGCAGCAAGTCGATGTTCAACGCCAAAAAGCGCCCCAGGTATCTGGTCGACCTGTTGTTCGCCGAGGCGACCGTGCCCGGGACCACGGATCCCGACGCTTGGCACCGTGAGCTGGATGCGTTCATGGCGGCCCACGGAGGCGCATAAGAAGGGCGCGGTGCCCCAGACTGGCGGCCGCCGTAGTTTGCGTCCCCTTGAAGGGATATCATGCCTACAACCGGGGGTCCGCAGCGATGGCGGATGCCGGGCCAGGGAGAACGCGCCATGGCAGAAATACTCAAGCCGCCCTACCTGTGAGTTCTGCCGCTGCCCCGGCGGCGGAGCGAAATGAAGCAGGATAACTGGACCGAGTTCAAGCACTTCGAGTGACTAAGGATGGAATATTTTTCACATTAAAGCTATAATTTCCCAAGACACTTTAGGAGCAAGACAATGGCATACAAGGACATCCTGAAGAATTCGATCAAGACGTTCGAGGACCTGGAGAAATGGCTCGTCGGCCAGAAAGCGCGGGTCGATCCCCGCCTGCGCGAGGTCATCGCCAGGTATCCCATGCGGGTGAACACCTACTACCTCGGCCTGATCGAGAAGATGAATGACCCCATCTGGAAGCAGGCCATCCCCGACGTGGAAGAGCTGGAGCATTACATGGACCTGACCGCCGACCCGCTGGACGAGGAGGGCGACATCCCGCTGGGCGGCCCGCGGACGATCATCCACCGCTATCCCGACCGCGTCCTGCTCTTCGTGTCGAACGAATGCGCCATGTACTGCCGCTTCTGCACGCGCAAGCGCAAGGTGGGCGACGAGATCAAGAACCCGTCCATGGACGAGATCAACAAGGGCATCGAATACATCGCCAGCCACGAGGACATCCGCGACGTGCTGATCTCCGGCGGCGACCCGTTCCTGCTCGGCACCAAGCGGCTCGACGAGATCCTGGGCAAGGTGAGAAAGATCCCGCACATCGACCTGTTCCGCATCGGCACCCGCGTCCCCTGCGTCTGGCCGCAGAAGCTGATCGAGGACGCCGAGTACGTCGAGATGCTCAGGAGCCATACGCCCAAGTCGCTCAAGGAGCCGCAGTTCTTCATCAATACCCACTTCAACCATCCCAATGAGATCACCGAGCAGAGCTACCAGGCGGTCAAGGTGCTCCGCGACCTGGGCATTCCCGTGGGCAACCAGAGCGTCCTTTTAAAAGGGGTCAACGACGACACCGACGTGATGCGCGACCTGGTGCACGGACTCGGCCGGATGGGGATCAAGCCCTATTACCTTTATTATGCCGACTTCGTCGAGGGGACCGGCCATTTCAGGACCCAGATCTACAGCGGCAAGGAGATCTGCCGCGACCTGTGCGGGGCCACCACCGGCTTTCTGCGCCCGACCTACGTGGTCGACGCCCTGGGCGGCCGTGGCAAGACGCCGGTCGACCTCGGCTACTCGGAAGGGATCAGCGACGACCGCAGGGGCGGGGTGATCACCTCGCCGCTCGGGCTGGGCAAAGTCTACGTCAACGATCCGATCGAAAAGGTGGAAGGAAAGCCGAGCCGGCACAACCCCAACCGCAAGTAGGGAAAAATCAAGGATAATCGTGCATTTCCATAGCTGATCAAGGGGAGGATGAAGTGGTTAAAATAAAGGGCAAGGTCGGTCTGCTGGCCGGAATTTTGCTGTTCTCCTGGGGTTGCGGCAATCCCTACTATTTCGACTTGCAAACCGAAGTCCCGCCAAGACATGAGGACTGGAGGATTGACAAGGTCCTGCTGGTCGAAGACGTTGAGATCAGCGAAACCTACCGGGATTCCCGTATTGTCTGCCGGGAGTCGCCGTTCCAGGTGAAGTATCACAATACGGCATCCTGGTCGAAATCGCCCGATGAATTGATCGAGGACGCCGTGGTCCTTTTCTGGAAACAAAGGGCGGTTTTTAAAAAAGTGAATACGTATGGTTCAGGGAAGGATCCCGATTGGACGATGAGGATGCGCATTGATGTTATTGAAAAATATCTTGTTCAGAAAAACTGGTATGCGCGGCTGGCCCTGGAGATGGAAATAGTGAATCCCGAAAACAACGAAACTCTGCTGGTCCATTCCTTCGACCGAAGATCAGCATTGGGAAAGAACCGCATCCGCCTGGTTCCGGAAAAAATCTCGCAGATCCTTTATGAAGAGCTGCTGAAGGTCGAGGCGAAGCTTCAAGAAATTGCCAGATCAAAAAAAGAAGATTCCTGACGGGATATTGATCAATGGCATATTGGAAGGGCCATGAAAAAAAGCAATAAGGAGAGCAAGATGCAGTGGTACGAAGAGTTGTTCAAGGACTACGGCGAAAAATGCGACAAGGAGAACTTCAAATGACACAGTGGTATGAGGAGCTGTTCAAGGATTATGCAGGAAAATACGACCAGGAGCCCTACACCCAGGGCACTGTCGGCGAGTGCGATTTCATCGAGCAGGAAATAGGGCGGAACAAAAAGACACGGATACTGGACATCGGCTGCGGCACTGGCCGCCACGCCCTGGAACTGGCGCGCCGGGGCTACAAGGTGGTCGGCGTCGACTTGTCGGAATCGCAGCTGCGCCGGGCGAAAGAAAAAGCCGCTGAACAGAACCTGCAGATCGTTTTCCGGAAGCGCGATGCGCGAAAGCTCCTTTTCCGGCATGAATTCGACCTGGCCATCATGCTGTGCGAGGGTGCTTTCCCGCTGATGGAAACCGACGAGATGAACTTCCGTATTCTGCAGGGTGCCGCCCAAGCGCTGAAGTCGGGCGGCAAGCTCATCTTTACTACCCTCAACGGCCTCTTTCCCCTGTTCCACTCGGTGAAGGATTTCCTCGAGGCGGAGAAAGGGGAAAGTGGCGCCGCCTGCGTGGAGAGTTCGTTCGACCTGATGACTTTCCGCGATCGCAATGTCACGACCATCGTCGATGACCATGGGAAGACAAGAGAACTGCGCTGCGACGAGCGTTATTACGTGCCCTGCGAGATCACCTGGCTGCTGAAAACGCTTGGCTTCAAGACCATCGATATATATGGTGCCCGCCTCGGCGCTTTCAGCCGTGCCGACAAGCTGACGAGCGAGGATTTCGAGATGCTGGTAATCGCCGGAAAATAGTTGAAATGAGGCATTGAATCATGCTTTCAAAAAGGAAAAACCATGAAGAAAAACAAAGGCAGCGCGGCTCAGGGGAAACATTTTGAATGCCATCCTTTGACCAGGGGCCGCTGGGTCGATTTTGAGGAGCTTTTTGGCAGCCGGGGGGCTTGCGGGGGGTGTTGGTGCATGTCTTGGCGTCTGCCGCGGAAAGAGTTCAACGCCCGGAAGGGTGAAGGCAACCGTCAGGCTATGAAGGCGCTGGTGGAGTCGGGAGTGGTACCGGGCCTGCTGGGCTATCTGGACGGCTGCCCGGTCGGTTGGTGCTCGCTGGCTCCGCGCGAACAGTTCCCGGCCCTGGCCCGCTCGCGCGTCCTCCAACCCGTGGACAACCAGCCCTGCTGGTCGGTCTCCTGCCTGTTCGTGCAGCGCTCCTGCCGCAACCAAGGTGTGGCGACTCTCCTGCTTGGGGCGGCCATCGAGTATGTCAAAGGCAAGGGTGTTTCTTTCCTGGAAGGATATCCCGTCGAACCGTGGGTCGGCAAGCCCATACCCGCAGCCTTCGCCTGGACCGGTGTTCCGAAAGTTTTCGCCGCGAATGGTTTTAGGGAAGTGTTGCGCCGTTCGACCACGCGTCCGATCATGCGTTTCGATTTTCGCATGGTCCGCCGTCAGGGCGGATCGCAAAAAAAGGAGGAAATGATCCGGTGAGCGTTAAAATTTATCTACGTCATACGGGCCGGCTCGGCAATTCGGCGTGGTCGCGGCTGGTGGTCGCCTGCGGGCTATGCGCCTGGCTGGCAACGAACGTTGCCTTGGCCCAGGTGGCAGAACCGGCCGTCTGGCCGGTGACGGGTAAAGGCCTTTGGATTTGGATCGAAGCCAAAACCGACTTCGCTCCCGAACAAACCAACACGGCATTTAAAAGAGCGGTCGATGAAGGGATGACCTTTCTCGATCCCGAATTCAGCACGACCGTGTTTTTTGCCAGGGACATCCGTCTGACCGAGGGCAAGGGCGCGGCGAGACGAAAGTACAAAGACCAACCAGCGAAAGCGGATGATATCAGGATGGAGGTCGAATGGCAAACCGGAGACATGAATCAGTACCGCGGTTCGGGTTATCGCTTCTTTGCCTTGAATTCCGTCCGCAGCCTGGATTTGCGTTACTGGCCCGATTTGAAGGGGAGCTTTCCCAAGATTCCAGATGGCGAGAATTGGAATGTCAGCCTCTATGCCGGATCCCTGCATAATTTTTTCTTCAGAAGCGAGGATTCGGCCCGCAATTTCATCCATGCCGTCGCTTCCGCCCTCAAGCAAAGGGGGATCGCGATCACCTTTTCCAGGTTTGGCATGATGTGGGAGAATATAACTCCCGCCCAGGCGGCCGAGTTGGCAAGGCCGAACGATGCGGGCGTCTTGATCACAAAGGTGGCGATCGCCGGACCGGCGGACCGGGTCGGCATCCGGCCGCTGGATGTGGTCCTCGAAGCGGACGGTTCCCCGGTGAAAAACTTCTCCCTTTTTTCCCTGCTGCTGGATGGGAAGGCTCCCGGGACAAAGGTCACGTTGCTCATGTTGCGGCGCCTGAAGCCCTTCCCGGAAGAGAGCGAATGGAAATCCCTGACGATGGAAATCGAGGCCAGATAGCCGCGGCAGACCTTAATCCCTTGCCCGTTCGCCCAGGTAATGATAAAATAATGCATGGCCAATCTTAATGTCCCGTGAGGGCGGCGGTGATCGCCTCGATCGTTCTCATCTCGGCCGCGGCGCTGGTCGCAGCCTACCTTTTATACGGCCGTTTCCTGGCGCGCCGCTTGCAGTTGGACGACTCCAAGCCCACGCCGGCGGTGACGGTGAACGACGGCCAGGACTTCGTCCCCGCTTCCGCCGGCAACCATGAGCCTCGTTTGGCAAGTAAATTAAAGTCCATGAAATTTCTTGCGAATCTTGAGCGGCGAAACAAGCTCTTCTGGACGATAGCGGGATTTGCGCTCATCGGCGGGATCGGGTTCCTCGACTTCGTGACCGGGTATGAACTCGCGTTTTCATTGTTCTATTTGCTTCCCGTTTCATTGGTCGCCTGGTTCACGGGCCAGCGCCTGGGAATGCTGGCATCCATTGCCAGCGCTTGCGTATGGCTGACTGCCGATGTGGCGGCAGGGAGCTCATATTCACAACCTTTCATTTATGCCTGGAATACCCTTATCCGTCTTAGCTTTTTTGTCATTCCGGTTTTCTTTTTGTCGTCCCTAAAAAGAATGCTGACCCGCGAAAAAGAATTGGCGCGCACGGACCATTTGACCGGCGCAGCCAATTCACGTTTCTTTTATGATTTGCTGCAGATGGAGATCGACCGTTCCCATCGTTATGGGCGCCCATTTACTTTGGCCATTATTGACCTTGACAACTTCAAAACCGTGAATGACGAGTTCGGACATTCCGTAGGTGACCAAGTCCTCTGTATCGTGGTCAGGTCCATCGAAAAATGTTTGCGTAAAACGGATGTGGTGTCCCGGCTTGGCGGTGATGAGTTTGCATTGTTGTTGCCCGAAACCGATCCGGAATCGGCCGTTGTCGTTCTTGCCAAGCTGCAAAGCAGTCTTGCGGAAAAAATGCGCCAAGGCCATTGGCTGGTCACATTCAGCATCGGCGTGTTGACCTGCAGTACCGCGTCTAATACGACCGACGAATTGGTCAGAATGGCGGATGATTTGATGTATGCGGTGAAGCGTGCCGGCAAGGATGCGATCCAATACTCCACCTACGCGGGCTGACGCCTGCCGGCATCCGCTTTGACTTGAAAAAATAAATTTCTTTTTATATCTTGAAAGTGTATAGTAAATAGCCCGGTAAGGGATGGAAATATGAATACAAGACAAAAATCAAAAAATGATCAGTACAAAGATCCCGTCTGCAACATGGTTGTGTCCAGCGACTCCGCAACCCATTATCGGCACGCGGGCAAAGACTATTATTTCTGCTGTGAACATTGTTTGCGCAAATTCAAAGAACATCCTGAACCCTATCTGGAAAAGAAAACCTCGGCAGCTTCTGAAATGCATGGCGGGCCGGTCACCTACACCTGCCCCATGCATCCGGAAGTGCGCCAGGACCACCCCGGGAATTGTCCGAAATGCGGCATGGCTCTGGAAGCGGTCGCGGTCCGGCTGGAAGAAAAGAATGAAGAACTGATCAGCATGAGCCGCCGCTTCTGGATCAGCGTCGCATTGGCGGCGCCGGTGTTCATCCTGGCCATGATCGCCGACCTGGCGCCGGCCTGGCTGCCGTCAGGGCTTTCTCTGCACATGGTGCAATGGATAGAATTCACGCTGGCGACGCCGGTCGTATGGTGGGGCGGTTGGCCGTTTTTTGTCCGCGGCTGGCAATCGCTGCGCACCTGGAACCTCAATATGTTCACCTTGATCGCGCTGGGTGTTTCCGTAGCCTGGACATACAGCGTCGTGGCCCTGGTGTTCCCGCAAATTTTCCCTTCCATCATGCAAATGGAAGGCGGGATGGTGGATGTCTACTTTGAAGCCGCGGCCGTGATCACGGCCCTGGTGCTGTTGGGGCAGGTCCTTGAATTGCGTGCACGTTCCCGAACCAATACCGCCATCCGGTTGCTGCTCGGCCTCGCCCCGAAGACGGCGCGACTCGTGCGCCATGATGGAACAGAAGAAGATATCCTGCTGGAGAATGTGCAGCCCGGAGATACCCTGCGTGTGCGTCCCGGCGAGAAAGTACCCGTGGATGGCGCGGTCACCGATGGCGCAAGCCACGTGGACGAATCCATGGTCACCGGGGAACCCATGCCGGTGGCAAAGACGAATGGCGCGAAACTGATCGGCGCCACGGTCAATGGCACGGGCAGTTTGTTGATGCGTGCGGAAAAAGTCGGCTCTGACACGCTGCTGGCGCAAATTGTCAGGATGGTAGCCGAGGCGCAGCGCTCGCGGGCGCCCATTCAAAAACTGGCCGATGTCGTCGCCGGCTACTTTGTACCCGCGGTGGTGAGCGTTGCTGCGGTCGCCTTCATCATTTGGCTGGCATGGGGGCCCGAACCGCGCCTGGCCCATGCCGTCGTGAATGCCGTCGCGGTACTGATCATCGCCTGCCCCTGTGCACTGGGGCTGGCTACGCCTATCGCCATCATGGTGGGAACGGGGCGCGGGGCCATGGCCGGGGTTTTAATCAAGAATGCCGAAGCACTGGAGATCATGGAAAAGGTGGATACTCTGGTCGTGGACAAGACCGGAACGCTGACCGAAGGCAAGCCCAAGCTGGTCGCGGTGCAAGCGGAAGCAGGGTTTGGCGAAGATGAAATATTGCGCTTGACCGCCAGCCTTGAACGCGGCAGCGAACACCCCCTGGCGGAAGCGATCGTGCAGGGAGCGGAAAAAAAGGGGATCGGGCTGGTCAAGGCCGATCATTTCCAGTCCATTACCGGGAAAGGCGTCAGCGGTGAAGTGGACGGGAAGAAGGTGGCGGCCGGGAACGCAAAACTGCTGGAAGACCTGGGCATCCCCCCGGGAGGTTTGTTGCTGCAAGCGGACAAACAACGCGCCGAAGGTCAGACGGTCATTTGGATCGCCATCAACGGCAAAGCAGCGGGCTTGCTCGGCGTCGCCGACCCGATCAAGGGCTCGACGGCCGAGGCCATTCGCGCCTTGCATGACGAGGGTATCCGCATCGTGATGCTGACCGGTGACAGCCGCACCACCGCGAATGCGGTTGCCGGGAAACTGGGTATCGATCGGGTGCATGCCGAAGTGTTACCCGAACAAAAAGCCGAACTGATCAAACAGCTTCAGGCCGAAGGCCGCATCGTCGCCATGGCCGGTGACGGCATCAACGATGCCCCGGCGCTGGCACAGGCCCAAGTCGGCATCGCCATGGGCGCGGGTACCGACGTGGCCATCGAAAGCGCCGGCATCACGTTGGTCAAAGGCGACCTACGGGGTATAGTCAGGGCCAGGCGATTGAGCCGGGCCACCATGCGCAACATCAGGCAGAATTTGTTCTTCGCCTTCGTTTATAACACGGCGGGTGTTCCCATCGCTGCCGGGGTGCTATATCCCTTTTTCGGGATCCTGTTGTCGCCGATCATCGCCGCGGCGGCGATGAGTTTCAGTTCGGTTTCCGTGATCAGCAATTCGCTGCGGCTTAAACGGGCGCAATTATAAAATTAGATCGCCTGCCCCTTAAACTGGCTCACGTCCAATCAAGCTTGAAAAAGCTCCACGGCGACCCTGCGGGGAAATTTACAAATGGGCGGAGTTGTGATATCTTGATAGCGGCCGGCAGGGTTCGGCCCGGACGGAATCATGAACATCTATCTGAAAAAGCTCGAATTGCACGGCTTCAAATCGTTCCCGGAGAAAACCGTCGTTCAATTCCACCAGGGGATCACGGCCGTAATCGGCCCCAACGGCTGCGGCAAGAGCAACCTGGTCGATGCCATTCTGTGGGTGCTGGGCGAACAGCGCATCAAGAACCTGCGCGGCGAGAACAACGAGGATTTGATCTTTACCGGCAGTGCTTCAAAGAAACCGCTGGGCATGACCGAGGTCGGTGCCTATTTCATCAACAATGACGCGGAAACTTATGTCGCCCGGCGATTTTTCCGTTCCGGCGAAGGCAAATATATCCTGAACGAAAAATTCTGCCGCAACAAGGATGTCCAGGATACCCTGTTCGACCTGGGCATCGGCGAACGCAATTATTTCATTTTCGAACAGGGCAGCGTCGAGAAAATGATCAACCTCAAGCCCAGCGAAAGGCGCATCCTGATCGAGGAAGCGGCGGGCATCGCCCAGTACCTGGAGCGAAAGAAAGAAACGACCGGCAAGCTGATCATCGCTCAGCAGAACCTGGACAGCCTGGAACTCGTCCTGCAGGAAAAGAACAACCGGCTGCGGGAGTTAAAAAACCAGGTTCATTTCGCCCGCAAGTACCGCAACCTCAAGAATCAGAAGAACGATTACCTGAAGGCCCTGCTGAAGAAAAAATACCTGAATTTCAAGGTGGAGTTCGACCTCCAGGGCGGAAAGATCGTCGAGTTCATGAGCGGCGAAGCGGCTCTGGCCAAGGAGATCTCCGATTTCGACAAGAACCTGCTCGATCTTGAAACGAAGCGCTGGGAGCTTGACCGCAGCCTGAAAAACAACCAGCAGCTGATTTTTGGCCACAACAACGCGATTTTGAACGGCAGCAAGGAGATCGAAAAATCGCTGCAGCGGCAGGAATTCCTCAAGCAAAGAATCCTCGAGTTGGAGAAGCTGATCAAGGAAAGCCAGGCCGACAGCAAAGAGACCGGCAAGCAAGACAAGGCGCTGGCTGCGGAAATAGCGGAATTCGAAAAGCAATTGTCCGAGCAGGGAGGACGCAATCAGGAGCTGGAGCTGGCTATCGTCGAGCTCAAGAATGCTTCCGCCGAGCGGAATGTGCGGGACGGGCACCTGAAGAAATCCATGTTCAACCTGCAAGTGGAGATCTCCCGCAACCGCAACGAATCCTCCCAGCTGGAAAAAAACCTGATGCGCCTCGAGGCGGATATCGGCAACCGCAAGCATATCATCCAGGAGCTCGAAAGCCAGGGCCAAAGCCCGGAGATCGGCGAGATGGAAAAGTCGCTCCGGACGCTGGCCGAGACCCTGCCCGCGCTCGAGAAAGAAGCGGAAACCGCGGCGGCGGAGTTGAAGGCGACGCGGTCGGCCGAGGAGACGGCGGAAAAACAGCTGCGCGACGCCATGAACGAGATCGCCAATCTCGGCCGCCAGAAGGAAAAATACCAGGAGATCAAGCACAAGATCACCGGCGCCAACGGCAAGCCGTTCGCTGGCAAGCACCGCGGTTTTCTGCAGGATATGCTGGTGGCGCCCAAAAAATTACATCCCGTCCTGGAGAGTTTTTATTTCGATGAGCTCGACGCGCCGATCCTGAACGACGGCGAGTCCGCCCTGCAGCCCGGCTTGCGTAAGGCGTTCCTGAAACGTGCCGTTGCCGCGAACCCGCCCGAGGCTATCCGCAACGAAGCCGGTTTCTTGAATTTTATCAAGGACCTGTTCGAATTGGAAGACAATGAACTGAAGCCGTTTTTCCGCGCTGGGGTCCTGGTGGACTCCTTGGCGAACGGCTTGGCGATTTTTTTCAAATACGGAGTGGATATCGTCACGCAGTCAGGCGAAGTGATCGGCCGCAACGGCGTGCTGATCAAGAACCGGGAGCGGGGAATCCTGGAAGTGCTTGATGAGATCAAGGCGATCGACAAAAAAATCGTAGCTTTAGAGGCGGGACTAGCCGGGATCCGGGCCAGCCGCGACCTGGTTTCAGGGCAGAAAAAGGATAAAGCCGCCCGTTTGGAAAAGGCGGAAGCCGCGTTGAATGTCCACAAGGAGGAAAGCATCTCCCTGCGCATGCGGCTGGATGCACTGAAAAAAAACCACGACCTGGGCCTGAATCGCATCCAGGTAACCGGCGTCGAAATTGAAAACCTAAGCGGGGAAGTGGGCAAACTCAAGGAACACCTGGCCGAACTGGAGCGAAAAAAGGCCGAACTGGACAAACAAAATGAGGAGCTGGAACGGGAAAAGGAAGACTTTGGCCGCGAAAGCGTGAAACGGCTGCAGCAGGTCAGTGAAAAGGAAAAGGAAAAAATCCTTCATGACAATGCCTTGAACCTGATCCGCGAAAAGCTCAATTCCCGGAAAAATTCCCTGCAAGAAGCGCAAAACCATCAGGAAAAACGCCGGCAGCAGATCGACAACGCAGAGGGCGAAAAAAAACGACTGGAAAAGGAGATCGCCGACGGCAGGGCCAAGATGGAGGAAATCAAGACCGGCGGCAAGGGATTGGAGAAGGAAAAAACCGGCCTGGAAAAATCATTGAAGCAAGAAGAGTTGTCCTTGGACGAGGTCAACGGACAGGCTAAGAAGATTTCCGCCGACCTGTCGGTCAAGCGTAAAGCCCTGGACGAGTGGCGGGAAAATAAGAAAGTGAGCGAGATCAGTCTGGCGTCAATCAAGAAGGATCTTTTTCAACTAGAGGAGATCGCCAGCCAGGAGCTGGGCATGGAATTGAAGGATATCGAGGCCGACGACTCGCTGCTGCAAGGCGAAACCGCCGAACTGGACACCCAGCTGAACGACATGGCCAGCAAACTGAACCGCATGCGCGAAAGCGACCGCCTGAATTTTTCCGCCGAGGCGGAGTTTGATATTCTGGAAAAGGATTTTAATTTCCTGCAGACGCAAAAGGAGGATATCTTCAAATCCATCCTGGACATGAACACGGCCATCACCCGCATCGACGATGAATCGCGCGCCAGTTTTCTCAAGGCCTTTGATGCCATCAAGGAAAATTTCGTCAAAAATTTCAAGATTCTTTTCGAGGGCGGCGAAGCGGAATTACTCCTGACCGACAGCAGCAATGTGCTGGAAGCGGGTCTGGAGATCCAGGTCCAGCCGCCGGGGAAAAGGCTGCAAAACATGCGCCTGCTTTCCGGAGGTGAAAAAACGCTGACTTCCCTGGCCTTCCTTTTCGCCTTGTTCGAATACAAGCCATCCCCCTTCTGCGTTTTCGATGAAGTGGATGCTTCACTTGACGAGGCCAATATCCAGAGGTTCCTGAAATTCCTGCACCAGTTGAAAAAAAAGACCCAGTTCGTCATCATTACCCATAACTTCAAGACCATGGAGGAGGCCGATTACATTTACGGCATCAGCATGGATGAGCCCGGCGTTTCCAAGCTGTATTCCATGAAGATGACCTGAGGCGGCCATGGCTGAGGACGGTTACATCCAGGTCTATACGGGCAATGGCAAGGGCAAGACCACGGCCGCCCTTGGCTTGGCGTTGCGGGCGGCCGGCCGGGGCATGAAAACTTACGTAGCGCAGTTTCTAAAGAAGGGAGCCTATGGCGAGCTGGTGGCGGCCAAACTGTATCTGCCGGGGCTGGTCATCATTGAGCAATTCGGATTGCCCGATTTTCATCACCGAGAGAACGGTGTCAGCCGAGCGGAAAGAGAGGCGGCCGCGGCCGGAATGGCCGCCGCTAAAAAAGCCATGGCCAGCGGCATTTACCGCATCGTTGTCCTGGATGAAATCAATACACTGCTCCATTTCGAAATCATCCCCGCGGAACAGGTCCTGCAACTTCTGGCCGAAAAGCCGCCAGGGCTGGAACTGATCCTCACCGGCCGTTACGCGCCCGAGGAAATTTTGGCGCGCGCCGACCTGATTACCGATATGCAGGAAACCCGCCATTACTATCAAAAAAAAGTTCTGGCCAGAAACGGGATTGAAAAGTAGATTTTTGTCATTGCTATTGACTTTTTGTTTCAATAGGCTTATAAATTTTTCATTGATGGCGAAATTTTAGAGCGAGGAGGAATCAGCAATGAAAAAATTGTTGTTTGTGGGGTTGATTTTCTGTTTTTTACTCACCATCCCGGCTGCCGAGAAGGTAACTCGCCTGGGGCAGCATCCTTTTTATAGAGACAAGGATATCCAGCCCGGTGACTTGAAAGTCATCGCGGTGGACAAAGCTGGTGATGTCAAGATGGGGTTCGAAGAAGCCGGTAATGGCGAATTGGTCTTCGCCTTTCTGGAACAGATCCAGAAAGCCGATGTCCAGACGACCGAGTTGAATCCCGGCGACACGCTGGAGTGGATGTTCTTTAAGGAAGGCCGGAAGGTAAAAGTAAAAAAAGATGTGGTGTATAGCGGCAAAAAACCGGTTCCTGCTTACACCTTTGTCATTTTCCGCGACGGAAAAACCTATGAATTCATCGTGCCCAAGATCTGCGGAAACATTTCGTTGAAAAATACCCAGGAAATCCCGGCTCCGCTCTGTACCCTCAACGTAACGCCGAGCGAAACCGAGGCGGGCAAACCGGTGAAAATTGACATGTGCGCCTCGCAGAATGTCTTGAAATCCGTTGTGGAAGTCAGGGACGCCGCCGGCGTGGTTGTCAAGACCATTGAGCTGACCACGGATAACTGCTCGGCCGATCTCGTTCTGGACCAGGTCGGCGAATACTCGGTGGTGGCGGTCGGTGAGGGGCAGTATGGCGTGAAGTCAGCCCCTTGCGAAGTGACGCTCAAGGTCACAGAAGCCCTACCGCTCGTCCCGCCCATCGCGATCACCAGCAAAACCCGCGCCGGGGCAGGCAAATACGGCACAGTGAAGCCTTTGGCCTTTCTGATCGAGGGCGGCCCCGGGCTGTTGAAGGGAACTTATACGGGCATGTTCTGGGCACGGGCCGGCGTCCTGGTCAATCTGGCTGTGGACACTCTGGACGCAATCTTCACCGTCGGCGGCGGTATCCCGGTCAAGGGCGATCCGTGGAAGTCCTTCCTGATGGGCAACGCCCTACTGAACCTGCACGCCGGGCCCGCTTACGTGGCTGGCGGCCTGGGCTTCAGCACCAAGGAAAGGGTAGGCCGCTTGGGCGGTATCGACCTGGTCGGCGAGCTGGGGATCAACCTGTTCCGTTCGAACGACTCGATCGGCTCGCTCCTCGGCGAACTGCGCGCGCCGGTGTTCACGACCGACCGTGATTTCGAATCCCACCACAAACTGCTTTTGGGATTCCGCTATATCTTTTAATCGTTTTTAGCGGTCACGCGTACGCTTTTGTTTTTTCGGGGGCCAAGGCCAAAAGCCTTGGCCCTTTTTCATTTCCGGCAATTTTATATCTGCCAGCCACCTCCAGCCGAACTTGACAATTCATTTTTTTTTAACCTATAATTCGCTCAAGGAGAGAACATGATGCATAAAAAAATGATCCTTTTGGGCTTGTTGTTTCTTTCCGTTCTGCTTTCAGCCCAAAGCCCGGATATCAATCTTGGCGGGATCGATTTTCCCAAGGCGTACATTCATGCTGGCAAGGAATTTCCCGGGGGAATATATGGGGTGGTTCTGACGCTGAAAGAAGCCGTCCCGTTTTTCAATGTCTACAATTCCAACGAGGGTCTGCTTTTCGAAGAGATGGCCATCGTCATGGAAAATTCCCGGAGTGGAAAAAAATCCGCTTTCCGCCTGCAAAAAGGATTTGTAAAGGGAAAGGAGTTCTTCCGCATCAAGGTCATGCGCTCCGGGCAAACCCTGATGGCCTATTTCCTGGTCAAAAAATAAATCCGGCCCGAACCGGGGATCACCTTTTTTTCAAACGCTCAATCGTCGTCGCTCTCTTCCTCGGTCTTGAAATAATTGTAGATTTTCTGGTGTTCCTCGTCGTTGCAAAAATCCAGGGGTTCGCTGCCCGGCAGGAAGGCTTCGCTGAACGGATAAAGGCAGTCGGGGGTCAGCAGCTTGCCGGTGTATTTGTCGATGTTGATCATGTAGACGCCGGAGGGAATGCGGAATTTTCCGCTTTCCGGGTACTTGCTTAAATACTTTTCCATGAAAGCGACGAAGACAGGCGCCGCCGCCTGAGAGCCGGTTTCTTCCTCGCCCAGTTTTATTTTCTGATCGAATCCTACCCAGACGCCGACGGTCAGGGTGGGCGTAAAACCGATGAACCAGGCATCGGTGAAATCGTTGGTGGTGCCGGTTTTCCCGCCCACGGGGGCCGGCAGGTTCCGCGCCCTCCAACCGGTTCCCGATTTGACCACGCCCTGCAGCAGGTAATTCATGATAAAAGCGGTTTCCTTTTCAATGACCTGCTTGCGGTCCGGAAAGTTTTCTTCGATGATGTTGCTGTTCAGGTCGCTGATGCTGCGGATGAAATAGGAATTGACCTTGAAACCGTAGTTGGGAAAAACCGTGAACGCCTCGACCATCTCCTTGAGCGAGACCTCAAAGGCGCCCAGCGCCAGGGACATGTAGGGCTTCAGGTCGGAGCTGATGCCGAATTTTTTGGCGTACTCCACGCCCACGGCCGGGGTGATCGCCTGCAGGATGCGGGCCGTGATCACGTTGCGGGACTGCTCCAAGCCGCGGCGCATGGTCAGCGGGCCTTTAAAGTCTTCCTTGTGGTTTTTCGGTTCCCATAATTCTCCAGTCCATTCGTCCAGGTACGAGAATGGTTCATCCTGGATGATAGTGGCCGGAGAAAAACCATGCTCCAGCGCCGCCGTGTAAATGATCGGCTTGAAGGTCGAGCCGGTTTGGCGCAGGGCTTGAATGGCGCGGTTGAACTTGCTTTTTTGAAACTCATAACCCCCGACCATGGCCTTGATCTCACCGGTCTTGTTGTCAACCACCAGGATGGCGCCGTCGACTTCCGGCTCCTGCTCCAGGCCCAGTTCCAGCTTCTTTTTTTCCGCGTCCACGGCCAATATCCTGAACATGGCGACGTCTCCGAATTTAAAGAGACGCTGGATGCTTTTTCTTGTCCATTGGGCGGCGGCGGCCGGCATTTCACCTTTGAAGGCGGCGACACGCGCCGTCACCTTGGTTTTGCCGATTTCCATGATCACGCCTTCAACGATCTGATTGGGTTCGAGCCTGATGTTTTCCCAGGCCGGCAGCTGGTATTTGGCGACATCCAGCTTGCTTTCAACCAGGTTGAACAATTTGTCGCGACTGCGCCAGCCGCGGCGTTTGTCCAGGGCCCGCAGACCTTCCCTGAGGGCATCTTCCGCCCAGCGCTGCGTTTCACCGTTCAGGGTGGTGAAGACCTTGAGCCCGCCTTTATACAGGAGATTGTCGCCGTACTTGTTTTCCAGATACTTGCGCGTGTCTTCGGTGAAATAATCGGCCAGGGATTCACTGCCTGCGTCGAAAGGCTTCTCAGGCAGCTTGGTCGCCAAGGCCTCCTGATATTCTTTTTGGCTGATGGCATTCAGCAGCAGCATCTTGAGCAACACGTAGTTGCGCCGCTTGAGCGTGTTTTCCGGCCGTCTGAAAATCGCGTACAGACCGTTGGGGTTGGGAATAATGCAGGAGATCAGGGCCGCTTCGGCCAGATTGATATCCTTGACGGTTTTGCCGAAATAGTAGCGCGCGGCCGCCCCGACGCCGTATATGCTGCCGCCCAAAAATATCTTGTTGCAATAAAAGGTCAATATCTGATCTTTGGTATATTTTTTTTCAATCTGGATGGCCAGCAGCATTTCCTTCAGCTTGCGGCTGATGGTGAATTCCGGGGTCAGGAAAAGGCCCCTGGCCAGCTGCTGGGTGATGGAGCTGCCGCCGCCCTGTTTCTTGCGCAGCAGCACGCCGCTGGCGGCGCGAACAAGGCCGCGAAAATTGATCCCCCAATGGGTATAAAACTGGTTGTCTTCGGCGCAGACCAGGGCTTTTTTGAGAATGACCGGGATATCCGAGTTTTTGACGATCACCCGTTTTTCTATGGCGAAATCCTTGATGGCCACGTTTTGATCGTCATAGACCGTGGTCATGACCACGGGCTTGATGTCTTCCAGGTTCTTTATTTGCGGGAAACCTTTCTGATAAACGAGGATCAACCCCAGAAAAATTCCCAGCAGCGAGGTGATCAGGAAACTGCTGCCAAGGAGGATGACCTTAAAATGTCTTAAAAAAAATTGTTTCATGAGGAATCCCAGTATACCATATTCTCGGCCGCAAAAAAACATTGTCCCGCTTCGTTGCTGTTGATTTTTGCGGCATATTTTTCTATACTGTGCGGCAGGTGAAGACATGATCAAGGGCATCGGTGTGGACATGGTTGAAATCAGCCGGGTGCGGAAGTTGCTGGAGCAGGACAGCGGCTTTGTCGAAAGGATTTTCACCGCCCGGGAAATCGGATATTGCGAGAGCAAGTATTTCAAAGCCCAGCATTACGCGGCGCGTTTCACCGCCAAAGAAGCCTTTTTCAAGGCCCTGGGCACCGGATTTCGCGATGGCATGAGCTGGCAGGATGTTGAAGTTGAAAATGATGAGCTGGGCAAGCCGCAACTGCAGCTGGCGGCGGCGGCGCTGGCGAAATTTAAAAATAAAAAATTAAAAAGGGCACTCTTGTCGCTTTCCCATACCAGGGACATGGCGGTGGCCCTGGTCGTTATCGAGTAGCTTTTTTAATCGCTGCGGCCGGAGGCCGCGCGGGCTTTTACTTCAGCTTGATCAGGTCGGAAGTGACCATTCCGTAGATGATGCGCGCCGTGTCGAAGATATTGACCGCGCATTCCTTGGAAATCTGGTTGATGTTTTTTTTGCCGTCGATCTTGGCGATGATCACCCATTCCATGGTGGACAGGGAAATCTTGCGGCGCTCTTGGCGGTCGATATCGTTGAATTCGGGAATGGCGTCAATGGAGCCGATTTTTTTGCGCAGCAGCTTCCATTCGTCGATGCGGCGCGCCGATTCCATCAGCAGAGATGTAATCGGCCGTTGGATGGTGACCGGAGTATCCGATGTCCCTTCCTCAAAAACAAATTCACCTTCGTCCCAGGCGATCAATGTGAAAATGGCGTCCTCGCCCTTAAACGATTCGGCTTCAGCATGGACGATCTCGCCCTTTTTCAGGTAGATCATCCCCTGCTGCCCGCCGGTGCGCGTGAGGATGAAGCGGCCGGTTTGGTTGGAATTGGAAACCAGCTGAATGATATCCGCCAAATTAATTGAAGATAAAGATCCTTTTAAACTCATTTTTCTCACCCAAGGAAAGCATCATAGTATAGCTTTTTATGTCATTTGTCAATTGTTTTCGCGAATTAGAAATAAAAATTGATTGTTTGGATTTTCGTTTACTCATGAGGCAATTTTTTCTATAATGACGGCATGGATGCCAAGAAGCGGATCGAAGAACTTGCCGCCGAACTGCTCAAACACCAATATTTGTACTACGTTCAGGCCCGGCCGGAAATCAGCGATGAAGAATACGACCGGATGTTCGATGCGCTGTTGCGCCTGGAAAAGCGGTTTCCCCAGTATGCCGGCGCCAATTCTCCCAGCCGCAGGATCGGCTCCGACCTGGACAACGCCTTTCCCGAAAAAGCCCATACGGTGCCGGTCCTCAGCCTGGACAAGGTGTACCAGGCGGAAGAACTCGAACAGTGGCTGCTGAAAACCGCGGCTGCCGCCGGGGGCGGAGCCGGGTTTACTGTCGAGGAGAAAATAGACGGCGCCTCCATCGTCCTTTACTATGACCGGGGGGAACTGCAGTACGCCCTCACCCGGGGCAACGGCCTTCTGGGCAACGATGTCAGTGCCAATGTGCGCACCATCAGCCAGGTCCCCCTGCGCATCGCCGAATCCTCGCCGCTTGCCGTGCGCGGCGAAATTTACATCATGCGCGGTGATTTCGAGCGCTTTAATTCGCAGGTGGCTGAAAAATACGCCAATCCGCGCAACCTGGCGGCCGGTTCGCTGCGCAACCTCAAATCTTCCCTGGCGGCCCGCGTGCCCCTGAATATCTTCGTTTACGAGGGATTTTTTCAGAACGGGTCCGGCCGCGATCATCTGGAAATCCTGCAGCGGCTGCTGGAACTGGGATTCCGCGTCAATCCGCACTTGGGATATTTTTCCGCCGATGAAGCCAAGCGGCTGCTGGCGCTGCGACTTTTTCCGGGCATTTCGGCCGAACCGCTGACCGGCCTGAAAGAATACCTGCTTCGGCGGGCGGCCACAAGGGCCGAAATCCCCTACGACATCGACGGCCTGGTAATCAAAGTCGTGGAAATGGACTTCCGCCGGGAACTCGGAACCACGGCCCACCACCCGCGCTGGGCCATGGCCTACAAGTTTGATTCTCCGCAGGGCCGGACCGTATTGTTGGACGTGCAGGTGCAAGTGGGACGCAACGGCCGGGTCACCCCGGTGGCGCTGCTCAAGCCGGTGGCGCTTTCCGGCAGCACGGTCACGCGGGCCACGCTGCACAACCAGGACTATATCGACATGCTGGAACTGGGGATCGGCGATGAGGTCAGCATATCCAAACGCGGCGACGTCATCCCGGCCGTCGATGAAGTGCTGGAAAAAAGCGAACAGGCACCGGGGATCTATAAGCTGCCTGACCGCTGCCCCTTTTGTCAAATGCCCTTGGTGAAGGAGGGGGCCCACCATTTCTGCAAAAATGACGCCTGCCCCGAGCGGCGTCGGCGCATGCTCGAGTATTTTTGCGCCAAGGAGCAGATGGACATCGAGACCCTGGGGGAAAAGACCATCGCTTTCCTGTTCGCCAAAGGCTGGGTGCAGAGCATCCCGGACATTTATCGCTTCGATTACGGCTTGCTGGCCGGGGAAGAGGGCTTCAAGGAAAAAAAAATCACCCGCATCCGCGCTGCGGTCGAAGCGAGCAAGTCCCGCCCCTTTGCCAAGGTCCTGGCTGCCCTGGGTTTTGAGGGCGTGGCCTCGGCCGTGGCGACCGCCCTGACCGCCAATGGCTTTGACAGCGTGGAGAAAATCGTTGCCTGCGCCAAGAAAAATGACTGGGAGGCTTTTGCCCGGATTGAAGGGATTG
>Ga0315293_10001168_pt1 | contig 25439 bp, 50 predicted proteins | sample YL17G13_20_MG_FD_203071 | JGI IMG/M metagenome (GOLD analysis project Ga0315293, IMG submission 203071) | Sediment microbial communities from Yellowstone Lake, YNP, Wyoming, USA - YL17G13_20 | ecosystem: Environmental > Aquatic > Freshwater > Lake > Sediment | place: USA: Wyoming | collected...
GCGCTCATGAGGAGGAAATCAACAACTCGATTTTTCTCATAACGGAAACATCCATTTTTATCTTTAACAAGTTTTCGGTTCATTACTTTTCTTCTTTCCAGCACTCATATAATTGAAACATGCCGCCACAAATAAAGTCAATCATTGTCGGCGGGTCCGATGATTCATTTGGTTCCGGGTAAGAAAATCCTTTACTTAAGCAAAAATTAATGTAGCCTTGGATGAATTCCCGGCAATGAACAAGAGCTTCACCTTCAAGTTCAGAATCCGCGCAACAGATAGGAATCTCTACACATTGGGCGCGAAAGACATTGTTACTCCACTTTGAAATTTGGATTGTATATTCTTCGCACGATATCGGAATATCACGCTTCATTTTTGTCCCCTTCTCGGTTGTCCACTTCATTTATGTTTTCTTCCTCATTTTATTTACTGATCTTTCTTGGAAGGCGAAATAGATAATAACGAGGCCAGCAAGAAATAGCGGGAGAGGACTCATTTTTATAATATATGGTAACACTACAGAACCTACGAGGGACAATAAGCCCGTAGCCAAAATAAAAATCCACATTTTAGATGTGTTCCTTTCCATCCACAACAAACACATCACAGTCGTTCTCATCGTAGCAATCAATGTCATTAATGTTCGCGTTTTTTGGATCCGGATTAGTCAGAATTTTTTGATCTTCTTGTCCTTCATAACTCCACGATATTTCTTTACAATTCCAACAACGAAATGCCTCAACATCCGGAATTGTCAAATCTTCCGTGTCTCCGAGTTCAACAAGGTTCATTTTGCTACATCTACAGCATCTTATTCTAGTAATTGTGTCCATTATTGTTTTTCTTGATGATCCTTGGCGATTTTAACTAATGATCTGCTATTAAAATAGCAGAATCCAAACAAAACAGTCCCAATAAAAATACCAACTGACGCACAAATATAAACGATTGAATGGAAAATTATACAGAGAACAATCATAACAAGCGAAACAAGTAAGCATCCATAAAACGGAATTCGAAGTCTTTTCACATCTTGTTGTCCAATGGCAAGAGCAAATCGCACTGCGTCTTTTTCTCCACAATCTTTTAATAATTCTTTAAATTCTCTCTCTGTTGGTCCCATGTTTTTACTTCCTGTTCCACGGATTTCCCGAATGATCACCGAAACCCTCAACTATCGCTTCTTGTGCTATAGCATGTGAGCTTTTTACATTCTTCTTGAATATGGCTTTCAGTTCTTTTAGAGCGTCTTCGAGTGTCATTCTCTTCACACAAGCAAAACTAGTTATTAGCGTCCAACACTCTTGATGAACATGAGTTTCGTTTGGTAAGCTTTTCGGTAACATTGCGCGAATTATGGGACTATATCTGCCAACACCATCAATAACTCTATTGACTCCCTTTTCTCCGCAAAGAACACATTCATGCTGGTTGAGAAGGAATTGTCGATAACTCAGGTTGTTCCTGAGTTTCTCTTCATGAGCTTTATACGGGTCAATTACTTCTTCACTGCGAACAGCATCATTCAATTTCGCAAGTAATCGTTCATTGCCTTCTATGTATAAGTATAAGTGTATGTTTTTTGAAAGCTCATCACAATTGAAACTCGACAACTGAACAATTTTCACCATCTGGTCGAGAGTCATTTTGTTGTGAGTTGAACCAATGAGGTCCCAGCACTTTGAACAAAATTGACCACTCTCGTATTTTGATTTTTGATATCCTGCTACTGCCCACACAGGTTTGTCTGATGCCTCACTTTTCTCACAACAATGACACATGCTCGCCTCTGAATGTTCTACAGTATGTATTTGTTGAATCCAACCATTGTCTATATTTTTTATTTCAAGAATTTGGTTATTGTCGTCCATTTTGCTATCTCCTTTGTTAAGGCGGTCATCACCATATCTTTACAGGCTCGTATTTTTGGCCCGAGATAGATTCAGTGAGAGTTCTTCTACACCAACAACTATAACCATGGATGGATTCACAACCACCGGCATTGCGTGATATTTGAGTGTAAGTAAGACCAAAAGTATTACAATCAGAAATACACTTTTTCTCTGCTTCTTCATTTGCGCAGCACCCGAAATTAAACACAAGAACAAAAATCATGGCCATAACAATTCTCTTCATTTTTATCTCTCTTTTTTATCCATCAGCTTGTCCAGTTCCCATTCCCATAAACTCTGGAGGACGAAACTCACTGAGTGCACTGCGAATATCTTCTATGTCGTTATCAAGATGCGGTGTTCCGATTTCAGAGACGAATATCTCAGCAAGTTCTTTCCATTTTTTATTTTTCAAATGTTTCGTTATTATGTCTAATGCCTCAATTTGTTCCTGCAAATCATCTTTGTATCGTTGGATACAAGATATCACCTTGGCTTTTCTGTGTTCAGATAATTTACTCATTTTCAAAAATCTCCATCGGACACTGCCAAGCAAGTTAAGCCAATTTCATTGCGAACCATTTCATAAACCTGTCGCCGGTCATCTATCCAAAATTCGACGAACATTTTGTTTCTAATGTGAGCATCGAAGAGTTCTTTCTTCACAATTGAATCTTTTCGATTGTCATCGTCTTTCCGCATGAAGAGATCGAAGGATGGTAATTGGTCGGTTTGTGATACCTCAACTACTTTGTTCCATCCAAAAACATACTTATTAATCCAGGTAACAGTATCTTTTCGTGCTGTCTCTTTTCGCCCGGAAAAGAAAATAATACGATATTTGTCTTTTAATTGTTTTACCAATTCTATGATTGGTTCGTTCGGAGTATCGAGCATCACTTTTGTCGTATCATAAATGTCTCTATCTCCCTTTTCAGCGATGGTCCCATCAACATCACAAATGATACAATGTGGAAGCGATGAATCTTGTTCAAGTTTGACCGGTTTCTTTGTCGGTGCAATGAACTGATTATACATGCTTCGGATCACTTTTTCGCCGACATGTCCGACAATTCGCTTCTTGTCTCTTTCGATGGCGTCAGCGAGCGAAATATCAAAAAACTTTTCTTCAACTTCGACTTCTGGCTTACACTTCGGACATCCTGGACATTTTTGGTGAGAAGTATCTATGCCATTGAAATCTATAATGACTCCACGTCCATTGCAATAAACGACAGACTCACAGTTTGTCGATGTATCATCGTGGATGCCCTTTCTGTTCTCATTCCATTTCTTCGCGATCTCTTTCATCTTATTCAAATGCTTCTCGGCGAGATTCGTATCATCAAGTATAACGTTATATCCATCTTCAAGAGATTTTTGAATAAGATAATCTCTCATTTCAAGGACGAATTTTTCATTGTCTTTCGTCCATTTTGAGTCATCAAGCATTGCTCGAAGGTCATCTTTGTTGATTCGCTTATATTTCCCAGGATACTTAGCAAGTATATCTTTTGCCCAGGTTGACTTTCCTGATGCCGGTATTCCTTTGAGAACAATAATTTTTAGTTTTTCTGACATGTCTATTCTTCCTGTTCTTCACTTCCACAATTTGCCATGATAGCATATCCAGCTTTATTGACAAAAGTGAGCGAGCATCCGTCTCCATAAGCTGTTTCTTCCCATTTGAAATCGTCTGGGTCAAGGTCAAGTTCGTCAAATGCGCTCGACACTGGATGTAAACATTCTACATCTTTACCATGTTTATCAAACTCTTTTGGAATAAATTTGCCTATATCAAAACCAGCGTAGACATTCTTCCACTTTTTATTGTTTTTATATAACGGATGTCTTTTACAGAGAACACAATAGCATTTTGTGTTCATTTTCTTGTCTCCGTAGGTGGGTTATCTTTTGCTAGTGCCAATATTTCTTCTTCGTTATATCCAAGTCCGGGCAATTCTTCGATAAAAAGCCATTGGCGATTATCACGGTGCTCGCACTGACAATGCCATATCCTTTGCCGATGTTCTTTACAAACACAGAAAATACGACCCTTTTGGTTCTTCATGTGCTCGTCAAATTTTCTAGCTGCCATTTTTATTGTTATCATCCTTAATTCGTAAGTTTGCTGCCGTTGTCATCATTTGTTATTGGCATTTCTTCCGCCATTCTTTTCTCTTGTCGTAATTGCGATTCTTTTATGGCCTGTATGGCCCCGAGCGCCATTTCTTCAGCAATAATTTTTTCGATAGCAAGTGAACGAAGCTGAGCCTCCAAACATTTGACAGTTTCTTTTTCTTGTTCTTCTCTGTTAACAATAGAACGCAGATCACCATATTCTTTTTGAGTCCATGAGACAATGGCATCACGAATAACATCACAAAGTTTAATTAATTGATCGCCAAACTTCTTATCACTCATGTCCACATCCCACCGTGAATTTTAACAAGTCGAATAAGTATGTCCTCTTCTTGTTTTTCTCGATCTTCTTCCGCCTTGCGTGACAATTCAAACAATTCTCGTTCCTTCTTCTTTGCGACCTCGGTGGTCAATAACTGTTGTCTAAATTCCCACCACGCTTTACTCGCTTCATCTTCTTTTCTACACAATTCAATTCGGTCAACCGTCCACCACTTATAGATCGTGAGAAGTTCGCGGTCATATTTTCGATCAAATATGGTTTGTTCATATTCCCAATAATTTTCTATGTCTTCCGGTTTCGGGTCATTCTTTTCGGAATATTCTTCAAGAAGTTGTTGCCAAGTCTTACGATCCTTCTTTTTGACCGTATAAGATTTCTGTTTCTTTTCGTCGTAGCCCCACCAATATTGCGGTAGAAATTCATTCTCGACAAAATCTTGAAGGATGTTGAACATCGCCAGAGGAAGAACCTGACTACGATCTAGCCATCCCCATCGATAGTGATATTGTCCAGGCGAATTCTTCGGCTGCCGAATGTCAATGATGTGATAACGATTATAGGTGTGAGTCCGAATCCAATAAGGAACATTTTCCACGAATCTTTTAATCGGACCAAAAATGTGACGACAGACAAAAGTGTGAATTTTAAATCGAATGGGACATTTTCGTTCGGACCATTCCTCGAAATCTTCCCAAGTCGCCTCTCCAGGATTCGCAGTAAGTCCACGGATGGGTAAGGATTCTTCTGGTTGTTTAGGAAGACCGAGGATAAACCACAGAAATCCACTAAAAGTGTATTTACTTAAAAACATATAAACATTTTATCAAGAAAAAGAAATCGTGTCAATCACCATATTAGAACAAAGACGCATCAGTCAATCCACATCCATGTTTTGTCGCCACTAAAATAAGCATCACAATGATTACATCGACATTTATAATCATCACCCACATGTTGTTTAGAAGAAAAAGGATTCATTCCGCCACTAAATCGCGCCTCCGGGGAATCAGCGACCAAATTTCCCTTTTTACATATGGGACAAATAATATCGGTTATAACAGGGAAAATAACTGAATATGCGCCCATCTTATGTGGTTTTATTTCATAATTTGGAAACTTTGATGTTCCGATTCTTGGGATCAGATGCTCATCAAGAAAATGATCACTTACAAACACCATCGGTGGCACACCCTTTAGTTCAACACTAAAATCGCCAAATTCTTTTTTCGGAATCTCAACCGAATCAGGCAACAATTTTATTTTTGATTTTTCCTCATCGCGCTCTTTTTTCTCAATTTCCCACAATTCATTCTGGAGCTTTGAAATTTTCTGTTTAAGCTTATCCTTTTTAGGATTTTTGTTGTCTTTGTTTATAGCGAATTTGTCCATTGAGCCTGCCGGAATTGTTAATAATCTCTTGCCCTCATCGGTTAATTCAACTGACTCGATTCTAATTGCTGCTCCCGGCGGTGAAATGACCGTTGTCTTTTTAATCAAACTTTTAGCTTTCATTGTTTAAACCTTTCTATTGATACTTTCCTCTATGGTAAATCCTTGCGGGTATCTTTTATTTAGTTTCACCAAGTTATGTTTCATTATATCCTCAAAATTTAATTCAAGGGCATCGCATAAAGCCGAAGCAAACCAAAAGATGTCTCCTGTTTCTCCGCGTAATTTTTCAATTTCATCGTTGCTAAGCTGCCTATTTTGTTGGAAGATAGCTTTCTTTACCAATTCAATACACTCACCAGCCTCACCAGCAAGACTCATTGTATTGTAAACAATTCGATCTTTGAGGGAATTTTGATATTTCCATTGTCCACTCACCGCGACAGCAAGAGATTGATAAGTGTTGGCGTCCATTTTTTGTGAATCATCCCATTCGAGTGATAGTAAGTCTTCTTTCCTAAAATTTATCCCAATGGGTTCACCAAGATTTTTTGGGTAATTGTCAAACAGCAACTCGCACATCTCTATCGTGCCAGAATAATATCTTTTCTTTAGTGTTCCCCTCATTCCGGCAAATTCCTTAAGTTGTGGATTTATTACAATGAATTTATCCTTGTTATATATCATATAGAATCTCCTTTGATAAAATAATTTCATCACGATCAGTAGAAATTGAATAATTAAAGAATTGGAATTACATATGTTGTGGGACGAAATAATTGAAAAAGGGAAAACACAAGTTGATGACTGTATTAAGCATTCAGTCGAAGTTCTTGAGTGTTATGGTTCCATTTTAAAAAGATTTCCATTCCCAATTCATCCATCAATTTTGGCCCTTTATATTTGGCACGAATCGAATAACAAACGGTGGTCTCTGACAAATTTGCCCGAGTTTGGTTTGGCAATGGCTACCTGTAAATATAAAATAGATGATGAAGTGGGAAGACTTAATTTCAATCCGGCGGATCCAGTTTCGCATTTGTGGGGCATTCAACAATCCTTCTACGAGGGCGTTCCCGTAATTTCTCGTCATCTTAAAAATAATGGTTATATCGATTTCTACGACTTATCAATCCCAGATCAAATAGTGTTATTACTTGCCCCACGAATCTATGGCTATGGTTGCTTGAAACAACTTCTCAAAAAATCATTTACCAATAAATTTGCCCGCCGTCCTATCTTGGCTATCACCGAAATGTTATCAGATGACGATAACAAGATGGGATGTGGAGTTCAATCGAGTGATGTTGTGAAGCTTCGCTGGTCGTGGGGAACAACGATAGTTTTGCGGGCGGAAGAGGTTGGAATTGGGAATCCTTTTGATAAACTACAACCCCCAATTGTTCGAACACCAGATATCTTACCGGTTCCGAAAGATCTCTACGACAATATCAAAAAATACTCAAGAAAAGCAAAGCAAGAAGGTAAGTTGTGTGCCGGGTCTTATTAAGATTATTTTATATAGGTAATTGTTGTTGAAGAATCAGTTAAATTCGTTCCCTTTAAATCTTCGGTAGTTAATTTCGTTGTTGATGTCCCGGCAGTCCAATGCCAATTCCCCGCCGAATCATATGGAGTAGCAACAAAATAAGTTACAATCTGTGTTTCAAGCGGATTCATCCATGGTCTTGGTTCCAGTATTATTGGACTTGGCACCCAATAATTAGGAGCAGCAATATGGTCATGTTGTTTTTCCGCGATCTTATTGACCTTATCTTTTATCTCTTGAAGAAGTGTCTTCGCTTTTTCAATTTGTGGATCTTCAATAAGTTCACATTCAACACTATCAACTTCTGCCTTATTGAAACACTTTTGTTTTCCGTTATCATCCGGTCCGAAACAAGCAAAAGCAACTTCCGAATTATTAAGAAGTTGATTCACCTTTAACGACATTTCTCTCGCGTCGTTGATATCTTTATATTCGAGGTCCAAAATTTCTCTTTTCCTTACACCAGCAACATCTTCAACTATCTTCGTTATTGTTAATCGAAGAATTGCGACATCTTTCTTTGTTTCTTCTTGTTGTTTCTTACTTCTTGACATTTTTTGTTCCCTTTCTTTCTCTTCTAATTATGGTTTTATTGATCTTTTCGAGCAATCTTCTTTTGTGTCATCTCCATACTCGCTATATACTTCCTTAAAGTGCTCACACTCATCGTCACAAAGCATTTTGATGTGTCCTCTGTTATCACCATCATCAATTCGTTCAAGACATTCCCATTTTATGTGATAGCAATTGAAATTATAGTCCTTTACCATTGGTTTTATTTTAAACTGAGAGAACATTTCCACGAGACATTTCTCACAAATAGAGAAACGATAATCGAGACAATCACCGAGGAAGTTTGAATAATAGCCGCCAGAAACATGACCATCGATAAAACCAGCTATTTCAACATATTCATCGCTATGCGATTGCTTCCCTTGGCCTGCCACGATGAGAGAGCCACCACAGTTATTGCAGATTATCGACCTATTCACTTCTTCCTTGATTGCTTCAAAGTATTCCTCATAATCCTCCTCGCTGTGCATTAGAATGAGAGGTCGAGAAGAACTACCAACGAAGTCGATACGGACGTCAACAAGTCTCGGCTCAACATCAACCGAAGTCGCGCTTATTCTCTTGATGATACACGATTGCGACCGACGATACCCATGTTCCTTGACAGCATCTACATCGGTCCAAAAATATGCGTCTTTTTTAACTGTTTTGGGCTGACAATCAGGGCACCCAGGGCAAGGACCTTCTATCGGGATTACGGAGGTAAAACCGGCACTATCCGGGAATTGTCCCACTATTTTCTTAGTTCCACCACATTCAATTGTCATTTTTGTGTTCCGAACACTCTTTCAATTTTCGAAGTCGAACAATACTTCTTATTAACTGAGACACCAGCGAGTTCATCGCCGTATGTGCTATAAAAACAATAGAGATTCACTTCATTCAAACCATTTTCAGTGAAGACAAACGAACCATCAACATTAACAATTTTTGAAACTGATGGATCATAATCCTTTACAACATTTGCTCTCGTCTCATCCGAGGGATCACAAGAACAAAGGAAAAGAACTAAAAACAGTAAAAATTTCATTAATATTTCTTCTCCAATTGTGAAAACCCGCCATCTTTCTTTATAACATCCGGTTCTTGTGTTTCTTTCTTTTTCATTCTATATAAAGTTTGGGATAGGTATTCGCTAAGTGACATCAGACAAACCTTTGCTTCTTCAATTTTACCTTTACCAAGAAGATATCCAATGTCTTTAATTTGTTCTATAGCAATGTTGATCGCCATTCTTCCGTCCTCATGTTTTTCTTGCTCTGACTTCATTCTTCGATCACTCCTTGTAATGATTCCTCTTTAAGCACTAGCCCAATCTCGCCATCGTCTAATTGAATTTCTTGACCAACCCATTCTTGAATGAGGACGCGATCATCCTTTTTCACTTCCGGTTCCACACGAGCGCCATTTTCAAGGTATCTACCTTTTCCTATGGCAACCACAATTCCAAAAATTGATTTCTTTTGTGCGGTTTGTGGAATTATAATTCCTCCCTTGGATACTTCTTCAGCTTTTTCTCTTTTTACGATCACGAGATCTCTTAGTGGTAAAACGTTCATGATTTCTTCCTCCCCTTGACTTAATATGTTCTCTTAGTTAATTGATTTGACGTATATTCTCGTGATTCCCATCGCGAAAAACGCACCAGATAAACAAATGTCTGAGAGTTTGTGTAATATTTCCTGTAGCAATCAATAATTCTACCTTTCCTCGCATAAGCTGTTATTACTCTATTACCAACAACAAACTTTCGTGGTCTTCCGCCGCCTCTTTTAATCTCTTTTCTCATGGTTTCTCCTTCTAAGCTTTTACTAATTCAGTGGCGCGAAATTCGCCAAGTCTTTTATTGTATCGGTAAACAGTGTAGACAAGAGCTTGTGATTTTGGATAGTAAATATTATAGCACAGACTAACCCTCCCAACAACCAAATAATTTCTGCTGCTCTGTTTCGTAATCAACACGCGATCCCCTGTTTTAAAATGTCGTGGTCGTCCTGGTCCTCTTTTGTTGATTTCTTTTCTTCTCATCTTCTTTTTACTCCTCTTTTTTTACACTTTTTCTAGTTCCCTGGCATTAAAAGCAAGGTAATTCTTACCCTTAATGTGGCTAGTTTCGTCACCCACGACATTTGCCCTAAACTTTACGTCTATATTATAAAAACTATTTCTGAGTATTTCATCGATGACCCCGACCTTTCCTTGGCCTTGTTTTTTACACGGACTTTCATCCCTATTTTACATTCTCGTAGTCTCATTTTCTTCTTCCTTCCTTTGTTTCTTTGTCGTTTAGTCTTTCCATTATATTATCATTGATAGAATCCAATTGTAAACTCGATCCCCGCAACGAATCTATTATTTGCGAATAAAGACACCGCTGTAGCTCTCCCAGGGCGTCCTTGCGAATCGAATTTGTTTCCTTGTGTTTCATTGTGTCAATTTTGGCCCACAATTTCACAGATTGTTGTTTTATATCTTTTACTTTCTTGGAAATACTATCAATTTCTGAAGCAACTTTCGAATAGCGCCAAAATTTATTTTTATTTTTCTTCATTTATTTCCTCGGCTTTGGACATTCTTATCTTGAATCTTTTCTTGGTTGGTATTTCGCCTTGACCACCACATTTATCACAGACACTCGTGTATGTAAACCCCAATCCTTTACAGGCTGAACACGGACTTTGAAACACGAAAATCATACCCTGTTTGTGTTTTGTTTCTTGCTTCTGTCCGGAACCTTTACATGATTCACAAATTTTTTTATCCTTGTATGGATCGCCACTACATTTGTCACACTTCGGAGAGTCAATAACCTCAAAATAGTAAACCACATCTTTATCTCTAATCTCTTGTATCGGAATCTTTAAAACCAATGTTCCCGGCTGGCTGCCTCGCGGCGCTGATGATTGATATGGACCACGAAAGAAATCTTTCATAAAATCGTTTATACCGCCCGAAAACGGATCGAATGGTGACGACGCCCCTCCACCCCAAAAGTCATTTGGGAATGGACTTCCTTGCTGCTGAAAATCTCCACTTTCATTCATTGGTTTGCCGTTAACAATACAATCATAGGCCCGAGCTATTTCCTTGAATTTTTCCTCATTTTTTGCCTTATCCTCTAGCGATGTCACCTTGTCTGGGTGAAATTCTTTCGCAAGTTTCCTAAATGCTTTTTTGGCGTCCTCTGGACTCGCATCCTGCTCAATACCGAGAATTTTAAATGGATCCTTCATGTTTCTTTATCCCACAAAATCAAGAGTGGCCAACAATTCTTTTCTCATCTTATTCCAGATTTTTACTTCTGCTTTTGTGGCATTGTGCTCCGACAACGCTATTTTTCGCTCCTCTTGAGAGGCATGAAACATTTCATGCGCAACAATTCGCGCCACCGAAATTATATCTTCTCCACCATCAATTGTTTTATTGTTGTATAAAAATGCGTCCTTGTTTATCACAATGAAATGGCATGGCCCACAAGTTTCGTATTCATAGTCATTTTTGCCATTCAACCATGTATATTGGCCCCAATCATATCTTTGTCGTTTTTTAATTGAAATAACTACCTTTCTTTTTAGGCGCAAATGTAGATATAACCAGTTACAGATAAACAATAATTGTTTTTTATGACCTTTGGGACTTTTAAGAATCTTTACCATTCAATGACTATTATTTCTGTTTTTTTATTATCGAGTTTCTTTTTTGATATAATTTCAAATCCGCACTTTCTTATTTTATTATATAGCTTCCGCTTATCTATATTGTTATCGTCAATAACGAAGGAACAACAGTTCTTCATATCAAAATACGATATATAATTTTCATATTTTTTATTTAGTGGAACAAAATTATCAAGTGCATCTCTAAGATTATCAGTTTTTGTTTTGAACATTATAACTCAGCTTTCGTTAACAACAACAGCAATAACATGCTTTACATAATCGCTTAAAAAATCCTCGCTGCCCTTTACCCATCGATAATCGGAAAAGTCTTGCTCACTTATTTTAACATCATCCTCTTTCGTAATCAATAAGTGATAAGTTATATTTACTGTATGGGACTTTGCTCCAAGTGGCCCGGAATCAAAAATCGTTTCAAAAACATCAACTTTAAACAAATTAAGTGTTTCTGACTTAGGAATACCTGCTTCTTCGCTTGCTTTTCTTCGCGCGCACTGTAGAGTATCTTCGCCCTTAAGCAATCTTCCGCCAGGAAACCACCACCAATCTTTCACTGGTTGGTCTTTTCTTTTACACACAAGAAACTTTTCGCCACATTCAACAACCACATCGACACAACAAATCGGCATATTATCGAGAATAAATTTGTATTTTTCCTCTGAAATTTTCTCCGTTGGTAGCCTACCTCTTACTTCTTGACAATCATTTTCGACCCAAAACATGTTTTATTTCTCCTCGTGGAGGAAATTCCATAACTCGTTAATCATAAATTCTTCGATTTCCTTCGTTTTTGGTTCTTTTGGTAGTTTAGTGTCTTTCTCTAAATCGTTTATTTCCCTCTCTAGTTCGTTTGAATAATCAAGTATTTGTGAAAGTGACCATTTACCCGTCTTTATTTCAAGTAGGATCTTTCGTTCATCCTCGGGAAATGGCATGACAAGCTCACAAGTTTTAAGAATCCGCCGACCATTAAATAATAATCGAATTACATTCCCGGCAAACTTTGTATCATACGAATATTTATTTACTAATTCCAGGCGATGTCCAAATCTATCTGCTCGTGCCTGAAGGATCTCTTTTGCTCTTTTCGCATGGTAATATGGTTGAAGGTTAAGGTCCCCAATTTGAACGAATTTTGTATTTTGATCTTTGTCGTATCGAATCTTAAAAATTGACTGACCAAAAGTCGTTTTTTGAACAGCCTCAGCAAGATACATCGTATCATTGTTAAGCGATTCTAAATAATCAATTCCACCGATAATATCAAGATAGTTATCTCTTTTTATGAATATTTTGTGCTTTTGATTAAAAGCGTAAGCAAGAATTTTCTTTCTCGTCTGAATCCATGGGAATAAGTGCCGTTTTTCAAGTAGTCTCTTACCATAATCATTGATAAATAGAACATTTTCCGGATTAACAAATAACAATTCGATGATATTGGGATTGACCTCAATCGCCAACTTTATAAATTTTCGATATTCATATAATTTCTTGTCGATAGCATCCTTCGTATTCTTACCATCCTCGTTTTTATTCTTAACCGAAAGATCTACTTCCTCAACATGATTGAAACCAAAAACATGCTTTTTGTCGGGCATAAACACACCGACAAAATCTTCATCTGATTCCGGTGTATTTGTCCCATAAAGATGAGATCCGGCTCGAATAAGAAGAATTTTATTGTCTTCGGCTAATTGTCTTTCCTGCAATGGTAAGCCTCTTCATTCGTCTGGATATCCGTAGCGACCATACCAACAATCGCGCCAATCTTTCTTCTTCTGTTGTGATGATTCTACCACGGCTTGTTTTTGTTCATCAATTAATGAGAAAAAACTTTCATGAATAAGAACATCACCGTTTTCATCGGTCCCCACATCAACCGCATCACTTTCGAATACGCCCTTTCCACCATCAAAAACGGCAGATACAAATTTTTCACCATAATACTTTGTAGGAACGAAAGCACTAGGATTAACAATATACGAATTTTTAATCACTCCATTCAAACCACCAAGCAACGGATACATCGCATCTGTTACCATTTCTTTAAATTGTCCATTAGATGCCTTTTTCAAATCTATTTTAATTCGTTGTCCACTATGATAAATTGGGTTTGGATCTTTAATAATTCCGACCGTTGTTTTTCTTAGCATTTTTATATCACCCTTTCTATTAACAATCCTTGCTGATGAGCGAATTGATATTCCCGTGCTGTGGCAGATGCCAGCTTTTCTTTCTCGGCACTATTTATCGTAAGTTTATGTTTGTCGACCCATTCTTTGACAATTTGATTATTGTCACATAATTCATCGGCAACTTTTGTGTTGTTGATTCCTCTGAATTGCGTAATATAGTCAAATTTTTTAAACTTAGATCTTTCTATTTCCCCATCACGCTCTAGATTATCCAAAAGATTGTCAAAACCACGGGCCTGTCTAATAACTTCAACATTTGCCATAAGTTTATCATTAATAAAAAGTCCCAGAATAATTGACTGCTTTTCTCTTATATAATTGGCATAAGAATAAACGCAATTATGAAGCTCGTTCCCCCATTTTAGTATTTCCTCTGGACTTTTAGGTAAGATTATTTTTACATTCTCTTTGTCCAATTCATACTTTTTGAATTCATCGTCGTAATGAAAAGGTTTTTGTTCCTGAGCCTTTCTATCTTTGTTTATGAAATCAGCACATTCCCTATGTAAATCATCAACTGTCCATGTTTTGTTGTCGTTGATGTTCTTGATTATTACTACTTTTTCTTCCGGGTCAAGACGATCAAACATGGCACGGGCATCTCGAATAAGCTGTATATCTATTGACGGGGCGGAGCAAATAAATTTGATTACTTTATCTTTTGAAAAACATTGACTCAACGATTTCCACAATATTTTACATTGGGCATCATACTTTTTTCTCGCTAGAATTGTGATTAGCGAATGATTGTCCCGAATATGAATATGCCGGGCACGAACAACAATTTCATTTCTGCCGTGGAAACAGCCGTCGATTGATTTCCTGAGAATATTGATATCTTTTATGTGTCTACAAACAAAATATAAATCGGTCCAGTTGGGAGTTCTATCATTACCAATCTGCTGAGCAATTTCCTTAATTAGAGACGATTCATTTCTCCCAAGAATTGCCTTAATGAGTGTTTTTGTTCCTCCCCTTGCCGCGTCAAAAACCCTCTTGGATAATGGAAACAGATAGTTATGAAGTCTTAACTCAAGGAATGCCGGGGAGATCTCACCAAGAAATTGTTGCCATGCTTGGGCCGAAAATTTTTTAAACATATCCGAGCCGGAATCATCAAAATTATTGTGAAGCGTATTTAGTGACTGTCCCATCCCTCTCAAAAATGCTCTTGTCCTCTTTTTTGTGTGCTTAAGGTGAACCCTTTTGCCATTTTGTTTAGAAAATTTCCACTTATAACAGCCGTTAGCACCTATCGTCAAGCCATCGACGTGAAGAATCCTAAGGATTGATGGCTTTTTGTTTTTCTTTGGCCACACAATTTCTGGTGTATACTTCCAGTTGTATATCGACAATTTGTTGTCGGATCTTTTAATGATGTTGTGAACATTCTTTACTTCGGCCGATTTGTTAGCCAGGGGAAGGCACGATTTACAATTTTGACAATGATGGTCCTCCTCGTGTATGCTCGATATGAACCTTGTCCTTCCAGACATCGGAGTATCATCATTGTTGTCTACCTTTGTATCTTTTATGAAGGTCTTTTTACATTTTGTGCAGTAATAGGCACTTTTCCATTTGCCAGAATCTATACACTTAGACATCATCAACAACCAGTCCTTTTCGTAGGATGATTGTTGATTTTTAATATCTTTTAAAATTTCTTGCTGTATCAAATCAAGTGATTTCATATGGAAACCTCATTTTGCAGCAATTATTTTCTTTCGTAGTCCTTCCGCAAGAGGCCAAACATGATCGTAAAGATGAAGTCCTTTACTCGAAGCAATTATTTCACCATTTTCCACACCAATTTCGCCCGCAACATATTGTTTCATTAGTTCTATTGCCCCTAGATTTGCGGGCATACCTCCAAAGCCGTCCCACGAACGAAAATAAGGAAAGAAATGGAGTTTGTTGTCTTGAATTCTTGTGTCTATATGGCGGCAACAAGCCGGGTCCTTAAGTAACATATCTGATGGCTGCCCAATTTGTAAAATCATTTGATTGTTGCGATACCCCTTGTTTTTATAAGTCCAGATAAGTAATTCTAACTGATTAAGAGTGTGCTCGTCAATTATCGATTTGTTGGCCCAGATTTCTTCATCACTGATACAGATATCTGATTTTTCTTTGACAATTTCATTCGGAATTTTACAGCTTTAATCCCAACCATTTTTTGTTCGGAGACTTCTTCAAGAATCTTCCTATATTTCTCACGATATGTCTTTGAAAATTGTTGCGCTATTGCCTCACTTGTTGGATTCGATAATAACTTTTTTGATTCAATTTGAGCGGCATGGGAAATTTCGTGCAGGATCGTTTCGACAAATTCCTTGACTGATCTTAATTCCGGTGTGTTGAATGTTATTTTGTGATAATCTTTTTTATCTTCATACAATGCGATACCCTCGGAGCCAAACAATGTTATTCTATTGGGGTCAAATCTTAATACAACCGGTCTTGTTACACCAATATCCCGTGCGATAACTCTTGTAATTTCTGCGACTGCATGTCTTTGAACAGCATCAACAATCCCATAGACCTCAACGAGACATTCATCGACAACGCGGCAAGAGAAACCAAGAGCTTTTCTAATCTTTTTAACGGCTCTTTTTTCTATCAGGCAAACATTAATTCTCGTTGTTCCTAAGCATTTCGCAATTTCGGTGTGGGTCATATATCCCCAAGCCTGAATTGCGCAAAACAGACAATTATTATACTTCTTCGCGTGTTCGGTTGGTAAATAGAATCGCGTATCAAAAGCCGAAATGTCGTGAGTGCAGGGTCCTATGTTGAAACTTTTAGGGGTTTCCGCGTACAAAATAAGATCGTGTGACATGTTTCTCCATTGTGACAATAGCCATCAGAAATAGATGACTCCTTCTTTGTTGATTCCCGCAGTATAGTGAACTTTCCTGATGCCAGTTACGAATAGTTCCCGTTTACAAATTGGGCACGGCTCGGCGTTTGCCGTGGCAAGATCCTTGGTTACTCGCGCCACATAAAGCACGGCACCCCTTGTTTGCTCCTCAGTTAGTCGGCATATACAATCGAGTTCTGCATGGGTGCAGCGCCGAAATGGCTTTTCTTCGCGAATTTCTTTCGAAAGTCTTTGGACAACCGGAGCCGTCTTCCTTTTATTGGTCCCCATCGTGATAACGCTACCACCACGGATGAGGACAGCCCCAAGAGCAAAAGTTTTGCTTGGGTCAATGGCCCAGTTCTTAACGGCAACTTTACAAGCCACTCTCAACCACTTGTTCATAATCTAAATATACCACAAGAGACATATCTTTGTCAATTATTACTTTAGATGTCCGTCGAAATCACCATCGAACTTACCGGACAGCCAATTTATGAAAAACTGATCGTCCCTCTTAAGATTGCTCGGAAGCATACTAAAAATTGCCCCGTGTGAACATATTACACCAATATTGATCATGTCATAATACATTGGGTCAAATGTTAAATATTCATCAACGGAACCGCATCTATTTCTATATACCATGTTTTTGAAGTGGAAAAAGTGAAACCCATTGATATTTCGCACAATAATCTTAAGTGATTTATCGTTTTTAAAATAATTCAAATCAATGGAATTTTTGCTACTAATCGGCGGGGTCCGGGATTTCAAAACTTGGCGTCGTTGCTTGACTTTCCTCGGTTTGTTCCTCATTATTAGAACTTTCTTCAAGTAATAGTTCTGTTTCCCCAACAATTTTAACACTCATTTTCGTTTTCAACCTTTTCAACCCGTAAACAACGAATCCCATGTCGTTCTTCTCATTTATTTTCATAGACAACTCATCCTCGTTTTTCGCAAGTGCTAAACTATTATCATTGAAAATTATTAAAAACAATGTTCGTCGTTATTTCTGTCCGGCACCCATTGCTTGCCGCTCTTTTATTATGTTTTCGCGTAGTTTTCTATTTATCTCTTGGTCATCCGTGTCAAAGGAGAAACAACATTCCTCTGCCATCTTCTTTAGAACATCATCTACTTCACTCATTTTCTTCATTTCTTCTTCCGGTGCCCCAGACTCAGACATCATCAATGTGTTATAATTCATTAGGTGATTCATAATCTTTTCTTTTTTTGTTTCCAATTCTTCTCTCGTAACAATTCCCTTTTCGACCAATTTAGCGCCAATGGCAAGGATCATTGAGTATGACTCTGTTGGGCTCATGATGGTGTATTCCTCCTATGTTAAATATAATTGGAACACACGGCAATAAGATTGTTTTACTATTTCTTGGATTTCTTTTTCGGTGGGGACTTTTTTGGTAGTTTCCCCTTGACAGCAACAATTTCTGTAATTTCTTCTTCTTTCAATTCCGCATCAAATGTCTCCGTGTTCTTCGTGAATCGAACGCTATATGGAATTTCGGTTTGATCGACACCAATCACTTCGCCAATTTTGCCAATAAAATCACTTATCTTGGTTAATGTGTTTTTAGACCCATAAAAGGAGTTTTCATCTTCCTCGCCAATGAACTTCATTAATTTTACTTTTGTTCCTTTTTTAATCATCTATTTTTCTCCTCTATATTTGACTTCGGTCGTCCTCTCAACAAACGAATCAATTGGACAATGGTTCATTCGCTTAACAAACATCGGCTTATCCGGATATTTATTGCAGCACATCATGACAATCGGCTTACACGATTTGCGGCCAGGATTCACCACATCGGGATTAAACCCCATAATGCGGAGTGTCCCACGAGCACAACCATTACACTTTGGCCAATTCGGATCGCCAATATTATTTGTGCTTTCCTTTGTAACCGTTTCTGTTTCAAGATGCTCTTTTGTTGATTCCGTCATAGACATTTTATTGTTCCTCCCATCCAATAGATTTGCTGGCCCGAACATGGGCATCGCCTCCTACTTGTTCGCGTTTCTCTTTCATCACTTTGCTATAATAATCACCAGTATCACCTTGAAACATGGGATGCCCCGCTGGGGCGAATCTCCACAGGCGCAACATACTTTCGTAATTCATTTCATCGATTTGTTTCCTTTGTTCTGGTGTCATTTTTGTTCTCCTTTTGGTTTGGTCAATTTCTTGTCGCGGACCAATTCGGCCCTCATCGTTTCGGCCAACATAAGGAACAACCCGCGTAATACTTCGGGCCATCGTCGAATTGTCCCATCTTTTCTAATTGCGAGCATGTGCCCGGAAGGAATATGCGTATCAACACGAACGCTTGATAGTGCTCCAAGTTTATCCCGCCTAAGGTCAAATGTCGTTTGTGGAACAACAACTGTTCCAGCCTTCGATTTACCCATCTTATCCTCTCACACTTTTAAGAACCGCATTATATCCTTGCGTGTATAACTCTGGTTTTCCTCTCCGCTGGGCTTCATTATAACAGGCATCGGCCCACCAATGATAATCTGACCGTGGATTATTGCTCGCATATGCCGATAGCCAAATCACTTGCTCGCATTGTTTTGTGAAATCGTCGTCATCCATCACAGCGATCCTGTCCGCATATAATTGGCGAGGCTTGCCAGAATTGTCTTTGCCTTCTAGTGTTAACTTTTCTGTCATCATGACTCTATCTTTCATCGTTTTCATATTATTTGTCCAATCGAATGCGATCTTTTTCAATCCATTCAATTAAATCGAAAAATTCTCCAAAGTGTTCAATGGTTCCATCTTTCATCCTCATTCATAGGAGTATTATACACCACCTCATGCCCGCTGTCAATCATTTGCTGTATTTGGCAACAATTTTCATACTTTCTTGCTGATTTATTGGTGAAGCCCCACTTTCTGTAGTCGATTTCCCTTCCGGATTGAAATAATAGAGTCCGAGTTTTTCCGGTAGGTGTTTAAACCTTGCTCCCGCTTCGGACAGGCGAATCCAAAAATCCCAATCAGCAGCACTTTGGAACGATTCATCAAACAGACCAATTTTATTTATCCACTTTTTTCTCCACATCGGCATATGGCTTCCATAACATTGGGTTTTTAGTAATTCCTTGTCATACTCCGGCCAATTAAGCTCACTTACTTTTGTATGTTCTTTAAAGGTTTCGTTCGGAGTTTTCGTCACAAAAGAATCAGCATAAACAAAATCATTGCCACTTTCATTGAGTTTCATATATAATTTCGCGAGTGAATCCTCTGAAAATCGATCATCAACATTCATATTTACAATAATGTTCGCCCTACATTTTGATATCGCCTTGTTCCATCCCTTATATATTCCATCTTTTACCGGCAATTTATTTGTGTGGAGTTTAATTAATCCGCCAAGATCCATTTTTTCAACATAGTCTTTTATTATTTTTACGGTGTCGTCCGTAGATCCACCATCGTAAATGACAACTTCGTAATATGGCGCTTTGAACGATGTGATATTTTCAAGATAGCCCTTTATATAATCTTGAGAATTATAGGTCGTGCAGAAGATCGAAATTTTTGGTCGTGGATTCCTCAATTCATGTAGCAATATCTTTTTTGCCTTATCAAAAATTGAATTAAAATCAATATTTTCTTTGCCCCACCATTCTTCACGAGCATACCCAACAAGTTTATTTGTTATTATTTTTTTGCCAAGATATTTTGCCTCAAAGACCCACCTAGAGGCACTTTCAGTAAGTTTTGGAATAAAAATGATACCTTCTGATTGTGACAATTTTTCCATGAGATCCGGCCATTTGAGATTGGCAATTAGTTCATAATCGAGTCCATTTTTTGTCGCATGGTCGATGGCACCCTGAGTGTTCTTATGATAATGTTGCGAATTAAAAATAAGATATTTGCCATTCGATGGTGCTTTATTTCCTTTTAATTTGTCGAGTAATTCTAACTCTTCTTTTCGCCATAAATTTGTTCCAAGACAGACATTATTACAATAAGTGTTGAGGTCAAAAATTTGATCATGAAACTGTGTCTGAGTAAAAACACATTGTGCGAAATATCCAAACATGTGAACAAATGAACTCTTTGGGTAACAATCACATTTAAGAGATGGTCCATGTAAAAAAGGATTTCTATAATTGCAGTAGTGGTGGTCGTTTTCTATTATATAATATTCAATTTCTGAATCAACCAATTTATTGATAATTGCCTCGAAAGTTTCTTTATTTTTTATGCGAGCATAATTGGAAAAAATATATGTTTTTCCTTTTTCAAAAAATTTAGCATCCACATTTTCGCTTCTCGCTTTAAATACTTCATATCCATTATCTTCAAGAAATTCTATAGCCGCAGCATCTTCTAATTCAGCGCCGCCAGTAAGATTTTCAAGAAAGAAATCCGATACCCAGTAAATTTGTTTATTCTCCGCCATTATTATTTTTCCTTTTCTTTTCCTCAACCATTTTCTTAATGGTTTCTTGATCCATGTTATAATAAACTGTGATAGCCAGCCCGAGAACAACAAAAAGCCAAAATAGAGATCCCACTAAAAAGAAAATACCACCAACAATAGTAACGTCCCAGATCCTATGACTTAACAATCCTAGGACATAGCCGGAAATAAAAGTCAGGATAAATGCCAAAACTTTTCTAATCATTCGTCGTTCCAACATTGGACGAACCATAGCAATGAGGACAGATATTATCAATTAATTTAAGGATTCTTGCTATTTGTTCATTTGTCATAAATTGGCGCATTTCTCTTATAAACAGATTTTCATCAATATAGGTGTGTTCACGACACCAATCGCGAATAAAGACCTCATCGGGTGTCATTTTTTGTTACTTCCTTTACATAAACCTTTAGACCCATTTTCCTTGCGATTTCAATCATATTCTTTGTTCCCGGCGACCCAATCGTTATGGCTACAAGGGCTTCGGCATAGCAAGCCATCTGTCTATTTCGTATAAAACCCGCTGCTTTCTGGTATTTGTCCCAAAAAGCAGGAAACCTTTTGATTGGAATTCCATGATTCATAGCCCATTGCTCACCAAGCGTATCAACACCACGGGCGGTTCCACTAACAACTTCTGTTATTTCGAATCCAGATTCGACAACCGCTTGCTCAACAAGATCATAATCAGTAATATCCCTACTTCCGGCTATAATAACTTTCATAAATTAATTCTACCACATATGGATGTTCATGTCAAATAATAACCAGCCCAATCCATCATAATTCCACTTAAAATACTTTGCGGTTGATATTTGTGGATCCACATCAAAAATTATTCCATTATCACCAATTTTTAACATTTCTATTTGTTTTTGCCCATTTTTAATAGCCATCGGCAAAACAATTAAAATTCTATCAGCTATGTCCATGAACCATTGATGATGTCTTTTTGCTCTTTCATCACCATCATTATTTATTATCGTCCATGAATTATCACAATATTTAAGGGCCGTTTCAGAATAATATCTTTCCACATTACTTGTGTCTTTGTTTTTAGAATAAACAAGAAACATTGAATAGGAAGCAATAATTTCACATTTGTTGTTGGATGAACTGTTGTTAATTTTCCAAATAAGAGCGGAAAATCCGACAAGACAGGCGAGAATCGCAAGAAAAAAGAAAACAAACCATTGTTTCATCGATGGAGATCGCCAGTTAAAATCAGTCGTTGTTCGTTAGTTGGTTTCTTTAATATGTTTTCTTGTTTCTGGTCTTTTAGTGTCCCTCGCGGCGATTCATTGTTCCAGAGCAAAAAGATTTCTGATTTCTCTACAATTTCACGACTAAAGAGATATGGATCTTTTTCGATTTTACTTTTTAATTCTTTGTGTGCCGCAAAAACATCAACATTATGTTCTCGCGCAAAATTTAAGACAACAATGTCGCACATCACATGTATATCACACCCAACACCACACCTTGTTTCTTTTTCAAAACCTCTTATTTTGTCATTAAATTTTCGACCACATATAAAACATTCATCCTTTGGAACAATTGGTTTTGTCTCAATTATTTTGGCTGGCATCCAAGCACCATTAGAATTTAGAAAATATTGTCGCCCACTTACTCCCGTTGCCGTAAGGACAGGTGATGCCATATTAGTTGTCGCGGCGGCAGTTGTCATCATTACCACGGGACGATTATTAGAATCAACAAACGATGGTAAATTCTCAAATGTAGGCAATCTCTCTTGCCTGAGAAATTCTGCTGTAACATCTGGTTTCCATGTAAAATTACCATATTCATTCATTTTACAATCTCCTCTAAGTTTTCGCCACCAAAAATCGAATCGGCAATTTCATTTTTTGCTTCTGCCTCTTTCAGATATCCATAACGATCAAAAACTTCAAAATATTTATCCTCAATTGCCTTAATATTAAATTTTTCTCGGATCTTAGCACCAAGCTCAATTGCCCAACCCTTTGGGATGTCATAATTTGAATAAATCTTTTTCATGTGTCGAACAGCTTCCGTATGTGATGGGAATGCCCATCTATTTCCCTTGGCAAAAAGATCATTTTCGATTCCACTTTCTTTTATTTCGCAAGGAATTTTTATCCACTTTCCAAGATTAAGAAATTCGGTATGAGCGGACCAATTTGACGCGATAATTGGTTTATTACAGGCAGCAAGATCGGCAAGTGAAATTCCCCAACCTTCTCCATGTGTTAAGAAAATTCCAGTTTTTATTCTTGAATCTTTATATAATTTTGAAAGTTCATGATCGGTCATATGTCCATGGATGAGAATTATTTTTGGAAATTCATCATATTCCCTTGTAATTGACTTAATCCGATTGAGTGTGTAGGTTTCGTCCATATAAGAATTACTAATAGAATTTACTTTAAGAACGAGACCAATCTTTTCTTTATCCGGGTGATCTTTGAATGCTTCTTTAAAAACTCGAATGATTCCTTCGATATTTTTGCGATCCATCCCAATTGTTCCCCACTGCCCAACAGTAATAAAACAGAATGGGGGAAGATCGATATCGAGATCTTTGTCGTTTGGCTGATCGTTAAAAATGGAAGTGTCAACGGATTCCGGAATAACTTCAATAGGGACATTACAAGACAACATAGAACCATCAGAACCTTGATAGTGGGTGTTCATCATTATTGACTTAGAAAATTCGGAAGGAACAATAACCAAATTTGCTTGATTGGCCTTTTGAAGCCATAAAGGAAGTACACGATCACATTCTATAATCGCGCTAATTAAGATCGAACATGGGGCAAGCTTCTCGAATTCAGAAGGGACACTTACGATGATACTGATGTCAGGCTGAGTTTTAGTTTGCGACCACACATTGAGATTCGATGCTTGCGAAAGTAAAAAGTTTTTTTCTGCGGAGAAATTCTTGTTTTTATCAAGATCGGACATAAAGTCGGTCTCGCCCCAGCGAACGATCTGTAGACCGATTTGCGGTGAATCATATTGTGTTGAATTCTCTCGCTTAATGCCAAGATTAGCCAAGGCGCTAATTATCGATCTGCAATGAACTCCATAGCCCGCAACAGATAACGCCGGACCACGAACAAAAATTTTTTTAGCCATCTCTCCTCCAAATTCTTTATTATTTTATCATTGAATACAAAAGATGTTTATGATTGACAAAAACACATTTATCATGATATAATCGGGGTATGAAAGTTAACTGGTAGGTCTTTCTCGTTCCGAACCGAAGACAAGAAATGGCACCTTAATTCTTCAGCGGTTTGAATTTTCCCACTTTAGAATCCCAAACTTCGATATCGGTAATTTTTTCAAATCCTAACCGTCGATATTCATGCCCGCCATCCACAAATATCTTACCGCATTCACATTGGACGAAATCATGAACACTCTTCGATTCAATTATATCACCACAAATTGTGCACCGGGCTCGATTAATCCAAATTGGTTTCTTTGACCGTGACCATTTTTTAGGCAATTTTCGTTTTTTAATATCCGCCATTTTTGCCGTAAGATCAGTCACCTGTTTTGTGATCGCAGCCCAATTTTTCGGCTTGAGTTCTTTCTCCGTAACTACTTTCTTTTTCATTTCAACATTCCCTCATCGTGAAGTTTTTTCATTCTCGCAAACGCTTCAGCGTCTACACCGGCTGTTATTGGACTTCTTTCTCTCATATAGGCATCGTAAATTTGCTTTTCTTCTTCTAATGGTGGTCTTGTTGGAAATAAATCTCTATTGGCTATTGTAATGTCAGTTATTTCATTGAGAACCGGCAAAAACATAAGACCTTGACCATCGGGGGCCTTTTGTGGAAGCCGTATAATGGAAAAGGCATTTTTAATAGTCCAGCCAGCACCATCGTCTTTGTCATGTTCACCAATAACTTCATGCGCGTAAAGATAAAAAATTTTAACATCAGACATTTCTTTTCTATTCCTCCTTCAACTTTCTTATTTTCTCGATGAACCCATTCTGATTTTCTCTACCAAAAACAATATGGTCATCCGACGACATGTAATATTTCATTAAAGGATGCGGAGCACTTAAGTTTATTGTTTTCTTCGCAACTGCCACAGCCATAAGAAAATTCCCACCATATCCAATGTTTACTACTGCTTTGGCACCGTTCATTATAATACAATCGTCTATTACCTTCCCAATGGTAAATGGTTCATTGGAATGCTCAAAAGTTTTGTCAACAAATTCTAACTTTCCTTTTATGTCATTGTAAATTGTCCCGTTTGTGAGTAATGGTTGATCGCTCCCTAGTCGAGCGCCAAGTAACGGATCGCTCATAAGATTTCTTTCGCCAATTACAACTACTTTACATCCAATTGTTTTTAATGCTTCTATAAATTGATCTTTTATTTGCTCCCAATCTGAGCGATTA
>Ga0315293_10001169_pt1 | contig 25419 bp, 24 predicted proteins | sample YL17G13_20_MG_FD_203071 | JGI IMG/M metagenome (GOLD analysis project Ga0315293, IMG submission 203071) | Sediment microbial communities from Yellowstone Lake, YNP, Wyoming, USA - YL17G13_20 | ecosystem: Environmental > Aquatic > Freshwater > Lake > Sediment | place: USA: Wyoming | collected...
CGACGGCAAGGAATCTGCTACGGTCATCGACAGCAGGGGCGGTTGTCGGTTGCCACGGAACGGATTGCCGGATGGGCATCTGGTCAATTTCTGGACTCATGCTGTGCCCGGTCTCGACATCGGAGTGATCGCCGCTTAGGACGTACGAGAATGGCGGAGCGAAGCTTGTCGGAACGCCCAGAAACGTCTCTGGCTGCTGAGCACCGTCGAGGGAGACCTCTTTATTGATGATTGATGATAATCGAAGGGAACGCTTTGCACTCGATGTCGTCGAGATAATTCCACAGGGTTCGCCATCAGATCCATTCGGTCATCGCCGTTTAGCAGGGTTTCGGCAAGATGCCGCTTCATTCCGACTTCGTCTACAAACTCGATAATCGTCTGGCGGTGACTGATGTCCCGACCCTCTGTAAAGTAGGCCCGGAACAGTGCCTCCATGACGGCATCCTGACAACCATGTTGATCGGCCAGCAAGAGTAGTCGATGAGCATCCCCAGTGTTCGGAGTCTGTTCGGTCCCGTCGAAGGCGAAATCAATTCCTTCTGTTTTTCAGGCCACAATCACTCTGGCATCCCGTTTCAGTGACAGTTCCCAACGGCCGAAGTTCGGGATGCGATATTCTTGGCGACAGAGTCCTTCTTTCGGCGTCATCGGGTTGAGTTGGAATAAACGTCATGTGGGCCTTCAACAGCCACGATCGCTTTTTCAAGTCGCCGTTTGCCGATTTAGCACCACGGGCAGATTACGTCGGAAAGCAGATCAACGGCAAGATTGATGGATACTTCGCTTGGACTCGACGTCCCACGCGATTCAACGATAAAAATCGATCCAGTTCAATGTGACCGACTTCGGATGACCCTCGAAGAATGTTTTGGGCAACAGCATCTCCAAGTAGCCCCCTTTCCGAGGAATCGCCGTAGCGGGTTTGCCGTCTCCGCCGATCCTGCGAATCTCCATCCAGTACGGACTTTTGGAGTCCAGTGGCAAGTCTTCGTGGCCATCCTTCCACAGTCGGACGTTTTGTCCATCAGGGTGACGGAATTCCGCCGCAGAGAGCGTGATTTTCCCATTGGTGATCTGGAATCTCTCCAGACCGTTCAAATGCAGTCTGAGTATCATGCTTTCCGGCCACTTCGGATCGGATTGTTCGATAACTGCTTGGCCGATTCCCCGCGGACTGTGGACGGAAAAGACGGTCTTATCATTTTCGACGGTGACTACGACATGATCGTGATCATGTTTGGTCGTGATCTTGAACGGGAATTCGTTGGCCGTATTGATGCTGCCGGTGTTGAATACGGTGGCTAGGACAACAACAAAGATAAGAAATTCCCGCATGGCGGCTATTCCTTGAGGATCTTTCGGAACGTGAGATTGATTCGTTCACCGACATTCTGCGTGGTCTTCGGAACGTGATGTTGCCAGAACTGTTGCATGGTTCCGGCCATGATGATCAGTGCTCCATGGCCCATGAGAAAGGTCCTTGTTTGTTTAGAGACATTATGTCGGATTCGAAACGTCCGTGTTGCTCCCAATGAGAGCGAACCGATACTGTTCCCCATCTCCGGTTCATCGTCGGCATGCCAGCCCATGCTGTCCGATCCTGATCGATAACGATTCAGCAAACAATAATTGTACGGCCCTTGAACCGCTTCGATCTTCTCCTTGATCTCCAGCAAGAGGGGAGTCCAAGGTCGAGCGACGTTGATTGTGCCGGAATACCGATAGGTGATCCCCTGATCGCCATAAGCGGCCGTCAATCGGGGTTGCATGGACCCGAAGATGCCCGGCTTCTGCTCCCAGTAGCAGTGATCTCGCAACTCGACGAAATAACGGTCAGCAATATTCGGCGGCAGGAAGGTGTCATCGTCAAGAATCCACCCGCCATCAGCCAAGTCAATAAAGTTCATTGTTAGACCTGAGCCATGTTTTGTGCTGCCTCCACAACTACCAAGGGTGCCGATCGAATGTTATCACTCAGCGCTATTTTTTTCAAGTTTTTTTGCCTTAATCCGGCGGCTTCGCGGGCTCACCAACGCCCTTCCTATGGCCGATCTGTCAGCCCTGAATTTCGGCACCAAAAACAAAGAGTGGTTCTTTGTCATCGTTCGAGCCAGACGCTGGCGGAAACGCCCGAAAAGATTTCGAGGAGGCCCGCCCGCCGGAATGACAATGCGATATCGTCGATGGTGAGGCCATCACGCTGGTGAGAGCAATCGGTATTACGGCTCATCAGATCCTCGCCGCGACACGGACTCGCCCGAAAGAGAAATTCATTCAGCACGCTCATTAAAGCCGTGAAATCGATCGAGCGTCGATTCATGCGGCCGCGCGCTCGCGATCATCGGCCAGCGACTGTTCCAGTCGTTGCAGTACGACCTCGGCCACTCGACCCGTGGCCCCCGTGGTATAGATTTGCTGTCGCAATTGTTCGAGTTCTTCGCGAGCGGCCTCAAGCTTGCGAGAGTCACTCAACCAGCGATCGATATCTTCGACGATGGCTGCGGTGGCCGGGGCGGGACTGCCAACACTGACATACTCGGGCATCAGTGTTCTCCCGGCGATCAAATTTGGCAGCGACATATGCTTGACCGTGATCAGCAGTCTGGCAAACAAGTACATCGGCCAAGACATTCGATAAAGCACGACGGCCGGAGTACGTCGGGCCAACATTTCCAAGCTGACCGATCCGGAGACCATAATGGCACAGTCCGCTAGGTCGATGATCTCTGACGTCTTGCCGACAAAAAATGACAGCGGCAACTCTTGTTGCAGTTGTTGGTATTGTTCAACGCAAAACCGCCGTTGACTTTCTGTGTAATTGGCGACGAGAAAGTTCACGTGTGGATGACGCTGGTGCAGTTGCCGCGCTGCTTCTAAAATCACCGGCCAACTGCGTATCACTTCCTGTCGACGTGAACCTGGCAGCAACGCAACGGTCGGAGCTGTGTCCGATGTCCACTCGCGCTGAAACGATTTGTCGAGTTGATGTTCGGCCACTTCATCGAAAAACGGATGGCCGACGTAGAGCACGGGTACGCCGCGTTTGGCGTACCACTCTGTCTCAAACGTTAGCCCGGATAGCACGAGGTCGATGTACTTGCGGACGCGCCGAATTCGCCATGGTGCCCAGGCCCATAATTGCGGGGGCATGTAGTAGATCACCGGGATTCCTGCCGCTTTGGCCTTGCTGGCAATCCACCAGTTGAAGCCTGGAAAATCGACGAGAATCACTAGGTCGGGCCGATGTCGCTTGAAGTATTCTTCGGCTTGCTGGACCAGTTTAAAAAACTTCCAGATCAGCGGCAGCGTCTGAAACGGACCCATGACGGCCATCGTTGTCAGTGGAAACAACACGGCGCAGCCGGCGCGATCCATCGCCGGACCACCAAAGCCGGAGGCACGCAGTTCGGGTCGGCGGCGTTTTAGCTCGGCGATCAGATGGGCCGCATGTTGGTCGCCACTCGCTTCACCGGCAGAGAAAAAGACGTGCATGCTATAATGTGTCCGAAACGAGCAGTCGAGTGTATTCTCAGAGTACACGAACGAGGATTCATTCCAACGTCTGGCGAGAATTCTCAGAAAACGCGGCCGCAGTCAAGATCGATCCCCGGATGAAGATCATCGAACGGAAGAGCGTCACCTCGGCGCCGAAGAGACGGGGGCTTCTCCGCGAACGTCTTCGAAAGACACTTTTCGAATGCGGCCCGCGACCGGCGATCAGCAACGAACTCGGGACGGTATTTGTAATGCCGAACTTGATTCGGTCGATGATCAACAACTCAGTCTGGCCAATGAACGGCGTGGCTGTGCTGTGCGGGGGGGGCGAGTGTGGTCGTTCGGTTCGGGTTTTCGCTCCGCCACACAGCAAACGAAGCAGGGGAGGCCGCACTCCGACTGCCATGGGTAGAACCAATCCTCATTGAAATATTCAGTAATCTGGCTCGGAGCACCGATCGCGATGTACTCCTGTGTAGGATAGTCGCTTCGATGTGACGACTTTGTTTCCGACGAAGCCGTTTGCCATGCGGCATCGAAGTCGACCTTGGCTCGGCAGTTCTAACGGTTGCCCGAATCGGACGTTTGGGGCCGCATGGTCGATCTTGACCGGATCGCCCGCAGAGAGTCTTCCCTTGGTTTCCGTCTTCGAGCGCAATGCACCGACGGGGTGATCCTCGCCTCGCAGCTGTCTTGGATTGACGAACAGCTCCACGAACGTGTCCGGCAGTTTCGGGAAGCGCATGGCCTCGAAGTGTTTGCGGATTTCACGTGCAATGTGACCCCGTCCGCCACCTTACTGGCGGACTCCTGCGTAACGGAGACGGCAATCACGGCTCGATTACCTTTTGACGCGGCCTCGACCTCCATGGCCACAAAGCCATAAACCACGAAGAGAGGAGCAGTTCAAGCATCAACCGGGCCGAACGAATGGGATTGACGTGTGGCGAGATCTGGCACGCTAGCCTTATTGGGGAGTGGTACGCAGATATTTTCGGAGCGACTCGAGGGTTTTTGGTCCGATGCCTTCGACCTTGCCCAGATCATCAGAGGTTGTGTAGGGCCGTCCTTGAATGATCCGATTGGCCATCACCTCACCCACTCCAGGAATGCTTAAGAGTTGATCGCGATCGGCACTATTCACATCAAATACAGCCGCCGGTGATATTTTTTTTGATCCCTTAGCGAGGCTGAGTTCGGCCTCTTCGTCGCGTTGAAGTGCGCGTTCTGAGGGAAGTTTATCCCAGTCGGTTTTCGCCCAGATACCGTTTTCTTTCTTCGAGGCGCGGAGCTCGAGATCGCGTAGCTTTTCGCGATAAACATCGTAGCGCTTTCCATCGGGTGTTTCGCGGTAGACACCGAAGGCACGTGCCAAACCGAGACGAACAAGGCGTTCACCGAGATCCTCGCCGTCCGCGGTCGTCACAAACGCATAGATCCGCTTAAACTTCGCATCACCGCGTGCGTCGGCGAACGAGGTGTGAATGGTGAACGGTTGCGACAAGGCTCTCGCTGTTTCCGCAGCGGCGAGTTTGCCTGTTTCCTTAGCGAGAGCGATCGAGGCTTGCGGGGAACCACCGACTTCGGAGACTCCGAAGTAGCGACGTTGTGCACGCAATCGACGCGCATCGGTCTCATCAGTCACATGCATTTCGATGCAGTCCACTCCATACAGGCGAACCGTATGCTGAATGCCGCCTTTGGTTTGTACCAAAAAACTATCACCATCCCCCCACGTTGTTGGAACCACTCTGCAGGCAGGGATTTTCTCCAATGCCTGTGCCAGTGCGCTCGCACAGAGCAGTGTCGGCACCAAGGCGAAAAGTGCGGAGAGAGTGAATGAAAGACACTTTAAACGTGATCTACGATGGCTTGCCCATGACACGGTCAAAATTCCTATAAAATGTCCAAGAGGCCCGAAGATGAGTGAAAAATGTGGATGACCGTTTCGGGCGATATCTTAATGGAATCGTGGGGCTGTCGAAATGGGGTGAGTGCATTATCCACCCTTGATCCGCCCCTCTGTTTGACACGCGATCTCGGCGGCCTTGTTCGCCATCAACGGCATCGCCACGGAGATGCATCACGCCTGCGCGTGGCCGAATGACTTGATGCAAGTTGTCTGTGGGGGCAGGTGGCGGAAGGGCCGTGGCTGAGGGACAGGTCTCTTCTCCGTCTTTCGGTCGTGTTTTGGCCGCCAGTCATCGGGGAGAGCTTACGATTGCGGATGTGTATCGCAGAGCCGCCTACAACGACCGCCTTACCGATCTGTGTCGTCCCGCGAATAGATCCGCGGTTTCGGTAAGCCGATCTTACGGTTGCCGGTACCTTCTCAAAATTGGGTGCCGGATTTTTACGTGGCCCAAATCAGGGATAAGTCAAATCGTAGGCGTCGTTGTGTTGGTAACTCAGTTGCCAAGTCCACAGATTGCTGGTTCCCGGGGGTGGTGTCTGCAGCGGATAGGTAAACATCGTTCCTTGGGTTTGCATATACGTCACTCCAGCCTTTTGCATCGCCTGCTTTTTTACGTTCAGAAATAACGTGACGGATGCCGGAACGGACGCGCCCACCGGACTGTAAAGAGCGGCGATATTGTCGATACTCAAAACCCCGCTCGTCGCCCAAGCATGGGGTACGACATCATTCGAATTAAAATAGGCCGCGTAGTTCGCGGGATTGTCGTTGAGAAATGTGGCAAATGCAGGGTTTCCCGCAGTCGGTGCAGCAAACGTAATCGCGGTCAGGTTGGATGGTAAACGGCTCAAGGGCATGGTGTTGGGGCCGAATGCGGGGACATGAGATGCAATCCAAGGAACGATGACCGATGTCACATTTCCGCCAAGGCTGTGGCCAGTCACAAGCAATTGATCCCTTCTGTTGAGTGACATCAGAAAGCTCTGCAGCGACTGAGCGTCTCCATTGGTGGCCTGCAGCAGGTTAAGCGTGTTCATCAGAGCTGTCTGCGAGCCCGTTGCAATCTGGGCCGCGGCAATTGAAGGGAATGACACCTGCGGCGTAATGGCAAAATCGTTCAGCACGTCGGCAATGTTTTGCGTCCCTTGAATTGCTAGAGCGTAAGTCACTTGCCGCGTTGTTAATTTGTTGCAACTCGTACACGGAGTCCCGAGTTTCTGAAAGACCACCGCATAACTACCGCCCACATCAGTCATCGGTTCCCAGATTATTTGCCATCCTTCGGGGACGGGAAGTTGCGGCATCGGTGGTGTGCCAGAGACGTGATCAACGTAATTGCAAAGTGCCCACGCCACGTTGGGGGATATTGTGGTAGGGCACTGACCCCACGCGAGAAACAGTATTGCCATGTCTTGCTTATTGACCCAACCATCTTTATTGATGTCCGCCGGGATCGGCGTTGAAGTTCGTCCCCAATTCAGGAGCAGCACGACAAGATCGCCTTGGTTGACAACATGATCCCGATTGAGATCAGCCGGGCACCACATGCTCTGGGCCTGCGTCTGCTGACAAACACAGGCGATCATCGCAAGCATGACGATTGGCAAGACTGCCGATTTGAATTGGCGTGCGAAAGCAAGATTCGAGCCCCCTACAAGCATGTTATAAACCTACTGGAAATCAACAGGATGGTGATCACGCCAATTGGCGAAAAAAATAAGCATAACGTTCCATAGGAATAACGAACCACAATAATTCTATGGAAATCAAATAGAAATCTAAAAGATGTGGTCGAGCAGTGATTCGGCGAAAGATAGCCAGCATAACTTCAATCGACACAACCTACGTGGATCCAAAAGGAGGGCGTTGGTGGCGAGCAACAGGCGGATCGGGATCTCCCATCCAAGGCCGGTAACCCACTCCTGAGGCGTGGGCCGATTCGGTTGTCAATACGCGTTCGAGCCCGTTGCCTGGTGTGCACCCTGTCGGAGTGACATTGGACTCGAGAAGCGACGTTTCGTCTGGTTCGCGTTGTGAGTCGCGAGAGCATTTACTACCATCAAATGCATGTCTCCAGAACGTTCTTCTCGCCCGCCGTCTGACAGTCCTTCGGGACGGTCTCCTTCGTCACCTCGATCGGCCGACCCTGCATCCTGGTCTCGTCGTCGAGAGTCTCGTCGCGTGTCGGCGGCCACTCCGTTTGAACTGCTGGCGCAACGGGGACTCTGCCCCGAGGAGAATCACCGGCTGCCACAGATTGTGTCGAAAGGCCCTGTTTGGCATCCGTTTCTGTATCGGAAGCAACTCGGTGATTTCGATCCTTCGGCCCGGCCTGGTGATCTCGTGGAAGTGGTCTCACCCGCCGGAGCCACACAGGGATTCGGCCTCTTCAATCCGCGTGCTGAGATGTCTGTGCGGTTGTTGCGCACGGGCGTTCGCCGCCCTGATGCAGCGTGGTGGTCTGAGCGGCTGATTGCGGCTGTGGAGTTGCGTCGTGATCTGCTCAAGTTGGACGAAGTCACTGACGCGTATCGCGTGATTCACGCTGAAGCGGATGGTCTGCCGGGTTTGATCGTGGACCGTCTGGGCGATGTGCTGGTGGCCGAGTGTTACTCCCTCGGTATGTATCAGCGTGCCGAAGCGATTCTGACGATGCTGGAGCCATTGTGTGGAACCAAGCACGGTGTGATGCGTTCGGCACCGGTTTCTGAAGATCATGAAGGCTTCGCCGCTGAACCGACCGGATCGGAGGGCGTACCCGCCAGATCGGTTGTACACGAGCAGGGGACTCAGTTTCGCATCGATTTTATTGGCGGCCAAAAGACGGGATTTTACTGCGATCAGCGAGACAACCGAAAGTTCGTCGCCCAGTTTTGTGGCGGTAAGTCGATCCTTGATCTGTGTTGCTACACAGGTGGATTCGCCATTCAGGCCTTGCGTCTGGGAAATGCGGCCGAGGTGACGGGTGTGGAACTCGATGACAATGCCGCCGCCCTAGCGCGTGAGAACGCGAAGTTGAATCGCCTGAAATTGAGTATCGTTCAGGCCGACGCCTTCGCCTATATGCGGGACATGCTGCGCAACGGAAAGCGGTACGACGTGGTGGTTCTCGACCCGCCGAAGCTGATTCGATCGCGAGAAGAGATCGAAGAGGGAAAGCATAAGTACTACGATCTGAATCGGCTGGCCATGCAGCTTGTCGCTCCGGGAGGAACAATGCTCAGTTGCAGTTGCTCCGGACTGCTCGATCGTGCGGAATTCACGAAGATCGTCTGTGCCGCTCCCGAGGTCGGACGGCGGGTCCAGATCATCGGCCATGGTGGCGCCGCTGCCGATCATCCTATTGCGACACATTGCCCAGAAAGTGAGTACCTCAAATCACTCTGGTTGAGGCTGGAATAGATTGCGTCTGACCTCAGTCTGACGGGAATTCACATGAACAAGGCCTTCTTGCGAGAGCCAGAACAATCGGACAGCCGTTGTCCGGCCTGCGAATCTGTGGGACATTTAGTGGGGCCGCTGACGCTCAACGCCCGCTTGCCGCCGGACGTTCGGCGGAAATTGGCCGAGTCCGCTTATTTCTGTCCCAACGGACGTTGTGCCGTCGTGTATTATGATGACTTTGCCAGTGTCGTGAAACGCGACTTAGTGACCGGCCCGATCCCGAGCAAGGATATCGATGCTCCACTGTGCGCGTGCTTCGGTGTCACTCGAGCGGATATTGAGGCGGATGTGGAGCAGGGCGTCGTCACTCGGACGCGCGCGGCAGTATTGCAGGCTCAGTCGGACGCCGCCCATTGTGCGACGTTGGCGCCCAACGGACGGACCTGCGCTCCAGAGTTGCAGGGTTACTTGATGCGATGTCGGCAGCGAATCGGTTGAGAAATTTGCATACGAGTCCGAATTCAACACAGCCCAAGGCTCGGCGCTGTCGCTCAACGATCTCCGGACAGTCGTCTCCGTTTGTGAACAGAGACAACTGGCGTCGTGGGAGCGGCATTTCCAATACGGCTCCCTCGACCCATCAGAATCATCCACTGCAAAAAGGGGATTGCAAAGACGGTGGCCGGCAAAAATTTCTGTTCCGCGGAGATCGGGCGGAGTGACTCAAACCAATCTTTCCACAGACATCCGGCATCGAAGTGCTGTTCGTTCGGGATGGTGACCATCATCTCGTTCGGTTGCGGTTGGTGCACATCGTGTTGTTCGATGGTCAATCTCGCCCTAACGGTTCATCAAGCCAACGATCGATGTGCTCGGGATCGTCGAGTTTCGACTGTAATTCATCAATAGTTTTCTGCCAAGGATCAACCGTCATCGAACCGGAATCGGCGTTCTCTTCTTGGGCCATGGTGTTTACATCAATCGGCCCGAATTGACGAAGCCAGTAGGCAACATCACTGTCGGGTGACGGAGCGGTCTTGGCCGAATCGTGGCGACGTTTGCTCGACTGATCTGAGGATTCCGTCGTCGTGCCACGTCGGGAAAGTCGCGTCAAAAAGGCTTCGCTGTCAAGACTTGCCGCCCGGCGAATTCTGGCTGCACGCTGGAGACGATGATCACTGGAGACCACGATCAACTGGCGAGCGGAGGAATGTTGAGCGATCAACTGTTCGATCTCGTCATCGGCCTCGTGGCCCGGTTCCGCGAAGAGCACCGCGATTCCATCGTGCTCGAATTCGTGTTCCAGTTCTGGCGGGGCATTAATGGCATCGAAGACGACGATGCTGCGCTGTCGCTCTTCCGTGGAAAGACCGGCAGCGATCATCATCAGCAATTTGTGACGCTGTCGATGAAGGTCACCTTGCGCATATTTTGCGCGCGCCAATCCGGCCGCATGGAGCAGGTTGTAACCGTCGATGATGAGATAGGGAGTCGGAGCCATGATTCCCAAACATGAATCGTGATTGAACCGTTCCCTCGGTGTCATTCATCGCTAGGGGTTTCAAGAAAACAGCGGTTGCCGAAAACGAACATTGCCATCGACCAGAACGAAGCGAATCTGACTTGTCACCGACCAGCCGCCGAAGGGGCTATTCCGGCTCTTGGAACGAAAACGGCGTGGATCGACAACCCAGCAGGCATCGGGATCGAAGAGCGTCACGTCGCCCGGGGTACCGATCGCCAGAGTTCCCGCATTTGGCAGATTCAGGATTGCGGCCGGGCCAGTTGTCAGCTTGGAGATCAACTGGGGCCAGTCGAGTCGCCTCGTTTCAATCAGGGACTTCACGCAGAGTGGTAGCAGTGTTTCGAGGCCCACGATTCCGAACGGAACTTGGTCGAGTTCACGATCTTTTTTCTCGGCGGCGCACGGCTGATGATCGGCCGATATGGCATCGATTGTGCCGTCGACCAATCCTGCGATCAGGGCTTCGATGTGTTCGCCACTGCGTAAAGGTGGCATGACTTTACAGTTCGATTCGTACGTCTGCATTGCCTCATCGGTTAGGGTCAGATGATGCGGAGTCACATCACAGGTGATGGCGATGCCGCGTTGCTTGGCTCGGCGGACTTGTTCGACGGCACCCGCAGTCGAAATAGACATTAAATGGACACGTCCGCCTGTCAATTCAGCGAGTGCGATATCACGGCTGACGAAGATGCTTTCGGCGGCGGCTGGCATTCCCTGCAGGCCGAGCAGTGTCGAGAAATAACCTTCATGCATCACACCGCCAGCGATCAGCGTCGGGTCTTGGGCGTGCGAAAAAATCGGTCGATCGAACATGCGGGCATACTCCAGCGCCCGACGCATGATCTCCGCGCTGCGAATGGGTGACTTCGCATCGGTGAAGGCCAGTGCCCCCGCCCGCGCCAGTTGGCCGAGGTCTGCCAGTTCCGCACCGTCGTGTCCGCGGGTCACCGCGCCCAGCGGGTGAATCCGACAATTGCCCGCTCGTTCTGCCTGCAGCACGACGTACTCAGCCGCGGCGGCGTTATCCACAACAGGACGAGTATCGGGGAGAGCCGCGATGGTTGTAAATCCGCCAGCCAGTGCTGCGGCGGTGGCTGTGGCCGTGGTTTCATCTTCTTCAAAACCAGGGTCTCGAACCGCGACATGCGTATCAATGAAACCGGGGCAAACGATCCATCCGCACGCATCCAGAGTTTCGTCCGCCTCCGCCAGAGTGACTCCGATTTCGGCGATTCGGCCATCACGAATCAAGACGTCGCTTACCCTGTCGAGACCTCGACTGGGATCGATCAGACGGCCTCCGCGAATCAAAAGGCTGCTCATACGATTACTTCCTCGGAACGCACGGTGTTCACGGTCGGTGGGCGAGTGGCCGCTTCATGCATCAGAGACAAGCAAGACATGCGGACGAATAGACCGTTTGTCACCTGATCGAGGATCACACTCTGGTCACCGTCCGCAACCTCGGACGTCAGTTCGACACCTCGATTGATCGGACCGGGGGCGAGAATCAGGACGTTCTTACGGGCCCGACGGACGCGATTGCCGTTCATACCGAAAAAATGTGCGTACTCGTAGATGGACGGAAAGAAGGCACTTCGTTGTCGCTCCGCTTGAATTCGTAGCAGATTGATGACGTCTGTCCGTTCGACAATGTCATCGAGGCTATGACTGACTTCGACGCCGAGACGTTCGATGTGGACAGGGATCAGTGTTGCCGGACCGCAGACGATCACCTTGGCACCGAGTTTTTTCAGGCCCCAAATGTTTGAGCGGGCGACACGACTGTGGAGGATGTCTCCCACTAACGCCACGGTCAGCCCCGAGAGGCTGCCCCGATGCGCGCGAATGGTGAAGATATCGAGTAGTCCTTGGGTCGGATGTTCGTGAGTTCCATCTCCGGCATTGATCACTCCGGCATTCAAATGTCTTGCCAGTTGATGCGGCACGCCGGAAGTGGCATGTCGGACGACCATCTGCGTCACACCCATCGCTTCGATGTTACGCGCGGTATCAATGAAGGTTTCGCCCTTCGTCAGACTGCTACTGGATGCCGTGAAATCAACGATCTCTGCCGAAAGTCTTTTTGCGGCCAATCCGAAACTGGTCTTCGTGCGCGTCGACGGTTCGAAAAACAGGTTGCCGACAGTCACCCCCTTCAAGTGATCGAGTTTTGTACAGCCGTCAGAAAAAAAACGTTTGAATTCGGCAGCGCGGTCCAAAATCATAGTCAGCTCGTTGGCCGACAGATCCTGCAAACCGAGGATATGTTTCCGCGACCAAAGGCGGGGCGACGATGCGGAGGGGTCAGAGGCAGGCATGGGGTTGATGCTACCAACCGGACGCGAACGCCGTCAAACTTGCGGCATCGACTCTTGACCGTGTTCAGTGACGTTTCTTTCTGTCGATTCGGTTAGAACGTTAACAACGAGTCACCAGCTCCATGACGGATTGCCTAGCGAAGATGCTCAACGGACAAAAAACAGATGACAGAGTCTAATTTTGAAAAGCCACTTCGACGTCCTCGATATCGCGGGGCTCATCCTCGTCAATTTGACCAGAAATACAAAGAACGCAATCCGGGGAAATACGCTGCTGAGGTGGAAAAAGTCGTTGCTTCCGGCAAGACTCCCGCGGGGACCCATCGCCCGATTATGGTTCGTGAAGTGATGGAGTTCCTCGCTCCCCAGCCGGGCAGCATTGCGCTCGATTGTACGTTAGGTTTCGGCGGCCATGCCCAAGAATTGTTCGCCCGTGTGCAACCGGGCGGAAAATTGATCGCGATTGATGCTGATCCTCTTGAACTGCCGAAAACGGAAGCACGGCTGAGATCCTGCGGTTTTCCCGAAAACAGTCTGATTGTCCGCAGAATGAACTACGCCGGCGTGTCGCAACTGATGTTATCAGAACAACCCGACGGAGCGGACGTGCTGCTTGCCGATCTCGGTTTGTCATCGATGCAAATGGATAACCCTGCCAGAGGATTTACGTTCAAAGCTGACGGTCCGCTCGACATGCGAATGAATCCCGCACACGGTCAGCCGGTGTCGGCGTTCCTGTCCAAAATTAGCGAACAGAAACTCGCTTGTCTGTTGAAAAACAATGCCGACGAACCGCTCGCTAGCACATTGGCGAGATCGATTTTGCAGGCTCACAATCAGACGCGACTGATGACCACGAGTGCGCTTGCCGCCGTGGTGAGGCAGGTGATGGTTTTGCAGTCCCGTCGGTTGAGTGATACGCCAGATGATGCCGTCCGCCGAGTTTTTCAGGCATTGAGAATCGCGGTGAACGACGAATTCGGATCACTCGACGCCTTTCTGAAACAGCTGCCGAATTGCCTGAAGCCGGGTGGTCGTGTTGTGATTCTGTCATTTCACTCAGGGGAAGATCGTCGTGTCAAGAAGGCATTCAAAGACGGTTTGCGAGACGGTTTCTACACGTCAATTTCTGAGGACGTGGTCCGCCCATCCATGGAAGAGCAGCGAGGCAACCCGCGTTCGTGTTCCGCAAAATTGAGAGGGGCCGTGCGGAGTTCGAATGCCACTCGATCAACAATCGATCCGGCGAAATGACGAATGGACCAATTGGAAAGTGCCATCATTGTTTCGGGCCAATGACTGCATCAACAGTGTCAGTCCGACTCCGCCGCGACGGTCGTTCACGACGCCGATTGTCTGGATGGAAACACGTTGAGTGCGATGGATTGAAGAACTCGAATTCACGATATCGTTTGGCAGTCCGTCCGTCGGTTCCCCCCTCGGACAGAAAATAAATCACTGCTGGCCCCAATCCGAATATCGCATTTAATGCGGCGTGAGACGCCGTTCCTCCTTTGGTTCCTCGAGCGATGACGACACGCGCGGCATCTTGTTTTTTTGCCGCTGTGTCGGGAACGAGTCGCGGTTGCCAAGCCATTGCCGTTTGATCAAACATTACGACATCGAAAAAAACAGATTTAGGGAGTTCCTTTACGACGGTGATCAACGCTTTCTTCGCTGATTCCAGCGGTTGGCCACGCATGCTCCCCGAAGTGTCCCAGACGAAAACAACTCCTTTGCTGCAGAGAGGTGTCCGATCGTACGGGGGACTTTGATTGTCGATATGGCAACTCTTGGGAGGAGCGTATCAGCACGCTCCTCCGAGGCATTGTATTCCGACGGAGAGCCGATCGTTGACCTCGAAATCACAGAGGCCACAAAACCGGTGCACTTGTGGAGGGCGTTTATGTCGCGTCAGGTTTTCATAGGCAGAGAATCCCTCGACTGCAGATTCGTGCCCCGGCGGTGAGACTTAAAGACACCTTTGCTGCTCACAATCAGGTCATCTTGACATCCATCCTCCGTCGATGACCACGGTGCTGCCATGCATATAGTTTGAAGCATCACTGGCGAGGAAGACGCACAGACCTGCGATTTCATCCGGCTGCCCCCAGCGTCCGACAGGAATTCGGTCCAAAATTTGTGGTCCTCGTACGGGATCGTCCTGAAGCCCATGAGACAGAGAGGTTTCGAAGTAGCCGGGGCAGATACAGTTCACGTTGATTCCACGATTGCTCCAAGAATTGGCGAGGGATTTTGTTAGTCCTGCCAATCCATGTTTTGCAGCGGCATAGGCAGGGATGTTCAGGCCACCCTGAAATGTCATCACCGAACCGATATTAATGATCTTTCCGCGACCTCGATACAGCATGTGTGTCACGGCCTGCTGAGAGAGATCGAAAGAGGCGTTCAGGTGAATCTCTAGCAATTGACACCACTCCGTAAGCGGATACTCCTCGGGTAAATGTCGGTGTCCGACTCCGGCATTATTGACGAGAATGTCGATCGCCCCGGTCTGGTCCAAGATACGATCGATCAGGCCGACTCGCTGGGTGGGCTGACCGAGATCGCACGTGTAAGACCAAAATCGCCGGCCGGTTTCAAGCACCAGGGCCTCAATTTCTTGGCAGTCACCGGAACGGGAGACGGCCACGATGTCGGCACCCGCCTCGGCGAGTCCCAATGCCATTGACTGACCCAGTCCGCGACTGGCGCCAGTCACCAAAGCGACTCGGCCATCGAGTTTGAACAAATCGAGAATCATCGAATCCTCCACAGGAAATTGGACAAAACGTAAGCAGAGAGTAGTCGCTGCACAGCCGCTGCACGTGTCGCTCCTCTTCGAACCGTTCGTCATATTCGGATTTCTCGGCAGGATATGCAGAACCAGAACAGTTGCCCAGCGTGTCGTCGTAAGCGCTGATCTGTGACCGAACGGCTGCATCGTCAAGGCGTGTGGCGGTCGATGTTGTCACCACGGCAGAGAGGGCGGTGGTTTTTCTTTTCTTCTGGGTGAGGCAGCGACAGAGTCATGTCTTGGTGGAATTGGAGTTCGAGGAAGAAGGGTAGTGGGATGTCGGCCGACCAGACGGGCACGGGGCTTGTGACAACTCAGGGGCGGGAGGATGGTGTGTCACGTCGCGACTTCCTATGCGTGGGGGGACTCAGCGTTGTCGGGCTGTCGCAGGCGGCATTGGCACGGGGACCTCTGGCGTTCGCTCATCGACGGGCCATTCTGATCATGATGACCGGCGGGCCGAGTCAATTGGAAACGTTTGATCCGAAGCCCGAGGCATCGTCATCCATCCGTGGTCCGTTCCAAACAATTGAAACGTCCGTTCCAGGTTTGCGATTCAGTTCGACACTCCCGCTGTTGGCTCAACGAGCTGATCGTCTCGCCATTGTCCGATCGCTGCAACACGACGCCGCTCCGATTCACGAGACAGGTCAACAATTGTTACAAACCGGCCGACTTTCGACCGATGGTTTTTTGTTTCCTCATTGGGGGAGCATCGTGGCCAGCCAGTCACCATCACGCAACGCCGTACCCGCTTGCGAGATTGTTAATGGTCCGCTGTCTGAGACGGGGGTGAAGGCCTACCGCGGTCAAAGCTCTGGGATTTTGGGGAGCGAGTGGGAGCCTGTTGTCTCACGCCGAGAGCACCCTGAAGAACCGGAATCCATCCGGCGGATGTACGGTAGCAGCGACTGCGGCAAACTCCTGCTCAGGTCTCGACAGTTGATAGAGGCGGGGACACGATGCGTGACGGTCAATCTCTTCGAAACATTGCAGGATCGGATCACATGGGACTGTCATGGAGATAAGCACTGCGGCGCCGCGACTTTGACGGACTATCAAGATAAATTGTGTCCTGATTTCGATCGTGCGTTGTCCGGTTTGTTAGACGATTTGGCTTTACGCGGAATGCTCGACGACACGCTGGTTATCGCCACCGGTGAGTTCGGACGGACCCCTAAGGTCAACCCCAATCAAGGCCGCAATCATTGGCCCGGTTGCTGGTCCGGAGTTCTCGCGGGGGGCAAGTTGACGGGCGGTTCGGTGCTCGGTGCGAGCGATGCCACTGCGTCTGAGCCTATCGACCGACCTGTCTCCCCCGGCGAACTCACGGCCACGCTGATCGCTTGGTGCGGAATTGATGTTTCCGCACTGACGACGGCTTTCAATAACGCCCAATTTCCGCTCGTCCCGTACACGCCCCTCACCGAACTGTGGGGCTGAGGATTGTGTTCTAAGAAGTCACGGGGCTGCTTTGTGACGAAGTGTTGATTCAACTTCTCGACGCACTCGCTTAATCATGATCGTGCCTGTGATCATGATCGTGAGCCCCATCATGATCGTGGCCGCAATCATGGTCGTGAGCCCCATCATGATCGTGACCGTCGTCTTCCTCGTGTTCCTCCATCAAGAACGCAACCTGCGCAGCGAGGAAGACGTCACGCAGCGGCAGGTCGTGCGCCTTGGCGATCTCCACACAGTCTTCGTATTCGGGGGTGAAGATCACAGGTTCTTCATGGCGCCATGCCAGCTTTCCCTTGATTGGACCGAAATCCGTTTCGACATTATACGTTGTCCGCTGGCGAATCGAACGTTGAATAGGATGCCGGCGAATTCCCAGTGTCGTGGTTTCGTTGAAGAGGATCGTTTCCATCTTGGCCACGTCATCGGACTGGCAAATCACGCTGAGGATTACGCCCGGTCGGTCTTTTTTCATTTGTATGGACGTGGAATACACATCCAACGCTCCCCCTGCCAACAGTTGTCGTTTTGTGTAGCCGATCACTTCGCCGGTGCAATTGTCGAGATTCGTTTCGAGCAACATGACGCTGTCAGTGATCGTTGCGACAGCGCGAGACTCGCCGATGATAAGCCGGACGACGTTGGCACGGTCCTCGAAGTCTTTGGTTCCGGCACCGTATCCGATGGTGTCAATCGTCATCTCGGGAAGGCTGTCAGCAAACCGATCGACGACCATCTTGACGATGGCCGCGCCGGTCGGTGTTGTCAGTTCGGCATCCACCGGAACATCGACCAGCGGCACACCTTTTAACAGTTCGGCCGTACCTGGGGTGGGGATTGAGCAGACTCCGTGAGCAATGCGCACCTGTCCGCGCCCGGTTGGAATGGGACTGCACACAATTTCATCGACGCCGAGCAGAGTGAAGCCGATCGCCGCTGCGGTGATATCCACAATGGAATCGATCGCACCGACTTCGTGAAAGTGCACCTGATCGATCGTCGAACCGTGGACGCTGGCTTCCGCTTCCGCGACCGCGGCGAAAATGCGCAGGGCCAAATCTCGCTGATCGTCTGTTAATCCTTCCGAGCGGTTGATGATTTTCTGAATATCGGCGAGATGCCGGTGGGAATGCTGTTCCGGATGCTCGACGCGAATGGATTTCGCTCGGAAACCGCCCCGCATGACCTCCTCAATGTGCAATGAGACGCCGGATAGGCCGAGCGATTCGATGCCAACTCGAATCGCGTTGGCATCAACCCCGGCATCAATGAGTGCCGCGACAGTCATGTCACCACTGATACCTGAAGCACAGTCTAAATAAGCAATTCGCACGAAAAATTCCTTTGATCGAGAGCGGTCGATACGTGACCCAGAACGGAGAACATCACTTTTTTCCGAACAGGCCGCGAGCGGGAAACATAGCGTGAGTCACACGGGCTGTACAATCGTCGCGAGATTCGAGATCCGGTGAAAAATGCGTGAGAGACAATTCGTCAGATCCCCAAGGAACACCGTGACGAGGTCCGCGGATCAATGACCCCGGCCGTCGAGTTTGCCGACGTTTTTCCTCGGTCTTGGCCGGTTTGATACAGGATGCCTGAAGAGGACGTTGGAATTTGTTCGGTCGATTTGTGATTCCTCCGGAGAAGTTGGGCTTGGAAGCGGTAGCGGCTGGATCTATTGTTCCGGTCCACGATTCGATTTTGTCGTTAACCTGAATTCCTACGATCGGTCCCATCCCACCGTGAGTGAATCGCTTCATCAAGTCTCACGCAATCTGCGTATCGTCAGCCTGTGTACGATCGGCAGTCGAGTTCTCGGGCTGTTGCGTGATCAGGCGATGGGGGCGATTTTTGGTGCAGGGCCGATTCTTGACTCGTTTACGGTGGCGTTTCGGCTTCCGAATCTGGCCCGTGCCTTGTTGGGCGAAGGAGCACTCACCACGGCGTTCCTTCCGGTGTTCATCAAAGAACTGAACGAAGAGGGACGCGAATCGGCGGCACGTACGACTTGGGCTGTTTTCGTCGTTCTCCTGGCAGTCCTCTGCGGTGGCGTCCTGGTTTCCGAAGGGCTGCTGTGGGCCATTGGTCAAATGTTTGATCTGAGTGATCGGGCCAGGCTGCTGCGCAATTTGACCGCCCTTTTGTTGCCCTATGTCGTCATGGTCTGTTTGGCGGCTCACTTGAGTGCCGTATTGAACGCAGTCGGTCGGTTCGTGTGGCCGGCTCTCCTGCCGGTCATTCTGAATATCGCTTGGCTGGCGGCGTTATGGTGGCTCGTTCCCCTGTGGTCCGATCCGACGATCCAGATTCAGGCGACAGCTTGCGTCGTCGTCGTTGCGGGTGGACTTCAGTTGTTGTTTCCGCTGCCTGCCTTGTCCCGTTGCGGTTTCGGGTATCGCTCTGATTGGCGTCAAGCGTTGGACCGTGTTTGGAAGATCGCGCGTCTGATGCTGCCCGTGGTTGTTGGCCTTTCGATCACGCAACTCAATTCGGTCCTCGACAGCCTCGTCGCTTGGGTCTTCACCCGGCCGGAAGGCGGCAGTCTGCTGATGACGCTGCCAGGATCCCCAGCCTATCCGTTGAAAGAGGGGACTGCGACAGCGCTCTACCTTGGACAACGCCTGTACCAGTTCCCTCTCGGTGTCTTTGGAGTGGCCCTGGGAACCGTACTGTTTCCGTTGTTGGCAACGCACGCCCAGCGGGGAGAGATGGACAGACTGCGGTCGGCTTTGTCGCTGGGACTTCGGCTGGTGCTAGCGATTGGGATTCCGGCCAGTGTCGGGCTGATGCTCATGGCTCACCCGCTGGCAACAATGTTCTTCCAATATGGAAAGTTCAACGCTGAAGATGCTCGACAGACAGGGGACATGATTGCTTGCTATGGCTCAGGGGTGTGGGCTTATTGCGGCTTACTGATTCTCCAAAGGGGCTTCTATGCCGTCGGGGATCGCCTGACACCCATGTATGTCGGCTTGGGAGCGTTGTTGCTGAATGTGGCTTGCAATGTCAGCCTCATCTGGCCAATGGGTGGCCGAGGCTTAGCGTTATCGACGGCGTTGGTTGCCGTGATTCAATGCCTCGTCACGGCCTTGCTGCTGCAACGCCGTGTCGGTTCATTGCTGTGGCCTGAAATCGGCGTGACGCTGGCGAAAACGGCCATCGCCGTCGCTGCGATGGCCGTTGTTTGTTGGCTCTGTTTGAGGCGACCTTCTGAAACCGGAAGTCTTTTTGGCCGCGGCATTACACTAGGACTGCCTCTGGTGACGAGCGTGGTGGCCTACCTCAGTGTTGCTTGGTTGCTGCGATTACGCGAACCATGGATGCTGTTGTTTCCGAGAAACGACAGGGGCTGGGATGCAATCACGCCCGTCGGCGAACCCTTCTCAGGCGGATCAGAACTCATCCCTCGAGATCGGGGCCGAAGAGACCGGACACGCTAGGGAATGCTGCTGGGCCAGAACGTTGGTTGGGTCGGAGAATTTTCGTTACCGCAACGGGTTCCCATCGCACGCCAGACGCTGAGGTCGATGTTTTCTGAAATCGAATTAACGGCCCCATCGACCAGAAGTGAATTCACAAATCCGAGGTGATAACTGCGCGATGTGACTGCTGCATATGTCGGGGTCGTCGAATCGCCCTCTTCAACCGAGGTGAAGTCCACATCGTAGGTTTTTCCGGAATCGACATGGTTCACTTTGGCATTCGGCGCAAATGTAGTTGTGAAACCGTTCTGATGAACTCGACCCTCAACCCACTCCGTGTGACCGTTATCGGCATCAAAAATGCCGGTCCATCCGCCGACCACTTGTATGCTTGTCGGCGGTGTCGCGGTGGGGCTTCCGCCACTCTTGATGACCGGTTGAAATGCCTTCACTTCACTGAAAAAGAGCGTCTGACTTGTTCCATCCAAACAATCACGTATCGCAATTCGGCTGTTGACCCCAAACGTACCGTCTCCCGAAAGACCCGTCACGGGATTGTAAACTAACCATGTCCCGAGGTTGGCCCCGTAGTTGAGCGGGTACTGGTTAATTCCATCTCTAATACAGCCCTTGTCGTTTCTTTCCGTGGGACACATATACGTGGGAATGCGGACACGGGCCACCGAAGTTTGGGTCACATACGGTTTCGAAAAGTCGATCAGATTCTGAACGTTTGCTTGATCAAGATAGGGGAGAATCCGAGCCAGTGGTCCCCATTCACCGAAGCTGGCGCCTGAAACTGTGAGGCAGAGAGCGGGGGGGAAGACTTGATAAATGTCGTGATAGTTGTGCAACGCCAAGCCGATTTGCTTGAGATTGTTCTTGCACTGAGTCCGGCGCGCCGCCTCGCGAGACTGTTGGACGGCCGGCAATAACAAAGCGATCAAGATCGCGATAATAGCGATCACAACCAGCAACTCGATGAGAGTGAAACCATCACGCGCAGATCGAAATCGACGAATTGGATTCATTTCAGAACCTCCAGCAGGAGCGACAAAGTTGGTTGCCACCAGTGCCGACACTCGACACTGTAACAGTCCGTTTGCATGGCTGGCACTCGAGCTGGCGAGCTTTACGGAAATCAATTCATACCGAAACATAGTTGACACTGAGTCTCAATGTCATGCATAATACATCCGGTCGGCAGTGTCTGCAAGTTTGCTGCGACCATAATTCGTTTCATCAGCAGAAATTCCGTTGACCGACCAACACCGCTCGATCTGGACTTCCAAGAGGCCATCAAGTGAACGACCATGAATCCGATCAGTCGATTCTCAAACAACCGATTCCTGCCCCAGAATCCGATCAACCCTTGAATTTGCAGGAATTCGATTCCTCGACCCTGTTTCAGGGGAAAAGGGAGATTTTGATTCACCACGCCGGCGAGGTCTATCGATTGAGGATCACGAGGAATGACAGGCTAATTCTTCAGAAATAACGTCCATTTAGGCAGAATGAGCCGGGTAAGATATTGCGAGACATTTCGTTTCAATATCACAGGGAGAGTTTTCCGATGAAAAGAGTCGGTGTACAGCCGGCCATCGAATAGAAGAAACGCCAAAACTTCTCCGACAGCGGTTTGTGTCAACCTCCCTGGCCGAGCATTTCCAAGGACGGCGTTCGCAAGCCATGGCGATTCAGTTCGTAGGGTCCAAGTCGCTTGAAGACCGACGTCGGCGGAGGCTGGCCGTCCACTGTGATGCTGTCTCTCTCGAAAATTCTTCATCGGAAGAGGTCACTCGTTCCGGGCGGGTCGAATCGGAACTGGTCGAGTCAGAAGCAGCCGCGCCGTGGGTTCCGGTTCACGAGTGGCGTATCTGGACCTACGGTGTCATGGTGGGGTTGCTCCTGATCGCCGCCTCATTTTCGCTGATGCGGCCGTCATCGTTTCGGCCGGAACTGGCGCCGCTGTCGAATCACCTGCTGCAGGGCTCGCGTCCGGTTTTGGCGGCCGTCATTCAGACCCTATTTTGGTTCCTGTGCGCTCAGTTGGCGATCCTGATTGCTTGGTATCGTGTCCAGTGCAAACTTGATTTTGGCGGTCGATATCGGGTCTGGCCATGGGCGGCAGGAAGTTTTGGATTGGCAGCGTTCTGCTCGGCGACACATGCGCACGTGCTCTTTGGCGAGATCATTTCACAAGGAGAGTGGCTCCATTGGCGGGGCGCCATCGTGGCGTGGTTGTTGCCCACGTGCGTCGTCGCATTACCGCTGACTCTGCTCATCGACCGCGATGTCCGACGAGGACGCTCAACTTTGTATACGTTACGAGTCGCGTGGTTTCTCGGTTTATCGACCGCCGGATTGGAATTGTTCGCGCCCGACCTCGACCGGCAAATCTGGTTTCATGCCGTCCGTTCCATCGTGCCGTTGTTTTCCGTCGCGACCCTGTTCCTTGGTTTGTGGCTGCACGCGCGAGTCGTGGCTTACGTCTGCCCGGATCCACCAGACTACGATGGGCCTCGCTCGGTAACACAGTTTCTCGGCGTTGGCCGATGGTGCATCGCGTTGATCCGCCGACTTTTTCTGGTTTTTTCTTGGCGAAGACGCGTTTCATCGGCTGCAACAACCGACGATTCCGAGACTAAGCCAAAGCGGCGCACTCGAAAAACCATCGAATCCGCAGAAGTGTCCGTTCTGAAACCGAAACGCAAGGTAACTGTCAGGAAAGCCGTGAAGCCGCGGAAGCCTGTCGAGATTGTTGATCAGCTTGAGGACGAGACGGACGAAGACGAATCGATCAACGAGGACTCAGACGAGTCGTCTGGCCGTGAGAACTCGTGGGATGAAGACGAGAACGAAGCCGCCGCGCGGCCCGCCCGGTCGAGCCGCTCAGGCAACTCAAAGTTCTCGGACTCTCAGTCCAGAACTTCCGTTTCCGATTATGCCGCAGAGGCACCCACTCCGAAGAATCGAGTCCAGCAACAGCGGTCCGTTGCAGAACCGGATTCGGATTCTGAAAATACCGAGTCCGACGATACCGATACGTCGTATCGCATTGATGAGGGAATGACCGCTGATCAGATGCGAGGGCTCAGCAAACGTCAGAAACGTGAATTGCGGCAAAAGTTGAAGGATCAGCAACGGACTTAAAAGGAATGATATTTCGCAGCGATGCCGGATCGCCTTCTCAAGGGGATCGGCTCCGCTGATTCGGAGTGAAGCATTCAACGTCGACCTTCTCCTCCCCCAGTTTGGGAGATTTCGGGGCGGGAGTCTGTAGCGAATTCGGCGGGTGGCATGTGCAAAAACGACATCCCGAGACCCGTGCAGACACTTCTCACTTCCCCCGTGATCGCATTCGGCGCGGGGAAGCGTTTAATTCGGAGCGGCAACGCTCCTGAGATGGTTGCGGCGATCCAGATCTCAGTTCGAACGCCAACACAAACATCTCCGGCGGCTGGTAGCTTTTCCACCGCACCAACACCATTCGAACCGAAATCAAAGGCGGGATCGATCAACTGCAAGTGCGTTGAAATGGAAGGGGCCATCTACGATTTTTAAACAGGATCCTAACGTTCCGTCGGACACGCAGCGGTTCCAACTCAAGGGGAACTTGACCGTCGGCGTGCTCGCTGTTGATTCTGGCAGGTGAGTTTGAGACGGTCACCCCCCGGTTTTCATGCGCTATTAACGAGAGATCTTTACGGGCGAGTCATCGGTTCAAAAGGTGAAGGTCACAGTGTCGTTTTCCAAGGGAACACCGCAAGTCACAGGTCGTCATATTTTGAATTTCCATCACGACTTGGAGCCCCATAAGTCAACGATAGTGGATCCGAGTCGCCTCGATGGAGTTTCAATAATGATTAGATAGGGTAATAATCCTTCGCGGTGGTGCGTTGCCGGTATCACTGGCAGCCGACAAATCGTCGATGATGGCAGCGAAATTGTCCTCGCGTTGGCGTGTGACGGCCGCTCTTGCTTTGGAGAAATAAACACATGTTTTCATGTCGTGTCAGGATGCTTGGCCTGCTGCTGTGTTCGTTGCTGTCGTGGATGGCGTCACCGGGTGCCGTCTTGGCTGCGGAGTCAAAGTTAATCACGTCGAGTACAACGGGAATGACGTTGACGTTGATCCCAGCTGGGACGTTCATGATGGGTTCTCCGGAGTCCGAATCGCAACGCCGTCCGACGGAAGGTCCTCAGCATCCCGTTGAGATTTCACACGCGTTTTACATGGGCGTGTACGAGGTGACGCAGGGTGAATACGAGAGCGTGATGGGAAGTAATCCGAGTTGGTTCTCAACGATCGGTGGCGGCAAAGAGAGCGTGCGTGATCTAGCGACGAGCAGGTTTCCGGTGGAATGTGTTTCGTGGGATGATGCGCATGCGTTTTGCGTGAAGTTGAGCGAAAAAGATGGCGTGATGTATCGATTACCGACGGAAGCAGAATGGGAGTACGCGTGTCGGGCGGGGACGACGACGCCGTACCATTTCGGGAGTACGCTCAACGGCGACAAGGCGAACGCCGATGGCAATAATCCGTACGGGACGACCGTGAATGGTCCGAGTCTTCAGCGGACAACGACAGTCGGTTCTTACGGCGCGAATGACTTCGGACTGCACGATATGGCGGGGAACGTTTGGGAGTGGTGCGAGGACGTTTACGATCCATCGGCTTACGGAAAGCGAACAGGAACGACAGTGGATCCGCTGGTTACGAGTGGATCAGAGAACCGCGTGGTTCGTAGCGGCGGTTGGGGCAAGGCTAGGAACTTGCGATCTGCCCTGCGCTACACTGACAGGCCCGACCTGCGGGAATTCCACCTCGGTTTTCGGGTCGTTTCGGAGAGCGTGAGGACTCCGTAATTTCCTGTCGGCGTTTCTCCCTAGCGGCATCGACAGCGGTGAAAATTGCCAGCGTTTTGCAATTATCAAACGTTTAAGACTTTCTGTCTTCCTGCGGGGCAGAGACTCCGCATCGTAGTTGTCGATGATTTGAGCGAGGCGTCATTTCAGCCAGCTTATTTTTGCTGGCAGCAGCGTCTTTCGGATCAGCGGGAGTTGTTCTTGAAGGATCATCAGCATTT
>Ga0315293_10001170_pt1 | contig 25417 bp, 31 predicted proteins | sample YL17G13_20_MG_FD_203071 | JGI IMG/M metagenome (GOLD analysis project Ga0315293, IMG submission 203071) | Sediment microbial communities from Yellowstone Lake, YNP, Wyoming, USA - YL17G13_20 | ecosystem: Environmental > Aquatic > Freshwater > Lake > Sediment | place: USA: Wyoming | collected...
CGAATGCAGTATACGAAAAGCTGGAGGATTTTTTTAATGTGAATTTTGATAAGTTGCCTAAAGAAACGAACATAAAGGAGTTTCTCTGGGCAATCGGAAGCCTTGTAAATGAAAAATCAATTTTGAAAACTTGCTATGAGAAGAAAATACCATTATTCTGCCCTGCAATTGCCGATTCAGGAATAGGCCTGATGATTTGGGGAAAGCTTGCTGCCGGGAAGAAAATAAAAGTTGACGCATTCGATGACATGAAGGAAATTATGAGAATTGCCTGGGACTGCAAGAAAGCAGGAATATTCTATATTGGCGGCGGAGTTCCAAAGAATTTCATACAGCAGTCAATGCAGTTTGCCCCGAAGGGAGCTGAATATGGAATTCAGGTCACAACCGATGCTCCCCACTTCGGCGGAAGCTCGGGAGCCGAGTTAAGGGAAGGAATTTCCTGGGGCAAGATGTCTGAAAAAGGAAAGTTTGTTGATGTTTACTGCGATGCCACCATAGCATTGCCTTTAATTTGGGCAGCTGTGAAAGACAAATTATAATTCAAATTAAGTCATCAAGAATTCTGAGCATCTGCCTGTCCATGTTAACTGACATCATGTTTGTGTTGGCTGAAAACTCATCGATTATGAACATAAGGGCATTCTGAAGCTCAGGAGAAAATGCAACAGCCACCTTTGTGTTCTTTTTTACAACATCATCGCAGAATTTTACTATCCTTGTGGAAATCTCCTGCCTTCCTCCCGCAGTTTTTGTGTTGATAAAATGCCTGAAATTTGTTATTATGAAACTCCTGAACTCGTTAGGGGATACTTTTTCAAACATAAATATTTATAACTCTGGTTCTATTTTTATACTTTATGTTTGCAGACATCCATTGCCACCTGGCAACAAGGGATTTTGAAAGGGATTTGTCTTTGATTATTGACAGGGCAAAAAAAGCAGGGCTGAAGTTTTGCATAGCAGTTGGCACAAATGCTCGTGATAATCTGGAAACCCTAGACATTGCAAGAAGATTTTCCTTTGTAAAGCCTGCCATTGGCATTTATCCGCAGGAGGCAGAGCAGCTGGATGATGATGAGCTTGAGGCGTTGGTTGATTTCATAGGAAAAAACAAGGAAAAAATCTGCGGAATAGGGGAAGTTGGGCTGGACTACAAGAATACATCAGACAAAATTCTCATTGACAAGCAGAAAAGGATTTTTGAGAGGATGATAGGGCTTTCTGAGAAGACAAAACTGCCGCTTATAATACATTCAAGAAAAGCAGAGAATGATGCATTTGATATGGTCAAAAGCTCAAATGCGAAAAATGCAGTTTTCCACTGCTTCATGGGCAATTTGTCAGTTGCAAAAAAGATTTCTGATGCAGGGCATTTTGTTTCTGTTCCGACAAATGTTGTTTTTAATTCTTTGGTGCAGGAAATTGCAAGGGAAATTGACATAAATAGCTTGGTTGTTGAAACAGATTCTCCCTTTCTTTCTCCTTTCAGGGGAAAAAGGAATGAGCCTGCATTTGTTGTTGAGGCCGTAAAGAAGATTGCACTGCTTAAAAAGATAAAACTGGAAGATGCTGAGGAAATAATATTTCAGAATTCTGAGAGAATAATATCAAAATAAATATTTGTATCCCTTGTCAAAATAACCTTGGCTTTTAATTCTAATTTTAGGCTGTTCTGTTACCTTTCCAATAACCTTTGAGCCTATCGAATGCTGATGTGCGATTTCCATTACTTTTTCTGGTTCAGGCGTTATAATAATCATTCCCTGGCCCATATTCCATGTTCTGTATGCTTCATCATCAGGAACGTTTCCCTGGAACTGACAATGCAGCATAAGATCACAAGGTTTGTAGGGATTATCTATGTCTGCGCCCAAGCCGCTCGGTTTTAGAACCCTGCCCAGTTTTCCAGGAACTCCCCCTCCTGTGATGTGTGCAACGCCATTAACTTTTGCTTTAGGCTCTCCATCAAATCCACCAAACATGTCCACAACTGCTGCAGAATAAATTTTTGAGGGATGCAATGCCAATTCAGCTAAATTTTTGCCATCCAAAGTTTCATTGTGCCATTCATCCCCATAAGAATTTTGCATAATTTTCCTTAGCAAAGACAAGCCATTAGACCTGAAACCTTCTTCAAGCAACCCAACTAGGCTATCGCCTGGTTTTATTTCTCTTCCCGTGAACATTCTGTTTTTTCTTGCAAACCAAACAACTCCTGCACCCCAATTATAATTAAAAGGTCCATATCCATTAACTCTTGCTCCCAATTCTGCGACTTCCCCATTCACGATTGCAACGTTAGCTGCCTTGGCCGCATTAATATAGCCAATTGCCAGCTGCTTTACAAACTCGATATATGACACGCCTTTTTCTCCAAGACTTTTGACATCCAATATTGAGCCAACAAGAACAGGTTCTGCACCCCTCACAACAGCGTCATCGCAAACCATTGCAAGCAAGTCAAAGGCTACAGTATCATGTTTTTCTATCCTCTCTCCAAGCTCCATTTTGGTTCCGACGCCATCAAAACCAATATTCATGAATGTATCACTGGGCAATCCTCCAACATTAATTGCTCTCAGTCCAGAAAAATCTTCAAATAATTCCACAACTTCACCCAGTCTCCCTTTTCTATTACCCCAAGTTAATTTTGCAGCATTGTAGAGAATCTTAGAAGCATCATCACCTAATTCTATGTTTACACCCGAATCCGCATAATTTACCATTTAATCTCCTCTTTGAAGCAGAATGTAGTAAAATTAATAAAACTTACGCCGGTGCTCGGATTATTTGAAAATTGCAAACGCCGCAACCCGGATTTGAACCGGGAGTTCCTTGCGGAAACGGTTTTCGAGACCGTCGCACTACCGGATTATGCGATTGCGGCATACTGGGTAATTTTCAAATTCCCGAAAATCCTTGGATTTTCGCGATAAACCGAAGTTCCTTTCGGAAACGGTTAACTCGAATCTTGCTGTTCGAGACCGTCGCACTACTGGATTATGCGACGCCGGCTTTAAAGAGGGGAAAATGTTATAAATTAATAAAGATTCCTTATTGTTGGAGATAAAATGAGAGAAACAGAAAGCACAGTAGCTCAAATCAAAAGGAAGCTTGGCAGATACACTGAAGATGCCCAGGCAGTTAAGGAAGGAGCATTGCAAATAATAAGGTTTCTTAAAGAGGATATAACTGAAAAAGATGCAAGAACTATATTGCAAATGGTAAAAGTCCTTGCACTAAAATCAGGAAGTTTGGCTGCAGGCTTTAACAACCTGGAAGAGAATGATATTGAACTTCTTATCACTCAAATAAGAATTGCCGAAAAAGAAGCGGTGAGAAAAGCAGCATAATTCTAATGGGGTTGCGAGGATTTGAACCCCGACCGCAAGCTCCCGAAGCTTGAATCCTACCAAGTTAGACCACGACCCCTTGCTCTGCTTTCTTTTTGATTTTCTATTTAAATATTATCAGAATAATGCCCCGGCCGAGATTTGAACTCGGGTCGAAGCCTCGAGAGGGCTTCATGATTGGCCGGGCTACACCACCGGGGCATGAGAGAAAAGGGAAGAGAGCAATTTTTAAATGTTATGGGAAACTTTCAATTATGGGGATTGCCTTGCTTCAAATAATTCAGAAAGGTGTAAGACCTTTGGCCAGTATTGGGATTTAATCTCTTCCAATTCTTCAGCAAAACCCGCCCCCATATTAAGATTCTGCCAGAGGGGGACAGCCAGTATTTGGGTTTCAACAAACTCCTCCATTGTTTCACCGCTAATCTCTGGTCCCTTATCTCTAATCTCCTGCATCTTGCGTTTTACTTTAGCGAAACCATCCTGAAATATATTTCCTACACTTCTTCTTTCATACTGCGAAAACCAAGCGTAATATCTTACATCTCCATTAGGCTCAATAAACATATACGGTTCTTTCCTGTCCTGAACAGCAACAAACTGAATTCTTGAATCGCGATGCTTCTTCATTTTCTCTTCAGTTAACAGGAAATGCGCAGGCAGGCAATCAGAGTAACCTTTTTCAGGGCTTCCCTGCCCCTGCAGCAATCGCATTCTTTTATACTTTTCAATGTTTTTTGAATTGGTTTGCTCTTTGAATTTGCGCATTACCCTGGCATGAAGAAGATTGTCATTTAACTCATAGATTCTCCAGTATTGAAAACCAATTTTGGATATCTTTCTGTAGATGGATTCCAATTCTTTGTAATTTATGGCGGTGAAAACAGTATGCCATCCAACCTGAATATCCAAATTCTGGGCGTCTTTAGCCAGTCTGAAGATATCATCATAGGTTTCCCTGAATTTTTCTCCCCTAAGCATTAACTGCTTCTCTCCATCGAGAGAATCTATAGGCAGCCCTATGTCATCAACCAGCCCCTCAAGCTTGGGAAGCCATTTGTGAAGTAACAACCCATTGGTATGGACACTGATGTAAATGCCTGCCATCTTAAGTATTTCTAAGGTGTTTTCAAGGTCTTTGGCCAGAAGAGGCTCTCCCCCTCCGATTGTAACCATTTTTACATCATTCTTTGCAAGGATTTTAGCAATTGCAGGCAAATTCGAGCTGGCAGTCTGCTTATCTGGCCCAAAACAATATGCGCAGTCCAGATTGCATCTGGAGGTTGCAAACAAATGAACATGCTCCCCAACTTTCATAAAAATCCAAAGAAATACTAAATAATAAGCTTTTCTAATAATGATGCCAAAAAATCTCGACTCGCAAGCTCATCGGGATTTTTGAGCATCAAAAAATGCAAAAGTGCCGACTCCTGAAGTCATCGGCATTTTGCCTTTCTTCGATGAGCCCGGAGGGATTTGAACCCTCGACCCACTGATTACTTCTGAAAACCTTGTTTTCAATAAGAGTCAGTTGCGCTAACCAGGCTGCGCTACGGGCCCATGGGATGAAAATCAAAACGCCAATATTTTAAAGCTTTTGTTTTAGAACAGCTTTTTGCTCAGCGCAAGATAATTGGCTGCCCAAATCATGGATTCATCAGAATAATAAAAAGGGGTTTTGTAGGGCTGCAGATTCCTGTCAAAGATTTCAAGATAATTACGATATTTTTCAATTGTATTTTTGTACTGCATTAAGTACTCCTTTGCCTTTTGCTCGTCAACTTTTGCAACAACATCAATAAACAATGGCCCCATGTGTGTCCAGATTGTGCTTTGCTCGTATCCGGAAACAACGAATTCGTGCAGGAGCATTTTAGTTTTGACATCAGGGCTCGTGTAGCTCAAAGGCATAGGCTGGTCAAGATTTGCTTTTTGCAGAGCTTTAACAGCATTTTTAATCATTTTTTTATCCGTTATCATGCCTGTCCAGAAAGGATAGACATTTGCATCCCCTGCAACATAGGATTTCATTGTCAAATCATCAAAAAAATATTCTCCATTCCATAAATTGCCAACAATATTTTTTTTAAGATCGTAGCCCTTAAGAGGATTGTCAAGAATTTTTATCTTATTAAGCGAATCTTGGACAACCCAAACCATAACATTGTCATAGCAGGAACTCTTCCTCTTCGAATAGTCTTTCATTGAAGAAAACTGCCTGTCTTTTCTTACGAGCCCTTTCTTTTTATCAATGACAATATTAAAAAATTTTTTTGTCTCTGAATTAAGAAAATCCTTGTATTTCTCAGCTATTTTTTTGCTTTTCAGCATGCTAATTGTACGCAGAAGGAATGCAAGAGAGTCAGGAGAATAATGATAGACATCAATCGGCTTTCCCCAGGGGGTTATTGTAGTTTTTATTCCTCCTTTCCTTGAAAAAATATCAAGCACATAGTCAAGAGTCTTTTCAACCCTGTCTCCATGGCCAAGTTTTATGAGGGATTCAGCGCTCCAGCCAAAATCCCTGCAGTAAAACTCGCAGAAATGCCCTGTGCTTGTAAGATAATATTTGCCATTCCAGCATTTTTCAATTATTTTTTTGCAAATTTCCTCTGCGTTTCCGTTGTACCGGCCAGTGCCTTTCAGCCTTCTCTTTATAGACTTGCCAAAAATCCTGAACGCCTGGACAAGGTGGGTTGGCTTTATCATGGGGCCATTAAAAAGAGCAAACTTTAAAACCTTTCCTTATTGAATTTGAGAAATGGAAAAGACAAAGTACTATTCCTGGAAATCCGGCGCATTGCCAAAAGGATGCCAATACTGCATTAAAGGGCAGAAGCTCGTTCTTTTTGTAACAGGATTATGCCCAAGAAGCTGCTTTTACTGCCCGATTTCAGAGAAAAAATACAAGAAAGATGTTGTCTATGCTGATGAGTGGCCTATTAAAAGCGATAGGGAAATCCTGAAGGAAGCAGAACTGATTGATGCAAAGGGAGCAGGCATTACAGGAGGCGACCCTCTTGCAAGGATCGAAAGGACTGTGAAATACATAAAACTTCTTAAGAAAAAATTCGGAAAAAAATTCCACATTCACCTTTACACTTCCCTTGATTTGGTTGATGAAAAAAAGCTGAAAAAGCTTTATAATGCGGGGCTTGATGAAATAAGAATCCATCCCGATGTTTATTCTGACAGATTATGGCAAAAAATGGATTTGGTGACAAAATATGATTGGGATGTTGGCGTTGAAATCCCATCAATCCCGAACTCAAAAAGGCAGACAGAAAAAATGATTGATTTTTTCAAGGACAAAATTGATTTTCTGAACATAAATGAGCTGGAGATTGCTGATAATTCTGCCCAGAAGCTCGGAACATTTGTTCCAAAAAGCAGGATTTCCTACGGAGTAAAAGGCTCTGAAGAGCTTGCAAAATATCTTCTTAAAAAATACAAAAAAAAGATGGGAAAAATACATTACTGCACAACAAAGCTGAAAGACAGGGTTCAGCTTGGAACAAGGATAAGAAGAAGGGCGAAAAATGTGAAAAAGCTGTATGATTATGTCACAGAAGAAGGAATGCTTTTCAGGGGAGCAATCTATTCCCATGACTTTTCAAAATTAAATGAGCTGAAAAATTATTTAATCAAAAAATATAGGATTCCAGAAAAATTATTTGAAGCGGATAAAAAGAAAAGCAGGCTTTTAACCTCAGTGAAGGTTGCTGAAGAGCTAAAAGAGGAAATAAAGGAAAAAGGTTTTAAACCTGCAATTGTTACAGAATACCCCACCTGGGACCAGCTCCCGGTTGACATAGAATACTTGTAAAAACTTGCTTTTTACAAGTCTGAAAATCCCGATGAAGTCGGGATTTTCTTTACTTGTGAAAGGTCCCGTGGTCTACCGGTATGACGTCGCTCTCACACAGCGGAGGTAGTGGGTTCAATTCCCACCGGGACCATTTGAAATATGAAAAGTCTTAAATAGTTATTTCATGTCAGCAAAAATGAGGCGATAGAGATAAAACTATGATTCGCCTTCCGGATTTAAGAAGAGTTGGAAAAAGCAAGGGAGATGTTCACAAGTCTTTTGGAGTCAATCAGGCTTTTGACAATGTTTATTATGCCATAATTAAAAAATACAGGCCGCGCTACTTTGAGCGCAGTACAATTCTGGATGATTTTTTCCTGCAATATTACCGCGTTGAGGATGCGATTTACAGGAGGGATTTTCTTTCGGAATTGCTTGATAGGGAATTCAGAAGAAATTTTGACAATCTCAATGCAATGATTCCAAGAAGATACATGTATCCTGTTTATGTTGAGGACAAGAATGGGGAAGAAAGACCGGCTTCGGCCATAAGAAATGATTTGATTGTTGTTCAAAAAATCCTTAACCTTCCCAAAACCCTGGAAATTCTGGCAGCAGATTTGCCTGGAACTTCGGAAGCTTCGCAGGACATAAGAAAATTTGTAGCAAGAGCAAGGAAATCTCTTGGTGACTATGAAAAAGAAGCCAGGCCTTTAAGAAAAAAACCACTAGTATGGGATGGAGGAATGGATGTTGAACGGGCTAATCATTGCCTGAGGCAAATAATTCTCTTCAGGGACAGGATTGATGAAATCTGCAATATCAAAAAGCAATTTAGTTATTACTTTACTCTCTGCATGCCATATGAAGTTGAATTCAATGGCAGGAGGGTCCCATCCTGCAAGCCTGAATTTTTGGATCCGGAGCTAAGGGAAGGAACAATGAAGAACGCATATCACCCCGCATATTCAATTGCAAAAAAATTAAGCATTCCCAATGATATTCACTGGGGCCATGATACAAGAAATACTTTTATTCAGGGTCCGAACAGCATGGGAAAGTCAGTTTACCTGAAAACAGCTGCACTCAATATCCATCTTGCAATGGCAGGCCTTTTTTGTTTTGCTGATTCATGCCAGATGTCTCCAGTGAGGCAGATGTTCCCATGCTTTGACCTTGGCGATTCTCTCGGCGAAGGCCATTTTCTTACCGGTTTATATGAAATAAATGATATGATAAGGCGTCTTAAAATTGAGGACATTGTTTTTCTGGATGAAGCAGGAGGGGGAACAGAGCCGGAAGCAGAAAGAATTATTGCCAAAGGAATTTCAGATGCGCTGATTAATAACAGCATCACTTCTTTCAATGTTACCCATGACCGCAATGCCTGGAAAGGTTACAAAGGAAAATCCGGAATTAAATTTTTGAGGGTAGCGGACCTTGGAGATAGAAAAATGAGATACAAGGTTTGGCCGGGCATAGCTGAAGGAGGATATGCAATGCATATAGCAAAACAAAGAAAAATTGATCCCAAGTCAGTTGACAGAAGAATTAAAGCAAGGCTCAAATGAGCTTCATAAACTGCCCAAGGCTGCCCTTTGGATAACATTTAAAAACATCAAATAATACTTCTATTTATGAACAAAAGAGGCGATTCGCAGATTGACTGGATAATAAGCCTAGCTCTGTTTCTTCTCTATGTTGCATGGTTTTTCATATTCATCAGGCCAATGGCTATACAAGAGAATGCCCCCAATGTGGTTGACCTTGTTGCTGAAAAAGTCCAGCAGAATGCTGAATGGACTGTTCTGGAACATCCAGTTATAATAAAATCAAGCTTTTCGCTTCAGAAGGAGCCGATAGTTGTCGACGTCCCATTTTCCAACCAGTCAAATATTTACATGATAAACAAGTCATTTTTCCTTGTTTCAAACAAATTGTTTTTTCTAAGCAATGTTTCAGGAACAACACAAGTTTATGTGATAAATTCAAATGAAACTTACCCGCAATTCAATCAAATAACAGATTTATCTGCAAGCCAGAATTCTGCATCTGCAGGAGGGATTTTTGCGGAATTTGAAAACAGCACAATCAAGGATGCGGATTTCATGGGCCCGAAAATATTTAGCTACTCCCTCCAGTCAGGCGGAAAAACATTTTCTCCGCTAAACTACAGCTTCATAAACAGGGGATTTGCGGCAATTTACTCAGCAACTACGCAAAGAGTAAACGCAACAACATTTGTTTTCGGCTACAATCCCAGAATCTATACTTTGTTCAGCGGAAATTCATCAATTTCAGAGAGCTTTGATGTTTTCAGGTATAGCAATTATTATTTAAGCAGCAGTAAAAATGGGGCTGTTGACCCTGGAGCATGCTACTCAGCGCAGTCAAGCATGGCAGAGCTTTACACGCTTGACTCTGCGATGCTTTTTTCATTTTCATCTCCTGTGGGAATCTCAATCTGCGGAGGAAACAATACAATAAGCGTGACAATCGATTTCAACTCAAGCAGTACTATCCAAAAAATAATATTTTTTAGCGGAAACCCCCAGAATTTTGCAATGTACTATAATTCATATTCAGCAGAGCTTGGAATCCCCCAAATTGAAACAGCATTGTCGCTTTTCAGCCTTCAGCTTTTGAATGCCACAAATTATAACAATCTCAAAAACAGCTGGTCAGTCGGGGATTTCAGGATAGATGTTTACAATGCAACAAACAACGAGCAGATTATTGAAATTGGAGGAACTCCCTATGAAAAAGCAAATGTTTATGCAAGGGAGACAAGGAACTTTTTGCTTGACAAGTATGGAAACCTTGAGGATGTCAGAATAAGCATCCAGAGCTGGACATGAACAGGAAAGCATATTTGAGGACCATAGAAATGGCGATTGCAATAATTCTTACATTTACTGTGGCTTACTATATTTTCCCAAGGGCATCAACACCTGCGGAAACTCAGAATCTTGGGATTTTGAGCGTTCTTGAGCAGAAGCCGGAATTCAGAAGCTGTGTTGCAAATCTCAATTATAACTGCACAGAATCCTTTTTGAGAAACTATACTCCATCAAATTATGATTTTGCCTATGACATAACAGAGGACCCGAACCAGGGGCATTCCGGGCTTCCCAGCGAGGCAATAAATGCAGAATCTGTCTACATGGCAGGAGACAAAGATTTATATAATCCCAAAATAGTTAAATTATACTACTGGCGAAAGGAATGATAATAACAATCAACACAAAAGAGGACAGCAAAGAGGAGATAAGGAAGGCAATCCAGATGCTTATGAAGCTCATAGAGGAAATGCCTGCCGGCTCAACTGATTTTGCTCCTGTTGGAGGCGAAGGAATTTTCGGAATTTTCGACAACCCTGCTTCAGCTTCCGGAACGTCAAACCCAGAAGTGCCAAAAGAGCCCGAGGAGAAGATGGAGATATATGACTACTAAAAAAATAGACAAAATAGCAGAGGATGTTGAAGTCCTGAAGGAGAGGCTTCTTCTCAGGAGGCCTGACAGGTTTTCTGCCCGCGACATTGCCCATGCATTTTTTGGGGCGCTGTTCATTGCAGCTACGTTTGTTTTCACCTCAAAGATATTTGATATCGTAAAGCAGATGGAAACATACCAGCTTGTTGTACTGGTTCTTGCAACCATAGCAATTCTCGTTGCAGAAATATATTTTGTCGGCTGGAGCAGGCTGAAAAATCTGAAGGAGCCTGGGAGGAATTTTTTCGAATTCACTTTCAAGAGGCTTGTTGTTGCCTATGCTGTTTCCATTTTTGTAGCGGGATTTTACTTCTTTGTTCTTGGTTTCAACAGGGAACTGGTGGGAATGCAGGTCGTGAACTTTATATTTCTGGTTGCAATGCCTTGTTCCATAGGTGCTGCTGTGGCTGATTTGTTAAGAAAGTACTAGGTTTTATATTTCCTCAATGCCATCGCGCGCGCAAACTATTGAAAATTCACCATTTGTCTTTTTGAGATATACTCTGACTTTTTTCCCTTCATGGAAAATTGGTTGTTCTTCTACCCATTGTGAAATATCCCCAACTGTTCCGCCAGGAGTGATAATCTGAAGCAAATTATTTTCAAATGGTGTTCCTTTTAAATATTTTTCAATCAGCAAATCACTATAAGTGAATATCGAAGTTTTGTTTTCATTCCATTTGCTCTCAACATTTTTTACTGTTCCCTCAACAATATAATCTGCTGTTTCAGTAATATAGCTTTGATTGGCGCATTTTATATCCAACATGGCTGCTCCGCCAGACTGTTTTACAATAGTTAAATTTTGAGATTGATTGCGCATTATAATTTTTGAATCATCTGCCTCCCAAAAAGAGCACGTGCTTTCTTCTAGTTCTGAGCATCTAAGGTGCAGCTTAATTATATCTCCTGTTTTAAAGCTTACAACATTCCAATCAGCATAAATCTTTTCAGGGTTATCTTTGTTTATACATTCACCAGGAACGGTTACAGCACCGTCTCCATTGAGGTCTTTGCAACCTAAATCTTCTATTCCAGATACATATGGGTTGATAATGTCTTCTTCTTGAATTAAGGGTTTACCAGAAATATACTCAATCTTTGTAATTTTTATGCTTAGATGTTTTGTGGTTTCCCCATTAACAATAAATGGCTGAAGCACTTCAGCAACAACATCTGCTTCAGAATAAATATTCAAAGGCGGCGTACTAGAAACTTCTACTCCTGCTTCCTCTTTCTTGCACTCTCCCCTGTAGAAAGCCCACTCATCGCATTCTTTTCCGTTGCTGAATTTGCACAGCCCGGATTGGGAGCCATCTGCAGCTGTTACAATCTGCAATGTTCCGCCCTGCTCTTCGCAGTAGACTGATGCAGGGTTTGCTATTCCTGCATTATCTTCAGGGCACGGCGCGAACTCGCAGTTAGGTCCGGTCCTTCCCACTGAACTGCCATCTGGGCAGATTTTTGCCTCCAGGGTGCATACTCCATTAATTCTTGGTTGCCTTTCGCAGCCTGCCACCAGCACCAAAATCATTATTAATCCAATAAATATGCCTATCTTTTTCATTTCATCCCTCTTTATTTTGCAATATTTAAATCATTTGCTATTTCCTTAAACTCTCTTATTGCTTTTGTTGGGTATTTCTCAAGGTAAGCAAGCATCAATGCTGTAGGGGCCTCGTCATGATACGATGAAACAGCTATGACATAATTTCCATAAACCCACATAAATGTTTTGTCATAGGGTTTGCTGTTGATGTAGTAAACCCCCTTTTCATTGAAATTCTTAATCTCATAATTTGCGTCTTTAGCATTCTTAATTTTCTGTTTTAGGTATGCATTTGCTTTTTCTTTGTTTTCAAATACAATAACCTCTGCTGTAGTGTATTTCTTTTTGCCATTTTCCTTTAGCTCATATCCTGCCTGATGCCTTATCCCATAATCTTCTTTATATTTGTATGACCCGGTATAATGATATTTTTCTATGTCTTTTTCAATAAGCAGTTTTGAGTGGAAGTCTTTTGTTTTATTGATTGTGACATTCGTTTCATTGTTATCTATGCATTTCTTTTTAGCCCCAGGTTCAACGAATAGGCTGAAATTGACAAAATTGTTTTTCTCATTGACTTCATCAAGCTCATTTGGCCAGTCTGCATAAATTCTTGCATAAATTTCCTGGCCCCTGTCGCTTCCTTCATAATATGCATAAAATGGGAAGAAGAAAGCATAATCTGTTATTTTCTCTCCAGGCGCCATTGTCCTATGGTATATCGCAGAGCCATGTATCAAGTCTCCATATTTTTCATAGGTAAAAAAAGCATCATTTTGAAATGTGTCAATTCTTGGATAGATTATGGGAAGATTGCCTTTGTTTTCTATTGTAACATTGACAGCTATTCCTTCATTCCCTCCGAAATCAGTATATTCATAATGGCAATAGTCCACGATTGCAATGTCATTATAACTAACCTCAGGAGGTTCTGCTGCCATAGCCGCTGGCAGAGCCATGATAACTACAACAAACCCTAAAACCATAAATAGCATATTTTTTGTTTTCATTTTTTCACCTTGCAAGTTAGAAAAACAGGGTTGCTTATATACTGCTTTTTTTGTTAAGGTTTTTGCCTAAATGTTTTTAAATAAAAAGCCCTTTCTCTTATTTTATGGCAAAATACGAGTTTTTAGAGCATGTATCCGATGCAAAATTCAAAGCCTATGGCAATAGTTTTGAGGAGTGCTTTGCAAATGCCGCAGAGGCGATGACAAAGGTGATAACTGACCCAGAGAAAGTAGAGGAAAAACTGACAAAATCAGTCCAGGTTGCAGGCTCAGACATAAAACAGCTGCTTTACAATTTTCTTGAAGAATTGCTGTTTTTGGTAGACACCCAGAATTTTATCCTGCATAAAGTCAGCTCAATTAAAATAAATCCCAAGGGGAAGGGCTATTTCCTTTCAGCAATGCTATCGGGCGATTCAATCAGTGAAAAGTATCAGATGGAATCAGGAATAAAAGCAATAACTTACATGGACATGGAAGTAAAAGAAAATTACGTTCAGGTTGTGGTGGATATATGAATGAAGTAAAAATCGAGCCAAGGAAGAAATCTGAAAATATTTATGAAATAGCAAAGTCAGGAGCAATGAAAGTGCCTGCCTATGTTTATGCTTCTGAGAAATTATTAAATAAAATAAAAGAGGATAGAACCCTTTTTCAGCTGAGAAATGTAGCCTGCCTGAAAGGGATTATTAAGCACGCGCTTGCAATGCCTGATGCCCATGAAGGTTACGGATTCCCAATCGGAGGGGTTGCTGCCTTTGACATGCGCGATGGAATTATTTCCCCTGGTGGAATTGGTTATGACATAAACTGCGGGGTAAGGATTCTGAGAACAAATTGGGATTACAACCAAATCATGAGCAAAAGAAAGGAACTTTTGGAGCAGATTTTCAAGGATGTTCCTGCTGGAGTTGGAAAAGCAGGCATTACGAAACTCTCAAAGGAAGTTTTGATGGAGATTTTGAAAAAAGGCTCTGAATGGGCTGCTGAGAATGGCTATGGCTCAAAAGAGGATTTGAAAAGAACAGAGGAAAACGGAAGAATGAAGGAAGCAGAGCCCCGCCATGTCTCATCAAGGGCTCTTGCAAGGGGAATGCCCCAGCTCGGCACTCTTGGAAGCGGGAATCATTTCCTTGAAATTCAAAAAGTTGACAAGATTTACAATCCTGAGATTGCAAAAGTTTTTGGGATAGAAAAAGAAGGGCAGGTTACTGTAATGATTCATTGCGGTTCAAGGGGATTAGGACACCAGCTTGCTTCTGATTACATAAAATTAATGGAAGATAAGTTTGGCTATGCCAATCTGCCTGACAGGGAATTGGTTAATGCCCCTTTAAGCTCTGAAATGGGGCAGCAATATTTCTCTGCAATGGCCTGCGCTGTAAATTATGCATTTGCAAACAGGCAGATGATTATGCACTGGACAAGAGATGTTTTTAATAAAGTCATGGGAACCTCCGATGGAATGGATTTGATTTATGATGTATGCCACAACATTGCTAAATTTGAAGAGCATGAAGTTGATGGAGAAAAAATGAAAGTTTGCGTGCATAGAAAAGGCGCAACGCGCTCATTCGGCCCTGGAAGAGAAGAGATTCCTGAAATTTACAGGAAAATCGGGCAGCCAGTTTTGATTCCAGGCTCAATGGGAACAGCATCATATCTGCTTGTCGGAACAAAAGAGGCAGAGAAATTAAGCTGGGGCTCAACAGCTCATGGTGCAGGAAGAGTGATGTCAAGGCATGAGGCTCTCAGAAGGCACAGCGGAGAAGATGTCAAGAGAGAGCTTGAGGCAAAAAACATTGAGATAAAATCAACATCATGGAATGGTGTTGCAGAAGAAGCTCCTGATGCGTATAAAGACATAGATGAAGTTGTTAGAGTTTCACATTCTTTAGGATTGGGCAAGATGGTTGTAAGATTAGTGCCGATTGGGGTTATGAAAGGTTAGAAACGAAACATTTATATATTATAGCTAATTATAGTGCGCTATGGCAACCACAATACAGATAAGCGAGAAATTGCAGGGTGAGTTAAACAAGAGGAAAATTTCTGATAGGGAAACCTACGAGGAAGTAATCTGGGATGTCATGGAAGATACAATGGAGCTAAGTGAGGAAACCAAAAAGGAAATTGAGCACGCACGTGCTGAAATAAAAGCAGGCAAATTTCACACTCTTTCTGAAGCAAAGAAAAAGCTGGGATTATAATGTATGAGATAATCTTGTCAGACCAGGCGCTTAAACAGATTGAAAAATTGGAAAAATCAATTCAGGAAAGAATCTTCAAAGTTTTGGAGAGAATAAGGATAAGGCCTGAGGCACATGTAACTAAACTTGTGGGGGATGCCGGTTACAAATTAAGAGTTGGCGATTACAGGGTGATTTTGGATATTAATGAAAACAAACTCAGCATATTGGTTATAAAAATCGGACACAGGAAGAACATTTACAAAGATTAGTGCCGATTGGAATGATAAAAACCAGTGCAAAATTAAATGCCGAAAGCATCCTCAAGCTCCTTAACTTTCCTGAAGCTGGATAGGAAATCAAATCCCTTGTCTGTTATGGCAAATAGCTTCCTGCCTTTTTCTTCTTTCTCTTCAATCAGCCCTTTTAATTTCAGTTCATCAACATACAATTTCATTCTTTCATGGGATAGATTTGACTTGTAAAGAAGGTGAGTTGGTTTAATCATGCCGCCCTTTGCCTGGATGGATTTCAGCATATCTCCAACAATTTCAAGCTTGCTTCTCCGTTCGGTCATTTAAACCTCAATAAAGCCGCCAAAAGGAGAATATAGCCTGCAACAAGAATTGTGCTTCCTATTACGTATATGACCTCACCTGTCCCTGCTGAAATGTAGTTTGAAGCGCTTGCCATGTGAAAAATATGGGATATCATCATTGAGGTGAATGCAGCAAAGACAAGCTTTGAGTTTGCTGTTTTCTTTTCAACGCAGTTCCTGTAGAAGTGGTAGGAAAGCAGCAGAGCCAGCAGAAGCAGAATCAGGTGGAACATCATTATGAAGTCAAAAAGCAGAAGAGCTGCAGCAAGAACTATGGAGATGATAACTATTACCTTTGCATCCTTAATTTTGAATGACAATATCACAAGGAGCACAAACCCAACTACTGTGAGAAGAGCATAAATTACATACCCCCAATTTATTATTCCAAGAATCCTTGAAACATTTGACCCGAGATTAAGATAAACAATAAGATTGGTCAATGCCATGACAACAAAAGAAAGCATTATGAAAAAGAAAGCAATAGAAAAATTAAGGTATTTTTTTTCCTTAATAAGCTTATATGCCTTGTAGCCAAGAAGGGATATTGCCCCTGCAACAATAAAAGATAATGCATTGTAGACTGTTGAGATTACATTGAACCACTGAGGGCTTATTGCTATCATGCTGAATAATTCTGCATTTTTGTTTATAAATCTTATGGACTTGGGCTGGAGATTTTCACTTCATAATTTATTATAAGAAGCCTGCTATAATGGTTCCATGAAACGCGTGAGACATTTTAAAAAAGGAGGTGAGAAAAAGGCACCAGACAAGGCACCCCTGGTAGGCAGTAAGCCTGCTGGGTAAGTGCCTTAAAGGTTGTTTTTAGCACTTTCACTGGACACAAGCTGTCGTTGCGCATATAAACACCTCAGGCACTTATTCTATCGGAAGGAAATCCTTCCAGAGCGCCTCCCCCACGCACCAGGCGCTCTTTTTTTATTTTAATTTTTTAAGACAAAACGAGGTGAAAAAAATGACAAACAGAGAGGCGATGAAGCAGGTTTTCGGAGTGAGCAGCATCAATGGAATTTTTCTTGACAAAATTCGGGAAATAACCTTCCAGCAGACAAAGGCAGTTTCGTTGAGAGGCATAAAATGAAAATCAAATTTAGAAAGCTGGAAGAGCAGAAAGACAATGACATTTACACTGAGCAGGGAATATGCCAGAAAGCAGAAGAAGACGGCATTTCCAGATATGAAGAAGCATTTATGGCCGGCTACTGTTCCAAATGCGATTAGATTATTTTTATTTCATCTTGGTTTCTCGCTGACATCTTCAACAAAACCGCATCTTCCACATTTGTATTTTATAACGGGGTCTTCATCCCCTATTTGGATTCCAATTTCAATAAGCTGGGCCTTTTCATAGCCGCATTTTTTGCATGTGTGGGGATAGACAGCAAGCGGATTTTCCTCAGTAGCAACTTCAAATTTCTCTTCCTTTTTCTTTATTTTCTCGCTGAAGATGTGAACCATTATGCCACCTTGTAGCCGTTTGGGACATTGCTGTCCGGCTGGAGAAGAACAACCTTGTCTTCCTCAAGAACAACTCCCAAAACAAGAACTTCTGATAAAAAGCTCGCAATCTGCCTTGGAGGAAAATTTGTAACAGCAATTACCTGTTTTCCTATCAACTCCTCTTTTGTATATAATTTTGTTATTTGGGCGCTTGTTCTCTTTATCCCGAGCTTTCCAAAGTCTATTTTTAATTTATAGGAAGGATTTCTTGCTTCTGGAAAATCCTCTGCTTCAATAACTGTTCCAACGTACATTTCTATTTTCTGGAAATCCTGGATTGTTGCCATTCCTGTTTTTATTTCAAGAACATTTAAAAATGTTGGCTAAAAACAATAGCTATGCTAATTTTCAAGCTGACAGAGAAAAACAGGAGAATAATAAAGGAAGAGATAGAGACAGGCGCTGTTTTTGTGTATCCAACAGACACAATCTACGGAATTGGATGCAATGCGCTTGATTCTTTTGCAGTGAAGGCGATAAGAAAAATAAAAAAAAGGGATGAGAAGCCATTTTCAGTGATTGTGCCCTCAAAGGAATGGATTATTGAGAACTGCGTTGTTGAGAAAAGCCATACAAAGTACCTTAAAAAACTGCCTGGCGCCTACACATTCATTTTCAAGCTGAAGAAAAATAGTGCCGTTGCAAAAGAAGTTTCAAAGGGAACTTTAGGAGTCAGGATTCCAAAGCACTGGATATCTGAAATTGTTTCTGAACTCGGAATACCTGTTGTTACAACCAGCGTGAATGTTTCAGGAGAAAAGCCAGTAACAGAGTTAAATGAAATTCCTAAACGAATCGCAAATCAAATAGACTTTGCAATAGACGAAGGCAAATTAAAAAACAAGCCAAGCAGGGTAATTGATTTGACTGGGAAGAAGGCGGTTGTTCTACGTTAGTACCAAGGATAAACGTTTTTATCCTTCATATAGAACAAACTGACCATTTTTGATGGTTTTTACGATAATGGGTTTAATTACATCTCCTACGTCGTTAAAGGATATTAAACCGCCTACCCCATCGTAATCCTTAGTTTCATATAAGTTATCCCTAATACAATCAGCATCTTCACCACATTTCTCAATCGTTATCAGAATTATTTTCATAGCGTCATAAGCATTTGTACTGGCTATTAATTCTAAGTATTCGGGCGGATTTCCGTACTTTTTCTCATAATTTTCAAAGAATAAAGCTACATTTTCTTTTTGTGTGTCAATTTCTGGCATTGTGTAAAATGTTCCTTCTGCGGCATCCCCTATGTCGAGGTATAATTTGTCTTCTATACCAGTACTGCCAAATAAAGTAATGTTGATGTTTAATTCTTTAATTTGTTTAGCTATCATTGCCATTTCTTGCACGTAACCTGGCATATATAGAGCATCAGCACCTTCTTCCTTTACCTTCAACAATCTAGTTCTAAAGTCGGCAGTTCCTTTTTCATAACTTTGCCGGCTTTTTATCACCCCGCCCAGTTCTTCAAATCTTTCTACAAAATAATTTTCATAGGTTATCCCATTTTCAGCATTCACATATAATGTAGATACGTGCTTGAAACCCTGTTTAATTACAAATTCCGCCATTGCTGCGCCATGCAGATTTGCTTTTTCTCTATTCCTAAAAATATAGTCCCCTGCTTCGCTTATTTTTTCGGCAGAGGCAATGGGCGAAAAAAGAATTACTTTATTCTCTTCTGCTATCGGAGCTACTGCTAAAAATTGTGAGGAACCGTCTCCAAAGATAATGACTTTTACATTATTTACATTAATTAATTTTTGTGCTGCAGTAACAGCAGTTTTTGAATCTCCTGCACTATCTTCAACTATTAAATCTACTTTAAAATTTGAAATTTGATAATCTGCTTCTTCAAGTGCTAAGCTAGCTCCATTTAATACCCCCATCCCAAAATAAGCATTACCCCCTGTTAACGGAGAAATAACTCCAATTTTTATTGTCTGTTTTTCTTTTGGTTGTAATATTAAAACTACCCCAATTATAACAATCATAAGGATTGCAATAGAAACAAAATTTTTTATTTTGTTTAATCTTTTCATTTGCATGTACCCTCTCACCTTTCCTTATCTAATTACTAAAAAATACATTCAAAACTCAGTCAGTTTCTTCTCCTGCGGCAGCTTAATTATTGTCGTTGTTCCCTCGGAGCCGCCCATGGTTTTCTCTGTTGATATGAATTTGTTCTCGTCCAGCTTCGCAATCTTCCTCTGGAATGATTTGTAGGACAAATTTCCGCCCTCATCCTGGTAGAACTTGAACAATTCTCCTATCTTCCCTCCGCTTTTCATTTTTATGAGGCTTAGAATCTTCTGCCCTTCATCATCAAGCTCTTCTGTCTTTTTTATAGAGAAATCAGCCATCTTTTTTGATGCCTGCTGGGCATGCTCAAGGTTTACGCAGCCTGAGCCGCTTTCCTCTGCAACAAGCCCTGCCTCCCTAAGAAGGTAGATTCCTATTCTGACATCCCCTCCGCCGTTTTCCATTGCAGTTTTTGAAAGGAAATCGAATGCATTCTCATTGACGCATTTGGGAACAAAAGCATAGCCTGCCCTTTCTTTCAGAATTCCCTTTATCTCGCTTTGGTTATAGGGCTTGAACTCAAGCATTTCCGGCATCAGCCTTGATTTTATCCTGTCATCAATTTCAGAAAACCATGATTTGTAGTTTGTAATCATGATTATTGTCTTCCTGTAAATGTCCTCAAGAAGGGTGTAAAGGAAATCATAGTCCTCTGCCTTGTCAATCTCATCAAATACAAAAACAGCGGACTTCCTGTTAAGCATATTTTTAATAATCTCAAAAAGCTCCTCTGTTTTCTTGTTCTGGGTGAATTTATAGTCCAAAACCTCGCAGATTTCAATGGCAACCTTGAAGCTCGTGTTCTTGTTCCAGCAGTTTATGTAGATTGAAACAACTTCATCTGTTTCCTCTTCAAGCGAATTGATAATGTGCCTTGTTGCGACTGTTTTCCCGATTCCAGGAGGGCCGTATAGTATGACATTCTTGCCGTTTCTCTTTGCAAGAAGGGGCTTTATGCAGCTTGCTATGTATTTCTGCTGCTCTTCCCTGTATGGGATGAGTTTTGGAACAAAATTGTAATCTAGTGCTATCTCGTTTGCGAATATGGTTCCTCCCTGGTTTATATTGCTGAAAAACCCCATAAAAACCATTTTGGTGGTTATATATTTAAATATTTCTTTACAATTACAGTCCCATGGCAAGAATAGAGGACATAATAAAAAAGGTAAAGTTCTATGACAAGAAAGCTGACCTTGACCTAATCAGGAAAGCATACGGCGTTGCTTCTGAAGTCCATAAGAATGAAAAAAGGGCATCTGGCGAGCCTTTCATAATCCATCCTCTTGAAGTTGCCAACCTTTGCGCTGATTTCAAGATGGACACAGAATCAGTCTGCGCAGCGCTTCTCCATGACACTGTAGAGGACAAGGGCTATCCACTGCAGAAAATTGAACAGGATTTTGGGAAGGATGTTGCTGCCATTGTTGACGGGCTTACAAAGATGACCCAGCTTCGTTCAAGGAGCAGGGAGGAGTACCAGTTTGAGTCCATGAGAAAAATGCTTCTCGCGACAACAAAGGACATCAGGATAATAATTGTAAAACTCCTTGACAAGCTCCACAATATGAGGACGCTTTCCTATCTCCCAAAAGAAAAGCAGCTGAGAATATCAAAGGAAGTCATGGGAATCTATGTTCCCCTCGCTTACAGGCTCGGTATAAATAAGGTCAAGAGCCAGCTTGAGGATTTGGCATTCAAATACATTGACCCGTTAAAATACAAGGTAATAAACAAAAAAGTAAGGGAAAAAATAAAGGAAAGGGACAAGGAAGTAGAGAGGCTGAGGAAATTTCTTGAGAAAATACTGGCAGAACAGGACATATCTGCAAAGGTTCTTGGACGGGCAAAGAGCATCTACAGCATTTATGACAAGATGACAAGGAAGAACAGGACCTTTGAGGAGATTTTTGATGTCATTGCTCTCAGAGTTGTTACAGACACAGTTGAAAACTGCTATAAGATTCTTGGGATAATGCACAGCACATGGAAGCCGATTCCAGGCAGGTTCAAGGATTACATAGCTGTTCCAAAGGTAAACATGTACCGGTCGCTCCATGATATTGTCATAGGGCCCGGAGGAAGGATAGTTGAAATCCAGATAAGGACAAAGGAGATGGATGAGATTGCAGAAGAAGGAATTGCCGCTCACTGGGAATACAAGGGAGTTAAATCCGGAGCGGAATTTGACAAAAAGCTTTCATGGCTCAGGCAGATTATGGACTGGCAGCAGGAGTCAGGAACAGCAAAGGAGTTCATAGAATCCCTTGAAATAGATTTTTTCAAGAATGAAATCTACACTTTTACCCCAAAGGGAGATGTCATCGAGCTTCCAAAAGACTCAACACCCCTTGATTTTGCCTACGCAGTCCATAGTGAGGTGGGAGACCACTGCATGGGCGCAAAGGTTAACGGTTCATTTGTTTCATTGAGGCATGAGCTTAAGACAGGAGATGTCGTTGAAATAATTACATCAAAATCCCAAAAGCCCAGCAGGAACTGGCTTAATCTTGCAAGGACATCAAAGGCGCTTCAGAAAATAAAAAAATACCTCCAGGAACATGAAAAGATTCCTGCAAAGGTGCTAAGAGTAAGGCATGGTGAAGAAGAAGAGGAAAAATCATCAGGCCTGCTTCTCTGCGAGGAAGTCAAGAATCCCCAATTCAGGCTTGCCCACTGCTGCCTGCCTAATCCAGGAGACAAAATTATGGGGCTTGCTGCAAGAACAGGGATAATAACCGTCCACAAAAAAGAATGCCCTCTTATTGTCAAGACAGCAAAGAAAAAAGTAAGGGTCGAGTGGAGGAAGAGCTTTACCGATGTAATTGTCCTTAAAATAGAGGCCATCGACAGGGTTGGGCTTTTCGCAGACATACTAAATACAATTTCAGCAATAGGGACAAACATACAGAGCGCCAATGCAAAAACAATAGGAAATAACATGGCAGAATGCAGCTTCAAGCTCAAGGTTGAAGACCTTGAGCATGTTAAGGAGCTGATTGACAGAATCAAAAAAGTCCAGGGTGTAAGGAAAATCTATCTCGGCTCGATGGGAATGTAAATTATTTTTTCTTTTTCTCCTTTCTTAATGGGCTTTTGCTTTCAGCGCCCTCTGCATAGCCCGCTTCCCAGGGTTTTATTTCATCTTCCTCAACTTCTTCTTCCCTTCCTTCCTCAGAATAAACATTATCCTCCTTTGTTCCCTCTTCAATTTTCAGCTTTTCATCCTCATGGGTTCCGGAATGCTCTTCTTCCTCATCTTCCATCCCACTTTCTTTTGCAATTTCATCCTCTTCAACCGGAGCCTTTTTCTTTTTCATAATGCACCTCTTTGAGCGTTAGCGAAAAGAGACCAGCAAAAGCTTTGCTTTTGCGCTGCCTCTATTTTTTCTTTCCAATGACTTTTTTTCCGTTCATATAAGGAATTAGCACATCAGGAACCTTGACTGTTCCGTCTTTCTGCTGGAAATTTTCAAGTATAGCAACCAATGCGCGTGAAGTTGCAACGCAGGTGCTGTTAAGAGTATGAACATATTTGTTTCCTTCTTTTGATTTGTATTTTATGTTCAGCCTGACTGCCTGATATGATGTGCAGTTTGAGCATGAACCCACTTCCCTGTATGTGTTCTGGACAGGCATCCAGACTTCAGGGTCATATTTCTTTGCAGCAACTATTCCAATGTCTCCTGTGCAGATATTTACTGTCCTGAAATGCAATCCCAGGCTCTCGAAAAAGTCTTCAATGTTTTTTCTAAGCTCCTCGTGGATTTTCCAGGAATCTTCCGGCCTGCATATGACTACCTGCTCAACCTTGTTGAACTGGTGAACTCTGAAAATTCCTTTTGTGTCCTTTCCATGGGTTCCTGCCTCTTTCCTGAAATTGGTGCTGAACCCTGCAAATTTTATCGGCAGGCAGTTTTCCTCAAGAACTTCATTCATCCACATTGCAGTCAGCGGATGCTCTGAAGTTGCAATCATGTACAAATCCTCGCCTTCAATCTTGTAGAGCATATCCTCAAAGTCAGCAAGGGAAGTAACGCCCTCATAGGCTTTCCTGTTAATCATGTGAGGGGGAACAACCAATGTGAATCCTCTCTTTTCCATGAAATCAATTGCATATTTTGACAGAGCCATCTCAAGAAGAGCCAGCTCACCTTTCAAGAAATACCATCTTGCGCCTGAAATCTTTGCAGCCCTTTCAAGGTCAACCCAGCCCTGCTGCTCTGCCAGGTCTGCATGGGATTTTAATTCAAATTTGAAAACCGGCTTTTTACCGGATATTTTTACAACAACATTGTCATCTGAGCTTTTTCCAACAGGCACGGATTCATGAAGAATATTTGGAAGCCTCATCAGATAATATTTTATTTTTTCTTCCTTTTCAGCAACTTTCTTTTCAATATTTTCAATTTTCTTTGGAATGTCCTGGGCTTCTTTTATTACCTTTGAAGCATCTTTTTTTTCCTTTTTCAGCTTGTTAATTTCCATTGAAAGCGAGTTTCTCCTGCTTCTCAGCTCATCCGCCTCGCCCTTTAATTTTCTCCATTCGTCATCAAGCTTTAGAATCTCATCAATCCATTTAAGTTTCTCGGAATCGTCCCTTTTCTTCAGGTCCTTCTTTACAACGTCAGGATGCTCCCTTATGAATTTTATTTCAAGCATTGGCTTGATTGCTGTATTTTGGTATATAAATGTTTTTGTGTTTAACCAAAACCCTTAAATAAAAGGGCTTTTTAAGCCAGTCAAATCGTTCAAATAAGAATTCTTATTTTTACGAGGAGTGGCAAAATGACAATCAAGAAAGGAGACAAGGTAAAGGTGGATTACACAGGAACTTTTGAGGACGGAACTGTTTTTGACAGCTCTGAAAAGCACGGCCAGCCATTGGAATTTGAAGTGGGAGCAGGCCAGATGATTAAGGGCTTTGATGATGCAGTAATCGGAATGAAAAAAGGAGAGGAAAAAACATTCAAAATCAAGCCGGCAGATGCCTATGGCGAATACAATGATACTCTTATCAAAAAGCTTCCAAGGCAGGCAATAAAAGGCGTTGAGGATGTAAAGCCTGGAATGGTTCTAGGGCTTGCTGCGCCTGACGGAAGGCAGTTTGCAGTGAAGATTAAAGCCGCAGATGAAAAAGAAGTAACTCTTGATTTAAATCATCCGCTTGCAGGAAAGACATTGACATTCAAGATTAAGGTTGTGGATGCTGCATAATTATTATTCAACAACCCTGACCTTCTCGCCGTAATTCAATGCATTCAGAATTGTTTTTCCTATCTTGTTGTTTTTCTTTATTCTTATTTCCCCTTTCTTGCCAACATTGACAGTCAGGAGGTAGCTGTTTCCAACAAGTACGTCAAGATTTCTTCCGAAATATTTTTCATCAACAAAAAGTATGACACTGTTTCCCCTCTGCTCAATCTGATAGGGAACATCGCTTCTTCCCTTTTCCTGCTCTTCAAGCTCCCTGACATCTATGCCGATTCCGAGATCTTCCTCAAGCTTGTTTATGTTTTTTCCTTCCCTGCCTATTATTGAAGAAATGTATTTTTCAGGCACATAGACAGCAACCCTGTTTTCTGAAACAAATTCAACATCAATGTTGTCTGTGAATTTCTGGAACTCCCTTATAACCTGCTTTTTTGCAAGCTCTTTCAGCGGGCTTTCAAAACTTCCCTGAATTGGGATTACAACAGTTTCCTCTCCATAGCTGTATATTTCAAATTCAGGAGTGCCTGTTTCATAGTCAGATACAACAACAACCGGCCTTGCCAAATCGCTTTCAGTCATTCCTGAAGGAACT
>Ga0315293_10001171_pt1 | contig 25408 bp, 20 predicted proteins | sample YL17G13_20_MG_FD_203071 | JGI IMG/M metagenome (GOLD analysis project Ga0315293, IMG submission 203071) | Sediment microbial communities from Yellowstone Lake, YNP, Wyoming, USA - YL17G13_20 | ecosystem: Environmental > Aquatic > Freshwater > Lake > Sediment | place: USA: Wyoming | collected...
GTGTGGGGGGGGGGCGGGGGGGGGGGGGTGCGGGGCGGGTCCGGGGGGCGCGCGCCGGGGCGCGCGCCGGGGCGCCGACGCCGCCCCCCCCCCGCCGCCCGCCCCGCCCCCCCCCGCCCCGCACCTGGGCCAGGTACCCCACCCCGATGGGCACCGGGTTCTTCATGCACTGCCTAAAGTCGTCCACGGTCAGGGTGAGCCCCATGGAGAGCATCAGGAACCCGAGCGAGTACGTGAAGAGGTCGGTCTTGAACCAGGAGAGCGCGGCGGGCTGCGCGATGCCCAGCGCGGCGCCGAGGCAGACCCAGACGGGGAAGAGGGTGGTGAGCGTCTCGGTGACCTTGGCGAGGGTGGTGGACGGCGCCGCGCCGGCGGCGGCGCGCGCGGCGACGGTGGGCGGGCTGCGGGGGGGTGAGGGGGGGGGGCTGTCGGCCTGGTGCGCGCTCGCCGCACCCTCGGCCCGCACCCTTTCGGGCTGGGCCTTGAGAGCGCGTCCTCCGGGGGGCGCGTGGCCCGCGATCGGGGCGCGCCGGCCGCCCGCTCGGGATCGGCCGGTCGCCGGCGGGCGCGCGCGCACCCCCTCCAGCCGCCTCCTCCCTCCTCCTCCTCCCTCTCAAGCCGCCGCATTCTCACCGCATCGCCGTCAGCGGCGCCAGCGTCGGCGCGCGGCGCGCGGCGGGGGCAGCGAGGCGCGCGGCGCGGATGGTGGAAGCGACAGCGCGCGGCGCGGGCGCCGCCCGGTGGGGGGCGGCCGCCAGGGGGCGGGGCGTCGCGAGGGCGAACATGGAGGAGGGGCGAGGGGCAAGGGCGAGGGTAAGGGGCAGTGAAGGCGCGGCCGGCGCGGCTGACTGCGCACAGACCGCGGCCGGCGCCCGATTGCCCGCGCCCAGCGCGCGCTGGGAGCGTGCGCCGACCGGCGATTGGCCGGCGCCGCCGCGCTGACGCCCGCGATGGCGAGGTCGCCGCCGCCTCCCCCCCCTAAAAAGGGCCTGGCCGACAAGGCAGCGTCCGCGGCGTCGGGTGAGAGAGTGGCGAGGCACGGAGGGTGCAATGCGGGCGGCGCGAGGCGCGCCGTTGGCACGGCGGCGCCAACCTCCCACCCCCTCTTCCTCTGCTTCAGGCTGCGTCACCGGCGCCGTCGTCTCCGTTGTCGTCCAACCCCTGGACGTCCTGCGCACCCGCATGCAGGCCGACGCCGCGCGCGGCGTGGGCGTGGGCGTGCGCGCGACGGCAAAGGGAGTGTTTGCCGCCGCCGGCGCGCGCGGCTTTTGGGCGGGCGTCGGGCCGACCGTCGCCCGCCTCTCGGCCGGCCTCGCCATCCAGTTTCTGACCATCGACACCCTGCGCGATTGGGCGCTGGAGCGGGCGCGGGAGAGGGAGCGGCAGGGCAACAAGCGCGCGGCCGGCGCGCCCGCGCTGTCGGCCGCCGACGCCTTTCTCGTCGGCGGCGGCGCGCGCGCCCTCTCCTCCTCCTGCACGTCCCCCATCACCCTGGTCAAAACGCGCATGGAGTTTGCGGGGGCGGGCGGGGTTGGGGGTGGAGGCGCGGCGTACCGGTCGACGGCGCACGCGCTGGCGACCATCGCTCGAACCGACGGCGTCCGCGGCCTCTTTCGCGGCCTCGGCCCCACTGTCGCCGCCAACGCCCCCTTCTCCGCGCTCTACTACACCTTTTACTCCCGGCTGCAGGCGCGCCTGGCGGCGGCGGCGCCTGCGGCGCCGGGCGCCGCCATCAATTTCTCCGCGGGCGCCCTCGCCGCCGTCGCCGCCACCGTGCTCACCCAGCCGGCCGACATGGTGCGCACCCACATGCAGCTGGGTCTGGCGGGGGTCGGGGCGGGGGGGGTGAGGCTGGGGCCGGTGGCCACGCTGCGCGCCGTCGTGCGCGCGCGCGGCGCGTCCGCCCTCCTCGCCGGCACCGGCCCCCGCGTCGTCAAGCGCACGCTGCAGACCGCCCTCGTGTGGACGCTGTACGAGGAGCTGCAGCCGCGGGTGGCGGGTGCGGTGAGGAGGGCGCGGGGGGAGGTGAGGGGGTGAGGGGGGCGAGAGGAGCGACCGCACGGGAGCGTGAGGGGGGCGAGCGGGCGCGTGTGTGACGCCAGAGAGTGACGAGAGCGCAGCCCTGGCCACAATAACGCCGCGGCCGCAACCACCCAAGACCCACCCAAACCCCCCCAGTTTTGAGCCCTTCAAAGTCTCCTTTCGACCCGTTTCTCGTCACACGCCAAACATGGGGACCATGAACCGCAGCACAAAGTAGACGATCGCGCCCGTGAAGGTGTACGAGTCGAAGCGGTCGAGCAGGCCGCCGTGCCCCGGGATGAGGTCGCCCGCGTCCTTCAGGCCGGCGTCCCGCTTCATGACCGATTCCAGCAGGTCGCCGAACAGCGACGCGGCAAAGACGAGGAGGCCGAGGCCGACGGACACCGCGGGCGACGCGGGCCAGCCGAGGACGGCGCGCGTGCCGAGCGCGGCGGCGACCGCGGACGCCGCGCCGCCGGCCGCGCCCTCGACCGTCTTCTTGGGGGACGAGGGAGTCAGCTGCGTCCGCCCCAACGTCTTGCCGAGGAAGTAGGCGCCCGTGTCGGCCGCCGCGACGCACGCGACGGCCGTCGCGGTCGCCGCGAGGCCCACCGTGTACGAGGTCGGGCCGCCAAACACGGCCGGCCACCGCGCAGCCAGGCCAGCGCCGGCCGCGGGCGCGGACAGGAGGCGGAGCTTGACCCAAAAGGAGGGGAGGTACCCGCAATAAAACAGGCCAAAGACCGAGGTCGTCAGCTGCGAGAACCGGGGCCGGTCGGACGCGGCCAGGTGGGCGGCCAGGAGGGCGAATGAGGCGACGGCCAGCGCGGCCGTCTGTTTGCCGGCCGAGACGTGGGTCCAGAGCGCAATCCCGGCGCAGAGCGCCGACGTGAGCGCGCCGGAAAAGGGGAGCGGCGCCGCGACCGAGTCGGCCATGCCCTTGGACGTGATGAAGCCATAGTATTCCTGTGGAGGGGGGGTGGGGTGGGGAAGGGTCGGCGGCGCGTCGGCGGGGTTGTGGGCGCGGGCGGCGGCCTCTGCCGACCCCCTGTTTTCTTGTTTCTCGCAGCGGTTGGGCGCCGCCCGACCCCAATGCGCCGGCCGCCACCCCGTCGCCGAGCCCAGGCACCCGCCTAGCCGCCGAGGACCCCCAATGCGGCGCCATCCCCCCCCCCTGCCTCCTACCTTCGACGCCTGCGTCACGACCAGGCACGCCACGACGCACAGCGGCCACCCGCCCGCCGCGATGACGGCCGCCGCGCCGGCCGCGAGGGCGGTGCCGGAGCCGACGCGGCGGGCGAGGCCGGCCCAGCGGCCGGCGGGCGGCGGCGGCGGCGACGGCGCAGAGGGGGAGGGGGTGGCGCCAGCGGACGCAGCGGACGCCGCCGTCAGCGGTGCAGGGCACGTCGGCCGACGCAGGCGGGCGGCGGGAGGCCGGCGGGGCGCCGCCGCCACACGGCGGGCAGAGGGCGGACACCGCATCGGCGCCGACGCGCACCGGGCGGCCAGCATTGGGGGCCGCCGCGCGGTGGGAAGCAAGAAGTGAGTGACTGGAGCCGTAAGGACGGTAATCAGGCGCCGGGCGGCGGCGGCCACGGCGACAGGAGTGACGGCTGGCGTGGCGAACGGCGGCATCGGCCGTCTCGCTCACCCACACGAGCAGCCGCCGCGCCAGTGGGCCACGCAGGGCGCCCGCCCACCACCGGCGCCTCGCGCCCGCGCCATGGACGACCCGATGGCGACCGACGCGCCGCCGGCCGGCGCGGCGACGCACGTCCCGCACGACGCCGCGGCCGCGCTCGCAGGCCCGTCTCACGTCCCGCTCGCACCACCGATGGCGGCGGCGCCGACTTTGGCGGCCACGGCGTCCCAAGCCGCCGCGCGGCTCGCCCGCGACGGCGTCCTCGCCGCCGTCGCCGCGCGCCAGCGGGCGCGCGCGGTGGCGGTGCCCACCGACGACGGCACGGTGCGGGCCCTGCTGCGGCGGGTGGGGCAGCCGGTGACCCTGTTTGGCGAGCGCGAAGCGGAGCGGAGGGCGCGCGCGCGCGACCTGCTCGCCCACATGGACGCCGACGCGGCGGGCGCGCTCGTGGCGGTCGACTCGGTGGATGCCGCGGTGGTGGCGGCGGAAGGGGCGCCAGACGCGCGGCGCGCGGAGCGGTTTTTCACAGAGGGGCCTCCCGAGCTCGCGGCCGCCCGTCTGGCGGTCGCCGAATGGTCGCTCAAGCACGCGTCCGCCCGGCTGGGGGCGGCGCGCGCTGAGCGAGCGAGGTTGGGCGAGGCCGGCGCGGCGGCCGTGGCGGACGCCGCTGCCGCCGCCGCCTCGGCCCTCGCCCGCCGGGCTGCCCTCCTCACCTCCGAAGTCGGCGACACCCGCCCCCTGGCCGCCGTCGCCGTGCGCGCCGGCGGCGGCCACGCGGCGACGGGCGGGTGGTCGGGCGCGGTGCGCGTGTGGGCGCTGCCGGGGTCGACCCCGGTCGGCGCCCCCTTTCTCGGCCACACCGACCGCGTGACCGGCGTTGCGTGGCGCCCGGGAGGGCCGGGCCCCGGGGAGGAGGAGGAGTCGGCGTCCGCGACGCTCGCGTCGGCGTCGGTCGACCGGACCGTCCGCCTCTGGTCGCCCGCCGGCGGCGCGGTCGCCGTCCTGGCCGGCGCCACCGACCGCCTGGCCCGGGTGGCGTGGCACCCGGCGGGCCGGCTCGTGGGCGCGGCCTCGTTCGACGGCGCGTGGCGCCTCTGGGACGCGGAGACCGGGGCCTGCCTCTTGGAACAGGACGGCCACGCCGGCGCGGTCTACGCACTCGCCTTTCACCCCGACGGCTCCCTCGCCATCAGCGGCGGCCTGGACGGGCACGCGCGCGTGTGGGACGCGCGCACGGGGCGCGGCGTGCTCGCGCTCGCGGGGCACTCTGGCGCGGTCCTCGGAGCGGCCGCGGCGCCCGACGGCGTCACCCTGGCGACCGCGTCCGACGATGGCACGGCCCGGCTGTGGGATTTGCGGGCCAAGGCGGCGCGCGCGGTCCTGCCGGGGCACACGGGCCTCGTCGCGGCGGCCGCCTTTGCCGGCCCGTCCGGGTCCCTCCTCGCCACCGCAGGGTACGACGGCGGCGTGCGGCTGTGGTGCGCGCGGTCGGGCGGGTTGGTGCGGGGGCTGGACTCGGGCGGCGCGCGGTTGGGCGACATCGACGCCGCCGACGCCGGCGCCGGCCTGCTCCTCGCAACCGCGGGCCACGACCGCACGCTCAAATTGTGGGGCGTCGTCGGGGCCGAGTGAGCGGGGGGGGGGAGGGGGGCGTGTTGCCGCGCGGTCCCCGCGGTCTGCCCCCCTCTCTCGTCTCTCCTCCACCAAGGATCTACCAGCCACCGGCCGCAACACGGCGGCCGCCCCGAAACCGAGCCCACTCTCTCCGCTCTCCCCTCTCACGCGGCGGGCGCCTTGGCCTTGGGCGGCTTGGCCGCGTCGCCGCCGCCCGGCAGTTCGGTCACCACCACCTCCCGGTCCACGTTGCTGAACGACAGCTTGGCCTTGCACGCGCCGCAGGCGCACGCGTTGACGTCGCGCGAGCCGGCGATGGTGAGCACGTCCCCAAAGTAGGAGACGACCTCCGCGCCGCAGTTCGGGCACGGCGCTTTCAGAATGACCGCGTCCCGCACCACGAGGTTCGTCAAGGACGACGCGATGACGTAGACGATGGGCAGGACAAAGCCCCACACGATGACGATGCCCCACGGCTCCGGGAGTTCGATCAACTTGGTGATTTCAAACCCGGTGAGGTCGTCGACCGAAAAAAGGGCCGCCAGCGTCAGCAACGACGCCGGGATATTGAGCGCGGTCATGCGCAGGTAGTCGGGCGCGGCGTCGGCGTACATGCGGCCCGACCGGATTGAGCAGCGCGGGCCTTGGGCGGTGACGAAAGAGCCGGCCCGTTTGAGGCTCACCTTGAGCGCATCGTACTCGGCGTCGGCCAAGATGGCTTTACCGGCCTGAAACGCTTGAAAGGCTTCGAGGAAGCGCAGTTCGTCGCCGGAGAGGACCGCGACGCGCGAGCCGGCCCACGTGAGCTCCTCCTTCAGGTTTTCGAATTCCTCGTTCGACATTGTGGGCGTGCCGTCGTAGTAAAAGGCCTGAGGAAGGGAGGAGGGGGTGTGGGCGTGGGCGGCGTCGACCTCTCCCTCCTTCCCTCTTCTCCTCCCCTCTCTCTCTCTCACCCGCAGCGCTTCGATGAAGTCAGCCTCTTTATCGCCCAAGGTGCGCTTGGAGGGCGGCTTCTTGCCCTGGGAAGGGAGGGGAGGAGCGGGATAAGTGGGGTGGGTGTGCGCTCGAGCGCGGCGCGCGCCGCGCGCCGGGCGTGCTGGCGGGCGTGGTTGTGCATGTGCCGCGCCACCGCCGAGCGTCGCGGCGCCGCGCGGCCGCCCCGCGCGCCGCGCGTGGCGGCCGCGCCATCCCTCTCGCGCCCCTCCCGCGCTCCCCATCGCCCGCCCGACCCCTCCCACCCCGCCAACCACCCACACCAACCACCCACCTGCTTGTCGATGGAGCAGAAGTCGCCCAGGTTGTCGGCGCACTCGTCGACGTCCGCGTCCGGCGGCGCCGAGGGGGGAGGGGACGCGCGCGGCGCGCGGAGCGCGCGGCGCGCGCCGGGCCGGGCCAGGGCCCGGCTGACAGGGCGCAGGGCGGGGCGGAGGCGCAGCATGGCGGCGGCGGGAGTGGGGCGACCGAGCGGCGTGGCACGGCACACACTCCCGCCCACCCGCTCGCCCAGCCCAGCCCCCGCCAGGTGCGCCACGATCGCGTGACTCGAGCCCGGCGCGGCGCGAGCGCCGGGCGCGGGCGCGCGGGCCGCCCGGCGCGGCGCGCCGCCGCCGCGCGCCGCAGCCGCCGCCCGGGACCGCGGGCCGGTGTCGCCGCCCCATCATCTCGCGCGCGCGATCGGCCGCCATCGCTGGTGCCGGGCACTTGGGCGCGCGCCCGCCTCGGGCGCCCCCGCGCCGCGCCGGCGGCCCGCCCGCCCGCCCGATCGGCAGCCCACCGCCCGCCTTCCGCCGCCGCCCCTCGCCCGGCCGCGATCGTCACACGCGCGAGCCCCCCCGCGGCGCCCGCGCCGGCGCCGGCGACCGCCAGAAGGGCGGCGGCCGCAGCGCCGACGCCCGACCCCGCCCAACCACCCCCCACCCCCCTCCCAGCCACACCATGGCCGACAAGAAGAAGCGGGGCAAGGAGGTCGTCACCCGGGAGTACACGATCAACCTGCACAAGCGGGTTCTCGGGATTTCCTTCAAGAAGCGCGCGCCGCGCGCCGTCAAGGAGATCAAGCAGTTTGCCGCCAAGATGATGAAGACGAAAGACGTGCGCGTGGACGTCAAGCTGAACAAGGCGGTGTGGGCGCAGGGCGTCAAGAACGTGCCGCACCGCGTGCGCGTGGCCATCTCGCGGCGCCGGTCGGAGGATGACGACGCGGCCGAGGAGTTTTACTCGTTCGTCACGCTGGCCGACGACCCGGACACCAAGAAAGGGACGGAAGTGGTGGCCGAGTGAGGACGGGAAGAGAAGGGAGGGTGGGGGTGTGCGAGGTGGGGCTCTCCCGCCCTGCCTGTCGCCGCCCTGCGCCCTGTGTCAACTCCTGAGCTCCGTTTTCCGTGCGCGGGGGGAGCGCGAGAGGGCGGCGGGTCTCGGACACAGGGTGCGAGACCGGGGCAGTCGGCGCGCGCGCGCGCGCGCGCCGCCTGTCGCGCCTCGCGCAGTGTGCCGACTCCCGACCTCAGTGTTCAGTGAGGGAGAGGGACACGTGTCTCAGAAACAGAGCACATGGTTGCACGAGGGGGAGCGGCGGCCGCCCGCCCACCCCCCCACCACTCCTCTCCTTTCAAAAGCGGAGCTTCGAGTAAAACCAGCGGTTGGTGCCCGTCTTGAACTTGGCCTCCAGCAGCTCCTTGGCCGCCTTGCGCGCGTCCGCGCGCTTGGTCGAGTTGTCGGCCGCGTCGGCAGGGACCGCGGCCTTCACGTCGACGTCGAGGTTGTACCGGGTCGGCATGATGTGCTGGTGGTTGACGACCTTGACGAACGTGCGGAGCTGTGCAGGGCGGGGGGGGGGCGTGGGTGTGGGCGGGCGTGGGCGGCCGCGCGCGCGCCCTTCTTGTTCCCGCCTCCCTCCCCTCCTCTCCTCTCCCCTCCTCACCTTGGACCGCTTCTCCTGCTTGGCCGCTGACGACTTCTTCGTCACTTTCCGGGGCGGGCGGTCGAGGCCGACGACGAGCGAGTGCGCGTAGCGGCGGCCCGCGACGCCCTCGTCGTAACTTTTCACGATGACCGCCTTCTTGCCGGCGTGGCGCCCGGTCAGCAGGATGACGACGCGCTTCTCCTGTGAGGAGAGGGTGGGGGGAGGGAGGGTGTGTGGGCGGGGATGCGGGCGGGCGGCGGGGCGGCGGCGGCGGCCTTGCGCGGGGCCTCCTCGCGGCTCGCGCCTCCTCGCCGCCGCGCGCGAGGCGCGCGGGCGACCGAGTGCGGGCGCGCGGCGGCCGCGATCGGGGCGGCGGGCGCGGGGCGCGGATCGGGGGCGCAATCGCGGAGCCGCCGCGCGGCGCGGCGGACGGCGGCGCGGTCGGGGGGCGCCCGTCCCGCTCCATGCCAGCCCATGTGTGCGCCGCCCCGCCCGGGGGCGGCGGCCGGGGCCGATGGAGGGCGGCGGGCGCCGCGGCGGCGCGCCGGCGCGGGCGCACCGCCGCGCCCGCCCGCCCGGTGCCGGCCCGCGGCGGGCGGTCGGGACGATGGAGGGCAGCACTACCTTGAGGAACTTGACCATGGCGGCGAGTGCGACCGCGGCGGCAGAGTGGGGCAAGCACGGCGTGCCGGCGCTCCCCACTCCCTGGCCGGTCGCGGGCGCGCCCGCCCCCCATGGCCGCCGCTCCATCCTCCCTGGGATACGCCGCGGCTCTCACATATCGAGAGGATGTCGGCGGCGCCCTGGGCGCGCCCGAAACGACAGACCCTGCGCCCGAACTCCGCGCCAAGGTCCGCCACCTCCTCGCCCTCCTCGCCGCCGCCAAGTCGGTCGTCGCCTTCACCGGGGCTGGCATCTCCACGTCCGCGGGCGTCCCGGACTTTCGCGGGCCGGCCGGCGTGTGGACCCTGCAAGCCAAAGGGAAACCGTTGCCGACGCTCGCGACCCCGTTCTCCCTCGCCCGCCCCACGCTAACGCACCAGGCGCTGCTCGCACTAGTCCGCAGTGGCTTGGTGACGCGGATCGTGTCCCAAAACGTCGACGGCCTCCACCGGCGCTCTGGCGTGCCGCGCTCCGCGCTCTCCGAACTGCACGGCTCCTGCTTCGTCGAGGCCTGCGCCCGCGCGTCATGCGCCGCGGAGACGGTTCGCGATTTCGAGGTGGGCACTGTCGGCTTCCGCGGGACCGGGCGGCGGTGCGGTGCGTGCGGCGCGCGCACGCGCGACTGGTGCCTCGACTGGGAGAACCCGCTCCCGCGCGCCGACCTGGCCGCCGCGGAAGCGGCGGCCGACGGCGCCGACGTCGCGCTGTGCCTGGGGACGAGCCTGCAGATCGTGCCGGCGAGCGCGCTGCCGCTGCGGACGGTGAAGGCGGGGGGGGCGCTCGCCATCGTCAACCTCCAGCCCACGCCTCGCGATGGCGCCGCGACGATCGTCGCCCGGGGCCGGTGCGACGACGTCATGGCGGCGGTGGTGGCGGGGCTCGGAGTGACGGTCCCGGTTTTTCAGCGGACCGACGCGCTCCTCCTGCGCCTGCGCGTCACGCCCGGCCCCCGCAAACAGTCAATGGTCCTGACGCTGCGAGCGGCGTCCACCGCGGGGGACGGGTGCCCGGTGCCGATGGTGAGTGGGATGGAGGTGGCGCTCGGCGCGCCACCTGGCTGGGAGGGGGACGGCGGTGGCGACGCCTCTGACCCCGACGCCCCCGACGGCGCCGCGACCAAGTTTCCGTTTGTTGTGCGCCTCACGCTGGCCCCGGGCGCTGTCCGTGCCAGTGGAACGGTCATCCTGCGCCTCTGCGACGCGGCCGACCCCGGCGCGCGCCGCGTCGTCCGCGGCTTCGACATGCCCGCCACGCCCGGCGCCGCGACCGACCATGTCGTAGAATTTGTCTCCCAAATCGTCGACCACGGGCCCGCGGCGGCTGAGGCGGCGGCCCGATTTTGGGGCGCGGAGGAGGGAGGAGAAGGGGAGGCTGGGGCAGCGGCGGGCGGCGCGTCCGCCGCTCGGCGCGCCAAGCGCATTAAAACGTGATGCATGTGCGCGTGCGCGTGTGTGCATGATTTGTGCGGGCCCCTCGGCGGCTGCAGCGAGCGCCGCCGCCCTCTCTCCTCTCACACCGCGCGGGGCGCCTCCGAGCCCCCGCCGCCGCCACCGCCCCCACCTCCTCATGGCCACCAAGCGCAAGGCCGGCGCGGCCGAGGCCGCGGCCGCGGCCGCTCTGCCGCTGGGTGACGACGCGCGCGCGCTGGCCGAAATTCTGCCCCTGGGCGCTGGGCAGGAGGTCGGGCGCTCGTGCATCATCCACAAGTTTCAGTGAGTAGAGGGGCGGGGAAGGCGGAGGCGCCAATGGGCACGCCGCCGCGCGCCGGCGCGGTGGCGCGCGGGCGCGCGGCCGCGTGCGCGCGCCGCGCCACCTCTGCACGGCAATGCAGGGATGCAGGCCGCCGCGCGGCAGGAGGAAGCGGCGGCATCGGCCACCCCGCCCACCCCCGCTCCTCCCTCGCTCCCCGCAGAGGCACCACCCTGATGTTCGACTGCGGCATCCACCCCGGCCTCACCGGCATGGCGTCCCTCCCCTTTTTCGATGAAGTGGACCTGGAGACCGTGGACGCCATTTTGGTCACCCACTTTCACCTCGACCACTGCGCCGCGCTCCCATACGTCGTCGGCCGCACCGCGTTCAAGGGCCGCGTCTTCATGACGCACGCGACCAAGGCGGTGGTGGCCACCCTGCTGCGCGACTTTGTGCGGGTGTCGAGGTCGAGCGGCGGGGGGAACGGGGGCGACGCGCTGTACGACGACGCGCACCTCGACGCCGCGCTCGCGCGGACCGAGGTGGTTGACTTCCATGCCACGACCGAGATCGCGCCCGGCGTCCTCCTCACGGCGCACCGCGCGGGGCACGTCCTCGGGGCGGCCATGTTTGAGGTCGACGTCGCGGGACTGCGGACCCTCTACACGGGCGACTACTCGCGCGACGCCGACCGCCACCTCCCCGCCGCCGACCTGCCCGCCGTCCCCCCCCACATCCTTATCGTCGAAGCCACGTACGGCGTGTCGCGGCACGTGCCGCGGGGCGAGCGCGAGGCGCGGTTCATCGGGAAAGTGCGGGAGATCGTCGCGCGCGGCGGCCGCGTGCTCCTCCCCGTCGTCGCGCTCGGGCGCGCCCAAGAACTGCTGCTGATTCTGGAGGAGCACTGGAACGAGCACCCCGAGCTGGCGGGGGTGCCCATTTACCAGGCGAGCGGGCTCGCCCGGAAAGCGTTGAGCGTCTACCAAACATACATCGACTCGATGAACGACGCCATCCGCTCCGCCTTTGCCGCGTCCAACCCTTTTGCCTTCAAGCACGTGCGCCACCTGCGCGGTGCGGCGTCCCTGGACGACGTCGGCCCGTGCGTCGTGCTCGCCACGCCGTCGATGCTCCAGTCGGGCCTCTCGCGCGACCTGTTCGACGCGTGGGCCGACGACGCGCGCAACGGCGTCATCATCGCCGACTTTGCGGTGCAGGGCACCCTCGCGCGCGACATCCTGGCCGCGCCGGACACGGTGGTGACGCGCGGCGGCGCGCGCGTGCCGCTGCGCGCGAGCGTCGACGCGATCTCGTTCTCCGCGCACGCCGACTTCGACCAGACCTCCACTTTTGTCGACGCGCTCAACCCGCCCCACATCGTGCTGGTGCACGGGGAGGCGGGCGAGATGATGCGGTTGAAGCGCGCGCTGGAAGCGCGCGGATCTGCCGCGGGCGTCGCGCGCACGCTCTACGCGCCGAAAGTGGGCCAACCCGTCCACGTCCGCCACGCCGCCGTCCATCCAGCGCGCGTCGTGGGCCGCCTGGCCGCGACCGGTGCCGCGGCGGGCGCCCGCCTCGCCGGCCTGCTCGTGCGCGGTGGAGGCGGCGGTGGCGGCGACGTCGTCGTCGCGCCCGCCGACCTGGCCACCCACACCCGCCTGCGCGCCGCGGTCGTGCGCCAGAGGCAGGCGCTGCCCCTGGTGACCGAGTTTGGGGTGGTGAGGCTGGCGCTGGAGGTCCTCTTTGAAGGCGCGGGCGGGCGGTGCGAGCTCGGCGGCGCGGCGCGCGCGCCGCGCGCCGCCCGCGCGCCCGCGACCGACGCCCTCCTCGTCGGCGGCTGCGTCCACGTCGAGCACCAACCGACGGCGGGCCCCGGGGGGACGCCCCAGCTCGTGCTCGAGTGGGAGGGGGGGGGCGGCGCGGACGCCGTCGCCGACGCGGTCGTCGCGGCCGCCCTGCAAGCCGGCGGCGAGCCGCCCGCCGTCGCGGCCGCGGCAACCGCGCGGTCGGCCGCGCTCGCCGCGCGCGACGGCGGCGCGCTCGCGGTGGCCGACGCCGCGCTGCTCGCCGGCGTGCTCGGCGCGCAGTTTGGCACCGCGCGCGTCGCGCGCGGGGGCGCCGTCGTCGTCGTCACCCTGGACGGCGGCGCCACGCTGACCGTGGACGCGGCGACGGGCGAGGTCGAGGCGGGGGGGAAGGGGGGCAAAGGCGGGAGCGACGGCGACGCGCCGCCGCCGCCCGCCGCTGCGCGCGTGCAGGCCGCCGCCCGGCGCCTGCTCGCCGCGCTGTCCCCGCTGACGCCCGCGTGAGTGGCGGGCGGCGGGCGGGTGGCGCAGGGGTTCAAGTGCAAGGTTTCTGGTGGCTACCGTCTCCTCTCGCGCTCCTCTCCTCTCTCTCCCTCCTCCCCCCCCCCCTCGTCCGGCGCCGCCACCGCGGCCAGCACGCCGCCCGCCACGATGGCGGCGCCGCCCGCGAGGCCGGCGGGGCCGAGGCGTTCGCCGAGGAGGGCGGCGGCGAAGACGGCCGACCAGAGCGGCACGGTCGCGTACAGCGCCTGCGCCGCCCCGGCTTTCAAACTCGCCTGACCCCGTGCCTGCAGCCACGCCGCCGCCGCGCCGGGGCCGGCCGCGGTCCAGAGCAGGGCGGCGGCCGCGGGGGCGGCGGTGAGGCCCGCAACGCTCGCGGCGGCCGCGGCCACCAGGTCGCCGCCCGCGGCGACCGACGCCCCGAGCGTGGCCGCCGCCACGCTCACCGCCGCCCCCGCAAAGCCGACCGACTTGGAGAGCGCGAGGCGGCCGGGCGCGAAGCGGGGGGCGTGGACCGAGAGGCGGAATGTCGACGCCGAGTAGAACGCGGCCGCCGCGGCCACGTACGCGTTTCCGAGCGCCGCAGTGTCGCCGTCGACCGTGGCCGACCCGCCCGCCTTGTCGAGCGCGAGCGCGGCCGTCCCCGCGAGCGCGAGCGCGGCGCCCCCCCACACCGCCCTCCCTTGCGCCTGCCCCGCCGCGGCCGCCAGCGCGGGCGTGAGCAGCGATGTGATGGACACGACAAACGCGGCCGCGGTCGCGGTCGTGCGGGAGACGCCCTGGGCTTGCAGGATCGACGCGGCGAAATTCCAGGCCCCGACTTCCAGCCCGGCGACCAGCGCGGTGGGCGCGGGCGTGGCCAGCAGGGCGTGCAGGAACGGGGGGTCGGGGGCGAGAGGGGGGGGTGGGGAGAGCGGGGCGTCGGGGTCTGGAGGAAAAGAGGGAGGGCGGGGGTTGGCGCGCGCGCGCAACCCGCCCCGCCTCGCACCCCCTTCCCTCCTTCTCACCTAGCCCCGCGGCCCTCTGCTCCTCGCGCGCCTCCCCGCGGGACGCCACCGCGTCCGCCGCCAGCAGCAGCGCGGCCTGGAGCAGGCCACGCGCCGCGGTAAGCCCTTCGGGCGCGGGCGCGTCGTCGCGCGTGAAAATGAAGCGCAGCGCGGGCGAGTACGTGCCCCACAAGACGGCGACGCCGAGCAGGCCGAGCGTGGCGGAAGCGGGTGGGGTGGGGGAGGGTGGGGGTCGCGGCGGGCCGGGGCCAACGCGGCGCGCCGGCGCCGCGGTGGCGGCGCGCGCTGCCGCGGGGCGCGCGGCCGCTAGCGGTCGCCGCGGGCGGGCGGGCGCCTTGCGGGGCCTCGCAGGGCGCAGCATTGGGGCGGCAGTGTGGGCTCGGGAGGAGTGCCTCAGTCTGCCGCGTTCGTGGCGCGCTCACGCGAGCGCGATGCGGTCGACCGCTCCCCGGTCGACCCCAGTCCCGGCGTCAGTGCGCGCCCTGGCGCGCCCTGGCGCCCCCAGGAGGCCACAGACCGCTCGCCGCGCCCCGCGCCTGCCGCGCGCCGCGCCCGCCGCCGACGACCCGGAGGCGGCCTCCATCGAGGCCGCGCGCGCCGCCCTGGCGCGGGCGGCCGCCGGCGACGCCCCCCTCACGGGGCCCGAGCTGCGGGCGGCGATCTTCGACAAATGGGGACGCTCCTACGAAGCGAGGATCGTCAACCGCCAGGGGCGCCTCTTCGTCCACGTCATGTGGCGTTTCCTGGTCAGTGGGTGGAGGGCGGGGGTGGGGTGCGGGGTGGGGGTGGAGTTGGCGGGGCTTCGGCGACCGTACGCGCGAGAGAGAGACGGCGCGTTCCCACCACGCTCCCCCCTTTCTCCTCCCCTCTCTCGGTAGGAGCAAGCTTCTTTCCACATGGATGAATCGGCGTACGACGCCCAGCTGGACGCGGTCGCGTCCCTAGTGTCCGAGTGGGGCGCCGCGCGCGCGGTGCGCGCCGGCATCGCGGCCGCGCCCGCCCGCGGCCCGGGCTACACGGGCGGCGGCGGCGCGCGTGCGGTGTCGATCCCGCTGGACGTGGCGGCTGGCGGGGACGGGCGCGCGGGCGAGTGGGGGTAAACAGAGGAGAGAGGAGAGAGGCGCGCGGCGGTTTTCCGTTCTGTGTGGCCCCGGCAGCACTGTCCGATGGCATCAGAGGTCCGTTGTCGTTTATAAAAAGGTTGGGCTGGCAGAGTGGGGGCCGCCGCGCAGCGCGGCGCCCGCCAACAAAAAAAGGCAAGCCGTCTCTCTCTCTCTCTCTCTCTCTCTCTCTCTCTCTCACCCGTCGTCGGCCCGCGGCGAGCCTGGCGCCGCGCCAAAGAGGGCGCCAAATGCGCGCCCGGGCAGGGCGGGCGCGGGCGCGGGCGCGCCGCCCGCGCCGCCCGCGCCGCCCGCGCCTCCAGCAAACGAGAGCCCGCCGAGCCAGGAATCCCCTGGCGCGCCCAGGAGCGACCCCAGGCCGTCCAGACCGTCGCCCAGGGCGGCCGGGCGGGAGCCGCAGGGGTCCAGCGGGAGCAGGCTCCCGGCGCCGCCGCGGGAGAAGAGGCCGGCGAGCGACCGGGACGGCTCGCCGCCCGCGGCGCGCACGCCGGTCGACGGCAAGCGCGCGTCGTCCGGGAGCGGCGGCAGCGGGTCGACGCTGGGCGGCGTGCGCCAGGTCAGCGCGCCGCCGCCGCCCGACGCGCGCCGCTTGCGCGGCGGCGCCAGGGTCGCGACGAGGCCCCCGAATCCCGTCGGGCCGCCCTCGCCGCCGCCGACGCCGCCCGTGGTGCCGTCGTCGGCCGCGTCGCGCAGCATGGCGCCGAGCGAGAGGTCGGGCGCCCACTGCAACGACGGCGGCGGGGGGGCGAGGTGGGCGGGGATGGCGGTGCGCAGGGGAGGTGGGGCAGCGGTGAACGCGTGGGCGGGCGGCGGCGACGTGGCGCCGGCGGGCGCCGGCGCGGCGCGCGGCGCGCGCTCGGGCGCCGGCTCAGGCGCGCCGCCGCCCGCGCCGCCCGTTGGCGCCGCCTCCCACCGGTACACCAGGCGAAAGGGCGCCGGCCGCCCCAACGCCTCGTAGAGCGCGCCGACCGAGAGGCGGCCGTCGACGGGCGCGAGCGGACCCGCCGCGCGCGCGCCGCACGCGGTCGCGCCGCCCGGGGGGGTGACGAGATTGAGGCTCAGCACAGACCCCGCACCCGCAGCCGCCGGCCACTTGGCGCGCAGGTGGCCCGCGACCGAGGCAAGGCGCTTGGCGGGGCGGCAGACGAGCTCCAAGAGGGGCGCGCCACCGCCCGCCGCCACCGCGGCTTCCGACGCCGCGTCCGCCGGCACGAGCTGCAGCGCGAGGCGACCGCCGTCGCGCGCGGCGGAGCAGGGGGTGGAGGCCGCGGAGATGGAGGTCGCGCGCGAGCCGGGCGACGCGGCGGGGGTCGGGGCCGCGTTCTCCTGGCCGCTAGCGGGGGGCGGGGCGGGGACGCCGCCTTCCCAGGGCGCATGGGGGGGGGCTGGTGCAAGCCAGCGCGGCGCCTGGGCGGGAGGCGCCAGCGCGGGCGGCGCGGGCGCGGGCGCCGCCGCGACCCCGACTCCCGCCCCTTCCAGCGCGCGCGCCAACCCGGTCGCCAGCCGCTGCCGCTTGCCCGGCCGCCGCGCCAGGATGTGCGTGGAGTGCCCGCGCAGGCCTTGGGCCTCATACTGGGCCCAGAAGTGGAGCATCGCCGCCACGACCCCTTCGCCCGACTCCCGAGAAGGCGCGCGCGCGGGACCGAGCAGGGCGTCGATGCGCTTGGCCAGGCGGTAGTAGTAGAAGCGGACCTGGGAGAGGAGGGAGGGGGGTGAAGGGTTCGCGGGTCGAACCGCGCCGCGCGAAGCCGTTGCCCCGCTACCCCCCTCGGAACTCCCTCACTCCCCTCTCCTACCTGCTCCACATCCTTGGTGCCGATGCGGGCGGACACGGCCGCCGCGACCGCGATGACCGACCCCTTGCCGCGCAGCGCATCAGAGTGTGGGTCGAGCGCGGCGAGGCCCGCGAAAAAGGCTTCCTCGTCCGCGGCGGACCACAGCTCCCGCTTGCGAGACGGGGTCCGGGAGGCTGAAGGCAGAGTGGGGCGCGGTGGGCGCCGGCTGGCGCGACGCCGATTCGACCGGCGCGCGCCGCCGCCGCGCGCCTCGCGCCGCCCGCGCGCACGCGCGCCCGCTCACGGCGTCGCAGCAACCCTCCAACCCTGTCCTCACCGTCGGCGGGCTCGCGCGCCGACCCAGGCGTGGGCCCCGCCATCGCGCCAGGCCGCGCGTGGGACCGCGGCGGGCGGGCGCGCCCTCGGCGGTCGGCCGGCGGTGCCGAGAGGCGCCGGCGAGGGGGGCGGGGTGTCGCGGGTGTGGGGCTGGAGCGTGCGGGCGCAGCGCCGCACTGTTTGCGGCGCCGCCAATCGCGGCCATGCCCGGCCGGCGCCGCTTCGCGCTCGCCCTCGACTGGGCGCCATCCGCGAATCACGCCGGTTTTTATCTGGCGCGCCAGCACGGCTTCTACTCGGACGCGGGCCTCGCCGTCGACCTCCTCCCCCCGGCGTCGCTCGGCGGCCCGACCCCCGCCCAAGCGTGCGCGTCCGGCCGCGTCCAGGCCTGCCTGTGCCCGTCTGAATCGGTCATCAGCCTGGCGACGCGGCCGCCCGGCGCGGCGCCCCTGCCGCGGCTGGCAGCGGTCGCGGCCGTCCTCCAGACCGACGCGTCGGCCATCGCCGTGCTCGCGTCCTCCGACATCCAATCGCCCGCGGGGCTGGATGGCGCGATTTATGCTTCCTACGGCGCGCGATTCGAGTCGCGCATCGTGGCGGAGCTGATCAGGGCGGACGGCGGGGCCGGGGAATTCACAGAGGTCGCCCCCCCCCACGGCGCCTGCCTCGACGCCGTGGTGCACGCCAAAGCAGACGCGACGTGGGTGTTTCCGTGGGAGGTGGCGCTCGCGGAGGCGCGGCTGGGTGCCCCGCTGCGCGCGTTTCCGCTCGCGGGCGTGCCTTACGGCTACTCGCCCTGCGTCGCCGCCCCCGCGGACACCGTGTTTAACGCAGGAGGAGAGGGTGGCGAGGGCGAGGGCGCCGCCCCTGCCGCCCCCACCCCTTCTCCCACCACGCGCCGCGACCTTGCCCTCTTCCTCGCCGCGTCCGCCGCCGGCTGGCGCGCCGCCGCGTCCGACCCTCTGGCCGCCGCCCGGGCCCTGGTCGACGGCGCCGCGGCCGACGGGTGGTGCGTCGACGGCGTGGTCGCGACCGCGGCGTGCGCGGCCACCGCGCCCCACATCCTCGACGCCGACGGCGCGTGGGGCCGGCAGGTTGAGTCCCGGTGGTCCGACTGGCTGGCTTGGATGGCTTCGCGCGGCGTGCTCACGGCGCTGCTGCCGTCGCGCGCGCCGCGCGCGCGCGTGTCGGCGTCGCTCGACGACTTGCGCCGCGGCCGCGCCGGCGACCCGGTGCTTGCGCCGCCCGCGGGCGAACTGTTTACGAACGAGCTGCTGGACGACGGGGTGGGGCGAGAGGGGAAGGAGGGAGAGAAGGTGGGCGCGGGCGAAGAGGGCGGCGGCAAAGGAGGCGGCGTAAATTGAACAAGCCGCGCGGGCGGGCGGCTGGGGTTGCCGCTCACACGGACGACCCCAGCCGCGCCACGGGAGCGACAAAGCGGGGGTCCGGGGTCTGCAAACGTTTTTTTTTGCTTACGCACCCGTTGCACTCCCACTCCCGGCCAGATGGCCGCCGCCGAGCCGTCGCCCGCCTACCCCGGCCTGTTGTGGGACCCGACGCCCACAGGGCCCACCATCGAGCTCGGGGCGGTTCCCGCGTCGGTCGACGCGCGCGCCGCGGCGGCGAGCCTGGCCGCCGGCTCCTGGGCCGTGCTCGGCTGCGACGCCCGGGCCGACGGCGCGCGCGTCCTGCTCACCGTGCAATCGCACGCCCCCTTGGTCGCCGGCGCGGAGCCGCGCGCCGCGCTGGGCGCTGCGCTGCGGAGCGGCGCCGACGCGCCGCCCGGCGCGCCCGCCGCGCGCCTGCTGCCCGCGGTCGGCCGCCTGGCCCAGGGCCGGCTGCACGTGCTGGCCGCGGCGCCGGGGCTGGCGTTTCGGGCGGCGCCGGTGCGGCCGCTGCGCCTCGCGCGAGCGCGGCCGGTGCCGTGGCCGCGCGCCGGCTGGCTCGCCATCACCGCCGCCCGCCGCCTCGTCCCGCTGGGCGACGACGCCACCAACACCGACTTGCCCATCGTGGGCGTGTGGGTGTCGCCGGGGGGCGACACGTGGCTGCGCGCGTGGGCGGCGTGCGCGCGGTGGTGCGCCGCGCCGCGCGCCGCCGCCCCCGGCCGCCGCGTCGCCCAAGCCGGCGCCCTGCTGGTCGCCGTGCTGCCCGAGGCCGGCGCCGACGGCGGCATTCCCTCACTGTACGAAGCGCGGCGCGTCGACGGGCGGCCGCCGCGCGCCGCCGCGCGCGCGGACGCGGCGGCCGGCTCGGCGCCCGCGCGCGCGCGCGCGCGCGCGCCGCTCGTCGCGGCGGCGTGGGGTGGGCGGCTGACGGGCGCGCCCGTGTGCGATGTCGGGGGCTGGGAGGCGCGCGCCGGGGTGGTGGGCGCCGGGGAGGCGGAGCGCGAGGCGCCGCCCGCCCTGCCGCCCGCCCCGCCGCCCGCCCCGCCGCCCCACTCCCCCACCCCGCCCCCACCCCGCCCGCCGCCCGCGGACGAGTGCGACGACGCCGCTCTGGAAGAAAAGTATGGGCTGGCCCCGGGCGGCGGCGGCGGCGGCGCGGGAGCGTTGCACGGCGCGCGCGGCCCGCGCCGCTCCCAAATCATGTGACCCGTCCCCACCGACCCCCGACCCCCCACAAACACTACTTTGACTTGTGCCGCAGCAGCTTGCGCCGCTTGCGGTGCTTGTGCTTGTTCATCTTGTGCTTCCGCTTGCGGCGCACCGAGTCGGCGCGCAGAGGGGTGAGGGGGGGGGGGGGCGGGGGCGCGGGCGTGGTCGGAACTGCCACTCGGCTCGGCGCCGGCATCAGCATTGGCGCCCGGGGCAGGAGGGGGAGGCGCCAGAGGGCGGGGAGGGGGAGGCGGGCGGGGACGGCTGGGGTGGTGGGGAAGGGGGGCGTGGGCGACCGCGCTCCTCCCGGACGCTCCTCCCGCCCCCCAATCGCACCCTCCCAATCGCGCACCTGCCGCCGCCGTCGCCAGCGCACGGCCGAGCGCCCCGACCGCCGCGGCGCCACCCGCCGCCGGCGCCACGCCGCCCGTGGCGCGACCCGCGCGGGCGACCGCGGCCGCCGCCGCGAGGGCGGCTCGCCGCATAGCGCGCGGGCGGCCGGGATGGGGTCCGCGGTCGACGAGGGCCGGAGGAGAGAGGGGGCGCTGTCTGCCGGCGTCACTGTCGTGTCGCCTGCCGCCCTCGGCACGCTCCATGCACGCGGCCCGCCGCCTCGCCGTGGCGCGGCGGGTGGCGGCCGCGGCTCGCGCGGCGATGCGCCTGCCAGCGCGTGCGACGCCTGCGCCACCGCGCGGCGCGCTACCCCGTCCACCCCGCTGGAAGCGCGGATTGTTGTCAACGTTGCCCGAGAGGGTGCATGCGGGCGCCACAGCGCCGCGTGGGGGGCGGTCGGCTGGCGGCATCCCTGCCGCGGCTGCGCAAGAGCTTGACGGAGGCGCGACGCTCGGTGCGTGGAGAGGGCATTCGAGTGGAAGGCTCGCTCTAGCGGCGGGGAGCCAATGCGGGCCCGCGCCGAGCCCCCACCCCCCACCCCTTCAGCCGCGTCGACCTCGGAGACCGCCGTGCTCAACGTCGGCGGCATGTCCTGCGCCGGCTGCTCCGCCGCCGTCAAACGCATCCTGGCCAAGCAGCCGGGCGTGGCCTCGGCGGCGGTCAACCTGTTGACCGAGACGGCGGTCGTCCGGTTCAGCGGCGACGGCGCCGACGACGCGGCCCCCCTCGCCGCCCTCCTCACCGCGCAAGGCTTCCCCGCCACCGTGCGCTCGGACGACCCGGGGTCGCTCAAGGCGGCGGCGGACGCGGCGGAGGTGGGGCGGCAGGCGGAGCTCGCGCGCACAAAAGTCGACTTGGCCGTCGCTTGGACCCTCGCCCTCGTCTGCTGCACCCACCACGCGGGCCACCTCCTGCACGCCATGGGCTGGCACGGCGCCGCGCACGGGCCGGTGGCGGCGGCGCTGGGCGAGCCGCGCGTCGCCGCCGCGCTCGGCGCGTTTGCCATCCTCGGCCCCGGCCGCCGCGTCATCGCCGACGGCGCGGCCGCCCTCGCCCGCGGCGCGCCCAACATGAACTCGCTCGTGGCTTTGGGGTCCACCGCGTCCTTTGCCGCCGGCGCGCTCGGCCCGCTCCTTGCGCCCGGCCTCGGTTTCGACCCGTCCTTCATGGAGGAGCCCGTCATGCTCCTCGCGTTTGTGCTGCTGGGGCGCACGCTGGAAGCGCGGGCCCGGCTCAAGGCGGGGGCCGACCTGCGCGCGCTCGCGCGGCTCGTGCCGGACGCGGCGCGCCTCGTCGTCGGGGATTTGGAGGCGGGGCAAGCGCCGCCGGACGATGCCGCGACCGAGCTCGTCCCCACGTCCCGCCTCGCGGTGGGCGACTTGGTCCGCGTGCTGCCGGGCGAGCGCGCGCCGGTCGACGGCGTCGTCGTCGCGGGGCGGGCCAGCGTCGACGAGGCCCCGCTGACAGGAGAATCCGCGCTCGTCCCCAAATCCGTCGACGCCACCATTTCCGCGGGCTGCGTCGTGTACGGCGCGCCGCTGACGCTGCGCGCGAGCGCGACGGGCGCCGCGTCGTCGCTCGCGCGCGTCGCGGCGCTCGTCGCGGACGCGCAAGCGTCGGAAGCGCCGGTGGCGCGCCTGGCCGACGCCGTGTCGGGCTCGTTTTGTTACGGCGTGCTGGCCGTCGCCGCGGCGACCGCCGCGTTTTGGGCCGGCCCCGGCACCGCCCTCTTCCCCGGCGCCGCCGCGGCCGCCCTGCCCGCCGCCACCGCGGCATCGGCCGGCGCGTCGGCCGCGCTGGCCGCGCGGCTGGCGGTCGACGTCCTGGTCGTCGCGTGCCCGTGCGCGCTCGGCCTCGCGACGCCCACCGCCGTCCTCGTCGCCTCCTCCCTCGGCGCCCGCCGCGGCCTGCTGCTGCGGGGTGGAGGGGGGGCGCTGGAAGCGCTGGCGCGGGTCGACACGGTGGCGCTCGACAAGACAGGGACCCTGACGACGGGCGCGCCCGCGCTCGCCGCCGCGGCCCCGGCCCCCGGCGTCGACCAGGCCCGCCTTTTGTCCGTCGCCGCCGCTGCCGAAGCCGGCGCCGTGCACCCGTTGGCGGCCGCGGTGCGGCGCGCGGCCGAGCGCGGCGGCGCGCGCGCGCTCGCCGCGCGCGGTTTCGAGACCTCGCCCGGCGACGGCGTGGCCGCCACCCTGGTCGACACGGGGGAGCGGGTGGCGGTCGGGCGGCTGGACTGGGTGCTGGGCGCGGTCGGGGTGGCGGACGGAGGAGGAGGAGGCGCCGCCGCGGCCGCCGCGGCCGCCGTTGCAGACGCCGACGCCGGCGGCCTGACCACCGTCGCCGTCGCCTCGTCCGCCTCCGGCCTGCTCGGCACCCTCTCTTTTGCCGACGAGCTGCGCCCTGACGCGTTAGCCGCCGTGGCGGCGCTGCGGGAGCGCGGTCTCCGCGTTCTCATTTTGTCCGGCGACTCCGCGGCCCCCGTCGCGCGCGCCGCCGCCGCGCTCGGCGTCCCGACCGCCGACGCCCTCGCCCGCGCCCGCCCCGAGGACAAGGCGGCGGCGGTGGCCGCCCTGCGCGCGTCCGGCGCCACGGTGGCCATGGTCGGCGACGGCGTCAACGACGCGCCCGCCCTCGCCGCCGCCCACGTCGGCCTGGCCATGGCGGGCGGGCTGGACGCGGCCGGCCAGGCGGCGGGCGTGGTGCTGCTGGGGGATCGCCTGGGGCAGGTGGTGGAAGCCGTCGACCTCGGCCGCGCCGCGCTCGCCAAAATTCGACAAAACCTGGCCTGGGCCCTGCTCTACAACTGCGTCGCCATCCCGCTCGCCGCGGGCGCCGCGCTGCCGGCCGTCGGGCTGGCGCTCGACCCCGCGGTGGCGGGCGGCATGATGGCGCTCTCGTCGGTCGCCGTCGTCTCCAACTCGCTGCTCCTGCGCGCCCGGTTTGCGGCCAAGGGCGGGTGGGGAGGGGCCACGGGGGTGCCGGCCCCCGTTGCGAGCCCGCGCGGGGGGTTGGCGGGCCCCGCAGAGACGGCGTGAGGAGGCGGCGCGTGAAAGAACGACACACCAGCCGCCCTCGGCAGGCTCGCCAGCCACATCGCGCGCGGGGCGGCCGCGCCGCGTCCACCAGTCGCCCCGGGCATGCGCGTCCTCTCCCTGGGCGGCGCGGGGGACGCCGCCGCGCTGCTGCTCCACATGCGTGGCGCCCGGCTGCTGCTGAATGCGGGTGCAGCGCGCGCGCTCGACCCGGCGACCGCGCGCCGGGGCGGCGTGGAGACCGCCTGGTTCGAGGTGGGGGATGCGTGGCGCCCGACTAGGGGGCGCGCGGGGGGCGCCGGCGCGCCGGCCGACACTCGTCGCCCCTCCCCTCTCTCTAGTCGCTCGATGCATCCTCCGTCGACGCCGTCCTCGCCACGTCAGCCGCCGCCCTGTTGGGCTTGCCCTGGGCCCTGGCGCCCGCGGTGGGAGGCGGCGGGGGCGCCCCGCCCCTCATCCTCGCGACCGACGCGGCGGTCGATGCCGCGGCGTGCCTCGCGGCCGAGCTGGGCGACACGGCGGTGGGCTCGTGGGAAGAGGGTGACGACGACGACGCTGGCAGCGACGTCGACGACGCCGCGCCGGTCCCTGCGGCCGCCGGCGGCGTCGCGCGCCGCGGCCCCTACCCGGCCGCCGCCCTCACCGCCCTCCTCGCCGCCGCCGTGCGCGTGCGCCACGGCCAAATCATCCTCCTGCCCGGCGGTCGCGTGACCGCGACCGCGGTGGCGTGCGGGGGCGGCCCGCCGGGCGGCGCGGCGTGGCGGCTCGACGCCGGCGGGGGCGCGGTCGTCGTCTTCGCGGCCGCGGCCGACCCCTCGAGCCCCGGCCCGGCCGCCTGCCTGGACGTGGCGGGCGTGCGGGGCGCGACCGCGCTCGTGCTGGCGCCGCCAAGGGCGCCGGGGGAGGGAGGCGCGCACGAGACGACGGCGTCCGCCGCGGCCGCCGCCGCGGCCGCCGCCGTCGCGGCGGTCGACCGCGGCGGTTGTGCGCTCATAATCGCGCCCGGCGACGGCGCCGGCTTTGAAGCGGCGGACGCGGTGCGCGCCGCGCTCGACGCGCGCGGCCACTCCCACGTCCCCCTCATCCACGCCTCCCCCGCCGCCCCGGCCGCTCTGGCGGCGGCCACGGCGTGCATGGAGTGGTGCGCGGCTGACAGAATAGAGCGGGTCTATGGCGGGCGCGCCCCCTTCTCGCACGCCGACGCCGCACCGGCCGGCCGCTTTGTCGCGGCCGCGACCCTGGACGCCGCCGCCACCACGATCGGCGGCTGGAAGACGCCGTGTGTCGTGGTCGCGTCGCCGGCCAGCCTGGCGGGCGGCGCGGGCGCGGGTCTGGCGGCAGCGTGGGCGGGCGACGCGCGGTCTGCCCTCGTCTGGGCGACGCCCGGCCCGCCCGGCGCGGCGGCGGCCGCCTTTGTGCCGTGGGCGCCTGTGGCAGCCACCATCGTCGACGCCGCGCCGCCAGCGGGCCCATGCGTCGCGCGCCTCGCCGCGTTCGTCGCCGCGGCGTCGCCCGCGACCGTCGCCCTGCCCGCGCTCTGGGAGGCCGCCCTGCTGGCGGCGGCCGCCGACGGCGGCATCGACCCCCTGGGCCGCCCGTCCGTCGCCTGGGAGCCGCACGGCGAGCCCGCGCGCGTGCAGCTGCCGCCGGCCGAGTGGCGCGCGGCGCTCGCGGCCGACGCGGCCGACGCGGCGCAGCAAGCGCCGGGCGCCGGCGGCGCACGCACCACGTGGAGCGCCCTGGCGACCGCGACGGCGCGCGACGGGGAGGTGACGCTCTCCAAACCGGCGGCGGCGGCGGCGGCGGCCGCGGTGGCAGCCGGGGTTGCGGCGAGGGGTGTCGCGGCCACGCCGTGACGACGGAAGCATTGTGCGTGTGTGACGAGACTTGCCAACATGTGCGCCCGGGGCCCCGGCCCGCCAAAAAACACCCCTCCCCTCTTTCTCTCCCTCAGTTGCTCATCGACCCGCTGCGGCTCCTCCCCCGCGCCCGGCGCGGCGGCGAGTCGCTGGCGGGCCGGGCGGGCGCCCGGGGCGGCGTGGCCGATCGCGGGCGGCGCGGCGGCGAGGGCGGGCGGCGCGGGGGGGAGGGCGCGCGGCGCGGCGGCGAGCGCGAGTCGCGGCGGCGCCGGTCGCGCGACCGGGAGCGCGTGCGGGAGCGGCGGCGGCGGTCGCGGGACCGGGACCGGGAGCGCGAGCGGCGGCGGCGGTCGCGGGACTGGGAGCGCGAGCGCGAGCGGCGGTAGCCGCCGCGGTCGTCGTCGCGGCCGCGCGGCGGCCCGCCGTACCCGCCGCCGCCGCGCCCCC
>Ga0315293_10001172_pt1 | contig 25400 bp, 22 predicted proteins | sample YL17G13_20_MG_FD_203071 | JGI IMG/M metagenome (GOLD analysis project Ga0315293, IMG submission 203071) | Sediment microbial communities from Yellowstone Lake, YNP, Wyoming, USA - YL17G13_20 | ecosystem: Environmental > Aquatic > Freshwater > Lake > Sediment | place: USA: Wyoming | collected...
ATTTTCAGGACACACCTCCCGAAGTGCTGACTTTACTCAGTCAGACCGCCAAGCTGGTTGCGGAGAGACTTGGACTGGCGGACCATTACCGGATACAGGTGAACAACGGGTATGGCCAGGAGGTGGAGCATATCCATTACCATTTCATGTCCAATCGAGGGTCGGACCGGCTGACATTCTTACCCCGTTAATTTCCAGCCACTTGCGCCGACACACATGTCATGTGTTATTCCAGACGCTTTTCGACCCGACGCTGTTGGATTTATTGGTTGACAATTCGGGGTCAATTGAGGTAAATTAGCTATTACGTTGAATGTTATACTTTTAGGCCATTTAAGGAGGTGAAACGGATTGACCGGAGTGAGAGTTCGGGACGATGAGTCCTTCGAGAAAGCTCTCCGACGTTTCAACAAGTACTGCGAGAAATCGGGAATTCTCTCTGACTACAAGAAACACCAGCATTACGAGAAACCTTCTGAATCTCGAAAGCGGAAATTAGCTGCTGCCAAACGGAAGCAGCGTCGGAACAGATTGATGGAAGAATAGGGACGATGTCTCTTATCGACCAAATAGAGCAACAAATGAAAGAGGCCCTGCGGTCCGGACAGAAAGAACGTCTGTCCGTCCTTCGGGGCCTCAAGTCTGATTTTAAGTACAAGCAGATCGAGCTTGGACAACCCCTTACCGACGCCGACATGATCGGCGTCCTAACCACGAATGCCAAGAAGCGTCGGGAATCTATCGAGCAGTTTCGGGCGGGCGGCCGGGAGGACCTTGCCAAAAAGGAGGAACTGGAACTGCAGGTGATTTCGAGCTACCTACCGGAACAACTGACGGAGGAACGGCTCCGCCAGATCATTTCCGAGACCATAACCGAGACCGGAGCCGACTCCCCCCAGAAAATGGGGTTGGTCATGAAAGCCCTGATGCCCAAAATCAAGGGTCAGGCGGACGGCAAACTGGTTAACCGGCTGGTTACGGAAATGCTTGCCAAGTGATTTAGAAACTCCGTATTCTGGCCGCGAGTTAAGCAAACCCTTTTACAGGGAGTCGAACATGAACTGGATTGACTTCGTCTTGATCGCGTTGCTCTTGACTACCGTTATTGTCGGAGCAAAGAAGGGGCTGGTCAGGGAGTTATCCGCCTTCGTCGTTTTCTTTGCCGCGATAGTGCTGACCGTGAACTATGTCGATGTGTTCGCGGTCTGGGTGTACAACCGCATCGGCGGGTCGCCGCTGGTCTCCGCGTTCATCTCATTTGTGCTGCTGGCGGCGCTCAGTTACGGCGTTTTTAAGCTGGCGGCCTGGGCGTTCTACAAGGTAGCCTCGATCAAAAGCCAGGGGAAACCGGACCAGGTAGGCGGGGCAATTGTAGGACTGATTCGCGGCTGGATCATGGTTGGATTTCTGACGCTCGTAACATTCCTGCTGCCGTTGCCGGAATCGTTCTACGTGGCGTTTGACGGCTCAGCGCTGGGGAAAATCATCGCAAAGACTGTCCCGTTGATGTACGAAGGGACCAAAGTCGTGCATCCCGCCAATCCGACATTCATGGGGCAGGTCGAAGGCGCTTTACTCGGAGCGCAGACGACACCGAGCAAGCCCAGCAAGGGAACAGTTGATGATCGCCGCGAACAGGTATACCGGATTATGTATCAGATAGACCGGTTCTTCAACCTCCAGAGCGGCACCTAAGCGATTTCCCTTCGGTTCTAATAATGATATATTGAAGCCGGCCAATGGGCCGGCTTTTCATTTGGCAGATGGCAGGATGATAGACCAGCATACACTTGACAGACTTGAGTTCACAAAGGTGATCTCCCTCATCGTAGGTAAATGCCTCACCCCATTTGGTCGCGCCGAGGTTTTGGGATTCGGCCCGATGTTCGACTGTCCGACAATCGAGCTCCGCCAGCAAGAGATTGCCGAGATGAAGGACATCCAGAGTTTTGGTCTCCCCTTCCCGCTTTGCCGCATTGAGGACTGCCGCACGCTGCTGGACAAGTCGCACATTGAAGGGATATATCTCGACCCTAAGGAGATTTTCGAAGTTCTGGAGTTGGTGGAGTTGTCGATTGCCCTGCATGCCTACGACAAAGAAGGGCGGCCAAAATTCCCGGCGATTTCCAGCCATCTGGCCTCGCTCCGTCCCTTTCCCGAATTGGTCCGGGATATCAAGAAGGCAATCGACGAACGGGGCGAAATCAAGGACGATGCCTCCCCGCACCTTCGGGCGACCCGCGCCGAGATCGGCGACTCCCGACGGCGGATTCTCCGCCAGCTTGAGCAAACGCTGAGCGCCCAGACCAAGCAGCCCGGCTGGCAGGATGATATCGTCACGCAGCGGAACGGCCGCTATGTGATACCGGTGCCGGCTAATCTGTACCGCGCCGATGTTGGGATACTGCATGATCGCAGTCAATCCGGCGCGACGTTTTTCATCGAACCGAAAGAGACGGTCGAACAGAACAACCGGCTCAATATGCTGCTTCAGGAAGAACGTCTGGAGATGGATCGGATTCTTCGCGCTCTGACGCGTCAAATTGCCGAACGGGCGGATCGGCTGATTGATAATGTGGCGGTTATTGGGAAACTCGATTCATTCCACGCCGCAGCGACCTTTGCCAGACTAGTGAAGGCCAATCGGCCTCGCCTTGTCGACACCCCGATACTTGATCTGATAGATGCTCGCCACCCGCTTCTGATTGCGCAGTTTGGTACAGCCGAGAAAGTTGTACCGATGTGTCTGAATCTGGACGACAACCGGCAGGCGGTGCTGGTGACCGGTCCGAACACCGGCGGCAAGACGATTTTGCTGAAGACAGTCGGGCTGCTGGTGATTATGGCGCAATCCGGGTTGCCGATTCCCGCCGACGAGCGGTCCAGTGTCGGGATATTCAAGAAAGTGTTCGCTGACATCGGGGACGAGCAGTCGATTGAGCTATCGCTCTCAACTTTCTCCTCCCATATCACCAATATCATCAGCGCTATAAATCAGGTTTCAGAAGATTCACTGGTGTTGTTCGACGAGATCGGCGCCGGAACCGACCCAAAGGAGGGCGCAGCTCTGGCGGAAGCCGTGCTGCTGCACATCGTGAATCAGGGGGCCAAGCTGCTCGCGACCACGCACTACTCGCAATTGAAGACACTGCCGTTGGAGCATCCGGCGATAGAAAACGCCTCGCTGGAGTTTGACCGTGAGACACTCGCACCTACCTACCGACTCAAAGTGGGGCTGCCGGGATCATCGTATGCGGTGGAAATTGCCGGTCGGCTCGGTATGCCGGATGACGTATGCGGTCACGCGTCGCGGCTTTTGGGTTCGGGTGAGCGATCATTGGCGGATTTGATTTCCTCGGTAGAGACGCAACTGGCTCGCATCCGCACGGATCAAGCAGAATTGAGTGAACGGCTGGCGCGGTCGAAGGCCTCTGAAGAGGAGTACAAGAAAAAGCTCGCTTCGTTTGAGAAAGATGTCGACGTCGAGAAACAGAAAGCGCTCGAGGAGACCGCTTCCCTGCTCGACTCGACTCGTAAGGAGGCCGAACGACTGGTAGCGGAAATCCGCAGCAGTCAGGCGTCGAAAGAGTCAATCAAACAACTTCAGAAAAAGTTGAAGGAGACGGGTGCCACAGTCACCAGTCTCAAGGCGAAGCAGGAAACCGAGCGGGTTCGGTCGATTGACGCTATCAGGTTCTTGAAAGGGGACGCCGTACGGATCGTGACGCTCAACAAAGAAGGTCAGATCGAATCGCTGATCGGAGGCGACCGCGCCAAGGTCAAAGTCGGCAACGTTATGACGGTTGTTGAATTGCGGAACCTCCGTCACATTGATTCCCCAACCTCCCCCACGAAGCTTCGCCCCGTGGCGGGACAGAATGTTGAAGAAGTGCTCTCGCCGGAAATCCATCTCCGGGGGATGACCGCCGAAGAAGGGAAAGAGGCGCTCGAGCGCTTCCTGGACAAAGCGATTGTGGCCGGCCTAAGGCAGGTCTACGTTATTCACGGCAAGGGAACCGGAGCGCTGCGGCGCGCTCTCACGGAGTATCTGAGAGGGCATCGGGAGGTTGCGTCGATTCGCCTCGGCGACTGGAACGAAGGGGGCGCCGGTGTCACGATTGTGGAGTTGAAGCAGTGATTCCGCAGGAAACGATAGAGCAGATCCGACAGGCGACCGATATCGCGCAGGTAATCGGCGAGTACGTGCGCCTGAAGAAGCGGGGGCGGAATTTCGACGGCCTCTGCCCTTTCCACACTGAAAAGACGCCCTCGTTCAAAGTCAACACGGATCGCCAGATATATCACTGTTTCGGCTGCGGCAAGGGGGGTAATGTCTTCTCGTTTCTGATGGAGCACGACAAAATGTCGTTCATCGAGGCGGTTAAGCACCTCGCTCGTAAAGCGAACATCACAATTCGAGAAGCCCAGACTGATTATCGCCGGGAACAATTTGAGCGGCTGAACTACGCTCACCAGATCGCACTTGAGTACTTCCAGAAGCAGTTATTCGGTCCTCGTTATTCGACTGTGCTTAGAGATTATCTCTTAAGAAAAAGACAGATCAGTCGCGAACATATCGAGTTCTTCAAATTGGGTCTCAGCGGCGAAGAGTGGGACGGTTTTCTCAAGACCGCCAAGGCGAAAGAGCTATCGCCGGAGGATTTGCTGCAGGCGGGACTGGTGGTCTTCTCCGAAGAAAAGCAAACCTATTTCGACCGTTTCCGGCAGCGACTGATGATCCCGATATTCAATCTGAGCCAGAAGCCGATCGCATTCGGCGGACGGACCCTGAAAAAGGGAGAACCGGCCAAGTACATCAATTCCCCGGAGACTCCCCTCTACTCCAAAGGCCATGTTTTGTATGGGCTGAATTTCTCGCGCGACGCGATCCGGGAGGCCGGCGCGGCGTACATTGTCGAAGGGTATTTCGATTTCATTTCTCTCTGGCAGGCGGGAGTAAAAAATGTAGTGGCATCATCGGGAACGGCCTTCACGCAGCAACAGGCGAGATTACTGGCGAGATTCTGCGATCAGGTCTATCTGTTTTTCGATGCTGACTCGGCCGGCCAGAACGCGGCGCTTCGCTCGGTTGACTCCTTGTATGACGCCGGACTCGAAGTGAAAGTAATGCAGACACCGGAAGGCGAAGACCCGGACACGGTGGCGCGAAAGTTCGGACCGGAGCGGATAGAGGAGCTTCGCTCGGCCGCGATCGGATTCATACCGTTTCGCGTAAAGAAAGTCCGCTTGCAAGAGACCGGCATCATTGCCAAGGAGAAATTGGTCAAGGAACTGAGCGCGCTGGCGTCCAAGATCGGCGATCCGACGCGACGGTCCCTGTTTATTCAAGAGGCGGCCCAGACATTGTCGGTTGATCATTCGCTGTTGCTTTTGGCAGCACCGCAGATTGACCAGCCGGAACGGCAGGCGGAAATTCGCAAGGCGCGCCAGCATCAAATTGAAATGCAGTACTTGTCGCTGTTGTTGGCCAATCACGGATCTATTGACTACGCCCTGGTGGCGGTCGCTCCGGAAGATCTCGACTCCAAAGAACTGCATCGGCTTTATCTGGCGATGATCCGCCAGTATCAGTCGCTTGGTCTGCTGAATGCCAACCGACTGGTGGAGAGTTTAGCCGATGACACGGCGATATCGCTGCTGACTGAGATTGCGTCCGCCGAATGGGAGCCGGACCTGGTAGAAAGCGAAACCCGCCGCTATGTTCAGCAGATCACCGAGCGGAAACGAAAACGGATCCGCGCCGACCTTCAGAGACAGTTGGCCGATGCCGAGGCGTCCGGCGATCACGTTAAAGCCAATGCCCTGTTGGTGCAACTCAAGAGTTTTGGGCTGTAATGCTGAAGTCACTGGCTGTTCATAATATCGCACTGGTTGAGAACGCCGAGCTAACATTCGGCAAGGGACTGACGGTCCTCACCGGAGAGACCGGAGCCGGAAAGTCAATTATCGTTACCGCTCTGTCGCTCGCGCTCGGTGGGCGGGCCGAACGGGAGTATATCCGTCACGGCGCCGACAAAGCGGCGATCACGGCGACATTCGGCGTCAGTCAGATGCCGGCTTCGTGGCGAAAGCAGTTTGCAGATGCAATTTCCGACGGAGTTCTCACGATCACGCGGGAGATTACGCGAGAGGGCGCTTCGCGCATTAAGATCAATAATGAACTGTCCTCTCTCGTTCGCCTAAAGGAAATCACGGCATCGCTCGCTCAAATTCTTGGCCAGCACGCCAACCAGATGCTGATGCATGAAGAGAATCATTTGTTGTTTCTGGATCGGTTTGCGGGGCTGGACCCGTTGCGGGAGACGCTGGCGGAGCTTTTCACGCAATGGGAACGGGCGGTCGCTGAACTCCGACGGACAACCGCCAGACGGGACCAACTGATGCGGGAGCGGGAACTGCTGCTATATCAGAAATCGGAGATCGAGAAAGGGAATGTCCGGGTAGGCGAAGAAGAGGAACTGCTTCGGGAACGCCGCATTCTGGATTCGTCCCGCGCCCTGATGACGGCGGCATCAACTATCGAGCAGGTGCTCTCCGCCGATGAAACGGCGGTACTAACGCAACTCCGGTTCGCCCGCAAAGAGCTTGACAAGATGGCAGCAATTGATGGTTCGCTGGAGCAACAGGCTGCTGAGTTGGCCGATATTGATTTCCGTTTAGAGGATCTTCGCCGATTTATCGAGCAATACGGCGCCTCGGTGCCTGACGATCCATCCCGGCTGGAGGCTATTAATCTGCGGCTCGATGAACTGTATGCGCTCAAGAAGAAATTCGGCGGCTCTGAAGAGAGCATACTCGCGGCCTTGCAAACTATCCTTCAGAGCCTTGAGGACCGACCTGACACTGACAGCCTGATTGCCGATCTCGAAACGCAGGCCAATCAACTTGGAGCTGAGTATGCGGGTAAAGCGACGGAGCTTTCTGCCTTGCGGAAGCGGGCGGCTGATTACCTGAAAAAGCTGGTGGTGAAAGAGCTGACTGATCTGGCAATTGACTCTGCCGGGTTCGAAGTCGATCTCGCGTATCAGGAGGACGCCGACGGCGTCATTCTGGACGGCCGAGCCGTGAGGCCGCTAGCGTACGGTTTGGAGAATGCCCGATTCCTGTTTTCCGCCAACAAGGGAGAGCCGCTGAAGTCGCTGGTCAAAACCGCGTCCGGAGGTGAGATTTCCCGCGTGTTGCTGGCGCTCAAAGCGGCGGAGAAGAGAAACGCGGACCTTCAGCAGACACTTTTGGTATTCGACGAAGTCGATGCCGGCATCGGCGGCCGCACGGCGGTCGAGGTCGGCAAGAAACTGAAAAAGCTCTCCGAATCATGCCAGGTGCTGGTGGTGACGCATCTGCACCAGATTGCCCGCCTTGCCGACCACCATTTTGTCGCCGAGAAGACGCGCGGTCGCTCCGGACGCGCCACAATTCAGGTCCGCTCGCTTGACAGAAGCGCGATCAAATCCGAACTGGCGCGGATGGTCGCGCTGCCGGATGACTGAGCTACTGCTTCACAATAGCCTGAATCATCTGTTCGTCATTTGGCAGCAAGTCCGATGTCACCAAGCGCGGAACCAATGTGCGCCAGCTTTCATCCGCCTTAAACACTTCTTTGAATATCGGCAGCGCTTTGTCCAGTTGCTTGTTCGTTGCGAGCGTGACGGCGTGCCAGAACTTCAGCTCGACATTGTCGGGCGCCAGTCGCGACGCCTGTTCGTACTCGACTTCAGCCTCCACCATCTTACCGGCCGCCGTGAGGTCATCTCCCCTGTCTTCATGCCGGTAGGCACGCTGGATATTCAGCAGTCTCCGCAGTTCCACCAGCGGCTGAGGGGAATCATCCACACGGAGGTCGATCAATCGGTCCCGCCAAACCTGTCCTGTTGGTTTGCCGGTGACCACGAGTATCGCCGCCGACTGCATGCCGCGAATATCTCCCCCTTCCCCCTGCGCCGCCTCGAGCGCGGCCATCATACGCTCGGACAAGTCTCCCGTGGCAGCCTCAAACGCCTTTGCCATAGCGTCCCACACGGTATTCTTGAGCATGAGATTCGCTTGCACCGAGTAGTTCTTGCCGGTTCGGTTCCCTGCCTCCGGAATGCACCTGGTTCCCGTATGCGCGGCGACATTGCCGAGCCGGTCAATCATCGCTACTTGCCGCACGGCACTTGATTGGTCGCTCGCCAGCAGTCCGGCCAGCGCCTGAGCAGCGCTCTTGCCGTTGCGCATCATGGCCAATCCCAGCGGGCCGTAGGAAAAATCCACCAGCGATTGGGTCGCCACAACGCCGACACCGGCTTCGGCCCAGATAACATCGGCTACGCGGAAATAATGTGACTGCACGGCGGCGCCGAACTCGCCGGTCGCCGAATCATAGGCCACGATCGAATACGTGTGCGCCACCCGCAACGGCTGCACGACTGTCATTTCACCTGCGCAGACGGCTGCCGTCGCCAGTGACAGGCAAGTCGTAACTCCGATTCTCATGAGTACACCTCCTTGTATGGCTTCAAAGTAGGGCGGTTTCTATACCAGCCACAACCGCATTTTACGGCACTATGGCGCTCTCCTCCCGGCGTCACACTATCTCTTGCGCAGGCAATAGAATCTCCTTAATTCCACGCATGACGCAGCGATCATACGACCACTTCCACTTGCTTAGGCAATTCGTGCCTTCGCGACCCGTCCTGTTTTTGGCCTGCTGCTATCTGGTCGGGATTTTGTTCTTTGCCCTCTTTCGCGCGGCGTTTCTGATCCTGTTTCGGGATTCAATGCTGGAGGCAGAGATTACCGATTTCATCAGAGCCTTTCTTATTGGTTGGCGGTTCGACCAGGTTGTCGTTCTCTGGATTCTCTTTCCCCTCTCCCTTGTTGTCTTCTGGATCGGGCTGAAAAGGCAAGTTGTTCGTGCGGCAGTAATCGCTTTTCTGAGCGCGTTGTACTCATTAGCAGCGATCCTTCTGTTGGCGGACCTCAGGTTCTTCAAGTACCTGCACAGCCACCTGAACTTCCAGGCTGTTCTGTACGTAAGCGATGGCGGCCGGACAACCTGGCACCTGATCGTGTCGGAGCCGATGTTCGTCTTGAACATGATCCTCTGGGCTGTTATTACTACGGCATTAGTGCTCGTATGGGTTCGCGTGCTGCGATACACACGGAGATTCCCGGAACGTCGGAGTTGGGCTGGACAGGTGATGTGGTTTGTTGTCTTCCTGGCGATGACAGCGCTTGGGATACGCGGTCGCACCAGCATCTCGCCGCTTGACTGGGGCGCCGCGTATTTCTCAGACAACCATTTCCTGAATCAATCAGCGCTTAATGGCATATACACGCTGGGGCGCGCCTTTACCGAGGAAGGACGCGACCCACGAGTAGTCTATTTGCAGGAGCCGGAGCGATTTCCGTTTGTCGATTTTCAGTCCGGACTGGACTCGCTAAGGAGGATGCTCGGCAGCCCGAACGATACGTGGCTGGAACCGCAGCAGTCGCTGCTTCGCACAACCAAACAACCCGTTGCCCATTACGGATTCAAACCGAATATCGTTCTGGTCCTGATGGAGAGCTGGTCCGGGCGATACACCGGCTCTCTTGGCGCGCCTGATAATCTGACGCCCAATTTTGACAGTCTGGCGGCACATGGCATTCTGTTCACCAACTTTTACGCCGCCGGAATTCGGACCAATTACGGACTGCCGGCCGCGCTGTGCTCGTTTCCGGCGATGCCGGGTCGGTCGATTATGAGCCGCTACAATGCAAACCACCCGTTTGTATCGGTCTCGGAACTCCTGCACGACCGTAACTATGTGAATGTGTTTGTGCATGGCGGTGATCTGGTGTTCGACAATATGAAAGGGTTTCTTACGACCAAGAAGTATGATCGGTTCTATGGGGATCGTGAACTTGGTCCGGAAAACGTCTTCGCCAAGTGGGGAATACCGGATCAAGTCGTATTTCATGAAGCGACGGCGATTGCGGATTCAACGCCCCGTCCCTTTCAGATGACCATTCTCACGATCTCCGACCATGAACCGTTCGATCTTCCCGACTCTTCGGTGCAGCGGTTTTTCGACAACTCCGAACGGTCGCGTATCCGCAATGCGCAGTTGTATGCGGATTTCGCGCTGGGTTCATTTATGCGCGAAATGCGAACAAGGCCGGTGTTTGACAGCACGATCTTCGTTTTCACTTCGGATCACGCGCTCTGGGGGTACGGGCGGATGCATCCCGACCCGACAGATTTCCGTATTCCATTGCTCCTCTATTCCCCAAAGCTCATAGGTGATTCCGGACGTACCGTGTCTATTACCGGCGGCCAGGTTGACATCCTGCCCATGCTTATGGGTTTGCTGGGAGGGGATTATACCCACCAGAGTTGGGGACGCGATTTGCTGGGCAGTTCGGTACAGGATAGCGGCTTTGCAGTCACTAACTCCAACACCACTATGGGGCTGACCGAAGACGGTTTCTTGTACGCCGAATCGCTCGGTCGACCGCCGGCCCTGTACCGGTTTGCCGACACCGGATTGGTTCTAACCGATGTGAAGCGGGGCTATCCCGATGAGTTCGTGCGTTTGCAGCGGCGGCTTCGCACATACATACAAATCGCCGATCAGATGAGTACGCCAACGGGAGAGATTCGATAATCGGTCATCGGCTTCCATCCTGCTGTCGAAGTCTCTTTCTCTTCTCTCGATCCCGCCTCACACTATTGATGAGTTCTTGCAGGTCGAGCGACCATATTGACTGATCAAACGTGTACGGCAATCCCTCTTTTTTCAAAATGTACGCTGTCCCTGCCGCATCTCGAGTTAAGTACCCCTCATCAACCAGAAACCTTCGAAGTGTCACATGATCCAAGCATACGTTCGCGCCGAAGCGTTCCGACCATTTACGAAGTTCATCATTCAATTGCTTCTCTGTATATTCCCGCTCGGCATCAAGACCGAGTACTGCGCTCACGAACAGAATGTGACGATCAAGCTGCTTATTGGGTAAGCCATGGCCGTTCATGACCAATGATACAAAGCGAGCAGTGAATTGAGAAATTGTTATGTGTGCCATAAACTCCTAAGAAATTGCGACGTACACTCAACGAGTCCTACGCGAGCTTCTTAACGCGGAAGCCCCATGGTACGGGGTTCCGCGCTTATCTATTCTCATTTGATCGCGGTGCCAGCAGGCCATGCTCGTTTCCGCCCCTGACACGTCCGATGACGAAACTACAATCGAATCTTACCCACCGCTTTCTCGACAGCTTCTACGATCTCGCCATTTCTCACCAATTCAGTGACAATTTCGATATCCGGATACAGGACTCGATCATCGATCAGTCGCTTCAATTTGCGGCGAATCACCTTGTATGCTGCCTGGGTGCCTTTGCCGGGCGTAAGCGGCAGTTTGAAATCCAGTCCTTGCGCGGCTGACATCACCTGAATTGCAACAATTATCTCCGTGTTGCGGATGATGTCGTCCAGTTTCATGGCGGTAACTGAACCCATGCAGACGTGGTCTTCCTGATCTGCCGAGACGGAGACATTGTCCACCACGGCCGGATGACAGAGGATGCGGTTTTCGGCCAGCAGCGCCGCCTGCGTGTACTGCGCTACCATCAGACCCGAATTGAGTCCCTTACCCTCGACGAGAAAGTCCGGAAGGCCGGAGAGCACCGGGTTCATCAGCCGATTGGTATGCCGTTCGGCCAGGTCTCCCAATTCGGTGATGGCTATAGCCAGAAAGTCCTGCACCATCGCCACCGCCTGACCGTGGAAATTCCCCGCCGCCAGGTACTCGTCGTCCTTTGTAAAGAACAGCGGGTTGTCGGCGACCCCGTTCATTTCCTTGAGGTGGGTATCGGTAGCGTACGCCAGAGCATCGAGCGACGGTCCCATCACCTGTGGAATGCAGCGAAGAGAGTAGGCGTCCTGAACCTTCCCCTTATTGGCTGGAATCGTCTTGGAGCCGGCAATCAGGCGCCGGATATTCTCGGCAACCACCTGCTGCCCGCGATGATTCTTGATCGCGTGGACACGAGCATCAAAACAACTCACGCTCGACTGCACGCAGTCGGCGGTCATTCCGGCTGCGATTATTGCATTCTTAACAAGCAGGCGGGAATCATGAAGAGCCAGCGCGCCCCGGCCGGTAAACGCCTGAGTACCGTTGATTATACCAAGCCCTTCCTTGTAGCTGAGCTTGAGCGGTTTGATACCGGCCGCCTGCATCGCGGCCTTACCGGTCATCCGCTTGCCGCAGAAATCGGCCCGACCCTCACCAATTACGACCTCTGCCAGCATGGAGAGAGGTGACAGATCACCCGAAGTTCCGAGCGATCCCTTCTCGTAGATCACCGGATGAACCCTTCGATTAAGCATCCGCACCAGAGTGTCAACAAGAAGCGGTCGCACGCCGGAATACCCTTTGGAGAGACAGTTGATCCGAAGAAGCATGGCCGCTCGCACGGCCGGTTCCGAAATCGGATCTCCCACCGCCGCAGCGTGGGAATAGACTATTCGCTTCTGTAGTTCCTCTCCCTGAGACGGGGAGATTTGAATTCGGGCGAATTCACCGATACCGGTGGTCACCCCGTAAATGGGAATGCCGGATTTGACTTTCCGCTCGATCACGTCCCGATTGGCCTTCACTGCCTTGCGAGCCGTCTCAGAAAGCCGGACTTTGGCTTTCCCTCTGCAAACGGCATCGACCTGCTCCACTGTCAGATCATTACCGCTAATAACAACTTCACGACTTGCCATAATGTATATCCTTCACCAATGACTTGACTTGCCAAACATATTTCGGATTATGTGCGGCGAATTGCCGCGACGGGTAAACGGAAAGAGACTATTCGTCCTGTAGGCCGGAGCCGGCCAGCGCATTGTAATAGCTGCTGAAGGAACGCACTGCTTTGGTGTGCACGGTCATCTTGTTCGAAGGCTGCTGACGTTTCATTTGCCATGTACCTCCTGTTGTAAAGATATACCGCAGAAAGGGATTGTCAATATCCCCGTCTCTAAGCTTACTTACGACATGAGTGAGCCCAAGCCCGTGCCGGAGTATCTGTCCGGCGTGACTTTCGTCGCTTTCGATACCGAGACCACCGGCCTTTTCGCGCCGACCAACCGCGTTGTTGAAATTGGGGCCGTCAAATTCCGGCTGGGGCAGGCTGAGACAGAATCGTTTCAAGAGCTAATCAACCCGGAGAGGCGAATCCCGGCAGACGCGATACGGGTGCACGGCATTACCGATGACATGGTCGCTTTGGCCGAGCCTGCCAAACCGGTGCTCGAACGGTTCCGTGAGTTTTGTGGCGCGGATACTGTGCTAATCAGTCACAACGCCCCCTTTGACATCTCCTTTGTCGGCTGCGAGTTGTACCGCGCCGGACTGAGCTTTGGGGATAATCCGATTCTTGACACGGTCGATATATTTAGGCGACTTTTCCCCGGACTCTACTCCTATTCGCTGTTGTCGCTGATAACCCAATTCGGGATTTCCCAGAGTCAGGATCACCGGGCGCTGGCCGATGCCATGTTCGTACGCAACCTATTTGAAATAGCGGCGGCATCCTTTCCGCCCGCAGCAAGCCTTGAGTCCGCCCTCGGTTTCTTCACCGTTCATCGCATGAACGAGTGGTCCGGTGAGGAGGTCGATTTACCGGACAAGTATTCCGACATCATACTGGCTATCGACAGGAAACAATGTCTTGAGATTGTCTATGCTTCGCCCACCAGAGGTCAAGAGACTCGCCTTGTCTGGCCAAAGAGAGTTTATGCTCAAGGCAGCGCGGTCTATCTCACGGTGCATTGCGAGAAGGCTGCGGCCGAGCGCACGTTCCGATTGGACCGGATAGTCGATTTCAAATTGCTGCCCCGCTCCCCGATTCGGTAGCCGAGAAAAAGTCAGGAGCGCAAAGCTCCTGACCTTCACTCGGGGAACCTGACTATACCATTTCCACGTTATATCCGATAATGGGTTAGTCATGTCGAAAAGGACATTGACGCCCCGCGTGCCTGTTTGGTCTAAGGCGTGATTTGCAAACTCTATCGAAAGAGGAGCACAGACTACATGAGATTTGAGAGTATTGTCGATGCCGTCGGGCGGACGCCCCTGCTTCGCCTGAATCGCCTGCCCGGTCCAAATTCGGCTGCGGTTTACGCCAAAATGGAAAGCTACAATCCGGGCGGTTCGGTAAAGGACCGAATCGGCGCGGCCATGATTGAAGCCGCTGAGCGGGATGGCCGGCTCAAGCAGGGTATGACCATTGTCGAACCGACTTCCGGCAACACCGGCATTGCGCTGGCGATGGTAGCCGCCGCCAAGGGGTATCGGTGCATTCTGACCATGCCGGAGACGATGAGCCTTGAACGACGGGCACTCCTCAAGCATCTGGGGGCCGAGCTGCTTCTGACTCCCGGTCCCGAAGGGATGAAAGGGGCAATCAAGACCGCCGAGGATATAGCTTCTCAACCCGGCCATTTCATGCCGATGCAATTTGCCAATCCCGCCAATCCCGAAGTACACCGCCGCACGACCGGACCGGAGATCATCGAGGATTTGGGCGGGTTGCATCTCGATGCTTTTGTCGCGGGCGTCGGCACAGGTGGCACAATTTCCGGAGCTGGAGCAGCACTCAAAGCCAAGTTCAGTTGCCGTATCGTGGCGGTCGAGCCGGACGCCTCTCCCGTTCTCTCCGGCGGCGTCCATTCCCCGCATCCGATACAAGGGATCGGCGCCGGGTTTGTACCGGTAAACTACGATGGCTCTATTGTCGATGAGGTCATTCGTGTGAAAAATGAAGACGCCTTCGCAACGGCCAAAGGACTGGCTCGTCAGGAAGGTATCTTGGCAGGGATTTCGTCAGGCGCCATCGTCTGGGCCGCGTTGCAGGTTGCAGCGCGACTTGGCGTCGGCAAGACGGTAGTTACGTTCGTTTGTGACACCGGTGAACGGTATATATCCACCAAACTGTTCACAGAATAGGTATAGGACAAGGGACTTATTGTCGAGATAGGATGATATGATAGCAATTATTGAGGACGTCAAGGCGATATACCGGAATGACCCGGCGGCCAGGAATATCGAATTCATTCTCTACCCGGGGTTCCAGGCAATCACGTTTCACCGGTTCATCCATTTGCTTCACAGACTTTATATCCCGTTTCTCCCCCGGCTGCTGTCCCAGATTAACCGGTTTCTGACCGGCCTGGAAATTCACCCCGGCGCGACCATCGGCAAGGGGTTCTTTGTTGATCACGGAGCGGGAATCGTCATCGGCGAGACCACCGAGATCGGGCGCAACTGCGTGTTGTTCCATAACGTCACTCTCGGCGGCACCGGCAAGCATGTCGGCAAACGGCACCCGACTATCGGTGACAACGTTTTCATCGGAACCGGAGCCATTCTCCTTGGACCGATTCATGTCGGCAACAACGTCAAGATCGGCGCGAACAGTTTTGTGGTGATGCGCGATGTTCCGTCAGATTGCACGGTCGCCGGCACACCGGCCAGAATCATCAAACGGAATGACCGACTGGTCGACGAGGAACTCCCCAAGACGGTGGAGCGGATACAAGTATCTTAGCTGAGAAGCATTAGGGGAAATCGTTTTCGGAAGAAAGTGGAGCTAGGGAGGATCGAACTCCCGACCTCTTGACTGCCAGTCAAGCGCTCTCCCAGCTGAGCTATAGCCCCGTTGCAAGACGTCAAGTTTAACAGCCCCCTGCCCCACTGTCAACAGGTTTGTTGCCCGGTCGCTCTCCGCGCACAAGACAGAACAGCATCCCAATCGCCGCAATCAGAACAGCCACATGGATCACCGGATGATAGCTGGTGACAAACCGAACCTTGTCATCCATTATCGCAGCGTTGGCGCTTTCGAAGTGCGTGTATAGGGCTGTCGCCAATGCGATCCCGAGCGACATCCCCATGTTTCGGTTGGTCGCGAGAATTCCTGAAGTCACGGCCCGTTGCTCCGGCGAAACGGAACCCATCATCGCCGATGAATTTGGCGTGCTGAACGTGCCAATTCCAAGTCCGCAGACGACCAGTGCCATGATTATGTAGGCGCTCGAAGTATCTACCTGAAGGCCTGACAGGAGCAACAGTCCCGCTGCCGAGATTGCCATCCCGGCTGTCGTCAGGGCGCGAAATCCGATCCGGTCGGAAAGGCGGCCGGCCAGAGGAGAAACCACGAACATCAGAATCGGTAGGATAATCAGAAACAGCCCGACGGTCTTGGGTTCGTACCCTTTCACTCGTTCGAGATAGAACGGAATCAGTATGAAAACGCCCGAAGTCGACACGAAATGCGCCAGTTGGGTCAGGATGGACATGGTGAACAAGCGATTCCGGAAAGTGCCAAGACCGATAAGGGCTGTCGCCGGCCTTGACTCGAACCGGAAGAAAGCGGCGATACCGATTATCGTTGTCGCCAGCAGTGCCCATAGAATGACATTGGGAACAGTATGATCATTAAGCTGCTTGACCAGAAAGACGCCGCTCGTAAGACCGACAGAAATGGAGACCGCGCCACCAAACCGAACTCGCCTGTCAGCTACGTGAGGTGGCAACACCCGGAAGAACTTATAGACAAAGACCAGGCCAAACAGACCAATCGGGATGTTAATCAGGAAAATGGCCTGCCAGGGGAAGACGGCCAGAATCAGCCCCCCGAGAGGTGGACCTACCATGAATCCCCCTGCGACCATCATCACCATCATCCCGATCCCCTTCCCCCGTTCATTATCCGGAAAGACACGGGAAACCATACCGGGTCCTATGGCTGCGAACATCGACGTTCCGACGGCTTGTATAACTCGCGATGCAATAAGCATATAGACCGAACCGCTCAAGGCGCACATTAAGGAGCCAAGGAGGAAGAAGTAATAGCCAAACTTGTAAGCAAAAGCGTACCCCCTTGCTTCCGTCCACGCGCCAAACACAAGCATGAGTGCGATTAAGGTGAGGGAATAGGATAGCACCACCCACGCTACCAAGCCGACTGAGGCATGGAGGGACTCCGAGATGGTCGGCAGCGCCACGTTGAGGATCGAGCCGTCCAGGGTGGACATGAAGGTGCCGATAGCGCCAACGGTGAACAGCTTGTACTTGTTAGCCTGTATCGCCTGGTCCGGCATAACGACGAAAAACCCCTAACTCGTTGGTATCAAAAAGATTGACAAACCCATGCAGGAAGCATACAATGGTTGTGTTTGTAGGTCAAACGCAAACCGTCTTTGTACTAAACAAAATGGCCGATAGCGCGTCTGTTAATCACTGGAGAATGCCTCGCCGGGATGATGCACGTGGCATCCCGGAGTTGGTAGAAGGGCTTGTTGATGATGACACGTCGGCTTTTACCGAGTTGGTCAGGCGGTACCAACGCAATATTTACTACCTTGCGTATCGCATTCTGGGAAACCATCTCGATGCCGACGAAGTTGTGCAGGAGACGTTTGTCCGAATATATCGGCGGCGAAAGGAGATAGCGAATGTAGCCAGTTTCACGTCGTTCCTGATGCGGATCGCTACGAATTACGCGATTGATCTGCTTCGAAAGCGAAAAGGACACAGCGGAATCAGTGAAGAGGTTGATTCCCTTTCCGGTGAAATGCAAACGGAGTTGTCTCGACGCGTTCGGACGCCGAGCGATACGCTGGACGACAAGGTGACTATGGAGGAGATTCGGAAGGCCATGGATAAACTGGCGCCGCGGCAACAGATAACGGTTTTGCTTCACGATGTTGAAGGACGCAGTAAATCGGAAGTGGCGGCGATAATGGAATGCACCGAGGCCACCGTTCGTTCAAACCTTCACATCGCAAGAGCAAAGTTGAAACAGATTCTGACAAAAAGGCTGAGCGTATAGGAGTAAATATGACATGTCGTGACACCTTATCGCTCCTTGATGACTTCATTGATGATGCTTTGAATCCGGAGCAGTGGGCAGAGGTTCAGGGCCACTTGGACCAATGCGACGCCTGCCGCGCAGAGTACGGCTGCGGCGTCCGGGTTAAGTCTCTGCTGGGCAGGATGCCGGTGACTGAGCCGCCCGAGGAATACTGGACGGAAGTAGCTGCCATCATTCAGGCTCGGACGGTCGATTCGGTTCCGTTGATTCGCGAAACAGTTGTGGAAGACAAGGGCAACGGGGGCCGGACTCTGATTCGCTCGGCCGTGGTTTTTGCGGCATCGGCGGTGCTCCTCGTCTCGACGCTGCTAATCAGCCACAAACACGGTGAGCGAACGCAGCTTTCTGATTGGCAAGGGCCGGTTTACGTCTCAGTCCGCCTGGCAGAGCACATGAACCGTCCTTTGAGCAACTACTTGTCAAGACAGGATCAAGCCCGCATCGCCGGAGGGACTCTGGTGTTGGGGGCACCTTCAATGGTCGGCCGGTATTCGAGCCTGGCCGGAATAGCCTTGACCTATTGACCGGGTGTTAACAAGCAGAGAGGCTCTTGTATGAAGCGACGAATAACCGCCATCCTCCCAATTGCTGTTATACTCACGATGTTGAGTACCTGTGGAGAGCAAAACCGGAAAGTGATCATCCGATACCCACACCAGATGCAATATGTCAATTTGTTCAAACAAGAGGGCTCGCAGAAGGTGCAGGTGTGGCAGGGAGACTCTTTAGTATATTCATTCACGCGGTCAATCTTCTTTGATATCAGCCAGCGTGTCCTCCGCGTATTGCCCGACTCCACTGCCGCAGTCGATGAGAAGAGTTCAATGGTGCTGATCAGCCCGAATCGCATGGATTCCTTGATTGTCGATACGATCAAGGAGGACCGATCGTTCGTGCTGTATGAAGCTCCCAACGGCAAGATAGTTGACTTCGAATCGCAAACGCCCATCGACAGTGCGACCACCACCCACTTCAGGAGTTGGTACGAGCAGGCGTGTCCGGTGTTTCCGGACAGTGCGGTTGGAATTGGAAGTCAGTGGGTAAACCGGAATACCGTGACCGTCGACAGCCAGACGCTGGAGACATCGACGTCGTTTACAGTGCGAGGTTTTGAGCAACTCAGGGGATATGACTGCATTGTAGTGGACTTCACAGGAAATGTCATTTTGCCGGTGCGCGTTTCGAAGGATGACTCGATGGTTCTGGGAGGAAGGGATGAGCTTCGAGTTGACGGGACATTCTGGTTTGCCTGCAACGAAGGTCTTTTTGTGGAGCAAAGGCAAAAGGAAATTATCGAGGGCCGTCGCGATCTGCATGACAAGGGCAAAGACTTCACCCGACACCACCGGATCGACGGGCAGGTTCAAATGTATCTCACGGAGAGAAAGCGCATCTGAGGGGTACTGGGACCGCTTCAATCTACCTCAGTTATTCGCTTTTCCTAATCTGAGACTCCACGTACCTTGCCGGCATGTCAGCGCTTAGAGTGACTATTCTGGTGCTGGACGCCTGCGGCATCGGCGCATCGCCCGACGCCGTGGCGTACGGTGACACCGCGGCGGCAACTCTCGCCCATGTCGCTTTGGCTGGCGGTGGCCTGAACATGCCGCATGCGGAGAAGCTCGGTCTCGGTCGTACATGCGACATCATGGGAATTCGGCCGATTGATCCCTCGCGCGGCTCATATGGAAGACTGACCCCTCAATCGCCCGGCAAAGACTCCACTACCGGCCATTGGGAGTTGGCAGGCCTGGTCCTTGACCGCGCCTTCCCGCTATTCCCCGACGGATTTCCCGCTGAGTTGGTGAAGGAGTTCGAACAAGCTGCCGGCGTGTCCGTCATCGGCAACGCTGCTGCTTCCGGTACGGAGATCATCGCTCGTCTTGGTGAGGAGCACCTGCGAACGGGCAAACTGATTCTCTACACCTCGGCCGATTCAGTTTTTCAGTTGGCGGCTCATGAATCAATCTGCTCGGTGCCTCGACTATATGAGATTTGCGGGATCGCTCGTGATCTGCTGCAGGAGAAATATGCCGTAGCCCGCGTGATCGCCCGGCCATTTACTGGCCAACCCGGCAGCTTTGTGCGAACTCCGGCCCGCCGAGATTACTCCCTGCGCCCGAGCGGGGAGACTATTCTTGACACTGCCGAGAGTGCGGGCATCAGAGTGATGTCTATCGGTAAGATCTATGACCTGTTTGCTGGACGGGGCATTTCAACCGCTATTAAGGCCGCGAATAATGACGAGGTTATGGCTTCACTTATTCAGGCGCTGGAGAGCGACACGGAGCACCGCCTTATCTTTGCCAACTGCGTCGATTTCGACATGCTGTGGGGACATCGCAACGACCCCTTCGGTTTTGCCCGCGCGTTGGAGGAGTTTGACGTCCGTCTCGGCAACCTGCTCTCTGTCATGCAGGAAAACGACCTTCTTATTCTTACGGCTGACCACGGTTGCGATCCAACTATCACGTCCTCTACTGATCACACGCGGGAGTACGCGCCGTTGCTTGTATGCGGTCCCCAGATTAAAGCCGGCCTGAACCTCGGCACTCGATCCGGTTTCGCCGATGTCGCCGCGACCGTCGCCGATGCTCTCGGCATGCCTCGACCTGCCGCAGGGGAATCGTTCTGGACTGATATCCGGCCGGAGGACCCAGCGCAATGACTGCCTTACCTCAGAACTTCGCTCGCTTCATTGACCACACGATGCTACGAGTCAACGCCACTGAACAGGACATTCGGGCTGTGTGCGCGCAGGCGCTGGAGTACCGCTTCTGGGGCGCTGTCGTTAATCCGGTGTGGGTCAGGCTTGCTTCGGAACTGCTGGTGGGAAGCCCGGTCAAAGTGGTCTCGGTCGCCGGATTCCCGTTGGGGGCAAATCGAACAGATATCAAAGTATCCGAGGCGGCCGAAGCAGTCGAGGACGGAGCGCTGGAGATTGATATGGTAGCCAATATCGGCTGGCTTTGCGCCGACAGATTCCTCGATGCTGAGACCGAGATTAGGAAGGTCCGCCGCAACCTTCCTTCCACCGCGGCGCTGAAAGTCATTATAGAAGCCGGTCAACTCAGCCACACCCAGCAACAAGATGCTGTCAAAGCGGCTATCAATGCCGGAGTGCAGTACGTCAAGACCGCCACCGGTTCTTTTGGCGCAGTAACGGTTGAACAAGTACGGACGCTCGTAGAAGCTGCCGGGGGGCAAATCGAAATCAAGGCTTCTGGTGGGATTCGCCGGTTCTCGGAATGTCTTGCCTTGCTTGAGGTCGGAGCTACCCGCATAGGAACTTCGGCCTCCGTCGAGATCATGGCACAGCACAAGGCCGCCACTTCCGGTTAAAGCTGTGTCGCGCTCGAGCAACTTCCGCCTATAGATATTCCGCTTCTCTTTTTGGCCGGTCCCGTCTATATTTCTCTCGTGAACAGAACGGACGAAGAGCGCCCACCGTCCCGCCCGTTTATCGGGATACATTTCCGGTGCTGCAACGTGTACGCTCGTATCTATCTCAATGCATCCGGAACCGCATTTGTCGGCTGGTGTCCCCGTTGTGCTCGCAAAGCTGAGGTGAGGGTCTCGCCACAGGGTACCGAGACCCGGTTTTTCGAGACTGACTAAACGCAGGTGAGTTTTTGCCGGATGCCGATCCTGAAAGCGAAAATAGTTGTCGTGCCGATGGGCGAGGTTGACTTCATATTGGTCAACAAGCTCGCTTCTAATATCGGCCCGGTATTTGGCCGCTCGGTCGATATTCTTAAGGGGATGAAGATGCCGGAGGAGGCGTACAACATCATCCGTAATCAGTTCTACACCCAGGTCATTCTCTCCAAAATCGAGCGGACCAAAGCCAACAGCCGCGAGAAAGTGATTGCCATCTGCGAAGAAGACCTCTATCTACCGGAGGAAGCGTACGTGATGGGCTGGGTGGACACGCTGTCGGGTACGGCCGTAGTCTCGCTCTACCGCATACGGCAGGAGTTCTACGGTTTGCCGGAAGACGAGAGCAAAGTGTATCCACGGCTTTTCAAAGAGGCGATGCATCGCCTGGCGCATCTGTTCGATTTGACTGAATGCCGAAACCCAAGGTGCGTGAATTACTATAGCCAGATTATGCTCGACATTGACAATAAGACCGATAAGTTCTGTGACATCTGCCGCCGCCACCTCACTAACGTTGTGTAGCCGCGGCTGTTCTTGTGTGTCAGGATGACGCTCGACCAGATCATCGATTTCCTCCGCAACGACAAAGAGCTTAAGGACAACATTATCCATTGGCGGACCTTTCCGCCCCGTCCTCCCCGCTATGCCGAATACCCAAAGGGGATCGATACGCGGCTGACCGCGGCCCTGCGCGCCCGAGGGATTGAACAACTCTACTCTCATCAGGCGGAATCGATAGCGGCCACTATGCGCGGCGAGGATGTGGTCGTCGTAACCCCGACCGCGTCCGGCAAGACCCTGTGCTACAATCTGCCGGTTCTTAACGACGTCATGCGCAATTCGGAGACGCGGGCATTGTACCTGTTTCCGACCAAAGCGCTTTCACAGGATCAACTGAGTGAGTTGTATGATCTGATACAGCGTCTCGATGTTGACATTAAGACATACACATTCGACGGCGATACACCCCAAACCGCGCGTCGTCTGATTCGGGCCGCCGGCCACATTGTCATCACCAACCCCGACATGCTTCATGCCGGAGTGCTCCCCCATCACACCAAATGGATCAAACTTTTTGAGAATCTGAAATACGTAGTGATCGACGAGGTGCACCAGTATCGCGGCGTGTTCGGGTCTCACTTGGCCAATGTGATCAGGCGACTCCTGAGAATCTGCCGCTTCTATGGCTCCAACCCCCAGTTCATCTGTTGCTCGGCTACTATCGCCAATCCGGACGATCTGGCGCGCCGGATTATCGGGCGACCGGTTACAAAGGTAGATAACAACGGCGCTCCCGGCGGCGAGAAGCACTTTCTCGTGTACAATCCGCCCGTCACCAACAAGCAGTTGGGTATTCGCAAGTCTTCGATCAATGAAGCGGCGGCTCTGGCCGCGCTGTTTCTCCGTCACCGCATTCAGACGATCGTATTTGCGCACTTCCGACTCTATGTCGAAGTGCTCCTGACGTACTTGCAGCGGGAATTGAAGGGGGATTTCGGCAAGGGGATCGAGATCGCCGGCTATCGCGGCGGCTACCTTCCGAATGAACGACGGAGGATCGAAGCCGGCTTGCGCAATGGCAGTATTACGGGAGTGGTTTCGACTAACGCACTCGAGTTGGGCGTGGATATCGGTTCCCTTGACGTCTCGATCATTGTCGGCTACCCCGGATCGATCGCCTCTCTTTGGCAACAAGCAGGACGCGCCGGGCGAAGGTCCGGCACTTCGCTGACAATCATGGTGGCCAATTCGTCCGCCATTAACCAGTTCCTCTGCACCGAACCGAAGTATATCTTCGACCGCACGCCTGAATCAGGGATCATCGATCCGGACAACCTCATTATCCGAACGAACCATCTCAAATGCGCCACTTTTGAGTTGCCCTACGGTTCGGATGAACTTGATGGCGACGCGGACACCCGGCAGATTCTGGACTATCTCGCGGGTGAGAACATCCTCCGTTACAGTAACGAGCGGTTCCACTGGTCATCGGAGATTTATCCGGCGCAGGGGATATCGCTGCGATCGGCATCGCCGGAGAATTTCGTCATCTTGAATGAATCACACCGCTCGGAAGTTATCGGCGAAGTTGACTATTTCTCGGCGCCGATTTTTCTGCATCCCGAAGCGATCTACCTGCACGCCGCGAATCAGTATCAGGTGACGCGCCTTGACTGGGACGGTAAGAAGGCGTATGTCAAAGAAGTGGAAGTTGACTACTACACCGATGCCGAGACTAAGTCCGATCTCAAGGTGCTATCAACGTCGGATGAATCAGGAGATGAATCTCGCGGGACAATCAATTGCGGCGAAGTCTCGGTTACTTGCGTGACGGTGCTGTTCAAGAAGATTAAGTTTCAGACGCACGAGAATATCGGTTCCGGGCCGCTCGTCATGCCGGAACTGGAGATGCACACCAACGCTTTCTGGTACTCCTTCCCTGTTGATATCGCGCCGACTCTGGAATTGAAGGGGGACCAGTTCGGCGGCTCTCTGCGCGGGCTGGCAAATATAATAGCGAAAATTGCGCCGCTCTGGGTAATGTGCGACCCACGGGACCTTCGCTCAATATCACAGGTTCGTGCGCCATTCACAGAGCGGCCGACCGTATATGTATATGAGAATATCCCGGGCGGGGTCGGGCTTTCTGAGAAGTTGTTCGGAGAGTCAGAGCGGCTGTTCGAAGCCTGTCGCGAACACGTGCGCCGATGCAGTTGTTATAACGGATGTCCAACCTGTGTCGGCCCGGCGATGGAAGTCGGCGATACGGGCAAGGAAGGCGTGATCAAGTTGCTCGATTACATGATGGCGGTAATGCCGGTGTGATTCTCATAGGTCGAAACCCGTCGGCTCTTGACAATGAGTGCGATTTTGTAGGTCGAAACCCCTTTGGGTTTCGACAAACGGTAACTGTCCGCTGGTTCGAGCGGAGTCGAGAACCATTTGCTGGCAAACACGCCTCGACTGTCGCTCGGCGCAGCGGGTTCGAAAACCGTCCGTTAGTAGGTCGAAACCCTTTAGGGTTTCGACAATTAACATCGCAGTTAAGGAGAGCTTACCATGCCACAGCCAATCGTCTATGTTGAACTCGGCGCTGTGGATGTTCCGCGCGCCGCAGCGTTTTACAGTTCAGTTTTTGGCTGGGAATTCACCGATCCGAATTCCGAAGGATATTCGCCATTTTCAACCGGTCCGAGCGGTATCGGCGGCGGTATCTACAAAGCGCTGAAAGTCGCGACCGGTGGAGGCGTGGTCATGTATCTGCTGGTTGACGATGTCGACGAGTACGCGAAAAGGATCACCTTGGCCGGAGGAACGGTCGTCGTCCCCAAGTCCTCAATTCCGGGCACGGGATGGTATTGTCATTTCAAGGATGTTGACGGAAACCTGCTTGGGTTGCTGACACCGCTGAATATGACGGCCTAGAGCCCCTGCTGACTACCTTGGCCACGCATCTCACTGCCTGATGGCAACCATGGTGCCACAATACGGGACGGTTGTGTGTACGCTCAGAGACTCAAACGTTGAACGATTTTGGGGTGCTCGCGTCTGAGCTTCTTCTCCCCAGAATCTTCAACTACGAAATAGATTCCTCCTGACATTCGTTCTGCGTATCGCGGTACGGACGGAAGTTGGCTCATAATGAACCCTGTAAGGTCACTGCAAACCCAGAAGTCGATTGACTCATAGTACTGGAATGCAGACTCGAGAGTGGCGGCTTCTTTCCCGTGAATCTTTGGACTGGGGGGCTCATAAGACGTTGAGTGAATAAGGTCAACCGTGTCAACCGCCAAGTACCAGAGTAGGACAACTAGTGCATAGT
>Ga0315293_10001173_pt1 | contig 25398 bp, 18 predicted proteins | sample YL17G13_20_MG_FD_203071 | JGI IMG/M metagenome (GOLD analysis project Ga0315293, IMG submission 203071) | Sediment microbial communities from Yellowstone Lake, YNP, Wyoming, USA - YL17G13_20 | ecosystem: Environmental > Aquatic > Freshwater > Lake > Sediment | place: USA: Wyoming | collected...
GAGCCGGACAGGCCGGTGATCACGACGAAGCGGTCGCGCGGGATGGCGACCGTCACGTTCTTCAGGTTGTGTTCGCGGGCACCGCGGACGACGAGCTGGTCGGAGGGCACGGCGCTAGTCTACGACGAAGGTGCGGTTTCGTACAACCGTTCTATATGCTCGGGCCGCCTCACCGTCCGTCGCGCGCGGCGACGGCCGCAGCGGCCGCAGCCCATGGCCCTCGCAGCCGACGGCCCTCGCCCATGCCTTCGCATTTCGATGCCCCTGGCCGCATCAGGCGCGCATCATCGCGATCCTGCACCGTGTCGCCATCGGCGTTCTAGTCCAGGGAGCCGCTCAGCGGCGCCGAGCGCCTGGTGCGTCCGCGCCGGCCAACCGCGCGTCGGTCAGCTCGCGCCGAAGCCGGGCGGCCACCGCCGCGTCCACGTGACCGCCGGCCAGCTCGTCGAAGCCCAGCAGCGCGGCCCCGACGACCGGCGGCGCGTCGACGACGACCAACCGGGCGCGGGGGGCCACCGCCCGAACCCTGTCCGAGATCGCGCCGAGCAGTCGCGCGTCCCGCGAGCGGGCCAGGCCGCCCGCCAGGACCACCTCGACGTCGAGCCGCCGTGCTCCGAGACGGCGGATTGCCGCGATCGCGAAGGCGGCCATCTCGGCAGCGAGCCGGTCGACGATTCCGGCCGCGGCGGCGTCGCCCGCCGCGGATGCCCGGAAGACGACGGGGGCAAGAGCCGCCATCTCGCGTTCCGTGATCCGGCCGTCGTAGAGGCGGCGCGTGACGGCGCCGGGGCTCGCGAGCCCGAAGAGGGCCGGGACGAGCCGCTCCAGGCTGGTGCGGGGACCGCGGCGGTCGCGGGCGCGAACCGCGGCGCCATGGGCGGCCATCCCCAGGCCCGCTCCGCCGCCCCAGTCGCCCGAGGCGTCGCCCAGGCCGTCGAACCGCACGATCCGGCCGGTCGAGCCGACCCCGAGCCCGTTCATCCCGGATCCCGCGATGACGGCCACGCCCCAGCCGCGTTCGGTGCCGGCGCGGAGCGCGGCGAACGTGTCGTTGCGGAGGATCAGCCGCTCCACGAAGCCCGGGTCCCCGAGGGCGCGCGCGAGCAGCCGCTCGTCGCGCGCGGTGTCGACGCCCGCCGCGCAGAACGCGCCGACCCACGCGAACGGCGGGTCCTCGCCGATCCCGGCCTCGCGAGCAGCCCCCGCGACGAGGCTGCCGATGACGGCCGCCGCCCCGGCGAGGCCAACCTGCTGGTGCGAGCCGGTGGGACCACGGACGGCCCCGAGGACGCGGCCGTCCGCCGCGAGCAGAGCGACGTCGGTCTTCGAGTTCCCGACGTCGATGGCCAGCACGGCCGGGAGGTCGCTCACTCCGCCCCATCCGGAAGACGGTCCGTGGGAAGCTCGTCGAGCGTCACGAGGGAGGCTCCAGCCTCGCGCAGGCCACCGATGATCGTCGGCAGCGCCGCGAGCGTCTGGTCGGGCCAGGCGTGCAGGAGCACCACCGCGCCGTCGCCCGCCGCGATCGCCATCCGGACCACGTCGCGCGCGACGAGCACGGATGAGCGCGCCGGATCCCAGTCCCCGGCGTCGACGTGCCAGCCGACTTCGCGATACCCCAGCCGTTCCACCACGGCCCGGATGCGGGCATTCCGCGCGCCGTCGCCGAACGGGCAGCGGAACCACGGCCGCGGGTCCGCGCCCGTCGCCTCGGCAATCGCCGCCTCCGCGGCCCGGATGTCCGTCGCGATCGCGGCAGTCCGCAGGAGCGACAGGCGGGCGTGGTAGTGCGAGTGGTTCGCGACGCGGTGGCCATCACCGACGATCCGGCGGGCGGTCGTCGGATGGGCCTCCGCCCATCGCCCCTGGACGAACCACGTCGAGCGGACGCCGGCCGCGGCGAGCCGATCCAGCAGCCCGTCGGCCCCGTCGGGCCGGGCCGGCCGATCGGGGTGCTCGGCGTCGAAGGTCAGGGCGACCCTGAACGACCTGCTCATCGACCTCCTACTTCTCGACGCCCGTAATGACGATGCCGCGGACGAAGAACCGCTGGAACACGAGGAACAGGAGGACCGGGATCACGAGCGTCATGATCGTCCCGGCCTGGATGTAGGCCGGGTTCCGGTAGTGGATCGTGTTGAAGCGAGCGAGGCCGACGGCGACCGTCTGGAGCTCCGGCTTCGTCGAGAGGTAGATGAGGGGTCCGAAGAAGTCGTTCCACGAGTAAACGAAGTGGAAGATCGAGACGGCGATGAGGGCGGGCCACGCCTGGGGCAGCAGCACCGAGCGGAGCGTCCGAATCGGGCCGGCGCCGTCGATCGCGGCAGCCTCGTCGAGATCCCGCGGGATCGTCAGGAAGTACTGGCGCAGCAGGAACACGTCGAAGGCGTTGGCGAAGAAGGTCGGCACGAGCAGGGGTAACCAGGTGCCGACCCAACCCAGCTTGACGTAGATCGTGTAGGTCGGGATGAGGGTCACGGCTTCGGGCAGGAAGATCGTCGCGATGAGAAGCGTGAAGAGCAGGCTTCGGCCCGGGAAGCGGAACCGGGCGAAGCCGTACGCGACGAGGGTGCACGAGAGGATCGTGCCGATCGTCCCGATGATCGCGATGACGATCGTGTTGAAGAGGAGTCGCGGGAAGTCGATGAGGTCCCAGACGTCCGCGTAGTTGGACCAGGCGGGCGCGAGCTCCCACGCCCGGGGAAGCGTTCGCCACGAGCCCTGCCAGACGATGGGCCCGGCTTCGGGGTTCGCGGGATCGATGAACTCGCTCTTGGTGCGCCCCGGCTCGACCAGCGCCAGCTCCCGCTCCACGCCGTCGATCGGGACGAGGTAGACCTCGTACTCCTCGCCCTGCCACGAGAAGGCCCTGGGCGTCGACGGAAGCAGGGGCGCGCCGATCTCCCCGAGCTGCGCGGGCGTCTTGAGCGAGGTCAGGGCCGAACGGACCAGGGGCGACAAGAAGAGGGCCAGGATCACGACGACGGCGAACGTCACCGCGAACGAGCGCAGGCTGAGGGGCGCACGCCGGTCCGTCGGCGTCATGACCGGTCCCCGGCGTAGTAGACCCACCGGCGTGACGTTCGGAAGAGCAGGACGGTCAGCAGGAGGCTCAGGGCGAAGAGCGCCCACGCCAGCGTCGCGCCGTAGGACATGTTCTGGAAGGTGAAGAACTGCTTGTACAGGTACAGGTTGTAGAAGAGCGTGGAGCCGCCGGGTTCGCCGGTGCCGTTGTTCAGGACGAGCGGCACCAGGAAGTACTGGAGGACGCCCACGATGCTCAGGACGAGCGAGTAGAAGATGACCGGCGTCAGCAGGGGCAGGGTGACGTGGTGTAGCTGCGCCCAGAAGCCGGCCCCGTCGACCCGCGCGGCGTCGTAGTACTCGGTGGGGATGCCGCCGAGGCCCGCCAGGTTGACGATGATCCCGGAGCCGATCCCCCAGATGCCGAGGATGACGAGCGATGGGTAGACCCAGAGGGGGTCATTCAGCCAGTTCGGCGGCTCGGAGATGCCCACCACCCGCAGAAGCTCGTTGATCCAGCCGCTCTCCGAGTTGAGCATCTGGCCCCAGATGAAGATGCCGGCCACGAACGGCACGACGTACGGCATGAAGAACAGGATGCGGAAGAGGCCCGACCCGCGGAGATGGCGGCTGTTCAGGAGCAGCGCCAGAGACAGGGGCACGATCAGCCCGACCGGGATGGCGAGGAGCCCGAACTTGATCGTCACCCCGAGCGCCGCCCACGCCTGCGTGTCACCGAGCAGGCGGCCGTAGTTCTCGAGCCCGACGAAGCGGAGGGGCTCCTCCTGGGCGAGGTTGACGTTGGTGAACGTGAAGGCCAGGGTCGCGATCATCGGGCCGACGACGAACAGCCCGAACCCGATGAGCCAGGGCGCGATGAAGAGATAGCCCCGGAGCGCCTCTCGGCGCGCGAGCGGCGACAGGCGCTGCCGACGCAGACGCGGGAACGCGGTCACCGACGGCGCCCTCCTGGTGAGCGGGACCTCGCCCGCCCGGGCGGGCGAGGTCCCTGATTGTCGCCGCGTCGCCCGGCTATTGCTTGTCCCAGATCGCCTGGAGCTGGACCTTCAGGTCCGCGATCTCGGCATCGAGGTCGAGGCCCTTGGTCGCCTGCCACTTGGTGCCGAACGTGATCAGCAGGTCGAGCGACTCGTTGTAGGCGGGCATGTACGACTCGAAGTTCGGAACGTCCGCGTAGTTGACGCCCTCCTTGGCAACCTGCCAGTCGACCTTCTGGGGGAAGTCCGCGCCGAGCGCCTCGAAGAAGGCGTCCTGCTTGTCCGGGCGCGCGGGCATGCCGCCGTACGTCTTGAGCAGTTCCGCCGATCCATCGCCGAGCAGGTAGGTCAGCACCTCGAAGGCCGCCTCGGGGTGCTTGGTGCCCTTCAGGATCCGGAACGTGTCGGCGTTGAAGGCCGCCGTCGTCTGGCCCTGGTAGGACGGGGTGGCCGCCAGGTTCCAGTCATTGCCGGAGTCACCGACGCCGTAGGTCGACCACAGGTAGTTCTGGCTCATCGCGACGTTGCCGGTGAAGAACGGGTAGTCGCTCGGGTTGAAGTCGGTGCTCTGGAACGTGGGACCCGTCATCGCGAAATGGTCCGTCCACATGCCGGCGTAGAACCACTTCCAGGCGGCCGCCCAGGCCTCCGGGATCTGCACGGTCTTGCCGTCCGCGCCGCCGGCCAGCTGGCCGGCCTTCCAGTACGCGCCCACCTGGCGCACGTCGTCGCGCTGGGGCTCGAACCCCCACTGGACGATGTTCGTCGGGTCGAAGCCCTCCTGGGTGGCGTCCTTGCCGTTCTTGTCGACGGTGAGCCTCATGCCGATCTCGCGGGCCGTGGCGTAGTCCCAGTCGACCAGGGTCCCGTCGGGCATCGTGTACTTGCCGCCCCACGCGTGCGGCGGCTCCTTGAGACCAGCCTCCTTGAACAGGTCGGCCTTGTAGAAGAGCGCCGAGGGGTAGACCGCGAAGGGGATGCCGACCTGGCCCTCGCCGCCGACGTTGTAGAGCGCCACGGTGCTCTCGGGGAACTGCTTCATGTCGTAGCCGGTCTTGTCGATGTACGGCTGGAGGTCGAGCCATTGCCCGTGGAAGGCCTCCGCGCCGCCGATCCCCACCGGTCCCACGATGTCCGGGCCGTTGCCCGAGGCGATCTGGGTCGAGAGGGCGTCGCGGGCACCGGCATAGGCCACCGCCTCGAACGTCAGGTGGATGTTCGGGTGCGAGGCGTTGAACGCGTCGGCGACGGCCTTCTCCACCTCGACCTGCTCGGTCGCGTCACCCCCGCCGAGGCAGCAGAACCAGCGGACTTCGACGACCTCCCCGGGCGTCGCGGAAGCGGCACTCGAAGGGCTCGCCCCGCCGCTGGGGTTCGGGCTCGGGCTCGGGCTCGCCGTCCCGCCGCACGACCCGGCGACGAGCGCCACGACGGCCAGGGCGACGAGCGGTCGGAACACTTGGATCATCGGTCTCTACCTCTCCTCACGACGGGACGACGGCCCTCGCCGTCCTCGATGTCCACGGTCGGGCGACGCGGCCTCCCAGCGTCCGCCGGCCACCTGCCTTCGGGCCCGAGCGGACGACCACGCGCTCCACGTAATAGCGCGTCCGGTCGCCCCGGATGAACGAGATCGCGTGCTCCACCGGGCGGTCGGCCTGGTCGAAGCCGATACCCTCGATCCGCAGGGCCGGCTGCCCCGCGTCGATCCCGAGCAGGCGCGCTTCGCGGCGCGGCAGGGCGACGGCCTCCAGCCACTCGCGGACGCGGGCCATCCGGGTCCCGAAGCGATCCAGGAGCAGGGCGTACAGGGAGCTGTTCTCGAGGTCCGCGCCGATCAGGTCCGGGAACGCGTCGGCCGACAGGCGGACCTGCTCCAGGATGAGCGGCTCGCCGTCCGCGACGCGCAGCCGCTCCAGGTAGATGACCGGCGCGTCGGCCCGGATCCCCAGGGACTGGCCCACGGCCACGCCGGCCGGCTCCGTCCGCGCCGTGACGACGCGCGTCCGGGGGTTCTTGCCCCGCGACAGCATCTCGTCGGCGAAGCTCAGCGTGCCGGCGAGGTCCCGCTCGATCGGGGGTTCGGCGACGAAGGTCCCCCGACCGCGGGCGCGCACGAGACGGTGCTCGCGGGCGAGGTCCGTCAGCGCGTGGCGGACGGTGATGAGGCTGCAGCCGTACCGCTCGGCCAGCTCGCGCTCCGGAGTGACCCGCTCGCCGGGTCGCCACTCGCCCGCCTCGATCGCGGCGCGCAGGTCCACGTACACCTGGTGGTGCAGCGGGACCGCGTTGGACTCGAGCTGGAAGCGGGCCACCTGGCGACCTCGGCGATGACGATCGACCTGCGCCGTTTGCTGATATTGTTATAAGCAAGATGCCCCGGCACGGTCGGGATGTCAAGAGAGGAGCACGGCGATGGGAGTCCGGATCGCGGTCGTCGGCGGCGGCAGCACCTACACCCCGGAGCTGGTCGAGGGCCTCGCGACCCGGGGGGGGCGGCTCCCGATCGACGAGCTCGTCCTCCTCGACATCGATCCGGAACGCCTCGCGGTCGTCGCCGGGCTCGCCCGTCGGATGCTCGCCCGGCGGGGCTGGACCGGCCGGCTCATCGAGACCGTCGACCGCGACGCCGCGCTCGACGGCGCCGACTTCGTCGTCGTCCAGCTCCGCGTCGGCGGCCAGGCCGCCCGGCTCCGCGACGAGACGATCCCGCCGCGGTTCGGCCTCATCGGCCAGGAGACGACGGGCGCCGGGGGATTCGCCAAGGCTCTCCGCACGATCCCGGTGGTCCTCGAGCTGGCGGAGGCGGTTGATCGGCGGGCCGCGCCGGACGCCTGGATCGTCAATTTCACCAACCCCGTCGGGATCGTCACCCGGGCGCTTCTCGACGGCGGCCACCGCGCGATCGGCCTGTGCAACGTCGCCATCGGGTTCCAGCGTCGGTTCGCGGGCCGCTTCGGGGTCGAGCCTGACCGGGTCGAGCTCGAGCACGTTGGCCTGAACCACCTGTCCTGGGAGCGGGCGATCCGGGTGGACGGGGCGGACCGGCTGGCAGAGGTCCTCGACGAGGGCGCCGACGAGGTTGGCCTGCCCACCGACCTCGTCCGGATGCTGGGCGTGCTCCCCTCCTACTACCTGCGCTACTACTACCGGACCGCCGAGGTCGTTGCCGAGCGCCGCGACCGACGAACCCGGGCCGAGGAGGTGATGGAGATCGAGCGGGACCTGCTCGACCTCTATCGCGACCCCGCGCTCGACACCAAGCCCGCCCTCCTCGACCAGCGGGGCGGCGCCTACTACAGCGAGGCCGCCGCTCAGCTCATCGCCTCGCTCCATGCCGGGACCGGCGATGTCCAGGTCGTCGACGTCCGCAATGGCGGCGCCCTGCCCGACCTGCCCGCTGACGCCGTCGTCGAGATTCCGGCCCGGATCGACCGCGAGGGCGCCCATCCGCTGCCCCTCGCGCCGCTGGCGCCGGAGCTGCGCGGACTCGTCCAGGCCGTCCTGGCCTACGAGGAGCTCACGATCCTCGCCGCCCGCACGGGGTCACGCGACGCGGCGCTCAAGGCTCTTCTCGCCAACCCGCTGGTGCGCGACCACGAGGTCGCGGCGCCGCTCCTCGCGGTTCTCCTCGACGGGAGTCGGGTGGAGCTCCCGAGGTTCTACCCGGGCTGAGCTCGCGACGCAGGGGCGACGGGCCCGGTGACGGCGAGCGCGGCCCGCTCAGCCCCGGGACGCGCGCCGGTCAGCGCCGCGGCGAGCGCCGTCCCGTCCGGCGCCGCACGTTGGGGGTCACGGTCCGGTCCCACGTCGGCCGGTCCAGCCAGCGGGCCTGCCAGCCGGCCGAGTCCTCGTCGTCGTGCTCGTCGCGCAGGCCGGGTAGCCAGTCCGAGGCCGTCCCCTCTGCGATGGCCGGCTCCTCGCCGGCGGGGACGACGGTCACCTCGGTGACCTCGAGCGCCGAGGTGGCGGCCGTCGCGTCGCGCGAGCCGGGGCGGCCACCCCGACCGCCGCGCCGCGCTGGGGCCGCCGCTCGCCCGGCTGACGCCGCGGACCGGCGCCCGGCCGCCTCCGCGGCGCGCCCGACGATGACGGACGCGTCCTCCTCGAGCACCCGCAGCCGGATCTGCTGGATCTCGTCGCGTATCGCGGCCGCCCGCTCGAACTCGAGCTCGCGCGCCGCGGCGCGCATCTCCGCCTCCAGGCGCGCCACGAGCTGCTCCACCTGCAGCTTCGACGCCCCCGCGAGATCGCGCCCGCGACCCTCGCCGTACGGCGCGCTCACCTCCGCCGCAACCCGCAGGCGGTCGTTGATGTCGCGGATCTCCTTGACGATCGTGAGCGGCGTGATCCCCTTCTCCGCGTTGTGGCGCTCCTGGATCCCGCGCCGGCGGTCCGTCTCCCCGATCGCCGCGCGCATCGACTCGGTCATCACGTCCGCATACATAACCACCTCGCCGCCGATGTTGCGGGCCGCCCGGCCAATCATCTGGATGAGCGACCAGGCGCTGCGCAGGAAGCCCTCCTTGTCGGCGTCGAGGATCGCCACGAGGGTGACCTCGGGGAGGTCGAGCCCCTCCCGGAGGAGGTTGATCCCCACGAGGACGTCGAAGACGCCGAGGCGGAGGTCGCGCAGGATCTGGACCCGCTCGAGGGTGTCCACCTCGCTGTGGAGGTACTGGACCTTGACGCCGAGCTCGCGCAGGTAGTCGGCGAGGTCCTCCGCCATCCGCTTCGTGAGCGTCGTGACGAGGACCCGCTCGCCGCGCTCCGCGCGCTCGCGGACGCGCTCCAGGAGATCGTCGATCTGGCCCTCGGTGGGAAGGACGGTGATCCGGGGATCCACGATCCCGGTCGGGCGGATCAGCTGCTCGGTGATCCGCTCGCTCCGCTCCAGCTCGTAGGGGCCCGGCGTGGCGCTCATGTAGACCGCCTGGTTGACGGTCGCCTCGAACTCCTCGAAGGTCAGGGGCCGGTTGTCGAGCGCCGAGGGGAGGCGGAACCCGAAGTCGACGAGGATCTCCTTGCGGGTCCGGTCGTTCTTGTACATCCCCACGACCTGGGGAATCGTCATGTGCGACTCGTCGACGACGAGCAGCCAGTCCGGCGGGAAGTAGTCGAGGAGCGTCCACGGGCGCGACCCGGGCTCCCGCCCGGAGAGGTGGCGCGAGTAGTTCTCGATCCCGGAGCAGAACCCCAGCTCCCGGATCATCTCCAGGTCGAAGGTCGTGCGCTGGCGGAGGCGCGCCGCCTCCAGCGCCCGCCCCTGCTCCTCCAGCCAGGCGACCCGCTCATCCGCCTCTGCGCCGATCGTCCCGATCGCCGCCCGCAGCTTGTCGGCCGGCGTCACGAAGTGGCTAGCCGGGAAGACGTTGACCTCCGCCCGCTCGGCCAGCAGCTCGCCGGTGAGCGAGTCCAGCTCGGTGATCCGCTCCACCTCGTCGCCGAAGAACTCGACCCGGACCAGGCGGTCCTCGGCCGACGGGACCAGCTCCAGGGTGTCGCCGCGGACGCGGAACCGCGACCGCTGGAGGGCCTGGTCGTTGCGCTGGTACTGGAGGTCCACGAGGTGGCGCAGGACGGTGTCCCGCCGGTACGTCCCGCCGCGCTTGAGGCGCAGGACGGTCGCCCCGTAGTCGACCGGCGCGCCCAGGCCGTAGATGCAGCTCACCGAGGCCACGATGATCACGTCGCGCCGCTCGAAGAGCGACTTCGTGGCCGCGTGGCGGAGCTTGTCGATCTCCTCGTTGCGGCTGGAGTCCTTCTCGATGTAGGTGTCCGACCGGGGCAGGTAGGCCTCAGGCTGGTAGTAGTCGAAGTAGCTGACGAAGTACTCGACGGCGTTGTTCGGGAAGAAGTCGCGGAACTCCGCGTAGAGCTGGGCGGCCAGCGTCTTGTTGTGGGCGAGCACGAGCGTGGGCCGGTTCGCCTTCTGGATGACTCTCGCGATGCTGTAGGTCTTCCCAGTGCCGGTGGCGCCGAGGAGGACCTGGTGGCGGAGACCCCGCGCGAGGCCGTCCGCGAGGCGCTCGATCGCCTGCGGCTGGTCGCCGGTCGGCTCGAAGGGGGCGACCAGCTCGAAGTCGGGCATTGCGCGAGTCTAGCAGATCGGCCGCCGAGGAACCGTACAGGCGTTCTATAGGATCTCGCCTCCCGACCCGAAGACGGCGCGCCCCGGTCGGGTGACCGGTTGGGTGGTGCGGGCAGGACGAAGGAGCCATGGAGGGGCACCGACGGCCGCGCGATGCTCGCCGCGGGCCCGGATCACCGGGTCCGTCATGCCGCGCACGAGGAAACGTCTCGATCCGATGCGGATCGCCGCCCTTCGCCGACCCGCCCGCGCTCCGGGCCGCGCCCGCGGCCAGAGCCTGGTCGAGTTCGCCCTCGTCCTCATCCCCCTCCTCACGCTCATCCTCGGCGTCGTCCAGTTCGGGCTGATCTTCAACTCGTACGTGACGATGACGAACGCCGCGCGCGAGGGCGCCCGCACGGGCACGATCTACGTCTACGACCGGTCCCTCTCCAAGGCCCAGAACGACACGGCCCGCAACGCCGCGATCCGGACGTCGGTGCTCGCGTCCATGAACCTCCTGGCGAAGACGAGCCCCCAGTTCGCGGACGGCGACCTGACGATCGCGTACGCCATCCCGGCGGGGGTCACCGATACGGAAACCCGGACCGGCCAGACCGTCACGGTGCGGGCAACGTACCACCAGGACCTCATCATCCCGATGATCTCCGCGCTCCTGCCGAAGGACAGCGGAGGCCGGCTCGCCCTGCCGGGCGAGGTGACGATGGTGATCAACTGATGGGCGCCTGGCTGCGCGGCCGGCCGCTCGGCGGCGCGGGCTCGCGCGGGCAGGTCCTCGTCCTGTTCGCCCTCGGCCTGGTGACCCTCCTGGGGGCCGCCGGGATCGCCTTCGACGCCGGACGGTTCCTGATGGAGCGGCGCTCCCTGCAGAACGCGGCGGACGCCGCCGCACTTGCGGCCGCGGCCAGCCTGATCCGGGGCGGCAGTACGACCGATGCGGACTCCGAGGCGCGCGCCGTCCTGGCCACGAACCTCGCCCACGGGCCCAACGGCATCGTCGCCGCCCTGCCGCCCGCGAGCCCGGTCTACGCGCCGGGTGGGGCTGGAGACCCCGCGCAGCTCGCCAACGGCATCCTGATCTCGGGCGGGGACATCCGGGTCGCCATCCAGAACACGATCCCGTTCACCTTCGGGCGCGCCGTCGGGCTGGTGGACAGCGTGGTGGGAGCGCGGGCCCGGGTGGCCCTCCAGGGGAAACTCCTCCCGATCGCCGTGCGCCGCTACCTCAATATGCCCGGCCCGAACGCGGGGGCGACGGCACCATGCTCGAGCAATCCCGGCGATTTCGTCGACGTCTTCGCGACCGAAACCACCTCCTGCCTGGGCACGGACGCGGATGGGACGCTCCGCTCGGTGCCGAACCCCGGGACCAACCTCGACGCGACGACCCCGGGCAGCGACCCGACCAACCACGGGCCGATCGTCGAGATCCTCGGCCAGGGGGCCCAGCCGAATGGGAGCTCGAACTTCCGGGGCTTCATCGCCCTCGACATCCGCAACTTCCAGTCCGTCGGGTCGCAGATCTACTACAGCAACGTCACGTCTGGGACGGCCCCCAACACGCTGAAGTCGCTGGAGGCCGGCTGGATCACCAAGGGCGGCTACGAGGGGCCGGGGTTCCCGCCAGCAACGACGCCGCTCGACCCCAACGACCAGGTCGCCGTCATGTCGGGGAACGCCACGGGCATCGCGATCGACGCGATGAACACGCAGTTTGGGCCCGGCGACGAAATCCTGGTCGCCGTCTACCCCGGCCAGGTCATGGCAATCCCCGACTTCACCCTGGGGACGCCGCCCCTGATCAGCCTGCCCACGACCGGCACGGTTGCCGGCGGCGGCAGCTTCCGCGTCAGCAGGAACCAGGCCTTCTCCGGGCAGGTCACGCTCTCGACCGTCGCCGACACGAATGACCCGACGAACCCGATGGTCCTGGGCACCCTGCTCGGGAGCCCGCCCATCACGTTCGACCCCAACCCGGTGACGCCGTCGCTCGGTTCCGGGACGTCCGTCGCGATGCAGAACCTCCAGACGGCGGGGGCGGCGGCCGGGATCTACGCCCTCTGGATCAAGGGCCAGGCCGGGAGCCCCTACCTCACGACCAGGTACGAGCCGCTCGCGGTCAAGGTGGGGGCGGTGAGCCGCGACGTCGCGATCAGCTCGGACGTCTCGTCGCAGACCGTCGCCAGCGGCGCGACCGCCACGTTCCGGATCGCCGTCAAGGATGCCCAGAGCCAGGCCTTCGGCGGCCCCGTGACCCTCAGCCTGGAGGGCCTCAACGCGCCGCTCCCAGCCGGCGTCACCGCCTCGTTCTCCCCGTCGACCGTGACGCCGCTGGGCCGCACCTCGCGGCTCTACTCGTCGACGCTGACCGTCGGGACGGTCGGCCTCGGGAACGGCCCGCACCGCTTCGTCGTCCGGATGACCGGGACGAACGGCGAGTCGACGCCCCGCGAGGTGACGCGGCTCTTCCCGATCGACATCACGATCGGGGACGGCGGCGCGGCCGGCAACGACGAATACGTCGACATCGTGGGCTTTGCCGTCATGCGCATCGCCACCGCCGACAGCAACACGATCTCCGCGTACGCGATCACGCGGGTCTACGCCGACATGGACGACGAAGCGCTGCGCCGCGGTCAGGTGGCGCGACTCGTGCCCTGGGACTAGCCCGGCGGGCACGGCATCACGTTCGCGCGTGGGCGGAGACCGCCGACCCACGAATCACGGGAGGCACCGATGGACGAGCTCGAATTCAGGGACCACGGCCGACGCGGCAAGTGGATCATCATCGTGGGGGTGGTCCTCGCCCTCGTCGCGGGAGGCGGCGGCTTCTTCCTCCTGACGCAGGCCCAGCAGCAGGCCGCGACGCAGGGGCTGCCGATGGTGGCAGTCGTGGTCGCCGCGCGCGAGATCCCCGCCCGCAAGCCGATCGAGGCGGGGGATGTGACCCTCCGCACGGTCCCCCAGGACGTCACGAACGCCGCCGCGTTCACGACGATCGAGGAGGTCATCGGGCGGATCAGCGGCGTCACCGTTCCCACGGGCCAGCTGGTCACGAAGAACCTCCTCGCTTCGGCGGCCGCCGGCGGCCAGTTCTCGATCCTCGGGCCCGACGCCTCGATCGCCCCGGACAGCCCGTACCTGCGGGCCGTCTCGCTGAACGTGCCCGACGACCGGGCCGTGGGCGGCCTCATCCAGCCCGGCCAGACGGTCGACGTCTTCGTGACCGTCACGGTGAACGTGCCCCAGGAGATCGCCGCCCAGGGGCAGCTCTACACGGACAAGTCGACGAAGCTGACCTACCAGGACGTCCCCATCCTCGCCAGGTCCGGGACCTTCTACATCGTCCGCGTGACCGAGGCGATGGCCGAGGAGATCAGCCACCTGCAGGCGTCCGGCACTGCGACGTTCAGCCTCGCCCTCCGACCGCCGGAGGACACCCGGACCGTCGACGCCGCCGGCCTGGGCGAGACGACCAACCGCATCATCGACGAGTACGACCTCCCGATCCCGGAGACGTACCCGCGCGGCGGCAGCATCACCCCGGCGAACCTCCCGCCCGCCCCGTAGCCGTCGGGTCGCCCGGCCGCGGCAGCTCATCCCCGCGTCCGGCTTTCCTGCGCCGCTGACCCGGCGCGCCTCCCGTGCCGCCCGGCCCGCATCCGTGGGCCGGGCGGCCGTCTGTTCCGCAGAGCTGGTCAGGCGGGGCTGTCGTCGCCCCGTCGTTCGCCGGGGTCCTGCCGCCCGGCCAGCGCCTCGGCCAGGAGCGCGGCCGTCCTCGCCTCCGTCTCGAGCGGCGCCCCGTCCGTCGCGAGCACGCGCGTCGCGTGCGGCCGAAGCCGCTCGACGAGGTCGCCCTGGGCGGCGATCCGCCTCTCGGCGTCGGCCGGCGCCATCCCCCGCCCCGCCAGCCGCGCCCGCTGGACCTCCGGATCGCAGGTGACGAGCCAGACCTCGTCGCAGAGCGCGGCGAGGCCGCCCTCGACGAGCTTGATCGCCTCGACCACCACGGCCGGCGTGCCCGCCCGGTCGGCGGCCTCGATGGCGGCGAGAATGCGCGGCCGGACCGCCGGGTGCACGATCGCCTCCAGGTCGCGCAGCGCCGCCGCGTCGGCGAAGACGAGCCGCGCCAGCGCCGCCCGGTCGAGCGTCCCGTCGGCGCCGCGGACGACGTCGCCGAAGCGGGCCAGGACGGCCTCGTGCGCCGGCTCGCCGGGGGCCGTCACCGCCCGGGCGACGGCGTCGGCGTCGACCACGACGGCCCCGCGGGCGGCCAGCCAGCCGGCGACGGTCGACTTGCCGCAGCCGATAGGCCCCGTCAGCGCGATCCGGAGCGCCCGGCTCACGGCGCCCGCTCCTCGAGCAGCAGCCATGCCTCCTCGGCCGCCCCGAGAGCCTCGTCGACGTCGGCGAGCTCGCTCGTGACGCGCCGCAGCTCGATGAAGTTGGCGGCGATCGAGGGGTCGAGGAGGGCGAGCTCCAGGTGGCTCTTGCGCAGGCCCAGGCGCGTCAGGTCGTCGTCGATGAGCGCCTTCTGGCGCCGGTAGGCATCCTTCGAGAGCTTCGGCTGCCGCGGCGCCGCACGCGCGGGCGCGGCCGGCGGCGGCGGGTCGAGCGCTGGGGGCGGAGCCGGGCTCACGCTCCCGCGGCCGCGCCGTGCGTCGCCCCCGGCCGGGCGGGGCCGACCGTGGAAGCGCGCCTCCTCCCCCGCGTAGGCCTCGGCGATGCGCCAACCCTCGCCGACCGCGGCGCGCCACGTGCGATAACCGCCGTCAAAGGGCGCCACGCGGCCGTCGTCGACGACCCACAGACGGTCGCAGGTCTTCTCCAGGAGCCGGCGGTCGTGACTGACGACGAGAAGCGTGGCCGGGGTCTCCCGCATGAAGGCCTCCAGGGCCTCCCGGGCCGGGATGTCGAGGTGGTTCGTCGGCTCATCAAGCAGGAGGAGGTTGGCCGGCATGATCCCGAGCATCGCCAGCTCGAGCCGCGACCGCTCGCCGCCGGAGAGGGCGCGCACCTCCTTGAAGACGTCGTCGCCCCGGAACAGGAAGCGGGCCAGGTAGCCGCGGGCCTCGCCGGCCGTCATCGGGATCTCGCTGAGCAGGGCGTCGAGGATGGTCTCGCCGACGAGAGGGTTGGTGCGAACCTGGGCGAGGTAGCCGAGCTGGACGTTGGCCCCGAAGACGAGGCGGCCGTCCCGGGGCGAGAGCTCGCCGGCGATCACGCGGAGGAGCGTCGTCTTCCCGGCCCCGTTCGGACCGACGATCCCGATCCGCTCCCCGCGGGTGGCCTCCAGGCGCACCGCCCGCGCGACGTCGGGGCCGCCCGGGTGGCCCACCACGAGGTCGTCCATGCGGAGGACCACCTCGCCGGAGCGCGGCGGCGGCGCCCCCAGGGCGCGGTCCAGGCGGAGCGCCGGCCCCTTGCGGGGCACGGTGATCCGGTCGAGCCGCGCCAGGCGAGCCTCGTGCTCGTGCATCTTGCCGTGCTTGCGCTGGCTGCGATACGTCTGGACGAGCGCCTGCTCCTTCGCGATCTCGATCTCGCGGGCCTCGGTATCGCGGCGCAGGCGTGCGTCCCGCTCCTCGCGTTGGCGCGCGTAGGCCGAGTAGTCGCCCCGGAACGCGGACAGGCGGCGGTCGCGCAGCTCCCAGACGCGCGTCACCGTCGCGTCGAGGAGGGCCCGGTCGTGGGAGGCGACCAGGAGCGCGCCGCGACGACGCCGGACGGCCTCCTCCAGCCACTCGATCGCGGCGAGATCCAGGTGGTTCGTCGGCTCGTCGAGGAGGAGCAGGTCCGGGTCGGCCACGAGGAGGCGAGCCAGCGCGGCGCGCGTCTGCTGGCCCCCCGAAAGCTCCTCCGGCGAACGGGCGATCTCCTCCGGCGTGAACCCGAGCCCGGAGAGCGCCTCGTCGACGCGCTGGTCGAGCGTCCAGCCGTCGACCGCCGCGAAGCGCGCCGCGAGGTCGGCGTAGGCCGGCGTCCCGGCCGCGTGGGCCTCCTCGAGGGCCCGCAGCTCGGCCTCCATCGCCTCCACGGCCGCCGCCCCCCGGCGGACGGCGGTGCGGAGGTCCGGCGCGGACGCGAACGCCTCGTCGAAATGGGCCTCCTGCGCCAGCAGGCCCACGGAGAGCGCGCGGCGTCGCTGGACCTCGCCTCGGTCGGGCTCGTCGACGCCCGCGGCGATCCGGAGGAGGGTCGTCTTGCCGGCGCCGTTGGGTCCGACGATGCCCACTCGCTCCCCGACCGCGATCGCGGCGTTGACGGCGTCGAGGATGACGAAGGTCCCGATCTCGCGGCTGACGTTCGAGAAGCGGAGGAGGGACATGGTCAGGCGCCCTCCCCGGCCCCGGCACGCGCCCGCGCACGCCGCGTCGCGGCGGCCCGGCGCGTCCGCTCGGCGCGAGCCTTCGCGGCGGCTCGCTCCGTTTCGTCCGGCACCAGCCCCAGCGAGCCCTCGGCCGCGAGCTCCGTCCAGCGGCGCCCCTTCGTGGCCGGCGCCCTCGCCGCCCGCAGGATCGCCGCCGCGCCGGCCCGATCGGCGGCCGGCAGGCGCTGGCACCACGAGCAGAAGTGCGTTGCCCGCGCGCCGACCACGATCCGGCGGATCGGCCGCCCGCAGCGCGGGCACGGCTCGCCGGTGCGCTGGTAGACATCGAGGCGCTCCTGCATCGAGCCGTCGCCGTCGGGAGCCGTGTAGTCGTCGATGGACGAGCCCCGCCGCTCCACGGCCTCGACCAGCACCGCGCGGATCTCCCGGTAGAGGCGCGCTTCGTCACGGGGCCGCAGCGTGGTCGCACCGCGGAGCGGGTGGAGGTGCGAGCGCCAGAGCGCCTCGTCCGCGTAGATGTTCCCGACCCCGGCGATGAACCCCTGGTCCAGGAGGAGCGGTTTCAGGCGGCCGCGCCGCCCGCGCAGCCGACGGCGGAACGCCCGGAGCGTGAAGGCGTCGTCGAGGGGCTCGGGGCCCGTGGATGCGAAGAGCTCGCCGCCGGCCCAGGGATCGAGCAGCTCGCCCGTGGCGGGATCGAGCGGCCAGCAGCCCACCCGCCCGAACTTGCGGATGTCGCGGAAGCGGATCTCGCGTCCGTCGGCGAGCGCGAGGCGGACGTGGACGTGCCGGTCCGCGGGCGAGCCCGCCGGCACGACGAAGAGCTGGCCCGTCATCTTCAGGTGGATCGTGAGGGCGGCATCGCCGGAGAGGCGCACGACCACGAGCTTGGCGCGGCGCCCGACCGCCTCCACGCGGCGCCCGGCCACGGCTTCGGCGAAGCCTTCGACGGTCGGGTGCGAGGCGATCGCCCGCGGCCAGTCGCCGGCGGCGCCGGTGATCGTGGCGCCGACGAGGTGGCGCGCCAGGTCGCGGGCGACGGTTTCGACCTCGGGAAGCTCGGGCATCTCGCTAGCCCCGCGGGGACGGCGTCATCGATTCCCAGTCGTCGCCGATCTTGACGTCCACCGTGAGCGGGACGTCCAGGGCCAGCGCGCCCTCCATCGTCTCCCGGACGACGGGAACCAGGCGATCCACCTCGTCGCGCGGGACCTCGATCAGGAGCTCGTCGTGGACCTGGAGGAGGAGCCGCGCCCGGAAGCCCTCGGCGCGGAGGCGCGCGGCGACCCGGATCATGGCGATCTTCATGATGTCGGCGGCGGTGCCCTGGATCGGCATGTTGATGGCCATCCGCTCGCCGGCCGCCACGAGGCTGCGGTTGGCGGAGCGCAGCTCCGGGATCTCGCGGCGACGCCCCAGCAGCGTGGTGACGAAGCCCTGTGCCCGCGCGGTCTCCCTGATGTGGAGCATGTAGTAGCTGATCCCTGAGTACGTGGCGAAGTAGCGATCGATGAAGGCACGTGCCTCGTCGCGCGGGATGCCGGCCCGGCTGGCGAGCCCGAAGTCGCTCATCCCGTAGGCGATCCCGAAGTTGACCATCTTGGCCATGGAGCGCTCGTCGGGCGTCACGTCCGCGGGCTCCTTGCGCAGCACGAGCGCGGCGGTGTCGCGGTGGACGTCCTTGCCCGCCGCGAAGGCCTCCTTGAGGTGCCGGTCCCCGGCCACGTGGGCGAGGATCCGCAGCTCGATCTGGCTGTAGTCGGCGCTCACCAGAACCACGTCGGGGGCGCCGGCCACGAACGCCCGCCGGATCCGGCGGCCGAGGACCGTCCGGATCGGGATGTTCTGCAGGTTCGGATCGGAGGACGAGAGGCGGCCGGTGGCGGCCACGGCCTGGTGGAACGTCGTGTGGAGGCGTCCGTCGGCGGCCAGGAGACCCGGGAGCGCCTGGACGTAGGTGCTGCGCAGCTTGGCGTAGAGCCGCCAGTCGAGGAGCTTGCCGACCATCGGGTGCGCCGGGCGGAGCTCCTCGAGGACCGTCGCGTCGGTGGAGTGGCCGGTCTTCGTCCGCTTCCCCGTCGGCAGGTTCAGCTCGTGGAAGAGGACCTGCTCCAGCTGCTTCGGGCTCCCCAGGTTGAACTCGTGGCCGACATCGGCGTGGATCTCCGCCTCCAGGCGGGCCAGCTCGGCTCCGAACTCGCGGTCGAGGGCCGCGAGGGCGTCGAGGTCGAGGGCGACGCCCGTCGCCTCCATGCGGGCGAGGATCGGGATGAGGGGCAGCTCCAGCTCCGCGAAGAGCCGGCCCAGGCCCTGCGCCTCGAGCGCCGCCCCGAGGGGGGCGCGGACGGCCAGCGCCCCGAGCGCCTCGAGCGCGGCACGCTCGCCCGGGGCGAGGCCGGCCGCAGACGGCGGCAGGTCCAGGTCGAGCCGCTCGTGGACGACGTCGGCGATCCCCTGGCTGCGCAGCGCGGCGTTGAGGAGGTAGGCCGCGACCTGCGTGTCGAAGGCGACGGGCGTCGGGGCGGCGTCGAGGTCGTCGGTGAAGCGGGCGACAAGGAGCGGCTTCACCTCGTGGCCCACGAGCGGCGTCCCCGCCGTCTCCAGCGCGCGCCGGGCCGCGGTTGCGGCCTCCGCTCCCTCGAACGCGACGACGCGCCCGTCCTCGCCGGCCAGGGCAAGCGCGAGCGGCGTGCCGGCCCACGGGCGCGGGTCGTCGAGGACGAGAGCTACGCCGACGACCGGGAGCATCGCCAGCCACGCCGCCAGGTCTCCGGCCGCCTCGGTGTCGCCGCGCTCCACGCGCCCGGGATCGGCCACGAGGGCGGCGAGGGCGGCTCGGAGGTCGCCCGCCGGGAGCGGCTGGACGGGTCCGGCGTCCGGGGCGGGGGCCGGACCCACGGCGTCGAAGTCGAGCGAGAGCTGCAGGCCGTCGGACCGCGCGGGCCGGGCGTGCGGCGCCGCCCCGGGAGCGCGCGGCGTGACCCCGGGAGCGCGCGCCGCGGCGACGTCGCCCGCCGTCTCCCGCACCCGCGCGGCGGCCTCGTTCGCCGTCTCGCCCCGGAGCGGCGGCAGCCGGTCGATGAGGGTCCGGAACTCGTATTCGCGGAAGAGCCCCACGACCGCGACGCGGTCGTAGACGCCGAGCTGCGCCGCATCGAGGTCCAGCTCCACCGGGACGTCGCGGATGAGCCGCTGGAGCTCGCGGCTCTCCAGCACGCGCTCTCGTGCCTCGAGGAGGAGTGGGCGGAGCCGCTCGGGGGTCACCTCGTCGAGCCGCTCGTAGAGAGCGTCCAGGGTGCCGAAGGTCGCGACCAGCTTGGCGGCGGTCTTCTCCCCCACGCCGGGGACGCCGGGGATGTTGTCCGTGGCGTCGCCCTTGAGGGCCTTGTAGTCGAGCATCTGGTCGGGCCGTAGCCCCCACCGCTCGTCCATCCGCGCCAGGTCGTAGACCACGGTGTTCGCGACGCCGCCGCGCAGCGAGACCACCAGGTGGGTGCGCTCCGTGACCAGCTGCAGCATGTCGAGGTCGCCGGTCACGATCGTCGTGTCGAGGCCGCGGCCCTCCGCCTGGCCGGTGAGGGTGGCGATCACGTCGTCGGCCTCGAAGCCCTCGCGCTCGTAGACCGGGATGCCGAGCGCGGCGACGACCTCGCGCACCTTCGGGAACTGGTCGCGCAGCTCGTCCGGCATCCGCTGCCGGGTCGCCTTGTACTCGAGATAGCGCTCGTGGCGGAAGGTCGGCTTGCCGAGGTCGAAGGCGATGGCGACCGCGTCGGGCTTCACGTCCCCGATGGCCCGCAGCACGATGTTGGTGAACCCGAAGACGGCGTTGACGAGCTCGCCCTTCGACGTCGTCAGGGGCGTCGCGATGAGCGCGTAGTAGCCGCGGTAGATGAGCCCGTTGCCGTCGAGCAGCATCAGGCGGGTCATGGCGGGCAGGATCCTCCGACCGGCGGGCCCGCGTCGGTCACGCGTCCCTGCCCCGAGTGTACCGGTCCGGGCGCGACCGGCGGCCGTAACCCGGGAACGGCGCGAGGCCGTCGGGCGTCCGGAGGGCCGTGCTAGACTCGCCCCGCCTCGCCGCCCCGACGTTCCCGGGCGTCCGCGCCGGAAGGAGCCGAGTCCTGTTGGACGATCCGCGCTCGACCACGACCGGCGAGCGCACCGCCGCCGAGCGTCCGTTCGCGCGCCCCGGCGACGAGGCCGCGGCGCGCCGCGACGAGATCCTCGTGGCGCGAGCCCTGGACGGCGACTTGACGGCCTTCAACCAGCTCGTGGAGGCCTACCAGGACCTCTGCCATTCCCTCGTGGCGCGCCTGGTCCCCGACCCCGACCAGGCGGCCGACGCCGTCCAGGAGGCCTTCTTCTCGGCCTATCGCCACCTGCGCTCCTACCGCGGACCCTCGTTCCGGGGCTGGCTCACCCGGATCGCCGTCAACGCCGCGATGGACCTCCAGCGGGCCCGGAAGCGGCGGCCGGTCTCGCCGTACCCGGAGCTCGAGGACGAGTCCTGGCAGCCGCCGGCAGGCCCGGAGACCGATCCCGAGACCTTGACCGTGGCCGCGGAACGCGGCCACGCCCTGGCCGCCGCGCTCGCGGCGATCGGCAGCGACCAGCGGGCAGCCATCGTCCTGTTCGACGTCGAGGGCTACGACTACGCCGAGATCGCGCGCATGACGGGCGTCTCGCTGGGCACCGTGAAATCCCGTATCCACCGCGGCCGCCTGGCGCTGCGCGCCATCCTGGCCGAGCGGATGGAACTCTTCCGCAGCTGAGGCCGTCACAGGACCATGCCGCCCGCCCCGCACACCCCCGCCGCCGAGGCCCAGGACCACGCCGCGCTCGTCGTCGCCCTCGACGCCGGCGACCTGGCCGGCGCCGAGCTCCTCGCCGCCGAATCGCTCGCGGCGTCGTGCACCGGGTGTGCCGCCCTCGTCCACGATCTGGCCGCGATCCGCGGCGCCATGACGGCCCTCCCCGTGCCGCCCCGCCGACGCGACTACCGGCTCACCGCCGACGATGCGGCCCGTCTGCGCCCGTTCGGCTGGCGCCGCCTGCTCGAATGGCTGGCCGCTCCCGGGTCCACCGTCCGGCCCCTCGCCGCCGGCCTCGCGACCCTCGGGGTCGTCGGCCTCCTCCTGACCTCCGGCCTCCCCGGCCTCCTGTCCGGGTTCGGCGCCGGGGGCGCTGCCTCGAGCCCCTTGATGGCCCCGGCGGAATCCCCGGTCGACAATGCCGCCCCCGGCGGGTCCGGCGACGTGCAGTTCCAGGGTACCTACGCTCCGGAGGCGGCGCCCTCCGGCGCCCCCGGGAACGAGCCCGGCCTCGCGGCAACCGCCGCCCCCGCAGCGGTGCCCAACGCGGCCCCGAGCGGCGATCCGGCGGCGGTCGCCGGCGAGGCGGCGACGGCGGATCCGACGGTCGAGCGCGTCGGCGCGACCGGCACCTCCGACAGCCCTCCCGAGCTCGGGAAGGCGGCGGGGCCGGACGCCGCGTCGACGGTGCCGCTCCCGGCGCTCGTCTCCCTGGCGCTGCTGGCGGCCGGGCTCGCGCTCCTCGCCGGCCGTATGGTCGCGCGGCACCGCCTCACCTGACGCGGGTCAGGCACCGGACGCGAAGAGCGCCTCCTCGAGCACGCCCAGGAGCAGCGCTGCGTCCTCGCGGCCGATCACGAGCGGCGGGCGGATCTTCAGGACGTTCCCGGCGCGGGCGGTCGTCCCGACCAGGACGCCGCGATCCCGCATCGCGTTCTGCACCCGGGCGGTGAGGCCAGCATCGGGCTCCCGCGTCGCCGGGTCCGCGACCAGCTCCACGCCGATCATCAGCCCTCGCCCGCGGACATCGCCGATCGCCCGGTGGCGCGCCGCCAGGGCCCGGATCCCCGCCCGGATCTGCTCGCCCATCGCCGCGGCATTCGCCGTCAGCCCCTCGTCCTCGACGACGTCGAGAACGGCCATCGCCGCCGCGCAGGCGACCGGGTTGCCGCCGAACGTGCTGAAGAACTCGGTCTTCGCGGCAAAGCGGTCGACGATCTCCGACCGGGTGATCACGGCGGCCACCGGGTGCCCGTTCCCCATCGGCTTCCCCAGCGTGACCACGTCGGGCACGATCCCGGCGACCTCGAAGCTCCAGAGCCCGTCGCCCATGCGGCCGAAGCCCGCCTGGACCTCGTCGGCCACGAAGAGCGCGCCCGCGGCATGGGTCCGCCGGACGAGGTCGCGCAAGTAGGCCGGCGGCGGGGCGAAGATGCCGTCGCTCGTGAACGCCCCGTCGACGAAGACGGCGGCCGGCCGGTACCCCCGCGAAGCGAGATCGGCGACCGCGTCGTCCAGCCGGGCGGCCGCGCCCTCGGCCCAAGCGGGCCCCTCCGGACCGGGCAACCGGTACGTGTCGGGCGGCGGGATGGTCCCGACGTGTGGCGGCCCCTCGCCGCGCGGCCACTCCTCCGGGGAGAGGTCGGCGATCGCCGCCGAGACGCCGTGGTACGCCCATTCGGTGACGATCCCGCCGCGGCCGCCGCTGACGGCCGTCGCGAGGCGCCAGGCTAGGTCGTTCGCCTCGCTGCCCGAGTTCACGAACATGACCGTGTCGAGTCCCGGCGGCATCGTCGCCACGAGCCGCTCCGCGAGCTCCACGACCGTCGCGTGGAGGTAGCGCGTGTTGGTGTTGAGCGTGGCCGCCTGGCGGGCGATCGCCGCAACCACCCGTGGATGGGAGTGGCCTGCCACCGGCACGTTGTTGTAGCAGTCGAGGTAGGGCCGGCCCTCCGGGTCGTACATCCGGGCGCCTTCGCCGCGGACGAGGTGGAGTGGCCGCTCGTAGGTGAGCGCGGAGAGCGCCGACCCGAGCACGCGCTTGCGACGGCCCAGGAGCTCCGTGTCGCCGATGCCCGCTCCACCGGCGGGCTCGGCCGGGATCCGCCAGGCCGGGACCCGGCGGGCCGCGGCGGCGAACCGGCGGCGCACCTCGGGCAGTCCGACCGCCTCGAAGAGCGCGAGCATTGGCCGGGCCTCGGCGTCCCAGCTCGAGAGGTAGGCGGCGTTCTCCGGGTAGATCCCGATCCGCCAGGCCGAGATGAGCGTCGTCTGCGCCAGGCGCGCCGCCACCAGGTCGCCGAGGAGGGCTGCCTCCTCGTCCTCCAGCGGCGTGACCGCGGCGTAGCCGGCGATCGCCGCTTCGGCCGTCGCGAAGAGGTCGGCCGGGTCGTCCCGCCCGCCGAGGAGCGCGACGAGCGCGGCCACGAGATCGAGGACGAGCGCGGTGTGGGCCATGTCCCCGAAGTCGACGATGCCGCTCACCCGGTCCGTCGGGTCGAGCAGGGTGTTGTCGAAGGTCAGGTCGTTGTGGATGACCTGGGCGCGGAAGCCCGCGAGCGAGGGTGCGACGGCGCCCTCGAAGCGGTCGAGGATCGTCTCGACGAGCGCCCGGCGGCGTTCGTCGGCCACGAAGCGGAGGTGCGGCCGCAGCTCGGGCAGGTGCTTGACGTCCCACAGGATCGGGCGGCCGGCCATCGGGTGGAAGAAGCCGCGGGTGGCCCGCCCCAGGCGCGCCGAGACCGCCCCGAAATCGCGGATCGCCTCCCGGGAGAGGTTGATCGCCGATCCGTTCCGCCCGGGCATGAGGGGCAGGAGGCGCACGAAGTGGTCGGCGCCGTGGACGCCGGCGATCGTGCCCCAGGGCGCCCCGTCGCGCGTCTCGCGCGGAACCGCGACCGGCAGGGTCGGGTCGACGGCCGCGACGTGACGGACGACGCCCGTCTCCATCTCCACGACGCCCTCGCGCTCGCCGGAGTTCGAGACCTTCAGGACCCAGCCCCGCCCGTCGTCGGCGGCGATCCGGAAGTTCTGGTCGCGCTCGCTGACAAGGGGGGTGGCCGCTCCGCGGACGCCGAAGAGGTCGGCGGCGATGGCGGCAGCCTCCTCGAGGCCGAACCGCGGCGGGGCTGACCGGAGAACGTCGCCGTCGGCGGCCGATGCGGCCTCCACCGGCACGTCGCCACCCATCGGCACGTCGCCACCCTTCGGCACCGCGCTGCTTTCCATGAGGTCGATGGTACAGGCCGGGCCGGTCGCGCCGGACGACGTCCCAGGGTCCGGGTCGCACCGGCCGCGCCGGTCCGTTCCATGCCCCGGCGTCTGCGCGTGTCGGGAACACCCCAACGGGGCGCCGGGACGAGGAATCGCACGTGAAGTCAACACCCCGGACCGTCATGGCCCGACTCGTCGGGCCATGACCCCAGGATCTGGCGCTGGACGCAGTGCGGACCGAACGCCTCGAGGCTGTTCACGCACGCACGAGAGGACGGCGCGGGTCCGCGGGGCATCGATCGGGTGGCTTGGGCCTCCAGGCGACGGAGACATGTTCACTTCACGTGCGATCTTGCCGACGCGCCGACGGCCGTCCCATCGAGGTCCAGGTCGCCGGGAGGCTCGGCTAGACTTCGCGGTGGCCCGGGATGGCGGAACGGCAGACGCACCCGACTCAAAATCGGGCGATCGAAGGATCATGGGAGTTCGAATCTCCCTCCCGGGACCAGCCACGGACGGCGCGTCCGGGGCGGCCGATTTCGGCCTCCGAGATCACCGGAGGCGCCGCGGAACACCGGCCGGGCGGCCGTCGCGGCATGCGTCGGACTCAGGCTCGTGATGGCGACGGATCCTCAGCCCTCCCCGATGTCCTCGTTCCAGACCTCGGGGTGCCCGGCGATGAACGCGCGCATCAGCTCAACGCACGCGTCCGAGTCGAGGTTGACGACCTCCACGCCGCGCGCGCGCAGGTAGTCCTCGCCCCCGACGAAGGTCCGGTTTTCCCCGATGACGACGCGGGGGATCCCGTAGAGGAGGATCGCGCCGGTGCACATGTCGCACGGCGAGAGCGTCGTGTACATCGTGGACCGGCGGTAGACGGAGGCCGGCAGGCGTCCGGCGACCTCGAGCGCGTCGGTCTCGCCGTGG
>Ga0315293_10001175_pt1 | contig 25356 bp, 16 predicted proteins | sample YL17G13_20_MG_FD_203071 | JGI IMG/M metagenome (GOLD analysis project Ga0315293, IMG submission 203071) | Sediment microbial communities from Yellowstone Lake, YNP, Wyoming, USA - YL17G13_20 | ecosystem: Environmental > Aquatic > Freshwater > Lake > Sediment | place: USA: Wyoming | collected...
TTCTGACGAAGGGCTATGACCAGCAGTGGACCAGGCTCCCTGAGGGTATGTTGGTTGAGATCGGCTCGGAGCGGGGCGAAAGCCTGGCGCGGGACAACGAAGATCTGCTGGTGCCTGCGGAGACTGCGCACATTGCGGCCCGGCACCGGCTGGCCCGGGAAGCGGAGCAGAAGTTCGGAGATTTCCACGCCTATGTGGCGGCCGCGATGCGGAAGCTGAGCACGAACGAGGTGGCGGCTGAGGTGTGGGAGCAAGCGGCGGACAAGTGCGTGGAGTGCGGAGGGTGCACTTTCTTGTGTCCGACCTGTTCGTGTTTCACGGTTACCGACCGCTGGGAGGGATCGGCCGGGATTCGGGAGCGGCACTGGGACGCCTGCCTCTATAGCTGCTATGCGCGAGAGGCCAGCGGGCACAATCCGCGGGCGGGGCGCGATGATCGGCTTCGCGCGCGGTTCGTGCACAAGCTGAGCTATCAATGGGCCGAGCGCAATGGTCGGCATGCCTGTGTGGGATGCGGCCGCTGTGTGGTGGGCTGCATGGCCTGGGCGCACATGCCAGCGGTAAGCGAAGCGATTCGGCGAGGTGTGATGACGTGAGAAACCCGTATCTGCCGGAACTGGCGACCATCCAGAAGGTGAAGCCGGAGACGAGCGACACCAGCACCTTCGCCTTGCAGATTGACGATGCGAAGGTGCGCGAGGCCTTCAGCTACCGCCCCGGGCAGTTCATCGAGGTGTCGGTGTTCGGAGCGGGAGAGGCGCCGTTCTGCATTGCCTCGAGCGGGCATGGGCGGGATACGCTGGACATAACGGTCCGGCGTGTCGGCCGGGTTACGGAGGCCCTGCACAAGCTTGGCGAGGGAGATCAGATCGGCCTGCGAGGGCCGCTGGGCAATTGGTTCCCGTTCGACGAGGTGGAGGGGAAGCACATTCTGTTCGTCGGCGGCGGGCTGGGGTTGGCGCCGCTGCGCCCCCAGATTCAGGACGTGTACAGGGAGCGAGCGCGGTTCGCCTCGGTCTCTGTGTTGTATGGTGCGCGCACGCCGGAGGATATCATCTACCGCGACGAGTTGGAGGAGTGGCAGCGGCGAGAGGATATGACGTGCTTGCTGACGGTGGACGTGGCGAGCAATGGGTGGTCGGGGAACGTCGGGGTGGTGGGGACGCTGCTCCGCGAGGTGGAGATCGACGTCAGCCAGGCAGTGGTCTTCGTGTGCGGACCCCCGATCATGATTCGGTTTGTGGTGAACGATCTGGTCGGGATGGGCTTTGGCGACGATGCGATCATAAGCACGCTCGAACGGCACATGCGGTGCGGGATCGGGAAGTGCAACCACTGCATGATTGGTGACAAGTACGTGTGCCTGGACGGGCCGGTTTTCACGTATGGGCAGATGAAGGCGATGATGGAGTTTGAGGAGTGATCTGCGGGCAGGGAGTCGAGCAGGCGCTCGCGGAGTGGTCGTCCGGTGCGACGCTGGTGCTGGGCGTCGGCAACGCGCTGCGCGGCGATGACGCGGTCGGGCCTATGGTCTGCTCCCGGCTGTCCTCGGTGAGGGCGGTCGATTGCGGAGACGCGCCGGAGCGGTACTTGGGGCTGGCTGGAGACGAGGGGATCGAGCGGGTGCTGATGGTGGACGCCATGGACTTCGGCGGAGGGGTCGGAGAGCTGGCGTTCTGCAGGCTCTCGGACCTGACCGAGCGATTCGGTACGACGCACACTTCAGGGTTGGCGGTGCTGGTTCGGTTCATCGAGGAAGAGTATGGGAAGCCGGTTGCCGTGCTGGGAGTGCAACCGGCTGACACGCGCTTTGGGGCGAGGGTCCACGCGGCCGTGCAGGAGGCCGTGGATCGGGTGAGTGATTTGTTGAGGGGCGCCATCTCAGGGCGACAAACGGGGGAGATGGAGGCAGCATGGACCCGCTCGTAGTCGCGCTGCTAGTAGTGCCGTTCGCCGGGGCCTTGGTATGTGGCATCATGCCTCGGGGCGGGAAAGGCTTGGCGGCCTTTGTGGCTGCACTTGCGGCCGTGTTCGCAATCGCCATAGCCTGGATGGCCTTTCCGCGGTTTCCCGAGGGCTGGGAGACGCACTTCGGCCGGTTGCCGTGGCTGCCGGGTGACCTGGGGCAGAGGCCGCTGTTCGGGATGCTGGTGGATCCGCTGAGCAGCTTGATGGTGTTGGTGGTGACGGTGGTTGGGTTCATGGTGGTGCTGTACTCGGGCGCCTACCTGAGCGAGAAGAACGCGGAGCATGCTTACCGCGAAGGGGGCAATCGGTACTACTTCTGGCTGCTCTTCTTCTTTGGGTCGATGGTGGGGCTGGCGCTGTCTCCGAACCTGCTGCAGATGTTCATTTTCTGGGAGATGACGACGCTTTGCTCCTGGGCACTCATCTCGCACACTCATACCGTGACCGCGCAACGGGCGGGGCTGAAGGCGCTGGTGATGACTCATATCGGCGGCTTCGGATTCCTGGTGGCGCTGTGTCTGCTGTTTGTGTTTACGGGGAGCTTCGAGTTTTCGGCGCTGGGGCAGTTGGGGCCGGGACTGCGCACGGCCAGCTTCGTGCTGTTGCTGGTTGCGGCGTGGGCGAAGTCGGCGCAGGTGCCCTTCCACACGTGGCTTCCGGATGCGATGGAGGCGCCGACGCCGGTCAGCGCCTATCTGCATGCGGCGGCGATGGTAAAGGCGGGGGTGTATCTGATCGCCCGGCTGCTGATTTCGGTATGGGAGGTGCCCGTTTCGCTTGGGGTGCTAGTCGCCGCGATGGCGATGATCACGATCTTCATGGCGATCATAAGCTACTTCCGGCAGGATGATCTGAAGCGTCTGCTGGCTTACTCGACGATAGCGCACCTGGGCTACATTCTGGTGGGGTGCTCGCTGGGAATCATGGGGTCGACGATAGGGTTCCGCGGGGGAGTGCTGCATATTCTGTGCCACGGGGTGGCGAAGGGGACGCTGTTCTTGTGTGCGGGCGCCATTGCTTACGGCGCGGGCACGCGTCGGATCAGTCAGCTGCGGGGCCTGGGCAGCAAGATGCCGTTGACGGCGGTGGCCTTCATCGTGGGGGCGTTGGCGGTGACGGGCGTGCCGCCATTCTCCACTTTCTGGAGCAAGTTCTTCATCTTTGCAGGCACCCTGGAGGTGCCCGCGGGAGCTGTGCTGCTGGTGTTGCTGGCGACCGAGAGCGTGGTGAGCTTCGCCTGGTTCTTGTGGGTGGCGCAGCGGATCTTCCTGGGCGCTCCTTCGCCGGCGGCAGCCAGTGCGGTCGATCCGCCGCCGGCCATGAGCGTGGCACTGGTGATAGGGATTGTGTTGTGCGTGGCGGCCCCGGTCTTCGGTCTGCCGCTGGTGCAGTGGATCACGCCATAGGCAGTGGCTCACGCCATAGGTAGTAGGAGCAGGCGAGGAGTGATGCAATGAATGCGGCGCAATTGGTGCTGATCGGAGCTGTGATACTCGCGGGAGGGGCCGCGGTGACGGCCCTGATCTCCTCCCAGAGGAAGACAGTGGGACCGGTGGCCTTCTTGTTCGTGCTGTCGGCCGGGATTCTGGTGTTCTACTCCGGGCTGTCGGTGCTGATGAACAACCAGGCTGTCGCGACGGGGACGCTGTTGACGGTGCCCACGTTGGGAGCCGAGCTAATCTTCCGCGTCGATCAGCTGAGCGCGCTGTTCCTGCTGATCATCTCCGTAATCTCGATGCTGACGACGCTCTACTCGCTTGGCTATATGGTCCGCTATCCGGATCAGCATCTGATCCGCTACTACCCGCTACTGCAACTGTTCTTCGCGGGCATCATCGGTGTCGTTTGTATGGCGGATTGGTTCTTCTTCCTGATCTTCTGGGAGTTAATGACGCTGTGCTCTTATTTTCTGGTCATCTTCGAGAAGGATAACCCGGTCAGCCTGCGGGCGGGCTTCAAGTATATCGTGGTGACTCATGCCGCCACCACGTTGATGCTGATTGCAGTCATCGTGCTGTGGAAGACGGGGGGAAGCCACTCGTTCAGTTTTGCGGCATCCAAGGCCGGGATGGCGGAGCTGGCGGCGTCGAAGCCTATGCTGCTGCATCTGCTGCTTGCGCTGTGGTTCGTGGGCTTCGGCACCAAGGCCGGCGTGCTGCCGTTCGGAGACTGGCTGCCCGATGCCTATCCGGCGGCGCCCTGCGGGGCAGCGGCGGCCTTCTCCGGCACGATGACCAAGCTTGGGATCTACGGGCTGCTGCGAGTATTCCTGGAGATGCTGCCGCCTTCGGGGTTTTCCTCGGTGTGGGGAATCGTGATTGCAGTCATGGGAGCGGGGTCGATCTTCGTAGGCACGATAACCGCTTTAGCTCAGGACGACTCGAAGCGGCTGCTGGCGTTTCACATTATCGGCCAGATGGGCTACATGATGCTGGCCGTCGGCGCCGGCATCTATCTGCTCCCGACGCACCCGGCGATGGCGCTGCTGGCACTTATGGCCGGCGTCTTTCACCTGGTGAACAACGTGTGCTACAAGTCGCTGCTGTTCCTGAACGCGGGTTCGATACTGCTGAGGACGGGCGAGAGGAATCTGAACCGCATCTCCGGGTTGAGTGCTACGATGCCGCTGACGGCGATTACGGCGGTGATAGCGTCGATGGCGATTGCGGGGATTCCGCCCTTCAGCGGATTCGCCAGCAAGTGGTTGATCTACCACGTGACGATTCTCGGGGTGCCGGCTCTGCCGGTCTTTCTGGTGTTGGGAATCGTCGCTTTGTTCATCTCTTTGGTGACGCTGGCCTCCTTCCTGAAGTTCCTGGGAGGGGCTTTCCTCGGGGAGTCATCCGCGACGGAAGAGCAGGCACAAGCCGGGGACGTTCCGTTCTGCATGCAGCTGCCCCAGTTCTCGCTGGCCCTGCTGTGCGTGTTGTTCGGGCTGGTGCCGCTGCTTCCGCTGAAGGGGATTCACACGGCGCTTGGGTCTCTGCTTCCGGCGGGGGTGCCGAGCTTGGGAAGTCTGGTGGGCGGTTCCTGGACGGGCTTGACGCTGTCTTTTTCCGGTGAGGGGGTGACCGGTGTGTGGCTGCCCCTGGCAGGGCTGGCGGCGGTGGTCTTGAGCAGCTTGCTGGCCTATGGATTCTCCCGACTGGGCGCCGCGCAGCGGCGGGCGGTGACGATCTGGCACTGCGGGGCCTTGATCGACGGCGCGAAGATGCGTTATCTGGTGGTGGAGCCGAAGAGCGATCCAGCGACGGCTGATTTCGAGGCGCGGTATCAGGCGCACGGGCTGTACGGCGCGTTCAAGGAGGCGTTCAAGGGGATCTACCCGACGGTGCAAGTGCCGAGGATGGCGTATCCGAGGCGTCTCATGAGCATATTCGATGCCGACACGTGGCTCTTCCAGCCGCTGACGCGGGCAGGCGAGTGGTTGACGAGAAGGTTCAGCCGTACGCACTCGGGGGTTCCGCAATCATACTTGATCTGGCAGTTGATGGGATTGGCAGTGGTGCTTGTCGTGCTGTTCTTGTGGATGCGCTAGGGTGAGGGGAAGGGAGGACATACGAGAATGACTTCGGCAGAGCTGATAGCTGGACTACGGGAGAGATTCGGGGGCGCGATTGAGCGAGTGGAGGAGCCGGTGTCGGGGAAGGTGCTCCTGACTGTGGCTCCGGAGTCGATCGCGCCGATGGCAAAGGCGCTGTATCAGGATGACAAGGCACGTTTCGTGGTCACCGTGGGCATAGATTCGCGGGAGGAGCGGGGCTGCTTCGATGTAGATCATATCTTCTCTCTGGACAAGGACAAGATCTTCGTCATCCTGCGCGCGAGCGCGCAGGCGGAGAGTCCGTCGGTGACGGCGATTACGCCGGAGGTGCCGGCGGCCAACTGGGCGGAGCGGGAGCTGCAGGATGTGCTCGGCGTGAAGGCGGAGGGGCACCCCGATCCTCGGCGGCTGGTGCTGTCGGACGACTGGCCGGAGGGCCTGTATCCGCTGCGGAAGGATCTGAAGTACGGGGATTGGCCGCCCGTCACGGAGCAGGGGGAGGAGGCTTATCCCTTCAAGCAGGCTCCGGAAGGCACGTCGACGGTAGTGGTGGGTCCGTTCTTCCCGGTGCTGGAAGAGCCGGCGCAGCTGCGGCTGTTCGTAGATGGCGAGCGGATTGTGGATTGCGACTACCGAGGCTTCTACAACCACCGCGGCATCGAGAAGATGGGGGACAGCGTCCTCACGTACAACGAGATTCCCTTCGTGGCGGAGCGGATATGCGGGATTTGCGGGTTCATCCATTCGAGCTGCTATGCGGAGACGGCGGAAGAGGCGATGGGCATCAAGGCGCCGCCTCGGGCGCGCTATATCCGCTCGCTGATGCTGGAGATAGAGCGCATTCACTCGCACCTGCTGTGGCTGGGGATTGCCGGGCACATCATCGGCTTCGACACGGTGTTGATGCAAGCGTGGCGGATGCGCGAGCCGATCATGTGGTTGTGTGAGAAGATCACGGGCAATCGGAAGACCTACGGGATGAACCTGGTCGGCGGAGTTAGGCGGGACATTCCGGTGGAGCTTCACCCTGAGATTCTGGGTGTGCTCGCTAAGATCGAGCAGGAATGGCTGGCTGTGATCGACGCGGTGCAGGGCGATACCACGCTTCGGGCTCGCCTGACGGGAGTGGGTGTGCTGCCGGAGGAGAAGGCGAAGGAGTTCGCGGTTGTCGGGCCCACGGCGCGCGGCTCGAACTGGGACATCGACGCCCGGGTGGATCACCCATACGCGGCCTATGACGAGATCCCGACCAACGTTATCACGCACGATAGCTGTGACAACTGGGCGCGGGTGGTGGTGCGACTGAAAGAAACGGTGGAGTCCATCCGCTGGGTTAGGGAGGGGCTGAAGCAGATGCCGGAGGGGCCGATCATGGCCGAGATTCCGGCGGAGATCCCCGCCGGTCAGTGGGGGGTCTGCACGGTGGAGGCGCCGAGAGGTGAGGCGATCCACTACGTGCTGACCGGAGGCGACAACAGGCCGGCGCGGTGGCGGGTGCGCGCTCCGACCTATCAGAATCTCCAGGCGCTGCCGTACATGATTAAGGATGAGACGGTGGCGGATGTGCCGATTACGCTGGGAAGCATGGATCCGTGTTTCTCCTGCACAGAGCGGGTTGAAGTTGTGAATACGCGCTCCGGCGAGACGCAGACGCTGAGCTACGAGCAGTTACTGAGGCGCTCGCGCGAGGCCACGGAGCGTCTACGAGGCGGCTAGGGAGGCAGAGCATGGCGCAGACAATAGGGCAGATTGCGCTCAGCCTGATTCTGCTGGTGGGACTGGCTCCACTGGCGGAGGGGTTGTTGCGCAAGCTGAAGGCGATAATCCACTCGCGCCAAGGGCCTCCCATCATTCAGCCGTATCTGGATCTGGCCAAGCTGTTGGTGAAAGAGGACTTGGCGCCGACTACTAGCTGGGTCTGGCGCATGGCGCCGGCGCTCTGTCTGGGCGCGACGATGGTGGTGGCGATTCTGACTCCGATCGGCGGCCCGCCGGCGTTCGGGTTCGCCGGCGACATCATCGTGTTCATCTACTTCGCCACGCTGGCGGCGGTGGCCATCATCCTAGGCGCCTTCGCGTCTGGCAACCCCTATGCCTACATCGGGGGCAGTCGCGAGATGATGATGATGCTGAGCGTGGAGCCGGTGATGACCATCGCGCTGGCGGCGGGAGTCATCAAGGCCCATGCGCTGACCTTCGACGGTCTGCTGTCGAGCCCGGCGACGAGCGCCCCCTCGATTTCGATGGCGGTGGCGGGGGTTGCCTTTCTGCTGGCCCTTCAGGCGCAGGTGGGGAAGCTCCCGTTCGATATTGCGGAGGCAGACCAGGAGATCATGGGGGGACCTTTCATCGAGCGGAGCGGACCTGGGCTCGCGCTGTATCGATGGGCGCTGCATGCGCGGCTGCTGATCTTCAGCGCGGTGCTGGTGAGCGTGTTTGTACCATGGCCGCACGTTGGGAACATGGCGCTGGGCTTACTGCTGACGTTGGCGAAGATGGCGGTGGTGCTGGTGCTGGTGGGGGTCGCGGACGTGGTCAATCCGAGGTTGCGGATCGACCAATCGATGGCGTACTACGCGCGCATCATCACCTTCGTCTCGGTGGGGGCGTTGGTGTTGGCGATCCTGGGGGCGTAAGGAAGGTAGGATCGAATGATCGTTAGCAAGCTGAAAGAGGCGTTGATCTGCTTCAAGGCGGGGCGCGTGACCTTGCCGTATCCGTTCGCGCCGCGAGAGCCGGAGGAGGGCTTCCGGGGTAGGGTGGAAGTCGACGCCGAGAAGTGTGTTGGCTGCGGCGGGTGCGCCGAGGTGTGTCCTCCGCGCTGCATTGAGGTGACGGATGTCAGCCCGGAGAAGCGGAGGTTCGAGTTTCTTCTGGAGCGTTGCACATACTGCGCGCGATGTGCCGAGGTGTGCCCGGAGCAGGCCATCACAGTGACCAAGGAGTTCGAGACCGCGACGAATGAGCGAGAGGACTTGCACATGCGCGTCGAGGTCTTCATGAGCACTTGCCGTCGGTGCGGACGATGCTACGATCCTCCAACCCCGCTGGACCGCCTGATGGTTACCGGGATGCGGCCGGCGGAAGGTGAGAGGGAGGGGACGGATGTACAACGCGAAGCTGATTGAGACGCTCAGCCTGATCATGATCATCACGTCGGTGGCTGCGGTGGAGAGCTACCATCTCAGGCGGGCGGCGACGGCCTACTGCGTGCAGGCTCTGCTCGTATGTGGTCTCATTCTGGCCTTCGCGGTCGGGAACCCAGCTTTGTACGTGTGGGCCGCGGTGGCGCTGGTGACAAAAGCCATCATCACCCCTTGGCTGCTGCTGCATGCCATCGGCAAGACGGATGACGTGGAGGCAAAGGCTATCATCGGTTTCGGGCCTTCGGTGCTTCTGGCGTCGGGACTGCTGATCGCTTGCTACAGCCTGACGCACAGGTATGTGCATTTCCTGGCTCCCACGCCGGAGGCGGCGCAGGGCGTATTTCGGACGAACCTTGCAGTGAGCATGACCGTTTTTGCGCTGGGGCTCTACGCGATTCTGTCCCGGCGGGATGCAATCAAGACCGTCATTGGTCTCTGTCTGCTGGAGAACGCAATTCATCTCAGCTTGGTGAGTCTGGCACCGCATATGCGGGAGACGGCGCTGGTAGGAATTGCCACCGAGGTCGTGATAACGGTGGCGCTGTTGCTTTACGTGATCGCGGGGATACGCGAGCAGATCGGCACCACCGACACGTTTGAGCTGTCGGAGCTCCATTGGTAGGAGAGGGCGAGGCTGATGTATGAGAATGAGGTGCAGTCGCTGCTGCTGATTGTAATCTGCGTGATTCCCGCGGCTCTGGCCGTAATCACGTACCCGCTGGCTCGCCTGTTTCGGCCGTTCGGCCCAGCGCTCAATATTCTTGGCGCCAGCGTGGCCACTGCACTGGCAATTCCCATCGCGATGCAGGCCGCCGGGGGGCAGGTTCTCGTTGGTCTTGGGCGCGAGTTTCGCGCCGACGGGCTGTCGGCGCTGTTGGTGCTGGTGATCAGCGTGGTCAGCCTGGCGGCGGCGATCTATGGTGTGCCGTACATGAGGCTCAGGCCTTTGCTGGAGCGGGTACGCGACGCTGCGGGGCGGGACGTGACGGGGCGGGACGTGACGGGGCGGCGACTGGCGACGTTCTATGCACTCTCCCAGGCCTTCTTGTCCACGATGCTGTGGGCCTGCCTTACGAACAACATTGTGATGCTGTATGTGGCCGTGGAGGCAAGCACTATCGCCTCCGGGCTTCTGGTGGCGTTCTATTGGGATCGACGGTCGCTGGAGGCGGCTTATAAGTATCTGATGCTGCTGACGGTCGGGATCGCTTTTGCGCTGGTTGGGTGCGTGCTGCTGTATGCCTCTGCGGCGCCACACATGGCCGGGCAGGCGGGTGTGCGCGCGATGCTGATCAGCGATCTTCCCGGCGTGGCGGCTCAGATACCGCACGGCATAGCGCTGGTGATTTTGAGCTTCTTGATTGTGGGCTTCGGGACCAAGGCCGGCATCGCGCCCTTCCACCCCTGGCTTCCGGATGCACACGCGGAGGCGCCGAGTCCGGTGAGCGCGCTGCTGTCGGGCGTGATGATCAAGATGGCGGCGTATGCGCTGGTGCGGGTGCTGTCGATCTTCTTGCCGTTGGCGGCGTATCACCCGGTGGCGATGTTTGTGATAGTGCTGAGCGCGTTTACGATGCTGCTGGGCGGGGTGATGTGTCTTGCGCAGGATGACCTGAAGAGGATGCTGGCGTACTCATCGGTAAGCCAGATCGGCTACATTACTATGGGCGCCGGCCTAATCGGGATCGGATTCGATCAGACGGCCCGGTATCTGGGAGGCTATGGCGGGCTTTTCCACCTCTTGAACCACGCGCTTTCGAAGGGGCTGCTCTTCCTGGCCGTCGGCGCCATCATCTACAAGACTTCCGGCCTGCGGCGGATGAGCGAACTGAGGGGGATAGCGCGCCGGATGCCGGTCACGGCTGTATGCTTCTTCGTGGCGGCTTTTGCGATCTCCGGGATGCCGCCCTTCAATGGATTCTGGAGCAAGTTGACTCTCTATCTGGCGGCGGCAAGAGCCGAGCTGTGGTGGGCGCTCGGGATCGCCATTGGCACGAGCTTGCTGACGCTTCTCGCGTTTGTCCGTGCCGGGTATCTTGTGTTCTGGAGCGATGCCGATACCGAGGTCGGGGAAGACGAACTGGCGGAGGCTCCGGCTGCGATGTTGATTCCGATGGGCGTGCTGGCGGCGCTCTGTGTGGTGATAGGTCTGTTCCCACAGATTGTCTATCCGTTGCTGGATCCGGCCGTTAAGGTGCTGGCGCGCATCCACTGAGGGGTATGCGGAGGAGGCCGATGGCAGTTAAGGACTTTCTGCAGAAGCTGTTCCCGAAGTCACTTTGGGTTTATCACCTCAACACCGGGGCCTGCAACGGCTGCGATATCGAGGTGATAAATGTGTTGACGCCTTACTACGATGCCGAGCGGTTCGGGATCAAGCTGGTAGGGTCACCGCGGCATGCGGACGTGCTCCTGGTCTGCGGACCGGTCACGCGCCAGGTCTTACCGGCGGTTAGGCGGGCGTACGAAGCCGTGCCGGCCCCGAAACTCGTGTTCGCGATTGGGTCCTGCGCCTGCGGAGGGGGGATGTGGCACGACAGCTACAACGTGATCGGGGGCGCCGAGAAGGCGCTGCCTGTCGATTTCTACATCCCGGGGTGCCCGCCGCGACCGGAGGCGATCTTGTACGGGGTGGCCGTTGCTCTGGGACTAGCCCCCAAGAAGGTGGCTCCGGTCTACAGCCGGCAGAAGTTCCTGGACCTGGTGGAGAAGCAGTCGGAGGAGACTCTGGCGGCCGGTCTTCCTGAGACGAAGGAATCCTAGAGCAGAACAGTCTTGGCGCAACCCAATAGGTAGGGGAAGCCGAGGCAGGAACCTACCTCTCTGTTAAAGAATCCTTGCCATGGCTATGGCAGCCTGGGCGAGGATACTTTTTCTCTGTGGGCTGTTGGGTCTCTCCGCGCTCCCGTTCAGCGTTGGCTCCGGAACTGCCGCCGAGCTGACTGCTGACCGCGCATGGGCCCGCGATCAAGTTGTGGTCCCCGTCTCGCCGGGCCTGTCCGCCCCGTCTCACCGTTCCCACGTAGTATCGGCCGAGTCGAATCATGTCTCCCGAGTGGCGCTGGGGGCACCGAACGATCCTGCTTACACCGACCTTATAGGTGAGCTTCACGTCCAGTGGCCGGCCCATGCGCTGAACCTGGTCGAGGCCTGGGGTTACTATCCGGGTTGGTACTTCGAGGCCTCGGACCGCCCGCAAGGGGCACCGATTGTGGCGGTTATCGACACGGGGGTGGACTCCAGCCACGCGGACTTCATGAATCCCGGCGCAACCAGCAGCGCGGCCTGTGACGGGGGGCAACTCATGCTATCGGCCGCGCGAAGTTTTCTCGTCGGAGATCCCGACCAGTACCAGGACGGCGCCGTGGATGAACACGGTTATGGGACGCATCTGGCGGGGCTGATCGCGGCCGGTGCGAACAACGGAGTCACGGAGGAGGGCGGCGTCGCGGGGCTGGGATATCCGGTGCGGCTGCTCCCAATCAAAGTGGCCGGCGCCAACCGAGTTGCGATGAGCGTCGATGTTGCGGCGGCCATAGCGTATGCGGCCGACCAAGGAGCTTCGGTGATTCTGATCGGGGTATCAGGTTCCACTTGGTCACAGGCGCTTCAGGATGCGGTGGACTATGCGTGGGAGCGGGGCTGCTTCTTGGTGGCGCCGGCTGGCGTCGAGGCGCAGGAACAGCACATGTTCCCGGCGGCCTGCCCTCACGTGTTTGGCGTCGGGGCTGTTGCGTCCGACCTGGCGTTGGCCGCGTATTCACCTGCGGGAGATGAGGTTGCTCTTCTGGGGCCCGGCGGTGACGACACGATAGGGGTGTACTCGACGCTGCCAACCTATGCTTGTACGCTCAGGAGCCAGCCTGTCGGAGCTGATTACGGATGGCTGTGCGGGACATCACAGGCAGCGGCGCACGTGGCGGCGGCGGCCGGACTGTATGCGGGATCTCAGAGCGGTGAGTGCAACGGATCCAGGATCTGGCAGGCGCTGCAGAGCAGCGCCACAGCGGTGGAAGGCGCTACCGAAGGGATTTGGGACGAATCCCGTGGATACGGCTTGGTGTCGCCATCTGGGGTTCTAAGGGGGGACGCGAAAGTAGGTGCCGGCGGAATCGTTGGCAGGGTGTTATCGTCGGGCGCCGCGGCTGTGGGAGCCACGGTGACGGCCTACGCGGAGGGAGGCGGAACGCCGGTGACTGTGGTGGCAAGGTGGCCAGCCGCAGCCTACCGCCTGGCAAATGTTCCCACTGGCACCTATCTAGTGAGGGCTGAGACGGAGGACTACGCGGCCGAGTGGGAAGGGGTGGTGGTCGCGGGGCACTGCGATGTGCCGGGTGTGGACTTCCGACTTGGCGACCCTCCGGCAGGCGCGACGCTAGTTGCGGCGGAGATCCCGGCATCGGCCGTGCGCGGGGAGTCGTTGGAGGTATTGATAAGGCTGGCGAATACGGGGGATTCGTCGTGGCAACGCGCGGACGGGTACCGGCTGAGGCAGACCGCATGTGACAACCCGCTCTGCGTCGACCCCACGGAGATGGACCTGGAGCCGGGTGAAGTCGTGGCCCCGGGGCAGTCGCGGACCTTCGTGGCCTCGTTGTCCGTTCCCGACACCTGCGGCTTCTATGAGACGGTTTGGCAGATGTGCCAGCAGGGCGGCGCAGGGAGATTCGGGGACGTTGCCGCGGGAACCGTGAGCGTCACCTCCTTTCTGGACGTGCCCGCGGATCACTGGGCGCTGGCGGCCATTGAGGCGGCGAAGGCCGCTGGAGTGGTGTCGGGGTATGGTGGACATCTGTATCATCCGGAGTGGCTCGTATCCCGCGACCAGATGGCCGTCTACCTGGCAAGGACCTTGGCCGGCGGGGACTCCCTGGTGGCGGCCGGGCCGGCTGATCCGACGTTCGGGGATGTGTCGCCGGGACACTGGGCCTATAAGTACGTCGAGTATGTGCACGAGCGGGAGGTTGTTGAAGGCTACCCAAACGGCCTCTACCATCCGGAGTACGTGCTCGATCGCGCGCAGATGGCGGTTTTCATTGCACGGGCAATGGGGGGAGGAGAAGGGGGGCTGGGAAGCTATCTGCCGCCGGCGATGCCGAGCTTCTCGGATGTGCCGCCGGACTCGTGGGCCTACAAGCACGTGGAGTACATCAAGAGGGGCGGCGTCGTCGTGGGGTATCCGGATGGCTTGTACCATCCCGAGTACGAGTGCTCGCGGGATCAGATTGCGGTGTACATCGCAAACGCCTTCGGGATTGAGTGAGTTCTCGCGGCGGCTGGCGGAGAAGCCGATACGGAGATTGCAGGTGCATACCGAGGCCGGGCGTCCGCTACTCGGGTTCCTCCATTGCGCGCCGAATCATCTCCTTTCGCAGTAGCTCGATCTCATCGTCGTTGTCGGCGGCAAGTGCGGCGTCGAGCTGCTCCTCCAGCGAAGTTGGTAGATCGGCTTCCCCTGCCAGGAGGTCGACCAGCGCGGCGAGATGTTCCACCATCTGTGAGCACATGGACTGCTGATCTTCTTCGCTCTGTGTATAGCGGTCGGCGTGGCGGTCCTCGAACTGCTTGATGCTGCGTTGGGCGCGGTACAGCTCGGTGGCCGCGTGCTCTGCGTTGCCATGCTCGATGTCCCACAGCGCCTGGGCGGTGGCGCGGTCGCGCTCAATCCATGGCCACCATCTGAGGTAGCTCCATTTCGCGCCCTCGGCGGCGTCCGACTGCTCTATCAGGTTCCAGATGCCGAGGTTGTGCTCCGCGTCCTCCCGCGCCTGTATGTAGTCCCCGAGCAGGAAGGCGAAGTTTCTGCGGACGTAATACTGCCAGGACTCGTCTCGCAGCGCTGACTGCTCCTCGTCGCTCAGGCTGACCGGTCCGTCGCGCCGGGAGGCGAGGTGGAAGTCGAGGAGGGATTCCTGACCATAGGGGCGATCGCCGTCCGGGCGGCCGTGGACTTCGTATTCCCGATTGAGCAGGGCCTGGCCCTGCATCTCTCCGGTGGCGGAGAGCATGGTGCAGCCCTCGATGAACGCAATGCGCTCACGTCCGAACCTTTCGACTCTTTCTATCAGGAGGTAGCGCGGGTCGCGGTAGAGGCGCTGGAGGTAGCTATGAACTGTGGACGGCAGCCCTTCTATCTCTTGGTCGTCGGCTTCGTGCATCACATGTCTCCCACCTGCGACGCCTACGCCACCACAGGGCGTCGGCACCGCCGAAGACGAGCCATCGGCTCAGTGGGCCACTTCGGCAGACCGGCGTCGGGCTCCTGCGCCTTGACCCGGCCATACCCAGATGCTATTCTCTGTGAACTTCGTTGTCCCGGAGATTCTGCTGATGATCCGTTCCTTACGTGTTGGCCTGCTCTTACTCGCACTTATCCTGCTGATGGCGCACCCTTGCCTGTCGCAGAGCAGGCTGGATACGTACCCGCTTGACGAAGTGCGTGCGGGTCAACAAGCGGTGGCCAAGTCTGTGTTCCGCGGGACGCGGATCGAGTCGTTTCATGTGGAGATAATCGGGGTTCTGCGCGAGTTCGACGGCACTCGCAGCCTGATACTCGGCCGCGTGCTGGATGGGCCGGTGGTGGCGAGGAACAGCGGGGTGATAGGCGGCATGAGCGGGAGCCCGGTTTACATTGACGGGCGCCTGGTGGGAGCGATAGCCCTGACGTGGCCGTGGAGCAGGGAGCCGATAGCGGGGATCACGCCCATCGAAGATATGCTGGCTGCGTGGCAGACTGCGCCTTCGGGCGTGAGCGAACCGACGTCGGCTTCCGGGGGGCCGCTCGCCTCTCCGCTGCGGGTGGAGGATACGGTCATTCGACGAGTGAACGTGGCTCCGATGCCCCCGGTGGAGCCAGACCCGCCCGGAGTGATGACACTCGTGCCGTTGGGCGGGTTCATGCAAGTGTCGGGCTTCAACCGCCGAGGTCTGGAGCGTGTCTCCGAGCTGCTGTCCCCGTATGGGCTGCACGTGGTGCAGGGGCCAGGCGGAACTGAAGATCAATTGACTCCAGCGCTGGTGCCCGGTGCGGCACTCGGCGCGCAGTTGGTCCGGGGCGATTTCGATATGACCGCGCTGGGCACCGTGACCCTGGTGGAAGGCGACCGCGTGCTGGGATTCGGACACCCGCTCTTCGAGCTCGGAGAGATCGATGTGCCGATGACCGGGGGTTATGTACACGACATTCTGCCCAGTCTGCACGTCTCGAACAAGATCATGTCGGCCACGCAGGTGGTGGGCCGGATCTACCGAGATCACCAGTGCGCCATCGCCGGCGTGCGCGGCGAGCAGGCGGATATGCTTCCGGTGACCATAGAAGTGACGGATCGTGACAGCGCTCGGTCGCGCACATTCGAGATCGAGGTGGCACGAATACGTCAGCTATTGCCGGCTCTGGTTGCCACTTCGGTGGTGACGGCGGTGGATGAGACGCGCGGGAGGGTCAGCCGCGGCACCGCGCGCTTCAGGATAGATATTGAGATTGAGGGACGTCCCGCTCTGCATCGCGAGGACGCTGGATATAGCGAGGGCGACGCCGCCCTGGCGTCGCTGCCTGTGGTGCTCGGGCCTCTGGCGCTGTTTACCGACAACCCGTTCGGTGAAGTCCGGATGAATGGCGTGAGGATCTCGGTGGAAACCGAGGACACGCGGCGGACAGCCGCTATCGAGCGGGTGACCGTGGCGCAATCGCGGATTGAAGCGGGCGATGAAGTGACCTTGAGCGTGAGGGTCCGACCTCACGGGAGAAGCCTCGAAGAGGTGCCGGTGCAGCTCTCGCTGCCGCCGGACCTGCCAACGGGACAGGTGCGCGTGGTTGTGAGCGGGGGGGCCAGTGCCGACGAAGCACGCCAGGCGATCGGCGCGCCGAGGCCGCTGCCGGTTTCACTGGACCAGTTGGTAGACCGTTATCTGTCCGCGGATGGAGCATCGGATCTGATCGTCCAGGCGAGGCTGCCGCGGGCAGGGGTGTCGCTGCTGGGAGAGGAGCTTCCTCAGCTGCCAGTTGCGGCACAGCAGGCGCTTCAGGCGGTCAACCCGACTGATCTGCGTCCTGCGCCATCGGTGGTGAAGGTCGTCGTCCCCACGGAGTGGGTGCTGACGGGGCGGCAGATGGTGACGCTGCACGTTGAGAGTCGGGTTGCCGCCGGTGCGCCGGCCGGGCCGGAGGCACCACCCGCGGAAGGACCACCAGAGCAACCGGAGCCGGAAGAGAACGAGGCCAGTTCGTACGGTGGAAGAGGTGAGGCGGTCGAGGTGCGAGGCGCGCAGTTGTTGCCGGCGGGCGTTGAGCTGGCCGGCCGGAACAACAGACGGGAACGTGGGGTGCAGGCAGCAGAGGAGGAGGGTCCAGAGCCGCCCACGCGAGCGCCGGAAGTCTGGGTGCATCAAACTAGGGATGACTTTGCCGCGGCCGAGACGGAAAACGTGGCGGTCGACGTTGACGGCGGGCTGTCGCTTTCGTTGTCTCATGCCGAGCTGGCGCGCCTGCCGGCAGACGTGATATGGAGCATCGCGGTGCACGACGGTGAGGTCTATGTTGGCACGGGCTGCGACGGCCTAGTGTACAGACTGTCGGACAGCGGGGAGCCGGTGGAGTTCTTCGCCACCGGGGAGATGAACGTGCACGCGCTGGCCTTCGACAACGAGGGCAACCTGTATGCGGCCACCTCGCCGCAGGGGAGGCTGTTTCGCATTGCGCCGGACGGAACCGGGCGACTGGTGTACGACTCCGAGAGCGCCTATCTCTGGTGCCTCGTGATTGGCCCGGAGGGAACGGTCTATGCCGGCGGAGGTGCTCCGGCAAGGATCTACGCGGTCCGCCCTGACGGTCAGTCGGAGGTGTTGGCGGAGCTTCCGGCGGCCAACGTTCTCTCCTTGGTCCGGGGGAGTGCGGGTGAGCTGTTCGCCGGCACGTCTGAGGCTGGTGTGATCTATCGGGCTGAGGCTGATCGGACTGTGAGAGCGCTCTGTCAACTCTCGGGCACCTCAGTTGACGCGTTGGTGATAGATGAAGACGGCGATCTGTATGCCGCAGCTTCGCCCGGGGGGAACGTCTATAGAATCCCAAGTGACGGTCTGGCCGATCTGTACTGCGAGACGGGCCAGCAGGTGATCCACGGGCTGGGCGCCATCTCGGGCGGAGATCTGATAGCCGCCACGGGACCGGATGGGATCTTGGTGCGCGCGGCGGCCGAGGGGGAACCGGAAGCGATCTTCCGTCCGGAAGCGGGTATCGCGACGGCCCTTGCCGTGAGCGATGGCGCGGTATATGTGGGGAGCTCGGGGCCGTCGGTGGTGCGCAGATTTGGGCCGGAGCAAGCGGCTGTGGGGTCGGTTGAGTCGACCGTCCTCGATGCGGGGAGGCCGGCCCGCTGGGGGAGGGTGGACCTGACGGCCACCGCCCCCGAGGGAGCCGAGGTGAGAGTCGAGACGCGGTCAGGCAACTCGCCGGACCCGGAAGACCACTGGAGCAGCTGGTCCCCGGCGTTGCAGGAGGTGATAACCAGCCGGCCGTCGCGGTATCTTCAGTACAGACTGCGCATCGCCGCCTCCGTGACGGGGGTGACTCCGACGGTGCAGCAGGTGCGGATATCTTATCGCTCTCAGAATCGTGCTCCGGCGTGCTCCTTGAGTGCCCTGGAGGCAGGGGATCGGATTTCCGGGACGGTTGACATAACCTGGCAGGCCCGGGACCCCGATAGGGACACTCTGAGCTATCAGGCTGCAGTTTCCACTGACCTTGCGGAGAGCTGGGAGGAGTTGAAGGCAGGTCTCACCGAGACCACCTATGAGTGGGATACGACCGAGAGAGACGATGGTCGCTACTTGCTTCGCGTCACGGCCAGCGATGTCCGCAGCGTGCCGGAGGATCCTCGCACGGCGGAGGATACGGTGATCGTCTGGGTGGATAACACGGCTCCACAGGTGATGCTGTTCAGGACATCGGTGTCTGTGGGGGAGGATCGACGAGTGCAAGCGACGGGCATGGCCAGCGATGCGACTTCTCCCGTTCGCAGCGTGGAGTACCGGGTGGATGAGGGGGAGTGGAGTTCTCTGCCGCTGCCCGCCATAGAGGCTTCGCTGACGGACTTCTCCGTGGCCACCGACGCCCTTGCGGTCGGCGAGCACAAGATCGAGGTGAGGGCGTTCGACGGCGCCGGGAACCTGGCGACCGACAGCGTGCAGGTGACCGTCGCAGAGGGCACCTCGGAAGCCACCGTAGACTCCGCAGGGGAGGCAGTGCGGGAGCCTTAGGTCGCCGCCACGTCGGCGCTAGGGACGCCGACCGCGGCGTCGAGATCGGAAGCCGCGGAAGGGCCGCGCGAACCAAGGTGGCTTGGGGGACGGAGCGGATGACGAGGCGGTGAGGCGCACGTATATCTGCTGAGCCGTTTCGCGATCCACGGCGACCTGGCTCTGCCCAAGGTCGAAGACGAACGACGGGAAGCGCTGCCGGATCACGACGGGCGTACCCGGAATGGCCCCCATGGCGAGCATCCGCTGCAGAATATCGCGGCGCGGGGTCTGGAGGTAGGCGATCACGCCGCTTTCACCGGGGCTGAGATCGGCGAGAGATGAGACCACTGTCTGGGCGGCGCGGGAACCCGCGCGGCAGCAGTCTCCCGGGGGGATGGGGCTTCCGTGGGGGCAGAAGCGGGGATGGCCGAGCAGGGTGCAAACTTGGTCGTCGAGGCCCTTTCTAAGCAGGTGTTCGAACTTGCAGGCCGTCTCCGTTGCGAGGTCGTCGCTGACGTGGAGAACATCAGCGAGGAGGCGTTCTGCAAGGCGCTCCCGCCGCAGCACCGAAGCGGCCTGTCGCCTTCCGGCGGCAGTGAGCGAGAAGCCCTCCGACTCTTGCTCGATGAGGCCGGCTTCCAGCAAGTCGTGTAGAGCTGGATCGTCGGGTGAAGCATCGACGCCGTTGGGTGGGACCCACTTGTCGTCTTGCTCTTCCTCGGCAACTGCGAGGCTGGAAAGCACTTCCTCCGAGGCTTCGGTCAGCTCTATTTCGGGCATCAGATTTGCACCTCCAGTGTGGTCAGGATCAGGTTTAGCAGCGCACCCACTCCGAAGGCGAATGGCAGGATGAACCCGCTCACGGCCAGCGCAGTGCGGAGGCCTCGCTCCTTCTGCATCACCAGGAATTGGGCGATACAGGGGATGAATAGCGTGATCGTCACCATGGCGACCACGAGCGGAACGCCGGATACGCCGCCGGCTGCATGAACGTCGAAGAGCCGGGCTGCGCCGTAATCGCGACGGAAGAAGCCGAAGAGAAAGGCGTCGGCCGCCGCCTGAGGCAACCCGATGGCGCTCACCAGAGGGCGGAAGACCGAGAGTACCAGGTCGAAGATGTGGGTGAGCTGACCGAGCCAGATCAACAGGCTGGCGAGTAGGAAGAGCGGTATTACTTCGGCCGCGTACCACCGCAGCCTCGAAAACGTCTTGACGGCGACATTGCGCAGCGAAGGCAAACGCAAGGGGGGCACCTCGACGTAGAAGCGAGCCGCCTCCCCCGGGAGGAGGCGAGCCGCCAGGAAGCCCGACAGCAGGAACACCATTATCAGGACGCCGGCCCAGATGGCGAGGCCCAATGGATGGATTGAGAGGAGCCCGAGGATGACGCCGAGCTGGGCCGAGCAAGGAATGGCGAGGGCAAGGAGAAAAGTGGCGATCAGCCTCTCCCGCCGCGTTTCCAACACTCGCGTAACCAGGGTGGCCATGGTGCCACATCCGAGGCCCAGGACGAGCGGGATGACGGCGCGACCGGAGAGACCTATGCGCTTGAGCAGTCGGTCGGCCAGGAGCGCGAGGCGCGGGAGGTAGCCGCTATCCTCAAGCACGGCGAAGGTGAGAAAGAAGATGCCAACCAAGGGCAGCACGATGGCGATGGCATAGCGCAGCCCCAGGGTGATGACGCCGAACTCACCGACCAAGAGCGATGACCAGGTGGGATAGGGTAGCAGGCGTTCAACCCACGCGGTGATGGCCGGGTTGATCTTCTCGCCGAATAGCTGCCCGTCGAGGAAGTCGACGACTATCCCGGCTCCCAGCCGGCCAACGATCAGATAGAGACCGACGTAGAGGACGGCGATCAGGAGTGGGATACCGGCGAGTGGATGCATTGCCAGCCGCCCCAGCACTTCGGCAAATGTTGCGCGCAACGGTCGCGGGCGCGCGACGACGACCTCACCGGCGAGGCGGTCGGCCGCCTTCTGTCGGGCGACAGCAATCGGGAATGCAGGGGGCTGGGAGTACTGGGCCTCCGCGTCGGAGACCGCCTTCTCGATCTCGGGGATCGCGTCGGGGTCGGCTCGAAGAACACGCTCCCAGATTTCGGCCTCGCGATGAAGCAATTGAAGGGCCAGGGCCCGCGCCGAGATCTCGTATTCCCCACGCAAGGCCGTCGTGATTCGCTCGATCGCGGACTCAATGGGCGCCGGATATTCGACGGAGAAGGCGGAGACAGACGGCACGGGCCCCGAAACCAGGACGCGCAGTCGGTCCACGCCGAGGCCGACGGCGGCCGCGGTGGCGACGACGGGGAGGCCGAGGCGGCGGGCCAAGGCGGCCAAGTCGACTTGCAGGCCGGCCCGCGTGGCTTCGTCGATGATGTTCAAGTCCAGAACTATGGGGAGTCCGGCCTCGATGAGCTGGAAGGTGAGCGGGAGCATGCGACGGAGGTTCTTCGCATCGACGACGTGAACGAGCAGATCGGGCGGGTCGTTCAGCAGTAGGTCTCTTGCGACGCGCTCGTCCTGGGACAATGGGGTGAGGGAGTAGGTGCCGGGACTGTCCACCACTTCGAGCAGGACGTCGCCTATGCGGGCGCGGCCACGGACGACTTCGACGGTCGTGCCGGGGTAGTTTGACACCACGGCATAGGAACCAGTGAGCTGGTTGAAGATGACGCTCTTGCCGACGTTCGGCGACCCGAAGAGGGCTAACTTTCGGGCGGTGGTGGGCCCGGCGAAGACGCAGCTATCGCAACCACAGCCTCGCTGCCCGCTCAGGAGTCGACGGAAGAAGTGCAGTGCTCGCAAGATCACGCTAGCCTCTCCCGCGAACGGGCCGCACCCGAATAGTGGCGGCCGGTGCAGCACCAAGTGTGTGGGCCTGTCCGCCGACATCAACGACCAGCACCTCTCCGACGGATTCTCGCAGCTTGACCTTGACGCGATGGCCGGGCAGCAGCTTGCGCTCCGATAGGTAGCGCACCATGTCCGGCGACTCGTCGTCGAGGCGAGCGATGGTGAAGGCTCGGCCCGGCGGGGCTTCGGCCAGGGAGATAGTGTGATCATCGGCGGAGACGTCTATGGGCTGGCCGTGCGGGCAAGCCTCCGGCCGGCCAAGGGTTTGGGTGATGCGATTTTCCAGCTCGGGCGATAGCACGTGCTCTATACGGCAGGCCTCGTCGTGAGCGTCCTCGAGCGGAACCCCGAGGACGTCTGTGAGAAGCCGCTCGGCCAATCGGTGTCGGCGGATCAACTCATGTGCCCTAAGCTCGCCTTCGGCGGTGAGCGATATGCGTCCGTAGCGGCGGTAGGTTATGAGACCGAGGTCGGAAAGACGCCTGAGCATGCCGCTGACGGAGGCCGGCTTCACGTCGAGGTGTCTGGCGAGCCGGGTGGTGGAAACGCCTTCAGGGCTGTGCTGAAGGCGCTCAATGGCTTCCAGGTACTCTTCCGCACTGTTCGACAGTGGCTTGGGGGATGGCACCGCGCGCTCCTTTAGCCAGCACAACAAAAAATATTAGTCTCGCCTAACATTATACCCGATGGGAGTGGAGTCAAGCGGCCAGGGAGCAGCAATCTTGACAGGTGGCGGGACCTCCCGCGCTCGTTGGGCGGAAGCGTTCGGGGGAAGTAATGCGGCACCCCGTGTGATACACGGGGTGCCGCTTCTTGTCGGCCGTACTATCTCAGGCGCGGATGGAGGCTACCGTACTTCTATCGTGACAGGCTCTGCGGTGGCCTCGATCTCGGGGTTGTAGTAGCGGTAGACCCGGGAACTCGGCGTGGCGGCCCTCATGGGGAAGTTCGCCCGGAGCCGATAGGAGATCTCCAGAGGTTCTCGGGAGGCCAGGCGGTCGAGATAGACGATGATCTGGCGAGCCGCAATGGTGTACTTCTGGATGGTGCCGTCGTCGACCAAGCTCTGGAGGTCCTCGACCAGCACCTGGAATCCGGGCGGCACGCCGAGATCGATCACGACCATGTTGCAGTCCCGCGGATCCTGGTTGACGACTCGCACGGAGGCGGTGACGATGTCATCAGTGGAAAGGGTCGTGCGGTCGTAGTCGACGTCGATGGTCAGCAACTCTTCGGCCGGCGGCTGGACCATCTCCCACGGGAGGTAGTACTTGGCGACGATTTGGTAGAGCGCGCTACCCTCGCCGGTGATTGCGATGCGGACGTCATTGGCGCCCGCGCGCAGCAGCTCCCGAGCGTCCACTTGGCGCACCACGTCGTAGTCGTCCTGAGTGATGCGGAAGGAGCCGGCCTGCTCGCCGTTGATCTCGACGGTGACCGTGGCGTCGATCTGCTCGGTCGCGCGCTGGAGCGAAAGGAGCAACGTCTTCAGGGCCCACACGGTGGCCTGGGTGGTCTGCCAGGTTCCGAAGCTATCCTTGGAACGGATCAGATAGGTGATGGCCTTGTTAGCGAGGCCGACGTGGCGCTCCGACTTGACCAGCGCGTAGGCCGCCAGTGCGGTAGTTTCGAGGTCGGCCGAGCCGTCCTGCGCGGAGGTGAAGGTCGGCGCTTGAGCCTGCCAGTAGGCCGCGCTCTCGTCGGCGATTGCCATACCGGCAAGGGCGTCGATGACGCGGGTTACGTTCGCGGAATCCGGTGCGCCGCTGAGGTAGGCATTGGCGATCACGGCGAGGGCGTACGGGTCATCGACCTCCCGCCAGTGAGCGTCGAGGTAGCGAAGCCCGCGCGACACTTCCTCTCCCTGGTAGCCGGATTCGGCTAAGGCCCAGGTGATGTAGGCAGTGACGCGGACGGTGTCGGTCTGGCGGTTGATGATGCCTTCCGCGATGCCTCCTTCGTGACGCTCCCAAGAGTCGTCCTCTCTTTGCTGGCCAGCCAGCCAGCGCTGGGTGCGAGTGATGACGTTCTCGTCCACCTCGTGCACCCGGCTCATGTCCCGGAACTCCAGGAGGCCGTAGGCGGTGAGCACCTTGTGGGCCGGGGACTGTCCGAACCAGGAGAAGCCGCCGCCGTCCACCTCGAAGGACAGGAGGCGTTGATAGCCGACGTTGATGTACTGCTCGGCTCTCATCTGGATCTCGGGATTGGCCTGGTTGGTGGACCTGAAGTAGTCGAGCACCAGAATGTTGGGATAGGTGACTGAGCTGCTCTGCTCGAAGCAGCCGAAAGGCATTCGCAGGAGCGAATCGAGGCCCTCGACGGCTTGGCTGAAGAGGCCCGGGTAGATCTTCACCAGGATGGTGGAGGCGTCCGGGATGGCCTGCTGCGGGATGGTGACGGTTCGCTCCACAGTGCCTTCGAGGCGGTCGTTCCAGGTGTCTCGCTGTTCCTCGCCGTCCGGGAGCACCTCGATCTCGCGCCGGATGGCATCGCTCAACCGAGAGCCGCGGGCACGCACGGTGAGACGGTGGACGCCGATCCCGGTGGTCCGGATTCGGTAGTAGACGACGCGGATGTCGGAGGCCGCGATGTCCAGCGACTTATCAGCCTCGTCGTCTACGAGCTCGAACCAGGGTTCGGTTTCCAGCACCAGATTGATCGTCTGGGGTTCCGGAAGGTAGTTGTAGACGGCGATGGGGATGGACACCTCGTCGTTCTGAGTGAGGGCGACGGGGAGGTCGATGTCGATGAAGAAGTCCTGGAAGACCCTGAGGCCGGAGCTGGTGCTGCCGAGCTGGCCGCGCTGGGAGGAGGCCAGGGCGCTCAGGCGCCAGGTGGTGATCGAATCGGCCATGTCCACCGTCACGGTTGCCTCTCCGCGTTGGTCGGTGATGACGGTCGGATTGACGTACATGGTCTCGGGGAAGAACTGGCGCAGGCGGACCTGCGGTTGCCCCGGGGCCTCGGCGGGCGCACCGGCCCCGGCTACCGAGGATGCAGCGGTCGCCGTTGGGACGGCCATCCTCTCCATGGCCATCATTGCATCCAAGGCCACACCGCCTCCGCGGCCTCCGATTCGTCCGAGGAAGCGGCCCACAAGTCCTTCGCGGTGCCAGCGTGTGATGTTGCGAATGTCGTCGGAGGTCCGCCACTGCCCGTCGGGCCCGGCAGAATCGAGGGAGCACTCGGCCTCCCGCCACTGCACGCGGTAGGGATTGCCCCAGCGGTCGCGCAGGTCGTTGCGGTTGAGCAGCCCCTCTTCGACCAACACTGCAATGTCGGCGTCGGGCGCGAGGTGGCGACGGTGACGCGTATGGTACTGCTGGAGGGCGCGATTGATCCTCTCGGCGTCTCTGGCGATGTCCCTCACCCAGGATTCCATCGCCTCCGCGAGGCGCTCCTGGTAAGTGTTGACGGTGAGGTTGAAGGGATCGCGCGGCTGGCTGGCAGCAAAGAGGACTGCTGCCGCGCGCTGGCGGGCTGCCTCGGCCTCAGCCGGCTCCGGTGCCTCAAAGGGAAGTCGTCCGCCGATGATGCCCTGGGGCGTGAAGCCGTGGATCTCGTAACGGGGGTGCAGGAGCTCGCGCTCCAGAGCGAAGTACAC
>Ga0315293_10001176_pt1 | contig 25351 bp, 15 predicted proteins | sample YL17G13_20_MG_FD_203071 | JGI IMG/M metagenome (GOLD analysis project Ga0315293, IMG submission 203071) | Sediment microbial communities from Yellowstone Lake, YNP, Wyoming, USA - YL17G13_20 | ecosystem: Environmental > Aquatic > Freshwater > Lake > Sediment | place: USA: Wyoming | collected...
CTCCCTTCCTCGCTCCGTCCGATGACCTCGACACGGACACGCTCCGAAGCCCGGTCAAGATCACGGAAGTAGCCGTAGATCTTGGCCGTGTTCGAAAGCTCCCCTTCGGCTCCGACGATGTGGCCGAGATATCGGGTCGGGGACGGCACCGTGTCCGACGCCGGCACATAGGCGACCCAGGGATTGCCGAAGCGCGCCTCTGTCGTGAGTTTGGCGATCGCCTCCACCGACCCCGCTTCGGGAGCGTCCGGAGCGTAAGGGTTACCGACCTGCCCGGATGCGGCGGCGATCAAGACGGCGAAAAGAAGCAGCCGGGAAATCCAAGTGTGTTTCGCTGATTGTCTCATGGTTTCATGTCCTTTTCTGCAGGTAAGTTTTTCGATACCAATCCTTCCTGTCGACAACGCCTGAAATATACCTCCGGCCGTGCGGAGATGTCAAGGAATGCTGTCAAGCTGTTATGCCGAATTTCAATTGTTGCATCGGGGTGTGTTCAGAGCTGGTTTTTAGGAATATCCGAATAGCGCTCTTCTCGCAGCGCATGCCGGGCGATCACCGCCATCTGGCAGCCGGCCTTCATCGGACCAAGGCCTTCGTCACAACGACCGGGATTGCCGATCCGATAGACGATGACTTTTACCGCTTTTTACAATCCAACTTGTTTCCGCACGAATCGTAGAGGGCGACCTCGAGCGGCATCTTCCCCAGGGCATGCGTGGCACAGCTGAGGCACGGGTCGTAGGCGCGGATGGCGATCTCGACGCGATTCAGCATCCCTTCGCTAATTTCCGGCTTTTTCTCGAGGAAGGTTTTGGCCACCCAGTGGACGGCCCTGTTCATCGGCTCGTTGTTGTTGGTGGTGGAGACGATCAGGTTGGCCATCGTGATTTGGTCATCATTGTTGATGCGGTAGTGATGGAACAAAGTGCCCCGCGGAGCCTCGACCAGCCCCACTCCTTCATGGGCTTTTTTGCCTTTTTTGAGGAGATCCTCTCCCTGGAGGTCGGGATCGAGCAGAAGCTCTTTGATGACCTCTCCGGAGTGCAGGAGCTCGATCAGGCGGGCCCAGTGCGAGTGCAAGGTCATATTGTTCGGTTTGCCTTTCGTGTAAGCTTTGTAGACCTCAAATTCTTTCTGGGCGAGCGGTGTCGGGATAAAGTCCGATGTGTTCAGGCGCGCCAGAGGGCCGACGCGGTACCAGCCGTCGCTCTTTCCCAAAGACCGGAGATAGGGGAACTTCATATAGCTCCAGGTCTTCACTTCCTCACCGATGTCATCCAGGTAATTCCGGTAATCCACGTCGTTGAGGACCTTTTTGCCGGCCGCGTTGATCGCCCTCAGAACACCATGATAGAAATCGAGGGCGCCGTCCTTCCGGACAAGGCTCAAATGGTTGGACGGGAATACGGCAAAACCGTCAATCAGGTCTTTATTCTTCTTGTGAAAATCCTTGAAGAAATCCACAGCTCCCTGGGCCCAGCTGATCATCTTGTCGATGTTCAGCGGATCGGGTCCTTTAAGAAAAGAATCCCTTTCTTCGAGGCTGAGGTTCTTGTTGATCCCGCCGGGAATGGCGCCCGTGCCGTGGATCTTTTTCCCCGCGGTGGCCAGGATGATCTCCTGGCCGAACTTGCGCATGAGGACGCCCTGGACAGCCAGGTCCTTGTGTTTGAGCGCGACACCGATGACGTTGCGGATGGCCGGGTCCGCGTCCGCGCCGAAGAGCAGGTCGGGCGAGGCCAGATGGAAGAAGTGGAGAGCATGCGACTGGAACATCTGTCCGTAGTGCATCAGCCTCCGCATCTTTTCCGCCGTCGGCGTCAGTCCGTCCGGGCCAACCCCTACGATCACGTCCGCCGCTTTGGCCGCGGCGAGGTGATGGCTCACCGGACAAATGCCGCACAGCCTCTCGACCAGGACCGGCATTTCCCAGTAGGGACGGCCTTGGACGAATCGCTCGAAGCCCCGGAATTCCACGATGTGGAACCTGGACTGAACGACCTGGCCGTTGTCATCGAGATGGATGGTGACTTTTCCGTGGCCTTCGATTCTGGTCACGGGTTCGATGGTGATTTTTCTTGCCATGGTCTTCATCCTTTAATCGAACTTGATGAGGTTGTAGGTCAGGTCGAGGGATTTGCCCTCGAGGAGCGCGGTGAGCGCCCTCCAAATGAGATCGGCGGACGGCGGGCAGCCGGGTAAAAAATAATCGACCTTGACGATCTCATGCAGGGGATAAACCTTGTCCAGGATGATCGGCAGATCATCGTCGTTGGGAATGATCTTGTCATCCACGGTTGGGCAATGGAGGTAAACTTCCTCCAGGCACTCCCGGACGGGGATGCCGTTGCGCATGGCGGGCAAGCCGCCCATGATGGCGCATTCGCCGACCGAAATCAGGATTTTGCAGTTTTTCCTGAAGGCTCTCAGGACTTCGACGTTCTCGCTGTTGCAACAGCCGCCCTCGATCAGGCCGACGTCGCAGGGCTTGGTGAAGGTTTTGATGTCATTAATCGGAGACTTGTTGAATTCGACGAGTTCGATCAGCTGCAATATTTTGTCGTCAATGTCCAGGATGGACATGTGGCAGCCGAAGCAGCCCGCCAAAGATGCGCTGGCAATGATGGGTTTGCTCATGGTCGTCTCTCCTCAACTCCGCTTGTTCTCAAACTCGCTGCCGATCGGGATGCGGTCGAATTTGCGTTTTCCGATGGGAACCGTAAACGCCACTTCTTTTTTCAAAATGGCGCCGACCGGACATAGGTCCATGGCTTTCTTGGCCTCGGCCGGCGACAGGGCGGCCACCAGCTCCCGGTCAAAAGAGATCTTCATTTTCCGGGACCGCTTGATGTGACCGAAGATGGGCCTGCCGTCCTTGGTCGTGATGCCCCGCACACAGCGCAGGCACTGGATACATCGGTTGTGGTCCAGAAGAAGGTTCGGCCCGGCCGGCTCAACCTGCCTGAGCGGGAATTCGTAGGGAAAACGCGGAACGAGCATCTGATAGCGGTAGGCCAGCGCCTGGAGCTCACAGTTGCCGCTCTTTTGACAGGTCGGACAGAGGTGGTTGCCCTCGACAAAAAGCATCTCGACGATGGATTTTCTCATGTCTTCCAGGTCCGGGATGATGTTTTCGACCACCATGCCTTCCGCCACCGGCTGGGTACAAGCGGCCATGTGGCTCCTGCCCACCCGGACCGTGCAGATCCGGCAGCTTCCGGCCGGCTTGAGTCCCTCGTACCGGCATAGGGCGGGAATGTACACGCGGTTGGCGATGGCGGCTTCCATAATCGTCTGCGCCGGCTCTGCAAAGCAATCTTTTCCGTCGATCGTGAATTTTATTTTATTCATGATGGGCCTCCGTAAGTTTCTGACCGGTCACGGTCGAAGCGGCCTTGATGGCTGCCTCCAGGTCAAACTCGGAGACAAAATCCGTATCCCCGTGGATTTTGGCCTCGTACATCTCCCGGAAATTCTGGAGCGTTGTCAGAATAGGGTTCGGAGAGGTTTGGCCCAGGCCGCAGCGGCTCGTGGCCTTGATCGTTTTGCCCCAGGACTCGATTTCCTGGAGATCCTTGGAGGTCCCTTTTCCGGACGTGATCTTTTGCAGTTTTTTCTTCAGGATCGCGTTGCCGGCCCGGCAGGGGGCGCACCATCCGCACGATTCCTCGATGAAGAAATCCATGAAGTTATGGACGGCTTCAAAGAGATCTCTCTGAGGCCCGATGATTATGACCGAGCCGCCCGTCGGCAGGTCTTCAAAACACAGCCTGCGCTCGAACTGTCCGCGAGAGATACACGTACCCGATGGTCCGCCGACCTGGACTGCCTTAGCATCCCGGGCCCCGGCCATTTTCAGGAGATCCTGGACCTTCAGGCCGAATTCGATTTCGAAAACGCCGGGCTTGACGCAGTCTCCAGAGACACTGAGCAGCTTCGTCCCCGCCGATTTCGGGGTACCCATGAGCTTGAACCACCCGGCGCCCCTGTCCAGGATGCGTGCGGCCGTACATAAGGTCTCGACGTTGTTGACTGTGGTGGGGAGACCTCGGTATCCGAAGGTCACCGGGAAAGGCGGCCGGTCTCTCGGCTCGCCGCGCTTTCCCTCAGCCGATTCAAGCAGCGCTGATTCCTCGCCGCAGATATAGGCTCCGGCGCCCAATTTGATCGTGACGTCAAAATGGCAGCCTTTTTTGCCGGCGATATTTTTGCCGAGGAGATTTTTCTTCCGGAGAGTATCGAGAACTTGCTCAAGATGGGCTTTAAGATAAGCATATTCCGCACGGAGGTAGAGGATGCCTTCTTGAGCACCGACCGCATATCCGGCAACGGCCATGCCCTCAAAAAGGAGGTGGGGCATTTCGGTTAGGATGACCCGGTCCTTGAACGTCCCGGGCTCACCTTCATCCGCATTGCAAACGACATAATGGGGAAGAGCTTTTTCCCGGCCGCAGAACTCCCATTTCAGGCCCGTCGGGAAACCCGCTCCGCCGCGTCCAAGCAGGTTGGACCTTTTGATCTCAGCGATCACGTCTTCGGCCGTCCAGGTCACGGCTTTCTTGATGGCCGCTCCCGATTTGAACGGGGTGAACAAGACGGGGCCCTTTTTACGGATATGATTGCAGACCATGGCCTGGACGAGCTTGGAGTGGTTTGCCCCGTCGCCGTAGGGCTTGGCCATCTTCCAGATGTCCTTGCCGGCCTTCATGGCGGCGACAAGCTCCTTGACTTTGGCCTTTGTCAGCTTGGTGAAAACGACGCCGTTGATGATGGCCGAAGGCTCCTGGTCGTTCATCCCGATGCAGGACGTTTCGTACAGGCCGATCAGGCCGTCGGCGGTGGTCGTGCCGAACCGGCTGCCGGTTTCTATTTCGAAGGCCTCGGCCACGGCCTTTCGGCCTTTCATGTCGGCCACGATGTTGTTATTCAGATAGACAGCGTACGTTCCCGCCGGAACCGTCGAAAAGAAGTGATAGAATGTGGCGACGCCCTCGACATCCACTTTGGACATGTTGAGCAGCGCTGCGATTTTGGCGGCGGATTCCGATGAGACTTGGCCGAGCTTTTTCTGGACCTCCCTCACCATGTCGATGAGACGTGAAGGATCCTTCTTGTACCCGGCCACAATCGATTCTATGATTCCCTTCTGCGGCATGAGGCACCTCTAATAATGAATTTAGTTATGAAGAAAAATTGAGACCATTATATAACACAAATGGAATCCGGAGACAAATAGAAAATACGACTCAGCTGAGTTTGATTGTTTTTCGCGGATAACTTTTTAGAGAAAAACAAGTATTTTACCAATGAAGATACGAGCAAAGGACGTGAAAATGAAAAAAGATCCTATTTCATCGGTATTTATGATCATCTTAGTGGGCTTATTCATGACGGGTTGGCCGGCCTTCGCTCAAAGCCCCGATCCCCTGAAAGTGAGCGTCCATCCGCAGACGCTCATCGCCGATCTCGAGAAAGCGATCCCCGGGCTGATGAAAGCGGCCGATATTCCCGGGCTTTCCATTGCCATCATCAGGGAAGGAAAACTTTTATGGGCGCACGGCTTCGGTGTCAAAAGCACAAAAACCAATGAACCGGTCAGCGAGGACACCATCTTTGAGGCAGCCTCCCTGACCAAGCCGTTCTTCGCTTATATCGCCATGGAATTGGTGGAAAGCGGAGAGATTGACCTGGATAAACCCCTCATCGAGTACCTCCCGCGCCAGAAAATCGAAGAGGCTCTAGGGCATTCGCTGGATCTGGAGGGATTCCGAGGCGACTGGCTCCGCATGATCACGGCCCGCCATGCCCTGAGCCATTCTTCGGGTCTTCCCCACGGTGAACGCGGCAAGCCCTTCCCCATCTTTTTTGAGCCGGGCACGAAATACCGTTATTCCGCGGACGGCTATTTTTATCTTCAATCTGTTATTGAACACCTCAAAGGAAAGCCTCTGGCGGAGATCATGGAAAAAATGGCCTTCGAGCCGCTCCAGATGAAGGCCAGCAGCATGGTCTGGCAGGACAGGTATGAGACCCAGGCGGCGGTCGGGCATGATGCCGCGAGCGAAACCGACGGCAAATTCCGGAAAAGAATGCATGCCCATGCCGGGGCAAGCCTCTACACGACGGCCACGGACTACGCCCGGTTCGTCATGGCGATGATGAACGATATGGGGCTCAAAGAGGAAACGATCAGGGAAATGCTCAAGCCTCAGATTGATGTCGTTAAGGATGTCTCCTGGGGGCTCGGGTTCGGCCTGGAGCGGACATCCAACGGCACGGCCTTCTGGCAGTGGGGAGATTACGGGATTTTCAGGAACTACATCGTGGCCTATAAAGAACCGAAGATCGGCGTCGTCTACCTGACGAATAGCTACAACGGCCTCAGCATCTGCCAGGATATCATCAAGCAGGCCATCGGCGGCGGTAAAGACCTCGGGATCGCTTATCTGGATTACGACCAGCATGACTCTCCGGGCTCGCTCTTTCTTAAGGCCGTGCTGGAAAAAGGCGCCGGCCACGCGGCGGAACTCTTCCGGAAATTCAAGAAAAAGAACCCGGCGGAGTTCACGGAAGCCGCCGTCAACAGAGCCGGCTATCGTTTATTGAATAGCAAGAGATATCCGGAGGCCATCGCCGTCTTGAAGTTAAACGTGGAGGCCTATCCGGAATCGGCCAACGCCTGCGACAGCCTGGCGGAAGCTTACCTGACCAGCGACAATAAAGAACAGGCCCTCACTTACTATAAAAAAGTCTTAGAAACAATCCCCAGGGACAAGAAAGCGGATCGGGCGTTCTTGGATGGGCTCAAATCCAACGCCCTGGCGAAACTGAAAGAACTCGAGAAAAAATAGAAGACTAATTCGGCCGGTTTTTTGAATATTTTTCCTCCTGAGTCGTCTGGATGGACGAGGGATGAAAATGATATCATTGACGGCAATCCAACCGATTATTCGGATTGGAGCCCGTCAAGAGATCGAGGGAATAGCCGTGACATCCGCGGATAAGAAAGAACTTTTTGAGCAGGTCCTCGAGAACCGGAAAACGGTTTTCTGGATCTGTCTGGGTTATGCCAGGGACTCCGTCGAGGCCGAAGAGCTTGCTCAAGAAGTTTTCTTCAAGGCCTGGAGCCGGATCGATTCCCTAAGAACCCCGGAGAGATGTCGGGAGTGGCTTTTCCGGGTGGCCAGGAATACTTGCCTCGACTCTCAGAAAAAGAAGCGTCTCCGGCGTCTCTTCGAGGCGAACTCCCCCAGGGAAGCCAGGGATGAAAAAACGCCCGAAGCCCTCATCATTCTCCGCGATGAGCTCCGGCTTCTCAAACAAGCTGTCCGGGCTCTCCCCAATAAAATGAGGAGCACGTTCATCCTACGAGAATACGGGGAGCTCTCCTATCAGGAGATCGCCGACATTCTGGGGATCAAGGAGGGCACCGTGATGTCCAGGCTGAACGGGGCGCGGGAAAAAATTAGAGAGAGGATGAAAGGTCTGAGCCATGGAAAATAGCCCAAAATCCGGCCGGTCCGGCGATATCCGGGAACTCGTCCGCCTGGAAAAAGAGGAGGCGGAGAGGAGTTTTGAAAGCCACCGCTTTGACGCCCGGCTGTCCACGCGGATCCGTGAAGCGACGGAAGAAAGAGCGGCCGCCTGGCCTGTCTTTCTGAGGAGACCGGCGCCGGTCGTTGCCCTCTCGCTTGTCCTTCTGGCCCTCGCCGGCTTCCTCCTTTTCCGGGAACATTCGGCATCGCCTTTCCAGCAGACCGTCCGGACGATAAGCGCCGTCTTGGCCGAAGCCGGAGACGGCCAAAAGCCTAACGAAAGGGCCGATGCGAATCAACTCATCCGAGCGGCTGAATACACGGATTTCGGCTGGGCCTTGAAAGCGGTTTTTTACGCCTGCGAGAGACAGGCCCTCGGGAATATCAACCTGACGGATTCCCTTTCCCTTATCTTTCAGAAAAAAGCTCCGCAAGCCCTCTCTATCGGAGACAGGAAAAACCGGCTTTCTGCCGGAGAGGAACAACCAAGATTAAGGACCGATGAAGAATTTCGAATGTTCTTCATCGTTTTCCTGAAAAAACTCGAGGAGGTCTAAGATGCTTAAGAAAATCGCTCTTGTCTTCTGTGTCGGTATTTTCTTTTCGGCCCTCTGGGCGAACGGAGATGTTTCGGAACCGGCGGCCAAGGATGAGGTTGGCTATGTCCTCTTGGACAAGATCATCATCGGATTTCAGAAGATGGCCAGCGAGGGAAGCGGGGGATATGAATTCGTCGACAAGCTTCTCCAGGAGGCCATGGCTGAGGCCAAGGTGGCCCGGGCACAGGGAAAAATCGACGCTTATTTCTTTAAAAGATATGCCCGGATGCTCCTTGTCGCCAAGTTGGCCATCGTCAACGCCCCTTACGACCGCGAAGGCATCCTGGATGGATTCATTACGAGAGAGATCAACGTTTACATCGAAGACGTCACCGGCGAACCGGGATCATTGAGAGCGGAAGGAGAAAATAAAAGGGGCGTGGGCGCCATCGCCGGAGCGATGGCCGAAGAAATCCTCAACCTCCATATTTATCTCGATGGGCTGAAGAACAAGCCGGAGCTTCTCAAAAAATTCCTTCAAAAATAACAGACGATCCGGGGACATGAAACGGGGGGCCTTCATGCAGATAGAGTGAATGTTAACCCATACGTGTTATTGAGCTCCGTAGCGCCCCCTTATCGGATGTTCAGTTTTTGAACGGACTCGGCTTTGAACCCGGTCGTCGTTTCCCTGGCCCTCGCTTTTAATAAATAGGAGCCGGGTTTCAGATCCGAAAACTCGAGTTGGGATAAAAGCGCCAGCCAGCTCTTATTATCCTCATCCCGGGAATACCGCTTCGCCGAGAGGATGGAATGCGTAATCGAGATCTCAGCGCCTGTGGGGTCTTTTTTCAGGAAGAACGAAAGTTCCAACTCCGGCTCTAAGATATTCCCGAGAGCACAAATCACCATGGCGCTTATCTTCGGCGAACCGCCCTGAAGCTCTCCGAGCAAAGGCGAGAATTTCTTGGCATCGAACGGAAAAAGAGCGGTCAGGGACATGTTGTTCGTGTTCGTTTCCCCCGTTTGAGTTTTCTGGACGCCGAAATAATGGACGTCCGATTCGGGCCGAAGAAGGAGCGGGGGGAGGAGGGCAAGCGGAACATCAGACGCCTCCGGGATGAGGAAGGACTCCCTGGCGACGGCAGTCTGGCCGGTTTCGAGGTTTCGAATGATGATCCGGCACTCATAATCCCCGGGCGGCAGGATAGAGAAGGTGTAATGGCAGGCCGCAGGCTGGGCGATATCGGCAAAATTCATCGTCGCCCGCTTGAAATTTACTATGTTTTTCCGGCTGTCAAAAATGAGCGTCACGACCTCATTCTCGCCTTTTCCGGCTGAGGCAAATATATCTTTGGGGATTCGAGAGAGACAAACAAGCACGTTTTCCTTTTCGGTCGGGCAGGCGAGGGCGGTCATAGGAAATGCGGCAGGAGTCTGGAATTGGGGATTCTCTGACAGTGCTGCGTCCATGAGATGGACGGTTTTTTCGAATTCGGAGTATTCCCGAAAAGGCTTTGGATTAAAGTATCCTCCCTGGGCGCGGACTTCACAACCCTTCCGTCGGACCCCCACTTTGATCTCGTGAAACTTGCTGTCCTCTTTTTCCTCGATATAATACCCGAGGACATAATACATGCCCGTTCTGTTCTGAATCCGAGCCAGGCTGTTTTCATAATCCTCGACACGGGGAAAGTATTCACCTCCTGAGATCTTGGAGAGCTTCTTCAATGGATATTCTCCGGACATGGCTTTGTTAAAAGAGGAACCCTGTCCCAGCACTTCCGTATTGAAAACAAAAACCGGGCAGTTGGCCTGGGCCAGCTCTTTAATCATGTTCTCATATTTCTTTTCCTCCCAGATTCCCACATCGAGACTGTCCATGTTGTAGAGGGTTGCGTCGCCCGCTCTTTGCGAAGCATCCAGTTTACCCCGATCAATAGCATCGGGAGCCCCCTGAAAAACGGAGCCGGCAATCCCAGAGGAAAAAAGAACGATGTGTTTATAGCCTGGGATCAGGCGGAGGGTTTTGGCCAGATCTCTCATTTTCTGGGTGAAATTGCGGCCGTGGAGCTGATAATTCATCCTGTCAAAGGATAATTCCAGAAGCTTTTGTTTAGCCGGATTCAGCCAGCCGTCCGGTATCGTCTTGGGGACGGAGAGGTGAGGCTCACCGAGGAGGTCCTTTAAAGCATTCCAGTATTCCGTCTCGAGATTCTGAGCCCGTCCCAGGATGTTTTTCAGACTAAACCCTTCCACGACTTCCCGCAATTTTTGGTAGTCCGTGGTGAGGTATTCATGGAGGATTAGCCCGTTATAGATAGAATAGGAAATGATCCCGATCTCATCGGAAGGCCGGACCTCGTTGGCGAGGAAATGAAGAGCTGCTCTTTTGGCCTCCTCCAAACCCTGGGGATTGTTGAAGGCGAAATCAAAGAATAGGAAAAATTTCCGGTTTAGCCGGGAAGCGCCGGGCTCAAGAGATGTTTCTTCTTTGTCCTCGGGCTTTCCTGGGATGAAGAGGGTATGTTTCTCAAACTCGGTGATAGTCATGGGCTTGCCGTCGTCGAACAGGTCGAAATCCGCGGCGAGCAAATCCGGGACCGGCTTTCCTTCTCTGTCCGTCACATAAACCTGGACGAGCTTCAGGGTCACAGTCACTTCATGCTGGATGGGATCCGCCTGCTTTTTCGGCGGTTGAGTTTGGACCTCTGTGCTCATGAAAAAGCCCAAAACGGCGCATCCTATTCGAAATGCTCCCCGATTTATTTGAGCCACGGCATTAATTATTATAAGGAAAGCCGCGGTTCTTATCAAATCGGATCCATCCCGAAATTCCGGCTCCCGTCCTATCGGAAATTTTGGAATCCATAATCATATGCCTGCTGCCTTCAACGACATGTCTTCCGGTGCGGCTCCGGCCGGGCGCGGCCTGCCCAGGACCAGAGTTGCTGGCGGAATTCCAGGCACGGCGGGCGTTTCTCCAGATAAGCCTTCGGGCTCAGGGGCTCTTTTTCCTGGGGAGTGAACCCGGCTTGGTATCCCGTGTCGAATGGGACCCAGGCTCCGGGATGGAACTGGACGCCCAAATATTGCCATAGCAATGGTGTTCGATGCTCTCGATGACTTTCCCGTCGAGCGAGGAGGAGATGACCCGAAAACCCTTTCCAAGCTTTTTGACCTGCCGGTGCGGAAGCGCGCGTCCCTGACTCGAAAGCGTGGACGCTGACCGTCCCCATAAAGGTGTCGTTCATATGGACGCGGGGATCGACGGCCCCCGGAAGGACGGGCAGGCCGGAAGCGTCGATCGTCCTGGCCAAAGGGAATGCGAGGATAATTCCCTTGTCTTAGATCCGCTCGCCGCGGATGATGAAAGCTCCTATTTAACGGCCGCGAAAACGTCGCGGGCGGGGATAAACCGGAAGATATAGCCTCCCGCATCGAGGAAAGCCGGCCGGCCGTTTTCTCTGTCGCCCGGCACGCCTGAAACACCTCGGCGGGCGAGGATGGCGGCCCAAGCCTTTGGATCGTCTACGGCCAGGTCGATCCGGACCGCTTTTCGCTCGGTGAAGGGATGGAGCCCCTGGGCCCCGTCCACAAGGCCGATGAATCCCGACAAAGAGGCGGTCATCACCTTTGCGAATCCCTGATCAACGAGTGGGCCGGCGCTCAACTTGTCTTCGGCGAACCGCAGGGCGGACGGGATGTCCCGATAATACAGCCATAGGATATTGGCCTTGATCCCCAGCTCGCCGGGACGCGTCGCCTTCGTTCCGGGGGCGGGAAGGAGCGGCTTGACGGCGCGCAGGGCGTCATGGAGACGGGAGTTCTGGGGATTGTCGAGGAATCTTTCGAATTCGAGGAGGTGGCCTTCGGGATCGATCGCCACGAAACCCCGGGTCGGGTGCCGGGTGGCGTCCTTGAGCTCGGACCGCATCGTTACACCCTTGGACTTGAGGTAGGCGAACCAGCCGTCGACCTCGTCGGTAACGAAGGACAGGGTGGCCGTCTTGGGAGCTGAGGCATCGTCTCCGGCCTCGGATGCCGGTGAGATCCTGAGAAAGGTCGTTTCGGAGACCCGGATAAGCCCCGGACCGGCTTGGATCAGCCCCAGGACCTGGCCGTAGAAGCGCTCGGCCGCCGCCGGGTCGCGGAAGAAGTAACGAACGACGAGGCCGCGGATCAGCGGAAAATTGGATTCGGCTCTTCCGCCGATCTCTCCCGTTTCGATCTTGGCGCTCCGGATGATGATGGGCTGGATCGGTTTGTGCATGGCCATCCTTTTGTCGGAATCCGCCCAAAGCTCCTCAACCGGCACGGCGGCGATCCTCTCGAGGACGTCGAATCTGGAAATCAATCGGCCGAACACGGTGTACTTACCATCAAGGTAAGGCCGGGCCGCAACGCAGACGTAGATCTCCGAGTCGCCGCTCCATTCGTCGCCCGTCCGGCCCATGCCGAGGGTGCCGAAGACATGCGGGCGGGCATTGAATTCGGGCGGCAGTTTGGGCGCGTCGCCGCCGCCGGCCTGGATGACATGGCCGCGGACGACCCGGTAGAAGTCTTTTCCGTCGTAGAAGCCCTTCCGGACGAGGTCCTTGAACTGGCCGACGGTTTTGGGCGCGTCGGCGTCGAAAAGCTCGAAGACCATCGCTCCAAGATCAGTCCTCATGACGCAAACTTCAGACGCCCGGGAAGGGGGGGCCGGACGGAACGCGTACGCCAATTTAAGGTCGATCTTATAGGTCCAAGGCAAGCCCGAATTTCTCCAGCCGCCGACCGTCCGGTGGCCGGCGTCGTCCATCTCGCCCTCGAATCCCTGGACGATGTTGACCGTCTTGGCGAATCCGGCCTTGCGGGCGGCCTGGGCGGCGCGCAGGCTGCGCCCTCCGCTCCGACAGATGAAGATCAGGGTGTCGTCCGGCTTGAACCTGGCCTTGAGGTCGTCGATGAAGCCTTCGTTGGGTTCGAAGGCCGCCCCGGTCTCGCTCCAGAACGTGATCGGGACATTGAACGCCTGATCGGGATGGCCGATAAGAACGTATTCGGCCACGCTCCGGACATCGACCAGGAAGGTCGAAGGATTCTTCAATAGATCGAAAGCCTTCATCGGCCCGACGCTCTCGATCTCCTGGCCGGCGGCGGCCGCAGACAGGCCGGCAAAGAGGATCCATCCGAATCCAAGGGCGTTCCGCATCGCGCTCTCCTTCCGTCGAACCCATCCTACCACCCCCCCGCGGCCGATTTCAACGCAGGATCGTCCTCTTTTCGTCCCGTTCCCGATCGAGGCGGTCCTGTTCCCGGCGATAATACGCCGCCACGGCGATCATGGGAGCGATCTGAGGGTCGCATTCATCTGCGAAGAGAAGAGCGACGATCCTGCCGGGCAGCATGACCACGAGATTTCCACCGAATCCGCTCATGTAGGGTGCCGTCACGAGCCCCGTCGAAAGGGAGACGTCGCTCGTCCAGATCGAATGGAGATACCGGGTGCCCGGCTGGCCCGTGGGAAGGCCTCTCCGGGACATACGTTCGAGGGCTTCTTTGACTTTATTCCCGTTCAAAAGGCGCCGGCCTTCGTAGGCTCCCTCGTTCGATAACAAAAGGCCAACCTGGGCGGCTTCGACCACCGTCGGATAGGATCCCCATCCCCCGACCGGAGTGCCCAACGTGCCGCCGGGTTCCAAGGTTCTGACGACCGCCAGGTGCTCGGAACCGAGCGGCCGGAGAACGTTCTCGCGCACCAGAAGCCAGTAGTCGGCATTCGGGCCTTCTTTCGTCTTGACGTACCGATTGAGCGCGCAGGAGAGCGTGAACGTGTTCGAAGAGGAGTAGTTGAAAAATTCGCCCGGCGCCGAGGGCGCGTCGGGCATTCCCAGGACGACCGCCAGCTTGTCGCCGGCCGATCGGGCCCGAATAAAATTGATATCCCGGTCGTTTCCCTGTGTCCCCGTGGCCATGCCGAGGGCGTTGGCGAAGGTGACGCCCCGCCAGCCCTCGTGGCCGGACAGTTCCGGGACATAATCCGTGATCCGCTCGTCGAAAATGCTCTCCCCGTATCTTCCCGCGAAGTAGAACATCGAGAGGCCCATGACGAGCGTCTTGGTCACGGAATAAACGCCGTGCCGCATTTCCAGCGGATATGGGTACAATCCGGCTCGCGTCTCCGCCGGCTGAACGTGGAGGACTCCGTTCAAGAACAACGCCGCCATGCTGACCGACTCCGCCGGGAGGTCGGCGCTGAAGAATGACCGCGTGAATGCCGCCATCGGCATTTCCGCCCAGGGCTTGATCGGCGGGCGGGCGGCAATCTCTCGATCGTATTCCGCGATGGCCAGGCCCGCATGTTCGAACTCGCGTGGTTCGAACTGAGCGGGGACCGCGGCGCTAAAGTCCGCCCGCGTGTAATCCACCTTCGGCGATGTCTCCTGGGTGATCTGAACGGCCACGGACGAGATTCCCGAGGACGTGAAAAGGAACGTCGCCAGGCCGTTCAGGGCCTGGCCGACGTAATTGTCGGTCAGGACGAACGGAAAAGAGGCCCGCGACCAGCCGCCGTCGCTTGCCTCCTGCCAGACGCGGCCGGGCGAGGCGATGATGTTCCAGAAGCTCCGGCCTTTGCCGCCGGAATAGACGATCCCCCGTTCCAGGGGAAGCAGGTGATCTCCGTAACGGACGACCGGGAGGGAGAATGCCGGAAAACACCTCTGGCCGGTCCCACCCCAGTCGCTGTCGGGGCGCGCCGTTGTCATTTCCGCTTCGAAGAAGTGGATCACTCCGGATAAGGAATAGGCGGCGGCCGTCGATCTGCCGACCGGCATGAAATAATCGTTGTGGACGACCTCGGGGAAATGGCCGCTGTGGAGATCCGAGGCGGTCACCTTATCCCGTATTCCCTGGGGGGGGAGGAGCGAAGATCGCAGAGAGGCGTCGCCTCCTGTTCGCACGTCTGCCCCGCATACGAGGGCGACCAGGGAGGCCACCATCAGCGATTCAAGCAAACGACGGGATCTCATGACCTTACCTCCCGATCCTCGATTTTCCAAGCCGAATCTTGAGGCCGAGCTGGATCGTCCAACCTGAAAAATCGATCTCAGCTTTTCGGACCTGCTCGTAGATCGCACCCGCCGGTTCCTGGTCGGAATAGACCAAGCCGGGGTAGAATTTTCCGGTATCGCGGTTGAGTTCCTCTACGGACCACCACATCGCCGTTCGGGTGGTGTCTGTCAGGCTGTTAGATGCGTAATCATACGTGATGGACCAGTTTTTGAAGTTTACGAAACGCCAACCTCCCTCGGCAAACAGGGAGAATGTGCCCGAGATCCCATATTCGATGCCCAATCCGGCTTGGTATCCGAGCGCGTAGTCCCTTCCCTTGCTTATCAATCGACTCCAAGTCTCGATACCCAGAAGCTCCGATTCCTTTTCGGTCGCAAGCTCCAAGTTCGCTATGTAATACCCCAATCCAGCCTTAATAAAGCCGCTTAACCGAGGGGAAATGGAAAGACGGTAATAGGCGTTTAAAAGCAGGGGCGTTGCCGTGGCTTTTGTCGTCCAACGGACAAACGACCGGGCGCCGGAAGAGGATTCCTCGATCGCGACCATGGAATCGTTTTTTGCCCTGAATAAGCGTCCCAATCCTATCCCGATCTCCAGCGGTTTGGCGACGCGGAGGACGATTTCCCCGTTGAAATCCAATCCTTGATGGGGAAGTGCGAGTTCGCCCGTCTTGTCGAAGCCCATGGAGTCCGCCAGATCAGCGAACCTGGCATTATGCCCTTTTTCGGCCATGTTCACATCGCCGAATCCTGAAAAGCCGTATCCAGCCGAAATCCTAAGGCTGAATTTCTCTCCGGGGATTTGCGACCGCGCTTCGGCCGCACCGAACAGGACGATAAACGCCAGGACCGGACCGATGGCCGCTTTCTTGTTCATGGTTGTCGTTTCTTCATCGCAAGCCCCCTGATAAGGCCCGAATGATATTATTATACCGCAAGTGCACCGGATTATTTATGCCCATGGTGCCGTGATATCCGAGGGAACTCGCTTCGCTCCCTGCCTCCCCTTCTCGGGCGGGGCATGGACCCGCGCCCTGAGACCAAGGTGGCATAATCCCGCTCATCAAGAAAAGGAATTCGATGCCCGAAACGGTGATTCACAACGCCACAGAAAAAGGATCATTGATCAGCCAAGTTCTTCCACCTTAAACTCTCATCTTGACACCTCGTGCCGCTGAGACTTAATATCTACACAGGAACAAGATCCGATGATCGGCCGCTCCCTCGCGCACTACTCCATCATCGAGAAGTTGGGCGAAGGGGGGATGGGGGCGGTTTATAAGGCGCGCGACGAGCGCCTGGACCGCTTCGTCGCACTAAAAATCCTGCCAGCCGACAAAATGTCCGACCCGGAACGCAGGCGGCGGTTCACCCAGGAAGCCAAGGCGGCATCCGGGCTGAACCATCCGAACATCGTCACCATCTATGATATCAACCAGGTGGATGACGTGCATTTCATCGCCATGGAGTACGTCGCCGGCCGGACGCTCGACGGCCTGATCGGCCGTAAGGGGCTGCCGCTCAAGGAGGCGCTCACCTTCGCGATCCAGATCGCCGACGGGCTCGGGAAGGCGCACGCGGCGGGAATCGTTCACCGCGACTTGAAGCCGTCCAACATCATGGTCACTCCGGACGGCCTGGTCAAGATCCTCGACTTCGGGCTGGCGAAACTCATCGAAAGCGTTGAACCATCCGGCGACTTCGGAGCGACTATGACAATGGCCAGGACGCCGGTCACCGAAGAGGGTGTCATCCTCGGGACCGTGGCCTACATGTCGCCGGAGCAGGCCGCCGGGAAGCCGGTGGACGCCCGTTCAGACATCTTCTCCTTCGGCTCGGTCCTTTATGAGATGCTGAGCGGACGTCGAGCCTTCGACGGGGAAACGAAAGCCACGACGATGGCGGCGGTGATCACCCTGGATCCGGCGCCGCCGGGCGGAAGCGCGGGCCTTCTGCCGACGGGGGTGGAGCAAGTTGTGATGCGGTGCCTGCGGAAGGACACGCAGCGGCGCTGGCAAAATATGGCGGACCTTAAGGTGGCGCTCCAGGACCTGAAAGAGGAGTCCGAATCGGGCAAGCTGTCGGCCGTTTACGCCGCGCCGTCGCAAGCACGCCGGAAGCCCTGGCTCCTGATCGCGTTGGCCGCGCTGGTGTTCCTGGCGGCGGCAGGGGTCGTGGCTTGGTTGATGTTGAAGCCCGCTCCGGGGCCGGCGATGGTCCAGCCGGAGCGGATCACGTTCGAGTCAGGCGGCGCGTTTTCTCCGGCGATCTCGCCGGACGGAAAGATGATCGCCTATTCGTCCGAGCGAGACGGTAACATGGACATCTACGTGCGGCAGCTGAGCGGGAAGCAAACCGTCCGGCTGACGACACACCCGGCGCCCGACTGGTTCCCGTGCTTCTCACCGGACGGGTCGAAGATCGCCTTCTGGTCCGAGCGAGACGGCGGCGGGCTCTATATCACCGAGCCTCTCGGCGGGGCCGAGCGTCGGATCGCCGAGGGCGGACGGCTGCCGGCGTTCTCTCCCGACGGGTCGACGATCCTCTACCTGGTCGCTTCCGCGATAACCCGGCGGGCCAAGCTGTTCCTGGTCCCTGCGGCCGGCGGGGTTTCCCGCCCCTTCCAGCCGGAATTCGTCGTTCTTCCCAAAGGACCGTCGCATTCATCGCCGTTGTGGTCGGTGGACGGCAAGACTATTTTCTTCGACGGGATGCGGCCCGGTGACCCGGACGGCCCCGGCTGGTGGCTGGCGCCTGTGGCCGGAGGTCCGGCCGTACGCATCAATCCGCCTCAACGCAACTCTCCCGGCGCGACCCGTGTTGTCACGGCCTGGTGGAATGACCATCTCTATTATTCGGAGGGCATATCGGTGGGCAGCATGAGCCTGTATCGGGTTGCGCTCTCCGAAGAATCCCGTTCAGCGGCCGGCCCGCCGCAGCTCATCGCGTCATTTCCCGCGATGCTTTGGGGAGTCTCGATATCGTCTGACGGCCTGATGGTCTTCAGCACCTTATCTGCGACACCCAATATCTGGTCAGTGCCGCTAAGATTGAGCGACGGTATGGCCTCCGGACCGCCCGAACCGGTCACCTCCGATTCGACGGGGAAATGGGACGTCGCCGTTTCTCGGGATGGCTCCACTCTCGCCTGGACGGCCTATTCCTCACAACAAACCGAGATCCGGGTCCGCAAGACGGCGACCGGCCGCGAAGAATCGATTGTCTGCTCCAACAACACGATGAACGTCTTCCCGCGGTTGAGCCCGGACGGATCACGGCTGGCGTATGGCGATTTCGTCGGCGGTAAGTGGACCCCCTATGTCGCAGAAAATGGCGCCGCGCCTCAGCCTGTTGGCGAAGACGATATCATTTTCGGGTTCTTCTCGAAAACGAAGGATGTTCTCGTCATGTCAGGCAATCAGCTGGCTCGGCGGGACACGGCCGGGGGGCGGCGCAGCCCCTTACTGGACACTACCGGCCGGGGGGAATTGTATGAGGCCGCGCTGGCTCCATCGGACCGCTGGGTGGCCTTCACGCTCGCGCTCCCCGACGGGACCGCGGGCCTCTACCTGGCGAACATGGGCGATCAGCCGACGGCCGCCGAAGCTTGGACGGAGCTTGATGAGGACCGTAACTTTATCGGCTCGCCCACGTGGTCGAGCGACGGCAAGATCCTATACTACGGCTCGAAGAGTGACGGATTCATTTGCGTCTGGGCCCAGCGCATCACCGACGACGGGAAGCCGTCGGGCAGACCCTTTACGGCTTTCCATGATCATGCCTCTCCCGACATGAAGCATTATGGTGTCTGCCACGTGACGGCGGCCCCGGGCCGGTTGTACATGATGCTCGGCGAGGTCAAGGGGGACCTGTGGTCGTTGAAGCTTCCCCGTTGATGCAGGGAGTTGTCAGCGATAATCCTTCTGGTTTGTAACTAAGACTCAAGGTTAAACTTCGCTCTATATTTTGCCCTTTAGGGGGTCCCCCGAATTGTGACGTCTTGCCAATAGGTTCGTTCAAGTGCGGCCTGCGCCGCCCACGTGTAAGTTCTCAAAAGCTGAACCTGACGCCCACCCTGGCGGCTATCGGCGGGTAGAACCCGCCCGGCTTCATAAAGGCAGAAGCGGGGATATACCCCGGCGTGGTCTCAAGCTGCCAGTCCTTCGAGAGAATCTGGTCCTCCGTGACCGCCAGGGTATACCGGGTGCTATAAGGGTAATAGCCGACCGTGGTCGCGACGTTAAAGACGTTGTCGACGTTGACATTGAAACTGAAGGAAGTCTTCCCTAGTCTAAGGCTGTATTCCGCGTACAGGTTGGCAAACCAAAGAAGCGGCGTCCGTCTCAGGTTCCCCCTATTATAGGGCATAAATGGGCCCTCGAGCGACCAGTATTCGGTTGTCGGTGTCCCGCTCATGGCGTTGACCAGGGCGCCGACAGTTAAGCGGAAGGGGAACGTATAAGCGCCGTAGAGTTTGAAGACGTGCGGCCGGTCCGTGGCCAGCGGCCCATCGACCGGGCTGAGATTCTTGTCATAAGCATAATACCAAGTGTCAAAGTTCGCCTCCACGTTTGGGCTGTTCCTTGCTCCTGCCCACGTGACTTCATCGGAGCTGGCGAGGCCGGAATAGTTGCCCGTGAGCCGGCTCCATGTGTAAGAAAAGCCGCCCAGCCAGCGGTCGGACAATCTCTTGTCCAAGCTGAAATTGAGGCCCCAGTATTCGCGCTTGGCCTTGGGGCATTCCGGGTACTTGGCATCGAACCTCCCGCCGTTTGTCGTCGACCGGGAATATCCGTACCCGGGGTTCGCCATATAGAAAATGATATCCGCTCCGGTGATGACTCCCACGTCCTCGATGGCGTAGCGGAGGTGCTTCTGAACCAGACGCACCGTCGCGGATAGGTTTTCCCTGAGCTTTTTCTCGACTCCGAAGGAGATCTCCTGCTGGCTCATCGGCCTCACGTTCGGGTCAACAATATCAAATGAGACGGGCAGGTAATCGATGGTCCTCATCAGCGTGCCGGGATAATACCCGTTTTTCCCGATCTTGTCCCATTCGTATGTATCCAGCGCGTAAAAAGCGGCCACACCCTTTATCCCCCCGAAGTAGTAGGCCGCCGAATAGAGTTTCATGACATCGTAATAGAGTCCATAACTCCCGAAAATCTTGAGGTTCGCGTCCCCGAAGATGTCATAGACAAATCCCAGGCGGGGCGCCAGTTTGTCCCCGAACTTGAAATCAATGGGTTTAATCCCCCTCAGAGCCGGATCATTGCTATAGCTCGGGATATATTCGCTCTCTGACCGAAGGCCGAGGTTTAGGGTGAACCTGCTCTTGATCGTCCAACTGTCCTGTAAGTAGAGCGCCCAGCGGTCGGAGTGGACCTTGAAGAAGGCTCCCGTGGGCCCCGTGGCTTCGTTCCCAGACACTTGATAGTAGCCATAGGTTCCCCGGCCGTAGTTTTGTCCCAGGTAGATGAACGGCCGGCCCCAAGCTAAGTTGATAGCCGGGTAGTCTGGATACTTGTAGCCGTTCTTCCAATCCTCGGCCGTCCGCACCCATTGGGCACCGAATTTCCAGGCATGCTCTCCGGCGAAGTTCAGATAATACGTGAAGTCACCGCCGACATAGGACCTCTGCGCCACCTCCTTTTCCGTGACGTTGAGCGCGTACGAGGGCATATTCGACCAGCGCAGGGGCCTAATAAATTCAGAGGGGATATCCGGGAAAACAGAGTTGCCCGTCCCGCCGTGAGCATAGCGCGGCTCCGCGGGCTGAACAAGCTGGTCTGTCGTGTTGTTGTAGAAGGAACCTCCCCTGACGCTGAAAAGAAGATTGTTGCCGAAGGTGAAGTCGGCGTAAGCAGCCGCCGTCCAGTAGGGATAACGATAGCCGTAATCACTCCAGGGGTCCGTGGGGTTTCCGGTACCGTCACGGGGTGGGAGGTCCCCCTTATAATTATTAAGATTGCTCACAAAGCTTGCCCCCAGCCGCACGAACTTGAAAGGCTGGGAAGTCAATTTTGCCTGGAAGTTCCAGAAGTAATCCCGCCGGGTGTAATTCCCCTCGGTGAGAGAGGGTTCGAACTTGACGTGTCTCTTGGAGGTCAAGGACACGGGGAGGAACGAGCCATAGAACCAAAGCCTGTCTTTAATGACATATCCGCCAAGGTCGAACCCGGCCTCGATGCGATCCACTTTGTCTTTTCCATAGAGGTCCTGATAGTTGATGTACTCGGAAACGATAGGGTCATAGAGGGCCCAGCGAAGGGAGTCTCTCTCTTTTCCATTGAGCCCGGATCCGCTGTAATAGGCGAGGATATCGCCGCGGAACACGTTCCCTCCCTGGCGCGTGATAATATGAATAACACCCCCGAGAGAGCCGCCGTATTCGGCTTGATAGCCGCTGGCCTTGACCTGGACCTCATCGACGAACTCGAAGGCGACTCCCTGGCCCCGGATGCCCTTATAAATGTTGGTGATGTCGGTCCCGTCGACGTAAAACATATTTTCAGAGCCCGAAGCTCCGTCGACCGATACTCCCGAAAGCAGGGGTTCATTCTGGACGCCGGGGACGGCGGCGACAAGGGTGTCGAAGTCGCGTCCCCGGGGCAGGGCGGAGAACACTTCCCTGGTCATCGTCATGCCCTTGACCGTGCTCTTGACATCGACCAGAGGCGACTGGCCGATGACCGTCACTTCTTCTTCCAGGGCGCCGATCTGCATGGAAACATTCAGTTTAACGCTCTGTTCGACGTCGACGATGATCCCTTCGCGCACCACCGTCTTAAAGCCCTGGAGAGAGAAAGTGACCTTGTAGATACCCGGCGTCAGGGTAAAAATGCGATAAGCGCCGTTCCCAACCGAAATGGCCGTCGCCTTGCCGACGAGTTTCGGGCTGGTGGCTTCGACTGAGGCCCCGGGCAGAGGATTGCCCTCCTCGTCAGAGACGGTGCCGAATATTTTACTCGTGGGCACCTGGGCGGAGAGATAAGTGCCCATCAACGCGAGTACGATCAGATAAATAAAAGCTCGTCTTAGTCGTCCCATCATCTTCCTCCTTTATTCGTTATCAAACAGAAGAACGAGCGGCGGAAAGGCCGACGGAGCGCAAATGAACAACCCCAGGCTTCACAACCATCTTCCCCTGTTTTTTAATAGTTAACGATATTAGGAGACAAAGTCAAGCAGGATGTTGCCGGTCAAAAGTCAGAAGTTTCAGCTCAAGATCAGGCGGGAGGTGTCTTCTGGGCGAGGTGCGCGACCATGCCCGAGGAGGGGATTGGCGGATTTCTGCGCTTGAGCCACAACCGAGCCGCGCAGAATGATGAGGACGAGAATAGCAGGAAACAGCGAAAAACCTTAAGGAACGGGCAGGTATTCACAGAGAAAGTAAAGGGAGAGAGGACTGCCGGCCGTCCCATAGGGGTGGGCTTTCTTGGTCTTGATCGCGGCGAGTTTTTTCCTGGCGATGGAAACCTCGGCCAGGCCGGGGTCGGCGTTCTTCCAGACCTTGAGGGCTTCCTCGTACTGTTCGGCTGCCTTCTCCGGGGCACCCTTCGCCTCGTAGAGGGCGGCCAGCCTGAAGCGGCTGAACGGATGGATCAACGCCCCATCGCGGACTCCGGGATCGGTCGACACAAGGCGTTCGTATTCGGCGATAGCCTTGTCCGTCTCGCCCTTTTTCGCGAAAGCCCGACCCGCAAAGTCGGCCTGGAATGGTAGGTTTTTCTGTTGAACCGTCGTATAAACCGAGAGATTCACCTGGACGGGCGGCCCTTCCTTGAACACTCGGACCGCCTCATCATAGGCCCCCTCGGCGAAAAGGACCTCCCGCTTAAGGAGGTTGACGGCCATCTGGTTGAAATCCCTCTCTTTCTCGGCGATGGAGCCGGGAAGGACCTGGATGTCCACAAGCTTTTTCCGGGCTGAAGTGATATCGCCGTTCTTGATGTCCAGGAGGCCCGAGTAAAGAAGCTCATAAACCTTATTCAGGCTCGGCGTTCCCAGGCTGCTCTCGGCCCTGTAGGCGAGGCGTCTTTCCAGGTATATCCGGCAGAGGTCGAGCTTTCCCCAATCGTAACAGGTCCAGAGCGCCCCCCGCAGCGTGATGTCGGCGAGCTCGGCGTTTCCCGAGGCCTTGGCCATGGCCTCGGCCCTGCCGAGTTCGTCGAGGGATTCGGAGAAGCGGCCCATGATGGAGTTATAGAAGCCTTTCCATTGGTAGCCCTGGGCCCGGATGCCGTCCGTAGGAGCGTTGGTGATGAAGTGCTCGACCCACTGGAGGGCCCGGCCGTAGTCCCCGTCCATGGCGTGGAGGTAGGCCAGCTTCCAGGCCGACGGGAATTCCGGCCGGATGGCCAGAGCCTGCTCGTATTTGGCCCTGGCTTTGTCGAATTTGCCGTAGAAGAAATACAGGTCGCCCATAGAATCGTGAGGATTGGCGTCGCCCGGCAGGACGGCGGCGTAGCGTTCGAACGTCTTGAGCGCCTTTTCCGACTCGCCCATTTCCGCGTACGTATACGCCAGCATGTTCAGGGCGTAGCCGAAGGCGGGATCGATCTCGAGCGCCTTGCCGAACTCGATGATGGCCTCGTCGTACTTTTTCCCGTTTTTATAGAACCAGGCCAGGTCCACATGGGCCCGCTTGTCGTCGGGATAGGCGCGGACAATGTCTCTCAGCCCCTTGACGTATCCTTCCAGGTCTTTCTCGACCAGGGCGGAAAGGGCGGCGGCATACAGGCCGTCCTTTCCCTTGCCCATGTCCGTCTGACCGTACTTCTTGAATTTCGCTAAGGCCTCGGTTGCCCGGGGGGCGTCGGCCAGAGCCGAATAAACGCGCGTCAGGTAATAGTATGGCAGGGCGAATTCCGGATCCATCTGGACCGCCATTTCGAGGGACCGGCGGGCCTCGTCATAGTAGTAGCGGTCGAAATCCTCCTGGCCCTTGAGGAAGAGCTTGTAGGCCTCCATGGACGCCGTCGTCACCTTGCTGATCGGGACCGCGTCCCACGCCGCCGCACGTTCCGAGAGGCCCACGCCCTTGGAAATTTCGCGGCTCAGCTCGTCGATCTGCGTCCTCAGGATGCTGCCGACGCCCTCTCCCTTCGAGCTGACGCTCTTGAGGAGGTTCTTGGTCCGGACTTCGTAGATCTTGGCGTCCGTGGCGAACATGTTGTCGGCCTTGGTGAAGCTCCCCAGGACGATGGCCAGGATGCCTTCCCGGCGGCAGATCTCGAACCAGAGGTCCCGCTCGGCGGGCGTGACCATCCCCCTGTCCTTCTGTCCGGCGAGGTCGTTCAGCCGCTCCCAGGACATCACGTCCAGGTATTTCGACTGCTCGAGGCTGGTGATGAGCAGGTTGGGGATGGCCTTTTTCAGATAGTCGTAGGTCGTGTCTCCGGTCAGATTTTCGAAGCCGATGACGGCGACCGTGTGGACGGCGCCGATAGCCTTGGGGAGGATTCCCCGGATGGCGATCCCGGCCAGAAAGAGGCCGAGAAAAACGATGGCCGGGATGAGGGTCTTCCGCCAGGGGATACGCAGTCTCAGGGCCGCCCGTTTATTACGGGTCCTGGGCTTGGTCCAGGGCGCTGCGACAGCCGCCGTCTGGATGGTTTCTTCGACCTGGCCAAGGTCGCGGCAAACTTCCTCGGTCGACTGGTATCTCTTCTCCCTGTCCTTCTCCAAACACTTGAGGATGATGGCGCCCAATTGGGGCGGGGTTTGAGGGTTCAGGTCTTCCGGACGGGGCGGCTTTTCCGACTGATGTTTGAAGGCCATGACGAAAGGTGTATCCGCGGCGAACGGCAGCCGGCCCGTGACCATCTCGAAGAGGATCACGCCGAACGAATAGATGTCGGAACGGCGGTCGGGGTCCTTCCCCTCGATCTGTTCGGGCGACATATACTCGGGGGTCCCGATCACGATCCCCTCGGCCGTGACGCTCTGGCTTCCCAGAGCCCGGGCGATCCCGAAATCCAGGATCTTGGGATTCCCTTCTTTGTCGACCATGATGTTGCCGGGCTTCAAGTCGCGGTGGACAATGCCCGCGCTGTGGGCTTCGCTCAAACCGCTGCAGACCTGTTTGGCGATGGCCACGGTCGTCCCGGTGTCGAGCCGTCTCGAGCGCCGGATGAAGCTTTTGAGGTCTTCGCCGGGCACGTATTCCATCGTGATGTAGTGTAGGCCCTGGTCTTCGCCGAGGTGGTACATTTTA
>Ga0315293_10001177_pt1 | contig 25347 bp, 24 predicted proteins | sample YL17G13_20_MG_FD_203071 | JGI IMG/M metagenome (GOLD analysis project Ga0315293, IMG submission 203071) | Sediment microbial communities from Yellowstone Lake, YNP, Wyoming, USA - YL17G13_20 | ecosystem: Environmental > Aquatic > Freshwater > Lake > Sediment | place: USA: Wyoming | collected...
GGAAAAGGAAGAGTTTTTATTTATTTTTACGCGAAAGATCTTAATGCCAAGGATTATGCTAAAGAACTTCTGGGCAAGTTCAGCGGTTTTAAAACCAACAATACGATCAGGGGTGGCGTCTGGGCGTATTTTAGTTACATGATGGCTAACGGTGATGTAAACAAATTCAATGAATTTCTGAAGTGCCCGACGTGGAATTCCATAAACAAAAATTACCCGACTGGAATAAAAGAAAAACTTGATGTTCTTGTTCGGGAAAAGCGTCCTTGGGAAAACGGAAGACTCGTCATTTTGTCCGGACCCGCTGGCACGGGAAAAACGTTTTTTATTCGTTCTCTTATGATGGCGTGGAGAAACAAATTTAATTTTTGTATTGTTACTGATCCTGAGCGTTTGGCTTCTGATCCGGCTTATTATTATGATATTGGGTCCAGAAGAAGGGATTACGACGACGAGGACTATGATCCGTCTCCTGTAGCGAGAGCGCTCGCGAGAAAAAACAAGAAAATAGAAAGGTCGCTTCTGATTCTTGAGGACGCTGCTGATCTGCTTCTTACGGAATCCCGTCAGAAGCATTACGACAAGATTGGAAAGCTTTTGAACATGACGGATGGATTGCTGGGCCAGAGCCGCGAAGACATTTTTCTCATTACGTTTAACGAGGACGTCAAGGATATTGACGCGGCTTTCCTCCGACCGGGGAGGTGCCTCCTGAACGCGGAGTTCCGCGAGTTTGAAGAGGCGGAGGCTACCGAGTGGCTTGCCGATCACAAGAAGACCGACTTTGCGGTTTCTGACAAAATGTCGCTTGCTCAATTGTATGCGGCGCTGTATGCTAAGCAGGAAGGCAAGGACATTCCTGCAGAGGCCCGTCTAGGTTTCCACGCATAGGAGAGACCCTCTCATGTCGATTATCGCACGCTGGGGAGTAGAAGACGCACAGAGGAAGTTTTTCGGACGCCAGATCGAATACCGAAAAACACTCAACCTTCTCGTTGAGAAGAAAGGGCAGGAGATTGTCTCTAGAAACTCTATGGCCTTCAAGCTTCGAAATCTGGTCAAGACGCCAGAAGACCTGACGAAGCTTTGCTTGTCTCGCTACATAAAGCCAATTCTCGAAAATGATGGTCCTATTCTTCCTCAGATTGTCGGGGTGAATAAGGAAAAGAACAGGTGCGTGATTTTCTCTTATGCGGCTATCGTTAAAGAGCTAGACTCCAAGATTGCGGGCTTGGTAGACGTCCTTATCCGAATGCTGGCAAGCAATGGCTGCGAGCTTGTGGCTTTCGTTTCAGGGGGGCACAGTTCGAAGTTCGGGCACTTCGCAGCGGTTGCCGCGTACAATATTAATGAGAAAGAAACGATTAAGCGGGCCTTCCGCAAGCACGAGGACGGACGTATAGACGAGTTTAATCTTCCACTCTCTATCTACGAGGAGATTTACGGGAAGTCGTTCGATGGAGATATCTGGACGGAGAAAGTCGTGTGGAAAGATGCTAAGCCCAATTAACCCACTTTAAAGAGAAAATCCACATGACGAAATCAGCAACCAAGGTAGAGCTTGATAAGATCATGGAGCGCCCTTCAGCAGAAGTCCGTGTCGAGGCGAAGGCGGTAGCGGTACGTTATAAGGACTGCTGGGCAGAGCTTGCGAAGCTTCTCTACCGGGTCAAGATGCTGCGCGATTTCGAGAAGTGGAAGTACGTGACGTTTGAGGCGTATGTTGAGGAAGAGCTTGGTCTAGAAGCTCGAACGGTTCGATATTGGCTCTCCATCTATGACAAGCTGGTTCTTCAGCTAGGCGTTTCAGAAGCACAGCTCAAGGGAAAGGCGTGGGGCAAAGTTAGGTATATCGTTCCAGTTGCCACGAAAGAAAACGTTGACAAGTGGCTGGAGAAGGCCGAGCGGCTTACACAGCCCGAGCTGGCCGTGTCAGTTCACGACGCAATCGAAGGCAAGGCTGAGAAGCCCGATACCGATCTGTTTACTCCGATCTCGTTCCGGGTTTCCCCGGACCAAAGAAAAACGATAGTGGACGCCATTGAACACGCGAAGAAGCTTTCCCCAAACAAGAACGACCACGACGCACACGCGCTGGAGATGATCTGCCTGAACTTCCTCGGTGACAACCTTGAGGCCAACAAGGACGCTCTCGTTAAGATTCTCGCCAAGATCGAATCCGTTTTCAGAGTGAAGATGTTAATTCTTGACACCGACAATCCACGCTGGAAAGAGACTTTTGAGGAGGCGAGAGCGGTTATTCAGAAGTCTTCTGTGAATATCTAGGCAATAACGTTTTAGAGTGAAAAGTATGAACGGACACGCAGAGCCGAAGACGCTTCCGACGACGTATGTAGTTAAGCGGGGAGAGCCCATAGATAAGTATATGGGCTACAAGAAGCTGACCTCCTATACCGCCAATGAGCAGCTCGGTGTTTGTGACTGCATCAGTTATTCCTATAGAGAAAGTTGCAAGCACCTCGTTTTTAAAGATTTGCTAGACCAGTTCAAGGTAAATGAGTTCGTGTTCTTTGGCAACGAGATCGGTGAGTGTCGGCCTCGGACAAAAGAAGATATTATAAAGCTGGCGGATTCCCTAAAAGAAGTCGTAAAAGCTCATTTTATGTACGATAGCATAGAGCTTGTGCAGCTAATTCAGAATCCGACGAATAGCGATCTTTATAATAGTGTTACTTTCGAAGGAGTGAGGGCGAGGAATGTTCTGGTTGTCGGGTACGTCAGGGGAATATTATTTAGAGTTATTCCAGTTGCAAAGAAGCAAGAAGCTGTTCCAGAAGAAAAGCCGAAGCAGGAGGGCGCGAAAAGTGTTCAAGTGGATTTTTAACAGAAAGCCGAAGCCGGTTGTAAAGAGCTGGACAGACCGTAACGTTTTGTACTTCAAGTACAAGACCATTTACAATCATGACTTCGAGGTTTCGGTCTATCCGGACGTGAAAGTTCCCGGAACTTTTATTATTAAATCCAACGGTCTGGAAATTGGTCGAGTCGGAGTCTCAGATGATGGGTCTCGTTTGATTATTAGTGGTACGGTGGCCCCGCCAAGCTTTGTTAACTAATTGTTGTAATTCCCTATTGCATTTCAGGTTACTTCGAGTAAAATCGCCTCCAGACGTGTTACAGTTCTCTCTAACTCTGGAGGCGAGTTATGTCAGAAGGAACGATCAAGAAGGTCGTGTCGGAAAAGGGCTACGGGTTCATCACGACGGCAAAGGGCGATGTCTTTTTCCACTGCTCTGAACTTCAGGGCGTGGCGTTCACAGACATCAAGGCCGGTGATCGCGTCCAGTTTGAAGACGATCAAGGCCCCAAGGGCTCACGCGCCAAGAACGTTCGCGTAGTCGTGTAGTTTACGCGACGTACCCATGTGGTGCCGCATGCAGGATGTCTCAGTCTACTGGGACGTTGACGGGGTTCTTCTGTCTTACGACAGAGGCCTTGAAAATGTCTCCGATAGGCAACTACGCCCCTACGCCAAGGATCTCATACAGGCGCTGGAGTCTGTCGGCGTGACAAACTACGTGTGGAGCCGCGCTGGCGAGGGGAACGCTAGGGATGCGGCCAAGCGCGTTGGCCTTCCGGAAGACAGAGCGTTTGCCAAGCCGGAGTTCGAAACCCCAGACGTCATCGATTATCTTCCAGCACGCCCAGATCTTGTCATTGATGACAGGCCTGACGAAACCATAATGATGTATCCCCACATTCTGGTCACGCCATATAAGGGTGGGGAAGACAATAATATCCTTGACATCATCCCTCAAATAAGGGATCATTTCGACGCGATAGTTCAGGACATCATTTCCGAGATGAGAGTGTCCTTCAGGCGGAAGAAGAGCACACCGTCCAAGCTGAAAGCACAGAGGAAGAAGTACTACAGAAGGCACAGAGCCTATTACAAGCGATACAAGAAGCGCTGGAAGAAGACCGCTCGCGTCAAGAGAGCGCAGAAGATGCGCAAGCGGTTTGCTAGCCGCTTTAAGAAGAAGATGGGGAAGTATAGAATGCGCGTCAGCATGTGACTACTCCACGGGCTTTAAACCCGTGGCTTCTTGAGGCTTTCGCCCCGCGCCTTGTAGTCCCAAGGCGAGTATGTTTTTCGCCGCGTTCAGGTCCCGGTCGATTGATAATCCGCAGCACGGGCAGGCATACGTGCGATCCGAAAGCGGCATCTTCTGACGATGCCCGCACTGGCTGCACGTCTGGCTCGTGTACGCTGGATTGACTCTGACATGCTGGCGACCGGCCCATTCTGCCTTGTACGCCAGCAAGCCGTCGAACATACTCCACGCGGCGTCTGAAATGCTCTTTGACAAGCAGCGGTTGTGAAGCATACGATTAACTGATAGGTCTTCGACGGCAATGAAACCGAAGCGGTTGACGATCTTACGGCTGTGTTGATGCGCGAAGTTCTCCCGTCTCCACGCGATGCGCTCGTGAACGCGGGCAACCGCCTTTACGTGCTTTCTTCTTTCCGGGGTTCCCTTAGCAAGTTTTGCGTGCTGGCGCTGAACGTTCACAAGAGCCTCTTCTTCCTCACGGAAGAATCTTGGATTTTCGATCTTATCGCCGTTACTTAGCGTGGCAAATGTCGCCAGACCAACATCTATACCTGTTTTCTCTTTGGACTTTTTGAGTTTCTTTGGCGCATCCACTTCGCAGGAAAACGTTACGTACCACTTGTCTGTACGGGATCTCTTGATAGTTACCGTCTTTGGAATGCCCTCAAGTTTTCGGTGGAGTATAACCGGAACAACTCCGATTTTGCTTAGGTGAAGAAACTTGCCGTGCAACGCACACCCGCTCGGCGCTTGCGGATAGGTGAAACTATCATAGCGGTCAATTCCGTGGAATCGCGGGTATCCGGGTTTCTCCCCCGCCTTGCAACGGCGAAAGAAGGCTTTGAATGCAAGGTCTACTCTGACAGCGGCGTTCTGTAGAACTTGGCTGTGTACCAGAGCAAGGTCTGTGTTTTTTTCTTTCAGGTCAGGAATAACCGCGTGTTGATCGTACAGAGACACAGACTTCTTATCCTTTTTCCAAGCGGAGGTTCTTTGCTCGACAAGATAGTTGTAGAGCCAGCAACACGCGGAGAGAGCCTTACGCATCCGCGTGCTCTGTGCACGGGTCGGATAGATCCGGTATTTGAATGTTTTACGCATAATTAGTATTCTAGCAAAAAAGAACTTGTTTTACAACCCAGTTTAAAGGAAAATTTGTTCGGGTTAAAATTTGATAGCTTTAGCTATTTCTGTAAATTTTCTCTTATTTTAATGTCACTTCTCACACAATATACTAAAACGCACCCCGAAGCGGGTGATTCCAACAAAAGGGCCGTAGCGCCCATTTTTTGTCAAGGGGGACGCATGTCATTTTCACACCTTTCTAGCCTTTCTCTACCAAAAATTCGGAAACTTTTGAAACTTGTCAAAGAGAAGGATGCCACCCTAAAGAGGGCCAACAAACTTCACGCCCGGATTAAAAAAATTCTAAACGGCGATTCGGTTGTACGCAGGAAGAGAAAGTACCAGCGTCGGATCAAAATCGTTTCACAGGAAATCAAAAGCTCAAATGGGCGTTTCGACGTGAAGTTCGAAAACCCCGTGGTTACGAAGCTGACGGGAATGTGTTTTCAGGTTCTCCGATTTTTTCCTAAAAAATTAAAGGCCCAACTTCAGAGAAACGGGAAGTGGGACGACGTGGCGCAGACTATGTATACGACCGCAATTGAATTTTTTCGGGCCAAGAACGGGAATCTGACAACGGAACTTTCAAATTCCGACTACAAGAAGTTGATGCGTCTTGCCAACCACAATATCCGGGAGACCTTGAGCGAGCTGGTTTCCGGGTTCGGAGGAAGGAAAACCATGGAGAAGTACGTTAATCCGAAAAGGCTCAACAAGATTCCGATGTCAAACGAGGGGGCTTCTCCTGCGTATATCCACGAGAAGACATTGTATTCAGCGGGAGATACAAAGGCGGCGGAAGTTCTATAAATTTAACTTACTCGAAGACCCCGCCAAACTTACTTGGCGGGGTTTTTTTATGTCCACACCCTCTTGACGCCATACCGCATCTGTAGTATCTTCCATATTAATATCCTAGACGGATGCTGTATACAGGGAGAACACCCCATGGGTAAGACACTGCAAGTTCGTGGGACGATTCAATGCGTCGATCTGAGAACACTGAACGCGGAGATTTCAGAAGTCATCAAAGAGGACATGTCTGAAGTTGACAAGCGATCCATCAAGGAACTTGTTATTGCGGGGAGTACGGAGGATTTTGAGGTTAACTTTGAGAATGATGGTATCTGCCCAGCAAAGTTCCTTTACTTCAAATCCGACAACGCGGTCCTCGTGAAGACAGAGAACAGACTCGCAGATGGGAATCCGTGGACTTTCGCTGTTCTTTTCGGCGAGTTTAACAAGCTCTATATCACGACGACCGTCGAGACCAAAATCCGAATTATCGCGCTCTCGTAACCGGAACTGAGTTCCACCATAAAAAGATGAGGTGAGAACATGGCGAACTTTCAGTTTAACATAAAGAACGAGCTGCTCCTTTCCGACGGGATGCGCTTTGAGCAGCAATTTTGCAAGCAGGACGCGAACGCCAAGATGATTTTGGACGATACCTACGTGGCGGGCTCAGTCGTTGATCTTTCCCCCTACCTAGCCCAAATTGCAGTTCCTCTGTGGCTTTACATGGTTGCCTCGGGAAACGGAGTGACATTGGACTTTGATGCTATCGGTGAATCAGCTCTTTATTACAAGACGCTCATCCTTCAAGTTTGTCCAATACTCAGCGGCGGACCCCAAGGTCCCATCCAACTTCAACTAAAACTCGCCGTCGCCTCCGGATCTGGGCCTCAGCGAATTCAGGTTTTCGCAGTCGGCTTCTGCTAAAACTCGGCGAGGGCTACGGATGCAGGGCTTCGAGAGAATAAATATTCTCTTAGAGTCGCTCCTCACCGAAGGTGAGCTGAACTGGAATTCCCTCAAATATCTGGCCAATCTGATGTCGCAGATTGGAAAAGACCTAAAGCAGTCCGTCATCGAGAAGAGCGCGAAAGACGTTCTTTGGCAGGCGGAAAAGATCGCCAGCTATTCAAACGACATCAAACAAATGCTGAAGAACGCCGTTCCGCCCGTTATTACTTCTCCACAGACGGTGGAGAAGAAGGCGGTTTCAAATGAGTTGCACTAGGTGCTTTAGATCTTTTTTGAACGATTGCGGAGAAGAAATCCAAAAGGATTCCAAAGAGAATACCGAACGCGTAGACCTGAGAAGATATATAGCGCTTGGCTGCGACTGCTGCGTGCCGCAGCCAACAACAATATGCGGTCAGGCGGAGATCGGCGGACGCCATATTTATATCGACTTCTCCGGGATCTCTGGACAGATAGTGGCGGATGCGGTCGAACAAATATTTTTGAACATTGTTAACGAATACGCAGCAACCACTTTTCAGTGTTTTTCTAGCGTTGGCGGAACGGATTATTACGATCCTTGTGAGAGACCTAGTTTTGTAAGCGAGTTTTACCATAACGGAAGAATTGATTACGGTATTCTGACGTACCTGTTTAACAAAGAATTTCGTATAGAGGCCGAACAGCTAGCGATACAGATAACGAACGACATTAATGTCGCACTCGCTAGCGCGGGATTGCAAGTGACTGCGTTGTACCGGTTTTAAAGGAGGCGGTGGGTGTTCGATACCAAAGAGGTGGACAGGCTCCTTTCTAAACTCTGCGGAAAGTCCGAACGAGTCGAACTCGTAAAGACTTCCGCTATGGATAAGCTGCGAACCGGATTTCTCGGTGAAAAATCAGCTAAAAATAATTTTAAGGAAAACGACATGGCGACCAGCAAGATGAACGAGATCCTCGTGAACCTCCGCCACGCAATCGGCGAGGAAACCATTGCAGCCATGACCGGCCCCATCGCTACCCCGCTCGCGCAGAAGAAGATCGAGCGGACCTTCCCGAAGGACGAGGAAGAGGATCTGAAGGGGACAAAGCCGGTTGGCAGCCCCGCGCCTCAGGCGGGCGGCGATCCGCGCAACTACGGCAAGGAAGCCGTCAAGTCGGCTTATCCTCACGGAATCAAGACGGAAGAGAAGCTGGGTGGTGGCGGGGACGCGTTCAAGTCCGCGCCCAAGGCGGTCAGCACCGTGAAGGACCCCGGTCTCGGGAAGAAGGAAGCCCCCGAGGGGAAGGCCGTCATGGGAAGCTCCCCGAAGCAGCAGGCAGGCGGCGATGCAAAGCACTACGGAGACGAGAAGGCAGCCCCCAAGGCCGACCTGAAGGATACTCAAGGCGGCGCTCCCAAGTCCACGAGCGAGGTAAAAACTCAGAAGCTTCCGTCGGTAGACGTGAAGGGCAAGAGCATCGTGGGAGCCCCGAAGGAAGCCAAGGTTGATTCCAAGGTCAAGGCATACGACGATGAAAAGAAGGTGAAGGATCTTGGCAAGGGCGGAAAGCTAGCCGAGGACGATCTGCCCCTTGGAGCACCAAAGACCGCCCCAGTGCAGACAGCGGCGATGGCGACGACCGGGGCTCCTGCGGCTACTGCGCTTCCTCCCGCTGAGCCAAATCCGGAAGAGGTGAAGTACCGCGAGATCCACATCAGCGATGAGCTGATTCCTGAGGTTGCCGCTAAGGTGAGGGAACTCGTTCAGGGCGTTCTTCCTGACGCGGTTCCTTCCGTGGTCCTGAAGTTCCAAGCCAATATGCTGGCCGCAGAGGCTGGAAGGGCGGCTCTGGAAGCGGCGGGCGTGAAGGTTACGGAGATCGACTAATTCTGAATCAGGAGAATTAGAGATGTCTATTTCTTTACAAGGACATCCTTTTCCAAAGGATACCGAGCCCTCGGATGTTCCTAAAGAACAGGCTGAAAAGATAAAGGCAGTAGAAACTACAGGTTTTAAATTTGTAGGCTGGAAAACTGAAGATTCTCCTGATGAAGACGATCAGTATTATCATGGCATCGCAATTCTTCGGAAGGGAAGCAATACGTTCATGGCCGTATTTCCAGACGGGGATTCAGGCCTAGTTCGTGACGAGCACGCCATGGAATCCGGCGAGAATTCGGAAAAGATTGCCTACGATGTTGACGAGGCGGTTGCCGCTCCGCCCGATGAAAAGAAGGTGGACGGCCTTGGGATGATCGCCTTTGTCGGCCCGAAGAACAAGGCGAAGGCTAAGCAGACAAAGAACTACGGGCATATCACTTCAGCGGAAGACTATATCGACGCACTCAAAAAGATCGGAATCGAGGCGAAGCCAACGGATTGGGTGGTATACTTTCCCGAATCACGAGCACGCTTAGGGGGCGGGAAAATGAAGAGCATTGACGAAATGCTGGCGAAACTTTCAGTAGAGGAAGTAGATCCAGTTTTTTCAAAGGTTGGCGGGATAGCCAGTCCGTCGGCTTTTGACAAAAATATTTCAACAAATGAACAACGAGAAATAGTTAAGATGTATAAAAGGAAAGGTTTTACTCCAGTGGCAAAGGTTGATCGCAACGCAGAACACGGGGTAGGCGTTGGTCTTGTTCCGGGGCCAAAGAGCAATTGGCCGATCCCTATCGGTGACGGAGATGTTGTAATTGTTTATCCAGACGGACACGTAATAGAATACTACAGTGACGGAAACGTAAACGAGATTCCAGCCGATAGCATTGACGAAATGCTGGCGAAGCTTCAGAAAGAGACGGGGGACGCGCCGGAAGACGAAGACAAGTATGATGTTGCAGACTTGTTGTATGATGACAATTCCAGAAAAATTTTTGATGATAGCGTAGACCGCCACAATGTTGACGATTTTGATTATGACATTACGTCTGTTCAAGGCCCGGAAAAGGATGTCGGGATAACGCATTCTTATATTGAGGAAGTGGCGTTTGCTGAAGTAAAGTTCCATGTCGATTTGTCCGACTTTCAAGAAAGAACGGTTAGACCCATTGAAGTCAACGACATACTGGCTATCTTGGATAAATGGTCTGAGGAAAAATGGCCTGTCGTTTTCCGGGGGCGCATCAAAGCGCATGACAATCAAGATGACGTGATTGCCGATGCGATGGTTGTAATGGAATTGAACTCCAAGAATACAACTGTGAAAAAGAGAGCGGCTGAAGGAGCCGTTTTCGATATTCGTGTTTACGAAAAACGTCCAGAAATCGATCAATAACGGATAACCGGAACTTAGTTCCGCTCAGGAGACAGGGAAATGGGGCCTCTCAAGAATATTGACGAAATGCTGGCGAAGCTTCAGGAAGCCGATTGGGGAAAATCTTTGAAATTTGTTTCGGATCAACTCGCTCTGCGCAGTAAAGACCTTGCTGATATTGCTGACAAGGTTATCTGGCAGGGAGATAATATGGACGGGCGTTCGGCTCGTCAAGCACGCGATATACAACAGAGTATTGACGAGTTGGCTACGAGATTAAGAAAGGAACTTGCAGGTTTTTCCGAGTCAAAGCTTCAAGATGCGACGGACTATGGCCCATACGAGGCAACTGACGCTCAGCTAAAAGCAGAAAAAGAAATTGAGAAGCAGGGTTTCCGGTTTTCGAATTGGATTCCAGCTCAAGATCCTGACGATGGAGATCACGGTATAATGGTTATGTCCAAACGAGGCATAACACGTTTTGGGAAAGAATATAGAGAAATTGATCTGGATGGAAGTGTAAACGAGAACATTACATCTAAAGAAGAAGTAGACGAAGCTAAAATTTCCATGCCACAAGTTATTGACCAGATTACACGTAGCTTGGACGAGTTAGCACAAGCTGAAGACCCGCACTCTTCTGTGGACGCCCTTAGAGATATCATTTCCGCCGTAGCGGGTGGCCTACTCAAGCTCGGCGAAAAGAAATCCGCCGCCGCGCTTTCCAAGATTGCCATGGAAATTCAGCCTTCCGAGGAACCCGCAGTTGCAACGTCCAAGGAATCGACCAGTTTCACCAATATATAATGGAAGATTTCGGGAAAATTGACGAATTATTGAATCTCGCGGAGGACGGAGAGGGAACCCCGCGTTGGGCACAAGTGTCAAATCAGGCGCGAAATCTTATTACTTTTGCTCGAACTGTTCGGGATCAGACGTCGAAGGATAAGGATATCAAGGAGTTCAAGAAGTACGCGTTTGACATGCTGAAACAAGGAACTCAGATGTTGATGAGCCTTGGGTATAGGACGTTTGCAAGGAAGCTGGACGTTCAGATAGCCAAGTACGAAGCGATGCCTGAGCCGAAGGTTTCGCCAGAGGAAGAACCGGAAGAGGAGCCGGGAGCGAAGCCCGTCGAGAAGCCGGGAACCGCGCCGGAAGAGGAGCCCAAGACGTGATTAAGCTTGACGAAAATGCTTTTAAACCGGGAATGCTATCCGCTCTTCAGCCGCTGCACGCGAATCTGAAGAGAGGCGATATTGACTTTGAAGACGGAAAACGTGCTCTTATTCACCTTATTCGGACGTATGCGGCTGTTCCAAAGATTGGGGAAGAGCTGGTTGTCCAAGTAGATCGTCACGCAAAAGACGAAGCTGCGCTGATTAGAAGCATTGAGACTCTTCTACTTATAATGGGTGGGACTCCGCAGGCGCAGGCTCTTTCCGCAGTCGCCGAAACATCAGAAGAGGACCCAGACATGGACAAGGACATGCAGGAACTCAAGTCGGGGTCCAAGTACATGGGAATCTGTCCAATCTGCAAAAAGCCCATTACTGGAAAAACAGATACCAAGGAAGCCGATAAAATTGAATACTGGCACGGTAAGAAGGCTCACGCCGAATGCGTAGCCGCCGAGAAAGAGACGGCGGGCAAGGAGAAGGAACCAGAGCCCGCAGCGGTGACCGAGACAATGAGCTACGAGAGCATGGACGCCGCTCTCCAGAAGCTTGAGGCCGAAGAGGAAGCAACCGACCAGCAAGAGTCAGGTGAGAGCTTTTCTCGTCAGCATTATAACGTCGTTGCCAATCTTCTAAAAACCGCCAACGACAAGGACGAGATCGCAGCAGGACTTGCGGACCTCTTTGCAAGTGATAATCCGAGATTTGACCGCGAGCGTTTCTTTAAGGCAGCGGGGATTAGCCTTGCGGAAGAAGAGGAGACCGAAAAGAGTACCGCGCAGGATTTGCACGACAGAATGGTGGCGAAGGCAAAGGACCAATTTAAGTCGTCCGAGTTTGAAGGGCTCGACTTTGATATAGAGGCGGCTATCTACTGGCTAGCTTCGGATTATCATGGCGGGCAGTCATCGCCGCTTTATAGTATTTTGTCTACTTCAGAGTTTAAGCCGGGGCCGTCGCATTCTTCCGTCGATGACGAAGGCGAAATAGCGAAGGAAATTTATGATATGCTAGCGAAAGAGTTTGCCCGCGAAATCAAGTAAAAGTTCTTAAGACGACACGCTTAAGAATAGAGAGGAAAGAAAAATGCCAATAGATCAGGGCAAGCTGAGCCAAAGCCTTGAAAAGGCTGCTAAGGCTTTTGTTGGCAAAGAGGGAGTCGGTTCGTATGAGGATGAAGTTATTATCAGCCTTAATAAATTGGCCACACCAATACACATAGAATACAGGCCCAATGACGACGAATTTTACATCTGGTTTGAATATGAGACCTCCTTTCAAGCGGGTGGCGAAGACATCCCACCATCTAGCGAGGATTTTGAGTCGGTTAGCGACTCGCGTTCCATGGAGTTAGCTGAGAAGGCGCTAGAGGATGAACTGAGAGATGAACTAAAATCAGTACTAGACAGCTTCTTCATTCCGCAGTATGATTACGATGTTCACTTCTCCAAGTTCGGAACCGTAGAGATAGAAGTTTACCCAAAGGGAAAGTACGATAAGAAAGAAGATTCGTGGCCTGCGGACATGTCGCGCCCGACAAAAATCGTTTCGGCAGGAAACAAGATGGAAGGTGACAGGAAACATCTGCCAGAGCCGCCGAGACACCGATCTCCCATGCCTCCTCGGACTGGAGGCCCCATGGGGAAGCGTACCGATTACAAACCAGCTGAAAGACAAAGAGTCAAAAAAGACATCGAGAGGGAGTTAGATTACAGAGAAGCCGCCGAGACAGCTCTCGCAACAGATATAAAGGAAATCGCCAAGAAGGAAGTTCTCGTGCACACTCCGACGGGGGATGTCCAGTTTGATGTTTGGGATGATATTATTGATCCAAGCGCGGACAGCGTCGAAGTCCGGAATTACGTTGATCTTAAGACGGGTACAACTCGTTCAAGCCTGAAGTACCCGATGTCTAAACTACAGAAATTCTTGGATGCTGGAGACGTAGAAATAATCGGTAGCCAGAGAGCACGTAGCTTGGCCGAGCAGATCGAATTGCTAACGCGTGCGCTTTCAAGGTTCTGTTCATAACAAAGCGGAACTGAGTTCCGCTTTTTTATTCTCCTTTTCTGTGCTGAATAAACATATGGAAAACGAGAATTTACCTGACGAAAATTTAGAGGATGAGGAAGAGGAGAAGGAAAATACGACCCCTTCTCCGACGCCTTCCCCCGCGCCAGCTCCTGCGGCTCCTCCGGAGTCTAAGGGCCAAGCTCTCATAGAGGGCTCTAAGGCTTCTGGCGAGGTAAAGAATCGCCTTACCTACAAACAGCGATTTGAGCGGCGAGAGCGGATCAAGGAGTTCCTTGATAAGGGGATTACGAACGCAGCTAAGATTGCCGGACTTCTTGGCGTCACAGACGTGACTGTCAGAAAAGATATCGCAATTATTACCAAGGAGAGAAAGACCGGGCTGACAAGAGAATCTGCTCCGGAACATGTTGGAACGCTGCTCGGGCAGATGGAAGAGATCATCAAGAATTCAACGATGGATTATCTTAATATCACGGGGAACGACCCAAAGAGTAACGCGGCCAAGGCGTCTTTGTTGCAGACGGCTCTTCGAGCAATCATGGCCAAGAGCCAGCTTCTAATGCAGACTGGGGTTGTTCCTCCTGATATAACGACCATGGACAAGATTATCGAAGCCCAGATGATTGAATCCAAGGCTAAGGCGATATTGGACCCGAAGATAGCTGAAGTCGTGACGAACGCTGACAGCCGCAGAAAGGTTCTGGATGTTGTCGAAAAGCTGAGAGGTGTTAGCCCAGAAGTAGCCGCTGTCGTCATGGAGAGGCTGGACGCGAAGGAAGAGCAGGACAAGATCGACAAGGAGCATCCAACACCCGAGCCGCCTAAAGAAACACCTCAACCGCCGTCCCCGAGTGAAAAGCCAGTTGCATGATTATCAAGAACGTAGAAGGCCGGTGGCAGACCGTTCGGACGGACTCGGAATCCATCGAAGGTCTGTTCGGTGCTATCGACAAGATGTCCGTGGAAGAGCGGAAGCTTCTGCGGATGGTTTTCTCACAGTTGTGCAAGAACGAGACAACGGTCATCAGGACACTACAGAATCTGGAATATGAAGAGCCGCCCGCTTCTCCCGAAAAGTTCTTGACGGACCCGTACTATTTTGGTGAAGTTGGGAAAGGACTTTATCCGTGGGTAAAGGAAGATATTGCGAGACTCTTTAACCAAGGATTCGAAGAAATCGTTCTAACGGGAGCACAGAGAACTGGAAAGGACACCTTTGCGCACATTGCCGTAAGCTACCTTCTTCACCTGTTGCTATGTTTGAAAGATCCAGCCACCAGCTACGGGCTGGCAAAAGGAAGCATGATTCACACTGTGTTGCTGTCGGCAACGCAAGAAATGGCCAAGGAAATCGTGTTTGGCGGTTTGATTGAGAAAATAAAACAATCGCCGTGGTTCTCGAAGTTTGGCAAGTCGATGAAAGTCCTTTCGGAAGAAATCCGGTTTCCGAAGGGACTCGTGGTGAAGGGCGCGGAATCCACCGACTTAGGCGTGATCGGTTTGTCAACGTGCGTGACGGGAGATACCAGAATAAACACGCCGCTCGGTGAAAAAACAATCGATTATCTTCTGATAAAATACGGCAAGGAGAAGTTTCCCATATTTAACTATTCCGGCGATATTGTGGAATCCGATCTAGCGTTTATTACAGAGATGGGGGTGAAGCCCGTCTACGCTCTAAAGCTCACAGATGGGTTTTCTTTAAGAATTACAGGGGATCACAAAATACTGATAGATCCAAAATTGATGCAGTATAAATCGCTGTCCGAGCTGTCCATTGGGGATTCCGTGTGTTGCGAGCTAGACCTGAAAGTCGTTTTTAGAAAGATAGAAGAAAAGATGCTGGCAGAGGACTGCAAAGTATATGATCTGACTGCAAGAAAGAATCCAAATTTTATTGCCAATAGAACATTTGTGCATAACTGTGCGGTAATTATTGACGAGGCCAATATCGGTCGAAAAGTAAAAGCGGTTCACGAAAGGAACCAGCTTACAGATAGAACTGAAGCAATTTATCAAGCAGTCAAACGGCGCATTAGAACTACATTCATGAAGCAGGGGCGTCCGCCGACGCTTCTGATGACCATCGGGTCACGTCGCTATCCGTCCGACTTCGTGGAAAGAAGAATTCGTGAATTGCAGAACGACAAGAGTGCACTCTGTAAAGATCTCTCATTGTGGCAAGCGAGAGGCTTGGAAAATTTCAGCCCGAAGATGTTTAAAGTTCTCGTTGGTAACGACACGATCCCGTCACGAGTTCTTCCAGAAGGGGAGCAGCCTCCGCAGGGCATGCAAATTATTTCTGTTCCGTATGATTTTTACAAGGACTTTGTGGATGACTGTGAAGGGTGCTTTACTGGGGATACGCAAATATCTTTGCTAGATGGCAGTGAAGTCGCTATTCAAGATTTGGTTGGAAGAAAAGAATTCTGGACGTATTCTTATACATCAGATGGAAAACTTCACTCCGGACGAGGTCATTCAGCAAGGCTTACGCGCAAGGATGCACCTATAGTTGAGGTACTTCTAGACAACGGAGAGAAAGTAAGGTGTACGCCAAATCACAGGTTCATGCTTCGCGACGGAACCTATAAAGAGGCGGGTTTTCTTCAAGCTGGCGATAGCCTAATGCCTTTATACCGAAAAAGAGACAGGCATGGGTACGAACTAGTTAAGTCTAACGTTGGGGGCAAGTGGGTTTATACGCATCGCGTCGTGTCACGGGAAGCGTTTTTTAACGGTGGGCAAATTCCAGAAGACTTGGTTATCCATCATCGAAACTTTAAGATAATTGACAACAGCCCGGAAAATCTTGCGCCACTAACGACTGAAGCGCATATTAATATTCATAAGTCAAATTTGATCAGATCAATTCACAGTCCCTACGCAAAACTGAAGTCCGTTTTTACAAGAAAGCGAAAAGTCTCTGATGATCCAAGTTATCGAAAGATGTTGTTAAAAAATTTAAAAATTGGTCTCGATAAATATGTTGGATCGGACGCACATCGTGCTACGGCCTCAAAGATCGGAAAGTTTTACGGATTCGGATCTAATAATCCAAACATTCTTAGGGCAAGAAGCGAAAACGGAACGAGGAATATTACTTTGTTAAATCTGTCTTCAAATAATCCGTGCTACAAAGAAGAAAATCGTAAAAAGGCTTCTGAAAGGCTAAAGCGCATGCCAATGGAGGCGCGTCTTCGTTCGATACAAACGGTCATACATAATAGATTTCACAAAGGGCCAAAAGAGGGGTGTCTTCGCTGTGCAAATCCAAAACGCAGACGTCCGAAAAACATTCCTCCAATGTCACCATTTGAGTGCAGCCAGCGAGGGGCTCACAAGTATTTTCATGAAGGCCCATACGAAACCTGTCAGAAATGCCACGGGCCGAAACCGCTTAAGATAAAGTTTTCTTCACCAGCAGAGGCTGGCCGATTCAATATGCACAAGCGCTGGAAGCATCCCACGTCTTTTGAAACTTGTGGGATTTGCCACAGAAAACAAAATGCAAAGTACAGTACGTGTGTTCATGAAAAGTGGCATTCGGGAGAATACGAAAATTGCAAGAGTTGTTTTCCTGTAAATAATCACAAGGTTGTTTCTGCTACGCCAGCTGGGGTTGCGGACGTTTATGATATTACAGTAGACACGTACAATAACTTTTCTTTATCTTCCGGGATTGTAGTACATAACAGTCTTCGGGATATCGGTGGAATTTCAATTCGCACACTTTCACCGTACTTCAGTAACCAGAAGATGTTACGCGAGATGTTCGATGAAGGACGGTCGCATCCGTGTCGCACGGTGGAGTGGAGAATTGACGAGCACTTGGATATCCAATGGGAAAAACTTACTCAGGTTGTTGGCGGAAAAATGCAACCGATATTGTTTCCAGACAAGGCGAGATGCATCGCGATTGACCTTGGAAGAACGAAGAACCCCACTGGTTTTGTGTGCGGGTTCGTCAAGGGCTTCAAGACGGTCGAAAGGAAGCAGCCAGATGGAAGAATTTACCACGAGAACCAGCCATACATAGTGGTAGAGTTTACACTTCGCATAAGCCCGGTGGCAGGCGAAGAGGTGAAGTTCTGGCAGGTTAGAGAACTTCTATTTAAGTTTATCGAGCACGGAATTCCTATAAAGTACGCGGTCATGGACCATTGGCAGTGTCTAACTGGTGATACACGAATAATTCTTCTTAGTGGTAAAGAGATCCCGATCAAAGACTTAGAGTCTCTATATCCAAATAATACCCCGTTCTGGGTTTATTCTTATGATACCAAGAATGGAAAAGTTGTTCCCGGAAAAGCGAGTGCGGTTGGTAAAACAGGAGAGAAAGTTCCAATAGTAGAGGTGACTTTAGATAACGGAGAGAAAATACGTTGTACAAAAAACCATCCGTTTCTTCTTTCAAACGGAACGTATAAGAACGCTGAGGGGCTTAAAGAAAACGATTCACTCATGGCGGTTTACAGAAGAATAGACGCTCAAAAAGTTGTTAGCGTCCGCGATGCCGGGTTTGAAGACGTTTACGATATTTCTGTAGATACCTATCATAATTTTGCGGTCGTTTCTGGGCAAGAGAGGCTTCTCGAAAAGCAAGGGCTCAATTCGGGTGTTTTTGTACATAATTCGGACGATTTCGCCCAGCTTCTAACAGAACAAGGAATTGAGACGACTAAAATAAAAACAGACATCAATGCATACGAAACTTTAAAAAATGCTGTTTACGAGGGAAGAATTCGGACGTATCCGTACAAGCCGTTGCTCGATGAGTTGTCGATGCTTGAGTACGACGCCAAGAAGATGAAGGTGGATACAGCCGTCGAGGATTTCGGCAACATCCACCACGACGTAGCGGACTCTGTCTGCCTTCTGGTGAACCGGCTTTCCAAGGGGTTCCGAGCGCAGGACTTCTCGCCCGTGTCACCCGAGACGGACTACGTGAAACCACAGGGCGAGAATGGGCCGTATCAGACAGTAGGGATTGGTGAGACACCCTTCGAGCTTCTTCCGGGGGAGAAATCAGCCATGCAAGAGAATGCACAGCCCGAGCCCACACAGGCTTTCCCCTCCTACGGTTTGATGTTTAACGGAAAAGAGACGGGGTGGGGGGACGAGGTTAATCCAAAGACGCCGCAGGGGTATGTTCCAATATCAAAACAGCCTATTATTCGGCTTGAGGTTTTAGCGCAGGAATTTTGCAGCCGAGTCGGGATTGACAAACTACCCACCGTGACGGTAGAATCTATAAAAGCATTTCTGTTTGAGAAACAACTGACTGACCATCGTTACGTAAACGCGATAAAATCGCACATAGAGCGGGTCTATGTCGATAAACTGGGAGGCAAAACAATATGAAGAAGCCGGAAGATCTCTTCGAACAGATGCATCGACTTCTTCAAGAGATACACGCTCTAAAGAAGAGCGGAAATCTTTTGGCAGAAGGAACGAGTCCAGCCAATATTAAAAGTGTTATTCACAAGACCGAGAAGCTGGCGGACACTTGGAATACCGTTTATACCAAGTTTAGAGTGCTCCGCGCAAAACTCAGAGACATCTTTTCAACGTATGGAATGCAGACGCTTCCAAAGCGTGGGAAGTACGCAAAGTCCACGAGTGATATCCGGCAAGTCTCGGAAGGGCTTCTTGCTGAAAATCTTAAATGGACCGCTTCCCGATTTGTGGGAGAGTTTGAGAATCACGTTTCAAAGCAATTTCCAAGCCTCAAGCTTCGTATTGAGGAAGTAGAATCTGCAGCAGATGTAGCTAAGTCATTGGGTGACGAGAATCTTAGAAGCATGGTGGAAGAGCTTAATGAAGCCTATCTTCCCTTTGACTTGGCTGTGAGTGATCAGCTTTTTGGATCACTGACTAACATTATCCGCTCTGTCGAAGCTATCGTTGACAAGCATCTTCCGCCCGAGCAGCGGCTGGAAAGACTTCCGCGTGAGGGAAAGGGCAAGGGAAAGTATAAGGCGGAAAAAATCCAGCGCCTTGAAAAGATAGAGGCAAACGCGAAAGACGCAGCAATCAGCTTAGGCGGAATCGAGAGCAACACGATGGGCACCAGAACAGAAATAACCGATATCGTTTCGTCCGCGTTCAGCATGACTCCGCCAGACAAAAGAGTTGCCGCCGAAGAGGAAGAAGACCCGTCTATGGAGCCCAGAGAAGTTCCCGATCCAACCATTCAGCGTCAGCGCAGGACGTGGATCAAGCTGAACTGGCTGGACGACCCCGAGATTACGACCGAAATTAAACTCTAAGTAAGGTGACAGAAATGGGAATGATCGACACGGTTCGCAATCGCATCAAGTCTGTTTTTAGCCGCGAACGGACCAACATCGAGAGGGCGACCGACCTGTCTGTCGGCGCACAGCCTGTCGGATTTGACACTGCATCTATTTATGGCCGCTACGGCATCGAGCCTCTCGTAGACTATCTCCGCATCGAGCAGGAACTCGTTTCGCGGTACATGGATTATAATGAGATGTGCGTGTACCCGGAACTAAGTGCCGCGCTGGAGTGCTACGCGGACGAGTCCTGCCAGTTCGACATCCTGACGGGAAGAACCGTTTGGGTCGAATCGGACGACGCCTTCGTTAAGCATGTTCTACAGGAACTTATTGACAAGGGTCTTCAGCTTGATGAAGAGATCTGGGGGCTAAGTCACGAGCTTTGCAAATACGGAAATTGTTTTTCCGAATTGCTTTGTACGGGTGAAGGCGTGATTGGTTTGAACGCCCTTCCTCCGGAGACAATCCGCAGATACGAAAAGGGCAAGGGCATCCTCGTCGGATACGCCCAAGACCCACGCGGCGTGTTCGGCGTCACGGTTGAAGACGTCGAAAAGGCTCTTAGCGGACATGATCCGACTGCGACTGGAATGGCCTATTTTGAGCCGTGGCAGATTCTTAATATGCGGCTGATGGGTCTTCAGCGGCAAGCGCCTTACGGCCACAGCATTTTAGAGAGCGCAAGATGGTTGTGGAGAAGGCTGCTTTTGCTCGAAGACTCTGCGCTTTTGTATAGGCTGACCCGGAGCCCGCAGAAGTGGCTCTTCTACATCGACGTCGGAAAGCTTCCGCCGAATCAGGCGCTCGGTTATCTTCGCAGAATTAAAAACGAATTCACGAAGAGTAAATTTGTTAACGAACGCGGGTGCTTGACGGGAGATACCTGTGTTGAGACTTTGTCTGGCAAGATTAAAACGATGAAGGAGCTTGCGGACGAAGGAAAGGAAACTTGGATTTATTCATACGACATAAAGAAGAACAAGGTTGTTCCTGCGCTTGCTAGCGCCCCAAGAAAAACCTCCAGTAACGTTGAAGTCTGGCGAGTTGTTTTAGATAACGGAGCGGTTGTTCGCTGTACTCCGGATCACCGATTCCTCCTTAGGGATGGAACATGGAGTGAAGCGAAAGACTTGAAGCGTGGAAGTTCTATGATGCCGTTCCATCTTATGCGCGGGAGTAAAGGAACATACGGATACGCAAGAGTTAAGCACGTCGGACGTGGACAATGGCAATTTGCTCATCAGATGGTTGCCGAAGAAGTACTTGACCCTAATTATAAAGAAAAAGGACTGGTTGTTCATCATCTCGATTCAAAAACAAACAATGATCCGCGATTCCTTGAACTCTTAGACCCAAGAACACACACTTTGGTGCATTCTGACAATCTACTTCCGCGTCGTGTCATGGGTTGGAAGCGCAAGGTGCGCGAAGACGCCAATTTCAGATTTGAGCTTGGGCAGAGAATGATTCGTAACAATAGAAAGTGGATGCAATCTACACGAGGAGCCAGAAAGCAGTTGATGGAAGTCCTTGAAAGCAAGGTTCGGTCAAACCCGGATTGGAGCCTTCGGGACTATGCGGATTGGATGAATGTGTCTGAAGATACTACGCGTCTTTTTAAATCTCTGAGATCTTCAACGAAGAAGATTTCTAAAGAAACAATTTTTCAATGGATTAAGAGCTGCGGGTATACCGGTGTGCACGACTTCAAGAACGACTGTGCGAGGAAGCCGAGAAAGTCTAAAAAGTTAGTCAAAGTCGAAAATCACAAAGTTGTTGAAGTTTGTTTTGACGGTTACGCAGACGTCTACGATCTGACGATTGATGGTACAGAGAATTTCGCTCTTACCGCAGGGATCTTCGCGCATAATTCGCTCGATATGCGTTACAGCCCATTAGCTTCTGACGAAAATTTATTTCTCCCTGTTGTAGATGGAAAGAGAACGACGGAAGTCGAATTGATGGCGACACCTGAATGGCAGGTGATGGACGACATCAATTACTTCCGTGACAAGTTGTTTACTGCCATTCGGATTCCGAAAGCTTATCTGGCTGCGGAAGAGGTTTCACGGTCAAGGACGCTTTCACTCGAAGACGTCAGATTTGCCCGTTCCATCATGCGTATTCAGCGTGAGCTGAAGAACGGAATCAAGCGGCTCTGCAAAGTGCATCTGGCCGCGATGAACGTTGATCCCGAAAAAGTTAACTTTGAAGTTTTCATGACTGTTCCTTCATGGGCTTACGAAATGGCACAGATCGAAGTCCGTTCGGCCCGCGCCGATTTCGCCGAGAAGGTCGGCGACCATCTTTCCGAGAGAGCCATTCTTCGTCTCGTGTTCGGATTCTCGGACGAAGAAATTAATGCACTCCGTAAAGAGCGCAAAGAGGAGATGAGAGAAGCGGCGGAAGCCGAAGGCGGCGGCGGAGCAGAGCCCGAGAAGAAGGCTCCCGCGAAGACGGAAGGCTCTATTATGGATCTTCCACGGCTATCCCGTGTCGCCGCGAAAGACGAAGAAAGAGAAGACAAGAACATGCGTATTCTAAAAGAGAAAATGGACGAGATGCTTGGACAGAACAAGGACATCGCCGAGAGTCTTGACCAGAGCAAAGACTTCATGAAGAATTTGAAGACGTCAATTATGTTCCAACCTTATCGAGGGCAGCAAAGGGTTGTCAAGTCACTCGGTATGGGTCCTCGAAGAAACGCATAGTTAAAAAATTGGAACTTAGTTCCGAAACCCCCGAATAAAATCGGGGGTTTTTGTTTTTATAGAATCCGTTCATGGGGGATTGACAACGTAAGATATAAATGTTACTTACTCTTATATATTACTTGCTCCAAGCAAGTATTGATTGCAATCACCGTAGTAAGTCTATCCGTGTAACACGGAGAGATAATCATGACTGAGATACTCGCCAAGCCGGAAAAGATGCCCGCCGACGATAAGACTGGGTATGTTTCCGCTGGCCAAGAGATACAAGATCCTTTTACTCGTGCCACGCCGAAACCTCCCCAGAGTCCGGAAGGCGGGATGGGAGAGGCCGATTTTATTAACGCCGCCTTGAAGTTAGTTGAATTCGGAATCGGGTCTTACGAAGAAGCGGTTCCTGTTCTTCTCATTGCCCGATCCTCAAATCCCGCGTTTGATTACGGCGCACTGAAGAGTGTTGTATCTGAACCAGCAAAGCAAGTCGCGGAAAGCCTTAAGAGGAATTCCGCGCTCATTAAAGAACTTTTTGAACACTCCAACGAGCGCAGACTGGTTAAGATCGCAAGCGCTCTCGGGGCAGTTAAAGGGATTCTCGAAGACAAGGACGGCTGGGTGGCACCGATTGCCACCTTCCACAAGCATGCCATTGCGATCAATTCGAAGGGCGATATCTTCCGCGTGGAGTTTGATGAAGCTAATGACGCGATTCGTGTTATTAAGTCCGAGAAGATTGCAGAGGGTCACGCCACGAAGGTTAATCTGAGCAAGACGCTGTTCGACGCAGCCACCGCCCTCGTGGAAGGGAAGTCCCACAAGGCCAAGGTTCACCTTCGCGATCTGCTCTACGCGACCGAAGGAAACGATGCACTCGAATTCTCCAAGAATCGCTTCCAGCACGTTCTTGACAGCGTAAAGCAGTCTTCGTTCTGGAAGAAGCACGTTCGCGAGAACAGCGCAAAGATCAAGAACTTCCTTCGTGGAGAGCTTCAGGAACTCAATAAGCTCACCATGAAGCCGAAGTTCCGCAAGCTAACTCTCGGCGAAGTGAACGAGAAGTTTGTTGAGCAGTATAAGACGCCGGTCCAGAAGGCTCTTTCCGAGCTGGTGGACCGAGTTGAATACATGCAGAAGGACTTGCAGGAAACCTATGCCAAGGATCAGTGGCTTGTTAATAGCCTAGCGTCTTACGACCGCCAGTTCGGAGCGCAGACTTCTAACTTCTTGAATCGCTTCGTCGGCGATCTTTCTAGCTCGCTGACGTCTCTTGCCGAGAACGTTCGGCCCGTTTCGAGCGAGCGGGACATTCCATTCCAAGCGATGGTCTACGACACTCTGGCTGAAGAGTTCCCGAACTACGCGCTCGCGTATCTGTTTGCCAAGAAGGCACTGGGTGAGCTGAAATCTGGAATTTAGCAGCCTGATAAAAGGAGGAATGGACATGTACGGACCCGTTCGCCCCATCGGTGAAAACTTGAGGTCGTGGGGTCTGGTTAAGTCAACCCCGAAGCCTGCAAGCAAGCCGGTTATCGCGGAATCCAAGGTAAAGCCCGCCTCCAAGGCGGCTGCGCCTCTGGCCCCCGCGAAGAAGGCTGAGAAGAAGCCCGTTGCAGCCAAGAGCCGCATCGAGGCCCTTCTTGAGCAGGTCGAAACGATCTCTCAGGAAATGAAGACAGTATTCTCGGAAGTTCCGTCGCCTAAGGTCCGCAGTGTTGTCGAGAGCCTTGAGCACATCCAGAAGGTTTCCGACTCCGTTGTGAAGAAGTTCGGCTGGAGGATGGACGAAAAGAACAAGACGATTACCGAGCTGTTCAAGGCGCTGAGTGGGAAGGCCGACGAGATTCGTCAGGCCGTGTTCGGAGGTGCCCTCGCCGAAGAGAGCGCTGTCCGCTCCGACGCGAATGAGCTGCTCAAGAGATTCGTGAAGGCAGTTGGTATCGTTCGCAAGGACTTGGGCATCAGCGAAGAGATCTTCAAGGGGCTCGTGCAGGAAGCGTCGAAGATCCAGTAACCCTGAGAAGGTAATTAAAAATGCCTACGATTACAGAAACTCAGAAGCAAGTCAAGCTTCTTGTCGATACCGGATCGGTCTTCGGTAGCACCGGCAAGAGACTTGTTATGGAGCGGACGACTGACGGAAGGATCTTCCTCCGTGGCGAGCTTGGCCACACGGACGTCCCGACATCGAATAACCGCGTTTATACGAAGGAAGTTATTGAGAGAGAGATTTCAAAGCTTCAGAAAGAAGCCAAGGGCAATAAGCTGTACGGCGAGTTGGACCACCCTGCTGATGGGAGAACCCAGTTCCAGCGCGTGTCCCACATTATTCGTGACCTCCACGTTGCCCCCAACGGGGCAATTGTCGGGGAGCTTGAGCTTCTGGGGACGGCGCGTGGGAATGACCTCGCCGCTATCATTAAGGCGGGTGGCGCGGTTGGGGTTTCCTCTCGCGGGACTGGAACGACGCACAAGCGCGACGACGGAGTGGATGTGGTGAACGACGACTATACGCTTATTACCTATGACGTGGTAGCTGATCCGGCGCATTCAGGTGCGTACCCTGATGTGTTTTTTGAGTGGAACGAGGCGAAGAATTTAGGGAGGGTCGAAATGTCTGACTTTGCAAAGGACGTTCAGGGCGCAGTGGCTCCCGCAGCCGAACCCGCACCCCAGTCCGCCGCTTCCGATGCTCCCGCTTCCGACGTAAAGCCACAGGGTGATGAAATGATCACCGTTGAGGCTTGCTCGGCGCAGACAGCACAGGCAGTGGAAAAGGCGGTAACAGAGATGCGAGATCAGGTTCGCGCAGAAGAGCGCGAAGCGATCAAGGAGCAGGTGCAGAAGGAACTCATGGCTCAGGTCGAGTCTGTCAAGCAAGAAGCTTTCGAGAGTGCAAAGAGCGAAATTATGAGCGACCCTAAGATTGCTGACGCAAAGA
>Ga0315293_10001180_pt1 | contig 25302 bp, 12 predicted proteins | sample YL17G13_20_MG_FD_203071 | JGI IMG/M metagenome (GOLD analysis project Ga0315293, IMG submission 203071) | Sediment microbial communities from Yellowstone Lake, YNP, Wyoming, USA - YL17G13_20 | ecosystem: Environmental > Aquatic > Freshwater > Lake > Sediment | place: USA: Wyoming | collected...
AAGCCGTACCTGTTGGCAGTTGTCCACCCGGCCTGTACCAAGTCGTCGAACGAGACGGCCTTTTCCGGACGCCCGTCGTAGGGTTGGGTGGTATAGGACGCCCTGGTTTGCAGGATGAGAGTGGGGCCGAGGATCTGATCCCAGCCCAGCACAAGTTGCCTGCGCGGGCGGTTGACCAGCACACCATTCTTGTTGGTATTCGGATTGAGGTCGGCAGTCGACAGAATGTTGTAGCGGCCGAAGAGCGTGGTCCTGTCGCCCAACCGGTGATCCAGCCGGATGTGGAAATTGTTCGCGTTGCTTTGCGTTGACCGGTTGTTCAGAACATTGTTGAAGTTAGCCGCCGTGGTGTTTGGCGTATCGAAAAACGTCTGAATGTAGCTTTTCATCATCGGATCGATACGGGCGGCGGGGATCGCGTTGTTGGAAAACGCGGTGCGAATCATGTACCTCGAGTCGGTTGGATCAGTGCGGGTCGTGGCCGGGTCATAAATCCACTGCGTCCAGCCGGAAAAATCGCCGGACAGTTCCTGCGTGGAGGGAACGCGGTAAAGCGAAGCGCGCGCCCTGCGGTAGCGCCAGCCGTCGTAGTTGAAGAAAAAGAACGTCTTGTTGGCGCCGTCGTACAACTTCGGCACATAAACGGGACCGCCCAGCGTAGCGCCGAACTGGTTCTGGCGGAACTGGCCGGGTCCCCGGTACTTGCCGGTTTGCGGGTTAAGAACGATGTCGGTGAACGGATTCCTGGCATTGAACAATTCGTTCCGCAAAAACTCTGCCAGCGTGCCGTGGATCGCATTGCTGCCAGATTTCGTTACCAAATTGACGATGCCGCCCATCACGCCGCCATATTCGCCCTTGTCGTTGTGCGACTGGACCTTGAATTCCCGAATGGCGTCGATGCTGGGGAGAATCGTGTAGCTGTTTCTGCGGGACACGTTCAGCACGCCATCCATCAGAAACATGTTGCTGCGGTTCCATTGCCCGTTGACCGACGGGCGCACGAACTTCGAGCCCGGGATACCGGGGTCGCCCCCGGTGCCGGTCGTTTCGTTCGCGTTCGATTGCGTTTGGACGGGCGTCACCCCGGGTGTCATCAGCATCAGTTGCGTGAAGTTTCTTCCGTTCAGCGGAATCCGCTCGACCGCCTTCTGCGAAATCACGGTGCCGAGCTCCGAAGTCGAGGCCTGAAGCAGCGGTGCTTCGGCCTTCACCTGCACGCTTTCGGTCACCTGCCCGACGGAGAGGCTGAAGTTTTGCGTCAGCACCTGGTTGACGCTAACCGTAAATGACTCCACCACGGCGGCTTTGAAGCCCGACATCGCGGCCCGCAGCGTGTAGGTTCCCGGTTGCACCTGGACAAACACGTAATAGCCGCGGTCGTTCGTCAAGGCGTTGACCTCGACGCCGGTGTTTTCATTGCTCAGCTTCAGCGCTACGCCTGGCACAACGGCGCCCGATGAATCGGTTACCGTGACATTGATCTGGCCGGTTGGGGTTTGGGCAAATATCGATTGTGAGGGGATGCAGACGAGGACCGAGGCAATCAATACCAGACGGTGCATGAGTTCCTCCAGGAAACCCGATTCCTTCCACTTCTTGTGGCAGACGCCATGCGAGGCGAGATACCAATGGCGGCTACCGCGGTCAAACCGAACTGGAACCGCGCTGGGCGGGTGCCGCTGGCGACTCCGCAGATGCTTCGGGAACTCGCCGCACTGCGCGCGGCCCACGGCCCTGCCATGCTTTTATGAGACTAGTATATTAGCAACATATCACAAGCCAGTGTCAACTGTTTTTTTTCCCGACCGATCCCGGAGCATCCTCCACTACCTGGCAGACACCGTGCGTGCGGCAGGCGGGAATTGTTTCCGCCGCTGTCCGGCCCCCTCCAAGGTCCGGTTTCCGGGCGCGACAATCTCCGCCAGCGGCCGTGCAATTCCAGCCGCGTAAGCGCTCCTGCCGAAAAGCCACCGCGCAGCCTGGAGGCTCATCTTTTGAATTGCACGGTGATTCGGGGGATTTGCCCCTGGTTGTGTCTGGAGAGAACGGTGTCCAGCAAAAAGCGGGCGGCATGCTCCAGGTGCGCGTCGATAAGTCGGCCCGCCTGCTCGCCGTCTCCCTGTTTCAGGGCCTGGACAATGGCCTGATGCTCCATGTTCGACGAGAGCACCTTCTCCCGGATTTGAAGGGATACAGATCGGAAGCGCCGGAAGTGATCGTGCACTGATTCGATCATGTGGGCCAGCAGACGGTTCGGGCACGAGTCGACGATCAGCCTGTGCAACCGTTCGCCGGCTTCCGACATGGCCACCAGATCGGCATCGGCAGGATCGGAATACCTGCGCAGTTCAATCTCTATGCGCTCCAGGCGCCCATGAGGGATCGATCCGGCGGCCAGACGTGCGGCCTGGCTTTCCAGAATGCGCTGCACCTCGTACATTTCCTGAATCTCGCGCAACTCGAGATGCGAAACGAAGGTTCCCATGCGCGGCCTGATTTCGATGAAACCTTCCTTCTCGAGCCGCAAGACCGCTTCTCGAACAGGAGTGCGACTCAAGCGTAATTCTCCGGTAAAGCGCTCGATCGAGATGGGCTCGCCGGGAGCCAGGCGGCAGCTTACAATCTCCTCTTTGATGGCGTGATAGGCTGTCTCGGTCAACGATTCCGACGAATGCCGGCGGGTGCCACGGCGGCGAGCCGATCTCGCTCTCGGCGCGTGTTCGATGGTGGAACGAATTGACATGCTGTTACTATATCACTAGTATATCAGCGTGCGTCGAATCTTCGTCTACCTGCCGGTGATCGTGAAGCCGGTCAGCCGGCGAGCAGGATCCGTGGAGAGGTCAATCCATGCTGCAAACATGCCGGTGCTGCGTCGCTGTGGCTCTCTTCAGTCTTCCCGGCATACGCACCTCGTCCGTGTCGCAACTTGCCTGGTGACAGTCTTATGCACAAGATAGCCCTCATCAGGGGTGACGGTATTGGTCCCGAGATTTCCGACGCGGCGGTCGGTGTCATCGAGGCGAGCGGTGCGGCGGTTGCTTGGGAAGAGGCGCCCATGGGCCTCGACGGCATTCGCTTGCATGGCACGCCGATTCCGCTCGAATCGCTTGCGATCGTGCGTCGCTTAGGTGTTGCCCTCAAGGGGCCGATGCTCGCCGAACGATGCAGCGGAGGGGTGACGGTTGGGGAAGACGGCGCTCTCCGCCGCTATCCGAGCGTCAACAGTGGCGTAAGGCGTGAACTGGGCGCTTATGTGAACGTGCGCCCGCTGCACGGCTGGAGGGGCATTTCGGGGCGTTATTGCAGTCTGGACATCGTGATCATCCGAGAGACCACCGAGGACATCTACTCTGGCATTGAACGGCAAGTGGATGACGACACTGCCGAAGCCGTCAAGCGGATTACGCGCTCGGCCACCAGGCGCGCCGCGCGATTTGCGTGCGAGTACGCATCCCGCCATGGGCGGCGCAAGGTCACGGCGGTTCACAAGGCGAACGTCCTCCATCTCACGGACGGGCTTTTCCTGCAGACAGTGGGTTCGGTAGTCAGCGACTACCCGCAACTGATCTTCGAAGACTGCATGGTAGATGCGACGTGCTATTTGTTGCTGAAATGCCCGGAGCAGTTCGATGTGCTGGTTCTGCCCAACCAATATGGCGATATTCTCTCAGACCTGGCCGCCGGCCTGGTCGGAAGTCTCGGCCTGGCGCCAGGCGCCAACATCGCTGAGGAGACGGCCGTTTTCGAAGCGGCGCACGGCGCGGCGCCGGACATTGCCGGACAGAACCTGGCCAATCCGATCGGCCTGATTCTTTCGGGCGCACTGTTACTGGACCACCTGGGTGAATTGGAAGCGGCGGAGCGCATTCGTCTCGGGGTTCGCCGCGTCCTGCTCCAAGGCCGGCAGCTCACGCCGGACCTGGGCGGCAGCACCACGACCCGAGAACTCACAAAGGCGATCTGCGACGCCATGGAACGATGATGCCAGGTGCCACCCAAGTGCATGGCCGGCTACAGCCGGGAACACGATCTTGTTCTCCGGCGGGCACGCCTCATTCTCGATCTCATTGTCGTCCACTCTCCTTTGATGTTGCCTTTGGATTGCGCGATAGACTTCCTCGCGAGGAGCGCTGAACATGGAAACCGCCGATCGAGAAATGCTCACGATTGCCGGACGCTATCTGCCGGCCATTGTTGGATTCGCAAGCTTGCTGCTCGCGGGAGGGCTGGGCGATTCCAATGCCACGTTGACGTTTCCCCTCAGGACCAGGGTCGAGGCATTCAAGGGCAGCGGCGTCGTGCAAGAAGCGCGCATCGAGAACAAACTGCCGATCCGGCAGACTGCGGTGTTGATATGTGACATGTGGGACCACCACTGGTGCTCCGGGTCCGAAAAGCGCGTTGGAATCCTGGCACCGAAAATTGCGGCAGTGATCAAGCAGGCTCGTGCTCGTGGTCTGCTGATCATCCATGCGCCGTCGGAGACAATGAGTTTTTACAAGGATTACCCGCAGAGACAGCGGATGCTGGAGGTACCCAAGGTTGAGCCGCCCGCGCCGCTGGAACTTGCGGACCCGCCGCTGCCCATCGACGACTCGGGTGGCGGCTGCGAGACCGGAGAGAAAGGCCGCAAGCCCTACCCGTGGACAAGGCAGCATGCCGCCATTCCCATTGCAGCCGACGATGTGATCTCCGATCAGGGACCGGAAATTTACAGCCTGCTGGCACAGCGCGGAATCAAGAACCTGCTCGTTATGGGCGTTCACACCAATAAGTGCATTCTCAACCGCACGTTTGCGATCAAGCAAATGACGCGCTGGGGAGTGCGCTGCATATTGGTACGCGACTTGACCGACTCCATGTATGACCCTCAAAAGCGTCCGTTCGTGCCGCACGATGAAGGGACCGAGTTGGTAATCCAGCATATTGAACGCTACTGGTGCCCGACCACTCATAGCCAGGACCTGCTTCGCGCGCTCCAGGCTGTTCGTTGATCCGGTGCGGCACTCCGCCTTTTGATACACGACTGCGCGCAGAGCGGCTGCTTGTTCGGCTGTTCTCACATTCTATGTGCTCAACAATCGCGAGCTTGGTTTCGCGGGGGATGTTGGCGGCTGCGCTCTTTCTTGTTGCAGCAGCGGCGCACCCGGCGGACCTCAAATGGATCGAGGTGGACGGTGTGCGCATTGTGGAGCCGCCGGACGAGCATCCGCAGCTCTACTTGCGGGCACGCGATCTGCCCGGCGTCCGGCGTCGCATCAGCCACCCGGTGACGAGGCCGGCGTGGGAAGACCTGCAAGCGCTGGCCAGGCAAAGCCGGCAGGTTCGCCTGGAAGTCAGCGCCCTGCGTTACTTGCTCGACCGCGACGCGGGCCTCGGTGGCCGGACCATTGCGGAAGCGCTGCAACTGATGCAGCAAAGCAGACTGGTAGCCGAACCGAATTTCAGTCGGAAGATCGGGCGCATGATGGTGACCGGCGCAATCGTCTACGACTGGTGCTATCCGCTGTTGACGCGTCAGCAGAAGGAGGCGTTCATTGCTGAATTCGTCCGGCTGGCCGGTTCTCTGGAATGTGGCTACCCGCCGAAGAATACCGGCCTGGTCATCGGGCATCCGTCCGAGTGGATGATTCTTCGCGACATGCTTTCCGCCGGCATTGCCATCCACGGCGAGGATCCCGAGATGTACCGGCATGCGGCCGCCCGGTTTTTCGGCTACCACCTGCCGGTGCGCAACTGGTGGTACCCGGGGCACGCGTTCAATCAAGGGCCCGGCTACGCCGACGCTCGTTTCGTCTCCGACATGTACGCGCTTTGGATCTTCGATCGGCTGGGTGCGGGAAACGTGTTCGATCGATCGCAACAGTTCGTTCCTTACCAGTGGATCTACCTGCGGCGGCCCGACGGCGCCTTCATTCGCTCCGGCGATGGGCAGAACTGGCCGACCCGGCTGGGGTCTCTCCTGGCAGCCAGCTACTACGGCGATGGCTACGTTCTGGCCAATTACCTTAAGGACCCCGTGGGGGAGGTCACGAACAAGCTTTACGCTTTCCTTTGGCCCGAGCCGGGGTCGGATCCACCGCCTATTCCCGATACGCGGCTGTTCGAGTTTCTCTGGCGCGATCCGGATCTGAAACCTCTTCCGATTTCCGATCTGCCGCTCTCCCGCTATTTTGGTTTTCCCTATGGCTGGATGGTGGCGCGCACCGGCTGGGGCGCCGACAGCGTGATTGCGGAAATGCGGGTCAACATTTACAACCTCGGCGGCCACCAGCATTTCGATGCGGGCAGCTTCGAAATCTACTACAAGGGGCCGCTGGCCATCCACAGCGGCGTGTACCAGGGGGTGACGGGCGGGTACGGCAGCCCGCATCACAACAACTACTACATGCGCACAATTGCGCACAACAGTCTGCTGGTTTACGATCCGGAGGAGAAATTCAGCACAAGGAGCGGCAGGCAAACCGGCAACGATGGCGGCCAGCGCCTCCCGAACAATTGGGAACTCCCGGCCACCCTCGACGACGTCCTGCACCGAGGCTACAAGACCGGCAGCGTATTGGGCCACGCTTTCGGATCGGATCCTCAGAAGCCGGAATACACCTACCTGAAGGGCGACATCACGGAGGCGTACAGCGCCAAAGTGAAACAGGTGACACGCTCCTTCGTCTTCCTGAACCTCGGCGCAGGCGCGGTTCCCGCCGCGCTAATCGTGTTTGACCGCGTGGTCTCTTCAAATCCGGCATTCACCAAGTATTGGCTGTTGCAAAGCGTCGAGGCGCCGATGGTGAAGGGCAACATCTCAACCGTTTCGCTGTCCACCAACAACTGGACGGGCAAGCTGCTGAATACCACGCTGCTGCCGGAGGAGGACAACCTGCGCATCGCCACGGTTGGAGGTCCGGAGAAAGAGTTTTGGGTCTTCGGAAAGAATTATCCGAACGCAACCGTTCCGCCGGATCCCGAGGCTGGTGGCTGGCGCGTGGAGATTTCACCGAAGCAACCGGCAGCGGCCGACCTGTTCCTGAACGTCATGCAGGTGATGGAGCGAAACTCCGGGAAGGGGCTCGCCGTTGAGAAGCTGTTCGGTGCCGATCTTCTCGGCGTGCGATTGGCCGATCGGGTTGTCCTGTTCAACCGCGCCGGCATCCGTGCCACGGGGCAGGTCTCTTTTGCCGTGCATGGCGAAGCCAGGTTGCATTTCCTCGTAACGGACCTGATGGAGGGCACGTGGCAGGTGTGGCGCGACGGACAAGTTGCGTGCCCGGCTATCACAGCCTCCAGCGAAGCCGGCATCGCCTATTTCGAGGGTCCCGCGGGAAGCTACTCTTTGCGGCGGTAAACAGGCCGTATTTGTTTAGCGTGATGGAAGCTTTTGTTTGACTGTCCTTGCTTGCTGCCTGCGGTACCGTTGTCTAAAAGGCGTTCACTGCGCTATACAAATGCCGCCATGGTACCCGGAAGCCGCGGACATGAACGTTACGGCGGTCAGGGGAGCCGTTGCCGGCCAGACGCCGGCGGTACAACCTCACCTGGCTTCTGACTTCTGGCTCCTCTCCTCGGTGGGGATTTCGAAGCGATAGCCGACCCACGGCTCGGTCAGCAGGTATTTGGGCTTGGCCGGATTCTTCTCGATTTTCTTGCGCCTATTGAACCACCACCACTTCCTCGAAAACTCGCGGCGAGACCTGGATGCCCGACAGCCGCAACCGTTCCAGGCGGATGGAGGGCGGACCGTCAGGCCGTTGGCGGCGGCTGGCTCAATCAGGACTTCCATCGGGTATGGCGCCGGCGAAACGGTGGACGTGATGGCCGCAACAATGCCTCCAGCGATCCCCGATCGTTTCGAGTACTCGATCGCAAATTGCGCGCAGGGAAGTACAGGCAAACCAGCGGACACCCTGCGAAAAACGGATCCTTTTCTCGTCTTTTAGATTTAGATTGCACTCGCTGCTGCCATGTGATACACGCGAAGTCCGGAGGTCACAATGCAGATGAACCTCGGTCCGCCGCCATCCGTAACCGCTCCGCAGACTCCGTTCACAAACGCGTCCTGCCAAGCCAAACCCATTCCACTCAAGGGCTCCGGAAAGCCTGGAGAACACCAGGCGGAGCAGTTTTCCGCCCCACGCCAGGGCAGGTTCGCGAGATTTGCCGGGCGCTCCGGTGCGGCCGCCCGAGTCCTCGGCGGTTTGCTGGTACTGCTGACTCTCGTCGCGCCGGCCCTGACGGCCCAGGAATATCGCGGCCGAATCCAGGGCGTCATCAGAGACACCTCCGACGCCGTCATCGTAAGCGCGACTGTCACCTTGCGCAACAACAACACCGGCATCACCGTGGTTCGCGGCACCGCCCCGGCCGGCCGCTACATTTTCGACCTCGTCGAACCCGGCTCCTATAGCGTCAGCGTCGAATCGCCGGGTTTCACCCGCTTCGTGCAGGCGAATGTGCCACTGGGGGCCCGCGGAGACGTTACCGTGGACGCGACGCTGAAGGCGGGGAGCGTTACCGAAACCGTCACGGTTACCGCCGAGGCCACCCAGATCCAGTTCACCACCAGCAGCCTGGATACCACCGTCGAAGCGAAGCTCTCGGAGGACCTTCCGCAGCTGTATCGAAACCCGTTCCTGCTGGCGACGCTCGACCCCTCGGTGCTCAAGGACGATACCAGCTCCGAATACCAGCCGTTCAACAGTTGGGGACCCGGGCGCCTGAGCATCGGCGGCGGGGCGAATTTCTCCAACGACCTGCAGGTGGACGGGAGCCGGGTCGGTGTCAGCGTCAAGACCGGCTATGTGCCGGCGCCGGACATGGTCCAGGAAATCACCATTTCTCAGAACACGGTGGATGCCGAGTTCGGGCGCGGTTCCGGCTCGGCGATCTCCATCGTCACCAAGGGCGGCACCAACCAACTCCACGCCAGCGCTTTCTACAATGGCCGGTATCCATGGGCGAATGCCGTCTCCGACCGCTATTTCCGCACCGTCAGCCTGGACCGGCAGCACATGTTCGGAGGCACGGTGGGCCACCGCATTCTGAAGAACCGGCTGTTCAACTTCGTCTCCTACGAGGGCTGGAAGTACACCAACGCCGCCTCCCCCTATACGGCGACCCTGCCCACGGATCTCGAACGCCAGGGGAACTTCTCCCAGACGCCCAACAAGGCCGGCGCGACGCTGATGATCTACGATCCCTGGACCACGATGACCGGGGCCACCGGGACCGGCATCACGCGGACGCCGTTCCCCGGCAACATCATCCCCAAGGCTCGGCAGGATCCCATCGCCGTAAAGCTCATGGGGGCGCTCTGGAAGCCGAATGCGCCGGGCCAGGGCTGGGACCACCTCAACAACTACATCAGCTCCCTGCCCATCAACTACCCGTACAAGAACTTCGCCGACCGCGTGGACTTCCACGTGAACGACAGGCTCAACATCAGCGCCCGGGTGCAGATCTTCCGCACTCCCGCTTCGGTCGGGAACCCGACCGGCTCGCCGCTCTTTGACAGCGACCGCGGCAGCCAGCGCGACGGGAATACCTACTCCGGCACGGTGACCTACACGCTCGACTCGAAGACGATCGTCACCGCTTCTATGGATTATCACAACTTTACCGATGCATCCCATTTCGCGCCGCAGGTTCAGGACTATACCTTCGCCGGGCTGTATCCGAGCAGCAAGTTCTACGCGCCGCTGTACACGGATCCGGCCTTCCCCAAACTGCAGGTCCGCATGAGCATCACCGGCGACGGCGGAAGGTGGCTGACCATGGGGCCCTCGGGTGGGTATTGGAACCAGACGCCCCACGGCGACGGTCTGAATCTCAAGGTCTCGCGGCAGCAGCGCCGTCACTACCTGAAGGCCGGCTTCGAGACGCTGGGCACAAATGCGCCGAGTGTCATCCAGAACTGCAACCCCGGCTTCGGCTTCAACCCCGACATCACGAACGCCACCTATGTCAGCCCGAGCGCGATTACGTCGGGTAACCCGTATGCGTCTTTCCTGCTCGGCGCGGTGGTCCCCATCGGCGCCAGTCCCAGCGCCTGGGACAGCACCGAAACCTCCATGTCGAGCCTGATGAAGCCGACCGTAACTACCCGCTTCTTCGGGGTGTTCCTCAACGACGATATCAAGATCTCCAGGAATCTGACGTTGAACCTGGGCTTGCGCTACGAGTACGATCAGCCGTATACCGAAGAGCAGAACCGGATCACCTTCGCAATGGACCTGACCAAGCCGATCCCCGAACTCCAGAACGTCCAGATGCCGGCCGGAACCAGGCAATTCTATACCGGTGCATGGACGCTGAACGGCGCCTTCCAGTTCACCAGCAAGGAGCATCCGGGGGCGTGGAATGCGGACAAGGGTGTTTTGTCGCCCCGCATCGGCGTGGCTTACCGGCTTTCGAGCAAGATGGCCGTGCGCGCCGGATACGGCCGCTACGGGCTGCCGCACAACATGAATTCCAGCGCCGTGGATCAGTTCAGCGCACCCTATACCGGATTCGCCAACTATACGGATGCGCCGCCCCACGTGCAGGGCGTGCCCCAGATGCAGCTGTCGGATCCGTTCACATCCGCGTGGCCAGTGGTCCCCTCCTATGGAAAGTCCTACGGCGCCTACACGGCGATCGGCGACAACATCACGTTCATCAACCCGGACCGCCCGCGCTCGTTCAGCAACCGCCTGAACGTCACGCTGCAAAGGGAGTTGCCGGCTCACATCCGGGCGGATGCCACGTACTTCCTCAATCGCAGCAGCCGGATCAACAACATCAATTACAACATCAACCAGGTCGATCCCCGGATCGCGCTCCAGTATGGATCGGCCACGAATGTGCAGGTGGCCAATCCGTTCTATCACCTGACCGTCCCCAACAAGTCTCCCGGCGCGCTCTGGAACCAGGCCTCGGTAGGGGCTACCACGCTGGCGAAGCCGTACCCGCACTACGGCACCATCACCGTGATCGACGGCATGACGGGCGGCGATATGGTCTACCACTCCCTGCAACTCAAGGCGGCGAAGTCATTCAGCGGCGGCTATACCCTGCTCGTCGGCTACAACTATAACGTTCAGACGAACCATAACTTCTATGACAACGTCGATAACTACCTGAAGAACTTCACCTCGCGGGATTCGGGCAGGTACCGCCACCGCCTGACCGCATCCGGCACCTGGCAGCTTCCGGTCGGCAAGGGCCGCAAATTCCTACGCGGAAGCTCCCGCCTGGCCGATGCCGTGGTGGGCGGCTGGAATCTGGCGACCACCACCGTCTGGCACACCGGCACCCTGCTGAACTTCGGCGCGTATCAGGTGAAAGGCGATCCCAAGATCGCCGACCCCGGACCCGCCGCCTGGTTCGACACGACGGTGTTCGCTTATCTGCCCGCTTATACCCGGCGCTCGAACCCGTGGTATTACTCCAACATCCGGGGGCCGCAGTTCCTCAATTTCGACGCCACGATGGCCAAGGAGTTCTCGATTACCGAGAAACTCAAGTTCCAGTTGCGCCTGGAATCCTTCAACGTCATCAACAACGCGAATGTCAACAATCCGAACATGAGCCTGTCGAGCAGCTTGTTCGGAAAATCGAACGACATTTACTCTCAAGCCTACGGCCGCCGCCTGCAGATGGGGCTTCGGCTGCGGTACTGATTTGACGAGAGCAGGTGCAGGCCGTCGTTTTCCGGCGGCCTGCGGCGGCCTTATGTCCGGCTCCGACCCTCCCGGTGGTACTTCTCGAGCAGCGCCGTCAGGCGCGCGCCGATCTCCGGGCGCTTCAGCCACAGATTCTCCGTCTCGCCGGGATCGACCGCGAGATTGTACAGCAATATCTAGTTCTAGTGGCAGTCTGCAAGCGGGTGTTTTTGCGGATCTTCTTGCCCGATCGCGCTTGCGCACGCTACCATGCTTGAGATGCATTATTTATTATTGAGAAAGTGAGCCCATACCATGATCAGTAATTCGAGTGCCAACGGCATTTCGCGCCGCGCTTTCCTGCAAACACCCGCATATCTCACTCTCGGGGCCGCCTTGGCCGCCCAACGCCTGGCTGCCGCGGACGCGGGCAAGGTGGGCATTGCGCTTGCCGCAGCGCCGGATGACGCAATCGCCTCGTCGGGTCCAGCCACATGGGCGCTGGGTGAATTAAGGGCAACGCTTGCAGGGCAAGGGGCGAAGGTGCGAGTCGTAGCGCGTCTCGCCGATGCGCGGGCAGACGAGTTCTGCGTCATGGCCAGCGGTATGAATGCGCCAATGGCGCGGGCGATACTCGGGCGGAGCAATATCGCCGCTCCGGTTGAGGCGGAGTCGCTGTGTCTGGTCCAGAGCAAAGTCGAGGGCAGGAGCGTCCTGCTTGCCGCCGGTAAGGATGCGCGCGGCCTCGTCTACGCGCTCACGGAACTTGCCGACCGCGTACAGTCGCTCGCAACAGGCGGTGCCGCGCTCCAGTTCACCACGCCAGTCGTTGAAGGGCCGGCCAGTCGCGTGCGCAGCATCATTCGCGGGTTTAGTTCCGAAGTCGAGGACATGGTTTGGTTCCACGACCGCGACTTCTGGGGGAGCTACCTGACGACGCTGGTCACGTCGCGCGTGAACCGCTTCAGCTTCACTACCGGCATGGGCTACAACAGCGCCGTCAACGTCAGCGATGGTTACCTGGTTTTCCCCTACCCCTTCCTGGTCACAGTCCCCGGGTACGATGTTCAGGCAAAAGGCCTGTCCGATGCGGACCGGGCCCGCAATCTCGCGACGCTGAAGTTCATCGGCGCGGAATGCGCGCGGCGCGGCCTCGACTTCCAACTCGGCGTCTGGACGCTGGCCTACGCCTGGACGAATAGTCCCAGGGCCACCTACACGATCAAGGGACTCAGCGACGCCACGCACGCCGCCTACTGCCGCGACGCGCTGTCGGCGATCCTGCGCGAAGTTCCCGCCATCACCGGCGTCACGTTCCGCGTGCACAGTGAGAGCGGGATTCCCAAGGGACAGGAGAGTTTTTGGGAGACCCAGTTCAGCGCCATAGCCAAGTGCGGCCGCCGGGTCGAGATCGACCTGCACGCCAAGAACATGGAGGCCTCGACGCTCGATGCCGCGCTCGCCACCGGTCAGCCCACAATGGTTTCTCCCAAGTATTGCGGCGAACACCTGAGCCTTCCTTATCATCAGTCCGCGATCCGCGACTACGAGATGGCTCCTGCCGATAAGTTCGCCGACACCGGCAGCGGCCTGCTGACCGGCAGCCGTAGCTTCACGCGGTACGGCTACGCGGACATTCTCGCGGAAAACCGCACTTGGGATGTACTGTTTCGCATCTGGCCGGGCACGCAACGGTTTCTGCTGAACGGCGATCCGGCGACCTTTGCCGGATACGGCCGCAACGCCGCCTTCTGTGGTGCGGCGGGAATCGAACTGAGCGAACCGCTGCACTTCAAAGGGCGGAGTGGATCGGGTGTGGCTGGCGGCCGCTGCGCTTACGCTGACGCAACGCTGGCGCCGCGCTTCGATTTCGAGAAGTATCTGTACACATACCGTCTGTGGGGACGACTCGGATATAATCCCGACGCGCATCCCGAGGTCTGGCGCCGCGCGCTCGGCCGCGAGTTTGGCGCGGCGGCATCCGCGGTCGAGAATGCGCTCGCGCCGGTGAGCCGAGTGCTCCCGCTCTTCACGCTCGCGCACGGGCCGTCGGCCAACTGCACGGTCTACTGGCCCGAGATCTACACCAATATGCCGATGGCCGATAGCGCGCGGAAGCATCCCTATAATGACTCGCGCTCGCCGGCGCTGTTCGGTAACGTGAGCCCATTCGACCCGCAGCTCTTCCAGTCGCCCGATGAGTGCGGCGATGCGCTATTGGCGGGTGGTGCGAATGGCAAATACTCGCCACTCGAAGTGGCCTCGTGGATGGATGAGATTGCGGCCACGGCTTCCCGCGAGATCGCCGGCGCGCGCAAACAACTTGGATCGAAGGCTTCCGCCGCGGGGTTCCGCCGCGTGGAGGAGGATGTGCTGATCCAATGTGCATTGGCGCGCTTCTTCGCGGGCAAACTGCGCAGCGCGGTACTCTGGCGCATTCACGCGCGGACTGGCAACCGCGCCGCGGGCGAAGCCGCCATCGCGCATTACAGCGAAGCGCGCAACGCGTGGGCTGCGATGGCCGAGCGCGCCAGGAATGTGTACATCACAAACATCACGTACAACACCAGCGGACCGCGCCAGCTGAGCGGCCACTGGCTCGACCGGATCGCGGAGTTCGACGAAGATATCGCCGATCTGCGACGCCGCCTCGAAACGCCGCCGCTGCCTGCGGGCCCAGTCGATCCCGCCGCCGGGCGCGCGCTACGCATGGCGATTGCGAAACCGGTGCGTCCGGCGCTTGCGGCGCGGCACACCCCGGCCGCGCGCTTCCGTTCCGGTGAAGCGCTGCCGGTTTCGCTGCGCTGTGGTCCGGCCGCGCCGCGCCGCGTGGTGCTGCATTACCGGCACGTGAACCAGGCCGAGCGCTGGCAATCGATGGAACTCGCGCGCAGCGGCGATGCCTTCCAAGGTGAGGTACCGGCCGCGTATACCGCCCGGCGTTTCGCGTTGCAGTATTACTTCGAGGTCGAGACCGGTCCGGCGGCGGCAACGCTTGTCCCCGCACTCGCCCCCGATCTCGCCAACGTGCCGTATTACGTGGTGCGCCGCGCCGTCTGATGAGCCGGTGTCGCGAGCGGCCTAAACAGGAGTCGGATGAGATCTTCAACTATGATGATACGTGCGAGTTTTCTAACCGTTTTTGCCTTGGCTGTAGCCGCGATGCCGGCGCAATTGGAGGCGAAGCAGCGCATCGCGCTGTTCTATGACGCGAAGGTTCCGCAGACGGCCTTTGCCGCCGCCGAAATCGGCCGCGCCGCCGCGGGCAAAGGCGACTTGGTTGTTACGGAAGGCCTGGAGAAGTTGCCAGCCGCCAACGACGGCATTCGCATCGCAGTGGCTTCAAGCGCGGCCGAGTCGCGGCGATTGGCCTCCTCGCTTCAGGTTCCGCCGTTGCAGGCGGTGGCGCCACAAGCATACGCGCTCCGCCGCAAGCGGGCCGGTGCTCAGACGACCTACGTGGTGCTTGGGGCCGATAGTGCCGGGGCCATGTATGGCGCACTGGATATCGCCGAAGCGATCCGGCTCGGCACCTTGGCCGGCGTACTGGATGGCGAACACGCCCCCCACATCTCCCAGCGTGGAATCAAATTCAACATCACGCTCGACCGGCGTACGCCGACATACTCCGACAACAGCGACTCGGCCCAGGCCAACATTCCCGAGGTATGGGACATCGCTTTCTGGCATGAGTATTTCGACGAGATGGCGCGGGCGCGGTTCAATGTGCTTTCCTTGTGGAGCCTTCACCCTTTTCCATCGCTGGTAGAGGTGCCGGAGTATCCGGACATCGCGCTGAACGATGTCTGGGGCAACCGGGAGAAGTTCGACCTGAACTTCAATATGAACAGCAATGCCATGGCCAAGCCGTTTCAGCTCAAGAACGTCGAGATCGTAAAGAAGATGACCATCGGCGATAAGGTAAAGTTCTGGCGCGAAGTGATGCAGTACGCCAAGGGCCGCGGCATCGATGTCTATTGGTTCACCTGGAATATTTTCGTCTGGGGAACGGAGGGCAAACATGGTCTTACCGAAGACGGCCAGAACGGCGAGACCATTCGCTACTTCCGGGCCAGCGTGCGCGAAATGGTGCGGACGTATCCACTGCTTGCCGGCATCGGAATCACGGCCGGTGAGAACATGAAGACCAAGCAGGGGGAGTTCGATCACGAGGCGTGGCTCTGGCAGACTTATGGCGAAGGCATTCGCGACGCTCTCAAACAGCAGCCGTCAAGGCAGTTCCGCCTCATCCACCGCTATCATATGACGGCGCAGAAACAGGTGCTCGATACCTTCAAGGACTACCCCGGCCCGTTCGACTTCAGCTTCAAGTACTCGGTAGCGCATATGTATTCGGAGGTCAATCCGCCCTTCATCGCTCCCGTTTTGGAGAAGATGCCACGGAACATGCGAACCTGGCTCACGGTGCGCAACGACGATATCTACAGCTATCGCTGGGGCGACCCGGACTTCGCTCGCGACTACGTGCGGAACATACCCGGACCGGACCGCGTAGCCGGTTTCTATATGGGGCCGGATGGTTATTGCTGGGGCCGCGAATTCAGCGACCGGGAACCCCTGACGCCGCGCCAACTGGTGATGCAAAAACAGTGGTACAGCTTCATGATGTGGGGCCGGCTGAGTTATGATCCCGACCTGCCCAATGCGCTGTTCGAACGGACTCTGGCGGAGCGCTTTCCACGGGTACCTGGCGCCAAGCTCTATGCCGCGCTGGAGAGCGCGTCGAAGGTCATCCCGCAGACCACGCGCTTCTTCTGGCAGGACCTGGATTTCCAATGGCTGCCCGAAGCCTGCGTATCCAGAAAAGGTTTCTACTCCGTCGCGGATTTTGTTTCCGGCGTGACAATGCCCGGCAGCGGCATCCTTAATGTTCGCCAATGGCGGTCGCGCCTGGAAAAAGGCGCGACGATGGAGGGTATCACGCCCCCGCAGGTGGCGGCGGCACTCCGGGAATCGGCTGCCAAAGCTCTCGCCCTCGTGGCGCAGATGCGCCCACGGCAAGGTGATGACCGCGAACTGCGTATGACCCTGGGCGATGTGGAAGCCATGGCGCATTTAGGTAACTACTATGCCGGGAAGATCCTCGCCGCCGCCGATCTGGCGCGCTTCGACCGGAGCGGCAACGCGGCGCAGAAGGCCTCGGCGGTCGAGCACCTGGGCGCGGCGCTGGCCGATTGGAAGAAGTACGCCGCTGTCGCATCGAGCCAGTACAAGCCGCAGAAGTTGGGACGCATCGGCCTCGTGATTGACCTCAATGAACTGACCGCGAAAGCGGCGGCGGATATCGCCATCGCCGAGAACTGGTCTACGGGAACCGTTAAGGACGATGGGGAAGGTCCGGTCAAGGGCGACATCAACTTCAGGCAGTAAGCGAACACACGAGGGTCCGGCCGCGACGGAGGTGGCCTGGTGAAGGTCTTTTCGTCCAATGCGCCTGCCGGTCTCACGCGGAGGACGCGATTCCCGGCGAACAGGCATTCATTATGGAGGAGAAGGCGCTGGTACACGAGGCCCGTTACTTACTGAGGCCAGCAGCCAGCCGTTCAGTATTGCCAGGGTTCGGTCCAAACCGAATACCCGGTAGGGCGTATCAGATCGACCTGCACTCGTGAAATCCCTTTCTCCTTGAAGTTGAGTTCGACACGGGTGCTCTCGCCCGGCGCCGGCGCCTATTGAACCACCACCACTTCCTCGAAAACTCGCGGCGAGACCTGGATGCCGGACAGCCGCAACCGTTCCAGGCAGCGGGGGCGCACGCCGGTGCTGCGGAACTTGCCCTGCACGCGGCCGTTGTCGCCGATGCCGGTGCGCTCGAACACGAAGATGTCCTGCGTCAGGAGATCGAGGTTGTTCAGGCCCAGCACTTCGGAAAGGCCGATGACCTTGCGGGTGCCGTCGCTCATGCGCGCCGTCTGCACCACCAGGTTGATGACCGAGGCCATCTGCTGGCGGATGAAGCGGCTGGGCAGGTCCAGCTTGGCCATCATCACCATGGTTTCCAGGCGCGAGAACACGTCGGCGGTGGAGTTGGCGTGGATGGTGGTCATGGAGCCCTCCACGCCGGTGCCCATGGCCTGCAGCATGTCCAGCGCCTCGCCCCCGCGCGCTTCGCCCAGCAGGATGCGGTCGGGACGCATGCGCAAGGCCGTCATCAGCAACTGCCGGCAGGCGATGGCGCCCTTCCCCTCGATGTTGGGCGGACGGGTCTCCATCCTCACCACGTTCTCCAACTGGATCTGCAGCTCGGCCGTGTCCTCAATGGTGATCACCCGCTCGTGCTCGGGAATGAAGCGCGACATGGCGTTCAGGAAGGTGGTTTTGCCCGAGCCGGTCCCTCCGGAGATGATGATGTTCAGCCGCGCTTCCACGCAGGAGCCGAGAAACTCCAGGATGTGCGGCGTCAGCGTCTGGTTGCGGAGCATCTCCTCGTTGCTCAGCACCTTGCGGCCGAAGCGGCGAATGGATAGGGACGGCCCATCCACGGCCAGCGGCGGGATGATGGCGTTGACGCGCGAGCCGTCGGCCAGGCGCGCGTCCACCAGCGGCATCGACTCGTCGATGCGCCGCCCCACCATGGACACGATCTTCTCGATGACGTGCATCAGGTGCCGGTCGCTCTGAAACCGGACGCCGGTCTCCGACAGCTTGCCGAAACGCTCGATGTACACCTGCTTGTAGGTGTTGACCAGGATGTCGGAGATGGTGGGGTCCTTCAGCAGGGGCTCCAGGGGGCCGAGGCCGAATACTTCGTCCAGAACCTCCTCGACCAGCCGGTCGCGCTCGGGCATGGTAATGGGCAAGCGGTCGTCGCTCACGATGCGCTCGACAACGCCCTGCACCTCCCCGCGCAACCGCTCCCGGCTGACCGCCTTGAGCGCATCCATGTTGAGCACGTTCAGCAGCTTCTGGTGAACGCGCGTCTTCAGCTCGAAATAGCGCTCCTGGCTGGCGACGCTGCTCGCCGGTGCGCTTCCGATGCCACGTCGGCTGACGATGGGGCCTGTACTCATGACCACTGATCTGTCACTTTATCACGATCCGCCGGCGGCCACACTAACACACACGGCCACCTCAGTTCATACAACCCGGATCGGGAGCGAAATTCTCGCTTCCTGCTGCCGTCTGTTCTTGGTGTCTTTGTGGTTCCGTCGCCAGTAATATAGATTTTAGGAAGGAATGCAGCCATGAACAGCTTCAATTGCCTGTCTCAGATTCGGGTTGAGGGCCAAACGTACGCTTTCTACAGCCTTGCGGCGCTGGAACGGCAAGGCTTTCCGGGCGTTGCCCGGCTGCCCTATTCACTAAAGATCCTGCTGGAAAATCTGCTGCGTCACGAAGACGGCGCCTTCGTGAAGCGCGACGACATCCTGGCGCTGGCCAATTGGGATCCGCGCTCCACCGAAGATCACGACATCAATTTCCACCCCGCCCGCGTGCTGCTGCAAGACTTCACCGGCGTGCCGGCGGTGGCCGACCTGGCGGCCATGCGCGACGCGGTGAAGCGCATGGGCGGCGACCCGGGGCGCATCAATCCCCTGCTGCCCGCCGAGCTGGTCATCGATCACTCCGTGCAGGTGGACAAGTACGGCACGCCGGACGCTTTCCAGCAGAACGCGGACCTGGAGTACCAGCGGAACCGCGAGCGTTACCTGTTCCTGCGCTGGGCGCAGAAGGCATTCCGCAATTTCACCGTGGTGCCGCCGGAGACGGGCATCGTGCACCAGGTGAACCTGGAGACGCTGGCGCGCGTGGTCTTCTCCGCCCCGGCCAACGGCGGGCGGCCCGTGCTGTACCCCGACAGCCTGGTGGGCACCGATTCCCACACCACCATGGTGAACGGCATCGGCGTAGTCGGCTGGGGCGTCGGCGGCATCGAAGCCGAGGCCTGCATGCTGGGCCAGCCCATTTCCATGCTGATTCCGCCGGTGGTCGGCTTCCGGCTGAAGGGACGCCCCTCGGAAGGCGTCACGGCCACCGACGTGGTGCTCACCATCACCGAGATGCTGCGCAAGAAAGGCGTAGTCGGCAAGTTCGTCGAGTACTTCGGTCCCGGGTTGGACAACCTGCCGGCGGCCGACCGCTCCACCATCTCCAACATGTCGCCGGAATACGGCGCCACCATCGGCATCTTCCCGGTGGATGACCAGACGCTCAGTTACCTGCGGCTGACCGGCCGCAGCGAGCAACAGGTGAAAGCGGTCGAGGCGTATTGCAAGGAGCAGGGTTTGTTCCGCACAGCCGACGCGCCGGAAGCGGTTTACACCGACACCCTGGAGCTGGACCTGGCGAGCGTCGAGCCCAGCTTGGCCGGGCCGCGCCGGCCGCACGACCGCGTGCCCCTGCGCCAGGCCAAGCCCAGGTTCCAGGAAGCGCTGGCGCAATTGCTGAAGGCAGCGCCGCAGAAAGCTGCCGCGGCCGTCGCCGTCGCCGAAGCGGCCGGGAGCCAGGAACTGAATCATGGCGCGGTGGTCATCGCCGCCATTTCAAGCTGCACCAACACCTCGAATCCATCGGTGCTGATCGGCGCCGGCCTGCTGGCCAAGAAAGCCGTCGAGCGCGGCCTGAAGAGCAAGCCCTGGGTGAAGACCAGCCTGGCCCCCGGCTCCAAGGCCGTCACCGCATACCTGATGGAGACCGGGTTGCTGCCCTACCTGGAGAAACTGGGCTTTTACCTGGTGGGCTATGGCTGCACCACCTGCATCGGCAACAGCGGGCCGCTGCCCGAATCGGTGGCGCGGGAAGTGAAAGACAGGCAGCTTGTGGCCGTTTCGGTGCTCAGCGGCAACCGCAATTTCGAGGGCCGCATCCAGCCGCTGGTGCGCGCCAATTACCTGGCCTCGCCGCCGCTGGTGGTGGCCTACGCGCTGGCCGGCACCATGGACATCGACCTGTACAACGAGCCGCTGGGAAACGACCCGCAGGGCCGGCCGGTGTTCCTCCGCGACCTCTGGCCGAGTGATAATGAAATCCAGCAGGCCATGACGGCGGCGGTGCGCTCGGAGCTGTTCCAGCGCGCCAACGCCAATGCCCTGGAAGGCGACGAGCGCTGGAAATCGCTGGACGTTCCCACCGGCGATCTGTTTGCCTGGGACTCCGAATCCACCTACATCAAGCGCCCGCCGTTCTTCGAGGATTTGCCGCCGGCGCCGGCCCCGCCCCGGGATGTCCGCGGGGCGCGCGTGCTGGCGCTGCTGGCCGACAGCGTCACCACCGACCACATCTCGCCGGCCGGCTCGATTCCGGCCGACGGCCCGGCGGGCAAGTACCTCATCTCGCTGGGGGTGGCGAAGGCCGATTTCAACAGCTTCGGCGCGCGCCGCGGCAACCACGAGGTCATGATGCGCGGCACCTTCGGCAACATCCGCCTGCGCAACCTGCTGGTTCCGGGCGCCGAGGGGAACTGGACGCTGCACTTCCCCGATGGCGAGAGAATGCCCATCTTCGATGCGGCCATGAAATACCAGGGCGAAGGCGTGCCGCTGATCATCCTGGCCGGCAAGGAGTACGGATCGGGCTCCTCGCGCGACTGGGCGGCCAAGGGCACCGTACTGCTGGGCGTGCGCGCGGTCATCGCCGAGAGCTTCGAGCGCATCCACCGCAGCAACCTGGTGGGCATGGGCGTGCTCCCGCTGGAGTTCCAGCCGGGTGAGAACGCCGCCTCGCTGGGGCTGACCGGGCAGGAGATTTACGAGATCGACGGCGTCACCGACCTGAAGCCGCGCAAGCAGCTCAGCGTGCGCGCCGCCGGCGACGGCGCCCAGAAGCAGTTCTCGGTACGGGTGCGCATCGACACCCCGCAGGAGCTGCAGTATTACCTCCACGGCGGCATCCTGCCGTACGTGCTCCGCAACCTGCTGAAAGGCTAGGACCGCTAAATCTCGTTTCTCGCATGTAGCGCCGGGGCTCGTCCCCGGCATGCCGGGCGCAAGGCCCGGCGCTACATTAGCCGACTGCGGAAAAGATACGCGATTAAGTGGTCGGGGCCCTAGCCGGCGCCTTTCGCCTGCCTACCATGCGGCAGAGGCGACTACTGAGCTCCGGGTTGGCGTCCGATTGATAACTTGTGTCTCCAGCACAATTTGAAGATTGCTCTTTTTCCAGACTTCGGGAATGTCGCGCAACGCCTGGTCCAAGATCGCCTCGTTCGTGACGTAGGCTGCAGCCGCCTGTGTTCCATAATGCGTTAGCCCGGCGATGGCGATCACGGGGCTGTGGGAAACCGGATCGACCACCCGCGAAACGAGGGCGAAGTCCACGGTCGTTCTCTCGCGAATCAAATAGGGAATCGACCATTGCTTGCGCGGGTCTTTACGGTCGCGAATCGAAACCCGAACTCCGTCTTCACCCATTTCGCGGTGGAAGTAGTACCGCAGACCGAGGCTCCATTGTAACGCCCAAGGATTGGAAAAGGCACCCAACAGGATAATTGGCTGCTCCCTCGCCTCGTCCTGGGTGATCGCACTCCCGAACCGAAACTGGGCGGTCTTTCCGTGCCTCTCCAGGAGTTGTGCGAGCCGAATAGCGGCGTCCAAAGCACCGCTTGTGAAGCGGTCATCGGTGAAGCTTACCAGGTCGTCGGCAGGAATACGGCCTCCGGCAGGGAAGTCGATCACTTCACGCCCGGCCTCAATGGCCGAGGGGTGCCGGCGAAGGTATTCCTCGGTCATGCGCTGCGAAAAGCCATAGACGACAGTAGGGCCGACGCAGACCAGCGCCGGTCCGGGACGTTCGGTTACGGGGGCCCAGAAGGTGCGGAAGTTCGGGTGCTTGTGGTAGCGACTGTTTGCGATCACCGCTGAGGCAATCGCCAACAGGATACCGGCAACGATGAGCGCGGCCAGCCACGGCTGCTTCCAGCTTCGCCGCGACTGTGCGACGGCGCGTTCCCCGGCCGGCACCTGGCTGCGACGGAACGTGGGCGCGTAACACCCGACCGGCAGTTCTATGCGAATTGAATCGTTGGCGCCCTGTTCGCCGTAATATCGTTCCAGGCGCTTTCGCAGTTCTCGCGCGCAAACCCGGACCACCGAATCTTCGATGCCTTCTCCGACCGATTTTCTCCCAAAGACCTCCAGGGCGATTACCCGTTCCTTCAACCCCCCTTCGTCTTGCGCCAGGGCGTGCTCCACGACGTACCGCAGAAATTCGCTGCCCCGACGAGAGGACAGGAATGGCTTGCTTTGAAGGACAAGAGCAAGATGCCGGCGCACATCGTTGGGTGAGATTTCGTCGCCGGGTAGAGCCGTGTTGGGAACTGTGCCCTGCAAGCAGGTTGTCCCCCTTTTCGCGAATTATAAACCGTTTTATCACGGTTTAATACGTTGACAGCATTCCGCGGCTATCCTAAAGTTTCACCCAATGATTGCGGTGAAGCGGACAATGGCGATTGCCGCGTTGGTAGCGGCTTGCGGCTTCCTGGCTCACGCGGAAAACGGCTACGAGGCCTGGCTTCGGTACCGAACCCTGGCTGCAGGTGAACGCCTGGAAAAATGCCAAAGGCTTGTCCGAAGAGTAGTTGCAGATCAGGATTCCGAGGCGGTGAAGGCCGCCGGGGATGAATTGACCCGGGGACTTTGTGGGCTCCTGGGTAGGCCGATTGCCTTGACCCACGGAAGCGTTCGGGACGGAGACGTCATTCTGGGCACAGCGAAGTCGCGTATCGTGGTCGAAAAAATCCAACCGGACGTTCTAAGGCGCCTTGGCCCCGAAGGATTCCTCATCCGCTCTGTTCCGGTGGGCAAGGGAGCGGCTATCGTCATTGCCGGCCAGGAAGACCGCGGAGCGGTGTACGGAGCGTTCCATTTCCTGCGGCTTCTCCAAACCGAAACAGTTCCGGAAAAGCTCAATGTGGAGAAGCACGCGACCAGCCCGCTGCGGCTGGTGAATCATTGGGACAACCCGGACCCCGGCCGGGACACCGACGGTTATCCGATTGGTTCGCGGAAAGGCGCACCGATTAAACAATCCCCCGACGGGGAGCTGCGGGCGGCAAGCATCTGGAAATGGGACGAATTGCCGCGCCTCAGCCCTCGCTACCGCGACTATGCCCGCTTGCTCGCTTCGGTGGCCATCAACGGCATCGTCGTGAACAACGTGAATGTGTCCAAGCACGGGCTCACCGGCTGGAAGCTTCTCACCGCGCCTTACATCGCCAAACTTGCCGCACTCGCCGGTGCATTTCGGCCGTACGGAATCCGGCTATATATCTCGGTCGGCTTCGAGAGCCCGGTTCTTATTGACCGTGCAAAGACAGCGGACCCGCTCGACCCTGAAGTTCGCCGCTGGTGGGCCCGGAAGGCCGAGGAGATCTACGCGACGATTCCCGATTTCGGGGGCTTCCTGGTTAAGGCGGATTCCGAACAGGAACCCGGTCCGATGACCTACCACCGGACGCACGCCGAAGGCGCCAACATGCTGGCCGAGGCATTGAAGCCGCATGGCGGGATCGTGATGTGGCGCGCCTTTGTTTACGGCTCGGCCATGAAGGGGTTCCCGCCCGAAGTCCAGGCCGACAGGGCAAGGCAAGCCTACGATTTCTTTCATCCGCTGGATGGGCAGTTCGCCGATAACGTAGTGCTGCAAGTAAAGCATGGGCCGATCGACTTTCAACTCCGCGAGCCCGTTTCTCCCCTGTTTGGAGCGATGCCGCGCACCAATCTTCTGATTGAGGGCTTCGATTACTGGGGGCCTACCGGCCGCGATGCCAGCGTCTGCTACCTTGCGCCGATGTGGAAACGGATCCTGGATTTCGATACACATGCCAAGGGAGCCGGATCGACCGTCAAACGCATCATCAGTGGCGCGCTGGACAAGCGTCCGCTGGGCGGCAGCGCCGCGATTATCACCGTGGGTGACCGCCCGAACTGGACCGGCCAGATACTGCACCAGGCGAATATCTATGCCTACGGGCGGCTTTCGTGGGATGCGGACCTCTCCGTCGAGCAGATCACCGAGGAATGGGTCCGGGAGACGTTCGGCAACGATCCCGTGGTGCTCCGCACGGTTTCGAGAATCCTGCTGAATTCCTGGGCCGCCGAAGCAGACACCGCGTGGCCGCTGGGTCTCGGTGGCCCAATGACGGTGAAGTCGAACATCCCTGCAGACCGGCAAACGTGGTCGGGCAATTGTCCGGGGCCCGAGAAGCGCGAGAAGCTACATGGCGCGGACCGCGACGGCGTCGGCATCGACAGGTCGTCCCCGAAGACTGGAACGGGCTACCTCAAGCAATACGCGCCGCAGGCGGCGGCGATGTTCGCATCGCCGGACACCTGTCCGGAAGATTACCTGCTCTTTTTCCACCATCTGCCGTATAGTTACCGGTTCCGGTCGGGCAAGATGGTCATACAAGGTATTTACGACGGGCTGTTCAGCTCGGTTGAACGGTTTGAGGCGATGAGCCGCGACTGGGCCGCGCTGAAAGATCGTATCGACTCCGAACGCCACGCCGACATCCTCAACCGTTTTCGCATGCAGGTCGAAGATGCCCGTACGTGGCGGGACGTGATGGCTCGCTATTTTTTTACTGTTTCAGGGATAGCGGATGAGAAGGGGCGCCTGCCCGCCGCGGCGCCGAAAGGGAAATCAAAATGAAACGCATCATTGTAGTTCTTCTGCTGGCTGTGCTCGCGAGCTCGCCGGC
>Ga0315293_10001181_pt1 | contig 25292 bp, 22 predicted proteins | sample YL17G13_20_MG_FD_203071 | JGI IMG/M metagenome (GOLD analysis project Ga0315293, IMG submission 203071) | Sediment microbial communities from Yellowstone Lake, YNP, Wyoming, USA - YL17G13_20 | ecosystem: Environmental > Aquatic > Freshwater > Lake > Sediment | place: USA: Wyoming | collected...
CCGGCTCACCGACCTGGGGCGCCGCTGCCAGCGCGCCGCCTGGCTGCATTGAGCGAAAGAAGATGTTGGCCGGTGCCGCGATCAGGTGGAACAGTTTCGTATAAGGAACGCTGGCTATGAAAGTGAACGCAATCAGAGCGTGGCTAGACCACAACGCAATGTGCAGGGTGCGGTTGGTCGGGTCCCCTAGCGCCACGAACCATCCCGCCACAATACGACCCACGGGAGACCATCGCGCCCATTCGGGCTGGACAACGGCGATGCGGAGTCCTTCGACCAAGTACCCGGACAAAGCGATCAGCGCCAACATGACCAGGACATAGGCGTCGTCCCAAGCCAGGTTGCGTCCTGGCGCGCCCCACAGACGGGGAGGTCGGAGCAGGTAGCGGCGAACGAGGGCCATCGCCAGGCCGACAAGTAGCAGCAGCCCGAGGAGGTCGAGGATCAACTCGTACAAGACGTAGACCCCGCCGGTCAGAAACTGGAAGCCAAAGAAGAGACGTGTCACGTCCCAATCGACAGTGGCCAGGGCCGTTCCCAGAAGAAGAGCGACCATTCCCCAGAAAATGGCCAGGTGCATGATCCCGGCATAGGCGTCCTGCGCGGTTCGGAGCTGCCCGAGGGCGTGGACCACGAGGGACACCAACCGTGCACCCATCCGATCCGTGCGCCGCTCGGGGCGGCCCAGCCGCCAACGCCGGATGCGGCGGAACACCCCATAGGTGAAGATGAAGAGGGTCAGCACCATCAGAGCGTACTGGGCGAGCTCGGCCCAATGGGGGATGTTCCAAAACGTCTCGCGGATGGGCATCTCGTCTCTCTTCCGGGTGTCCCTACGGCTGCCGAGCCTGCCGAATTTTCTCGGTCAGGGCGGGCACCAAGTCGAACATGCTGAGCAGCGTGCCGTAGTGTGCAACGTTGAAGATCGGCGCGCGCGGGTCGGTGTTTACGGCAAGGATCAATTCCGCGCCGCCAATTCCTTCCACGTGTTCCGGCGCGCCGCTGATCCCCAGCGCCACATAGCACTTGGGCTTGACGCTGACGCCGGACTTGCCGACCAGCCGCGACAGGGGAAGCCAGCCTTGATCGACCACCGGGCGCGAACCGCACACGACGGCGCCCAGCTCTTGTGCCAACGCCTGCACCAGCGCGATGTTGTCCGGTTGTTGGATGCCGCGCCCGATGGCAACCAGCATCGCCTCCTTGGCGATATTCACATCGGCGGTTTGTGGCTCGACGTACTGCTTGAGCGAGACCCGCAAACCATCGAGTGCCGCAGAGGGTGCAGTCCGCACAACCTCCTTCGGCCCGGGCATGCGGCCCGCCTCCGGCTTGTATCCCCCCGGCACGATGGTGAGCACACACGCCGGATCAGGGATCTGGCCCTCGGCGAGGATCTTGCCTCCACAGGTGGGGCTCGTGTACCACGGCTGGCCGTCTTCTATCCTGACGCGCTGGCAGGAACCGACGAGCGGGGCGTTGATGTCCAGGCTCACGCCACCCGCGACGTCCATGCCCATGGAGGTGTGCCCGAAGAGAATGGCCCGCGGCGTCGAGTCTTTGGCCAACCCCGCGATCGTCCTGCGGAAGGCGTCCGGCGTGAAGTCAGCCAGGCTGGCGTGGTCGACGTAGAGCACACTGTCCGCGGCGCCGAGGGTATTGGCCAGCGGCTCGGCGTTGTGTCCCAAGAGCACGGCCACCAGTCGGGCCCCCAGCCCGTCTGCCAGGACACGCCCGGCGGCCAGCGATGTATAGGAGATCTCCATCACCTCGCCGCGCAGAGTTTCGACGACCACCCAAATGTCCTGACTCATTGCTATCCTCCCGGAACCTGGCAGAGGCCCGCGTCAGACGCTACCCTTGCGAAGCCAGCAGACCACGCTCTCGGAGCACGGCCACCAGCTTGTCGGCCACCTGATCCACGCTCCCCTCGATCATCTCGGCGTGCGTGGCGGCCTCCAGCCGAGACATGCGCATTACAGGGGCAGTGCCGCTGCTGTCGAACTCACCGGCTTCAATTTCCTCGATCGTGGCGCTTTTCATGGCCTGTGTGATCAAGCTGGTGACGACGTAGCGTGGCGGTTTCTCGGCTGCCTGAATACCGAGCACGGCAGGCAGGTCAACCTCCATCTCGGCGATCAGCCCACCCGGGTATTCCTTGCGAGCGGTGCACTTGCCGTCACCTACGGTCAAGCCGGCCACATACCCGAGGTAAGGCATGCCCAGGTAGTCGGCCAGCAGGGGACCCACCGCCCCATCCAGATCGTCATGGGCCTGCACACCCGTCAATACCAGATCAGGGTGAAGGTCCCTGATCGCCTTGGAAAGCGCGCGCGCCAGCGCGTGGCAGCTCACGCCTGCCGAGTAATCTCCGGTGAGTTTGATCAACCGGTCGGCGCCCTTGGCCGCCGCCGTGTAGAGGACGTCCTCCGCGCCTTCGAGGTCGGGGGTCAATAGCGTCACCTGCCCACCGCCGCGCTCCTTGAGCAGGAGCGCTTGCTCGATGGCGTGGTCGTCGAATTCATTGATGATCAGCCGCAGGAAGGTGCGATCGAGCGCCGCCCCGCTGGCGTCAATCTCCAGTTCTTCCACAAGATCCGGAGCAAGCTTGATCGGAACGACGATGTGCATCGGTCTCTCTCCTAGGCGGAGATCGCGTCGGCGAGTAGTTCGGCGATATCTTTGACGACCAGTTTGTTCTCGGCCCCCATGCTCTTGAGGGCATCTTCAAAGCGTGGCGCTTCATAGGGGCAGGCGACCGCCAGGATCTGCGCCCCCGACTCTAAGGCCTCATGGATGCGCCACTCCGACATGCGAGTGTGGGCCCGTTGCCACGCGAATCCGTCAAGCCAGTTTCCGCCTCCGCCACCGCCGCAACAGATGCTCGTTGCGCGGTTGTGACTCATTTCAACAAGCTCCAGGCCGGGGATAATCGAAAGAAGCAGGCGGGGCTCTTCGAAGATGTTGTTCTTGTTGGCTCGCCCTAGGGCGCATGGATCATGATAGGTCACCCGGGACTTCTGCTCATGGCGCATCAGGGGTTTGATTTGCTCGATGCGCTCGGCCAGGAACTGGGTGTAGTGCTTGACCGGGACCGATACGCCCACTTTCGGATACTCGTTTTTCAGGACGTTGTAGGCGTGGGGATCCGTTGTCACGATTTCCTTGTATTGGTACTTGCGGAAGGCCTTGCCGTTTTTCTGGGCCAGCATTTCCAACAAGCCTCGCTCGCCGGCCAGGTACTGAATATCCCCGTCGCTATTCTCCTCGGGTCCTAAGATGCCGAACCGTACTCCAAGGGCCTGGAGGATCTTGGCCATGGCCTGGCTGGCCGGCAAGGCCCGCGGGTGATATGAGGCATAGTCACCGACGAACCACAGGACGTCGACCGGCTCCTTCGTCTGGGCCATGACCGGAATGGAGGGTGTGATGTCTTGGCACCATGCACCGCGTTTGCGAGGCGATTCGCCGAGCGTGTTCCCATAGCGGCGCGTATTCTCCAGCGCGGTCTGCAATTCGGCTGGAACGATCCGCCTCAGCAACATCTCAGTCTTGAGGCTGGCCATGAGGCCATCGGTCAGCGGGATTTGGGCTGGGCACACATTGGCGCAGGCAAAACACGATACGCACAGCCAAATGGTCTCGCTTTCGAACACCGTGGCGAGGTCGCCGGCGCGAAGCGCTGCAATGAGTGACTGGGGTGGGAAGTCCATGGCAAATCCGAAAGGGCAGATGCCGCTGCACATCCCGCACTGGAGGCAGAGTTTCAGTTTCTCGCCACCCGGCACGGCCTCCAGAACCCGATCGTAGAATGGACGCTCGACTGCAGTTGTCGTGGTCACGGGTCAGCTCCTGCGAAGCACGATGCACACCTTTTCCGCCGCGCCCGGGGCACCATCACCCTCCAGAAACCGATTCTCGCCGGAGGCGAGAGTCGTCAGGGCACCCGGGCTAGCCTATTGGGTAGACCATGAGCCGGGGTCAGCAGATTGCGGACGAATCCCAGGAAAAAACGCAAGCTTCGGCTATCCGAAACGGGCCGAACCTACCCAGAGTGATGGTCGCACTACACCCTGCCTAATTGGAGTGACAAAGGTCACAAGCGCTGGGGTGGTATGTCACCAGGGGACAGGTTGTCGAAGGAGGAGGAGAGGGGGCATCGCACCCGCACCCTCAAGCCATCAGGGGCGGCGGCAAGCGGAACCTGCACATTCCACCTCAGCCATTCAAGCGCTTCGCGCGCAAGGCCGGATTGTCACGACAGACAAGCGCTGACCGCTCCGCGTCGTGACTTGAGGAGGTCCATGATCCGTCAGTCAGCCTCGTGCTCGCTGGGCGCATAGTCAATTCATCCCGCGTGGATGAGACTAGTCGAAACAAGCGAAGGACGCGGTTCGGGGAATTGATGCGGACCCGGGGAGCCGGGTCCGCATGTCAGGTGTCAATCGGGCTGGGCACACGTGGGGGCGCATGTGCGCTTGTGGTCAATTGGGCATCGCCTTAGTTACGGCGCCGGCCAATTCCCCCGATCAGCAGCACGTAGTACAGGAGCTGGAGCACGGCTGTCGCCAGTGCCGCCACGTAGGTGAGGGCGGCTGCATCCAACACGGCGTTCACCCCGCGTGTCTCCTCTTCGCTGGCGAGCAGGCCGCTCTCCGCCAGCAGTCGGCGCGCGCGGGCCGAAGCGTTGAACTCGACCGGCAGAGTGGCCAGCGCGAAAACGGCGCCCAGGCCGAATGCCCCGACGCCCAGCCAGGCGATCGGCACCATGCGCAGGAAAAGACCCACCATGATTAGGATCCAGCCCAGGTACGATCCGATGTTGGCGGCTGGGACCAGCGCGGCACGCAGTCGCAGAGGATAGTAACCCTCGCGGTCCTGCAGGGCATGGCCGATTTCGTGCGCCGAGATGGCGAGCGCCGCCACGGAGGGCGCCTGCGCGACGCCTGCCGAAAGGCGCAGAGTGTTCGATCGGGGATCGTAGTGGTCGGTCAGTTGGCCGCGCGTTCTCTCCAGGCGCACATCACCCAGGCCGCCGTACGCCAGAAGGCGCGTGGCCACGTCGGCACCCGTCATCGAGCGGCTGTTGGGGATCCGCCCCCACTTGGAGTACGCGCGACTGACTCGCATCTGGGCAAGGAAGACCAGCAGAAAGGCAGGCACCATGAACAGCAGGTAGAAAGGATCGTAGAAGAACATGGCAGTCTCCTTTCTCAAGAAGGCAGTGCGGAGAGAAGTTCAATCGCTCTTTCGAGCTGCGGATCGCGCCCGGCGCCATGGTCCTCTTCGGTCAGCGGCACGACCACATCCGGAGTCAGCCCGACCTCCGCAATCTGCCGACCGTCAGGCGTCAGCCAACGGGCGATGGTGATACGCACCGCGCCCTGGTCGTTCTGGAGCGGAATCCAGTTCTGCACTGAGCCCTTGCCGTAGGTCAATTCGCCCACGAGCCGGGCGCGGTGGAGATCCTGAATGGCCCCGGCGACGACCTCGGAGGCCGAGGCTGAGCCGCGGTCGACCAGGACGATGAGCGGGATATCGGTTGCCAACCCGCCGCGCAGGCTCGAGATTGTTTGGCGTGAGCCATCGCCGTACTGCTCGATGAGCACGGTTTGGCCTTGGCTCAGGAATTGGGAGGCGACCTCCACCGAGGCCTGCAGGGAGCCGCCCGGGTTGCCGCGCAAGTCCAGGATGAGGCCGGTGGGTTTGGTGGCGAGCAGGTTCTGCAGCGCCTGGCGCAGGTCGTTGCCGGTTTCGTCGGCAAAGGTGTAAAGGTGAACGTAGGCGATGCCCTCTTTCAGCATGTGCGCTTCCATGCTGGGGATCGCGATGCGCGCCCGCAGCAGTTCGAATTCGAGCAGGTGGGCCTCGCCCTCCCGCTGCACGCTGATTTGCACAGTCGTTCCCGCCGGCCCGAGGATCTTGCGGACAACTTCGTTGCCGTTGATCCCGGTCATGTCTTGGCCGTCCACGCGGATGAAGGCATCCCCGGTTCGCAGGCCGGCCTTCTCGGCCGGTGATTCGGGGAAGGTGGAGATCACTTCGACGTAGTCGCCGGTGATGTCCACTTCGGCGCCGATGCCTTCATAGCCGCCCTCCAGCGGAGCATTTGCCCGGCGGTACTCGTCCGGGTCCATGTAAGAAGAATGCTTGTCGCCGATGGCGTCGATCATGCCCCGGATGGCGCCGCCGACGAGCTTGGCCTGATCGAGCGGCTGGTCGACAAACTGCTTGTTGACGATGTCCCACGCTTCCCAGAACGGGGCAAACAGAACGCCGAGCTCCTCTGGAGTGCCCGCCTGGTCCGCCAAGCCTTGGCCGAGAGAAGAAGTGGTCGGCAAGCCGGGCAGGTTCGGCAGCCATTCGAGCGAGGTGCGGCCTGCGACGAATCCAGCGCCGGTGGCGGACGCCACCAGGCCCACCGTGACAACCAGCCACAAAAGGATCGTTACCGTCGATCGGCGCATGAGCGGCTCTCTCCCTGATCAGCGACGCCTCGGCGCGCGAAGAGGCGAGCGCGAGGGCGCGTGCCGGCTGAGAATCTTGCGAGTCAGCCTACCACAGGTCGGTTAGAACAAGATAAGACGCCTTCGTTGTTACAAGAGGCAGGCGGGCAGATCCAGGATTGATCGGATGTGGAAATCGGCGCCTGGTTCGCCGCCGGCCGGGTTGACCCACACGGTGCGCATGCCGAGCGCTTTGGGCGGCAAAAGGTTGCGCAGTTGGTCGTCGATGATCGCGCATTCTTGCGCCGTCACGGTCCCGAGCAGCTCCAGCGCCCGCTGGTAGGCTTCGGGTTCGGGTTTGTTGATGAAGCCCAGCGAATGGATATCGATGATCTGTACGAAGTTGTGCGCGACACCCAGGCGCTCGAGAACCCGGTCCGCATGGGCGCGGTCGGCGTTGCTGAAGATGACTTTGCGCTGCGGCAAGCGAGCCAGCATAGCCTGAAGTTGGAGGTCCTCCGCCAGCAGCCGGTCGAGCGGGATATCGTGCACGAAGGCCAGGTACTCCTCTGGGTCCACCCCATGATTGGCCCGCAGCCCGTTGAGGGTGGTGCCGAACGCCGCGAAATACTGTTCCCGCACTGCAGCGACGCGCTCGGCCGGAATGCCCACCCGTTGCGCCATGAAGCGGTTGATGCGCTCGCCAATGGCCTGCCATACGCCGCTGGAGGGAGGATAGAGGGTGTCATCCAGGTCGAAGAGCAGGGTCGTGAGGCTGTTTATGGTAGGGGTCATGGCCCTGGCTGTTCACAGGAGATTGGCCGAGTATACGCTATGCGGCCCGCGAGGTGAGCTAGCGCAGTGAGTCGCCGCCGAAGTCTAGTCAAATCGATGTGTTTGTGGCACACTTCGCCGGTTGATGGGATCCGATGCCCAACGCCCTCATTGACAGTGCCTCGCCCTACCTCTTGCAGCACGCCCATAACCCGGTGGAGTGGTTGCCGTGGGGCGAGGCCGCATTGCGCAAGGCGAAGAGCGAAGACCGGCCGATCTTCCTTTCGATTGGCTACGCAGCCTGTCACTGGTGTCACGTGATGGCGCACGAATCCTTCCAAGACCCGGCCAATGCCGATCTGCTCAATCGCTTCTTCGTCCCGGTCAAGGTGGACCGCGAAGAGCGGCCCGACCTGGATTCGATCTACATGGACGCGGTGGTATCCCTCACCGGGCAAGGCGGCTGGCCCCTCTCGGTTTTCCTGACGCCGGCGGGCGATCCGTTCTACGGCGGAACCTACTTCCCACCTGAGCCGCGTCACGGCTTGCCTTCCTTCCGCCAAGTGCTGGAGGGCGTTGCGCAGGCTTGGCATACCCGGCGAGCACAGGTAATGGAGACTGGCGAAGCGTTGCGTGCCGGTATCGCCCGCCCGGGCAGTGGTGCCTCCGCGCCCGGGGCGGCCGACCCCGCCCTGCTGCAGCGCGCGCTCGAAAACCTGCTCAACGGTTTCGACATGGAGTGGGGCGGATGGGGAGACGCGCCCAAGTTTCCTCAGCCACTGGCAATCGAGTTCCTGCTCCGCCGGCACCGCCGCGCCGGAGACGGGCTGGCGCTCGACCTCGCACTGCGCACCTTGAGGGCCATGGCGCGCGGCGGGATGTTCGGCCAGGTGGGCGGCGGGTTCCACCGATACGCCACCGACCGGTCCTGGCACGTTCCGCACTTCGAGAAGATGCTCTATGACCAGGCGCTGCTCGCGCGGGCCTACCTGCGCGGATGGCAGGCCTCGGGCGAGCCGGAGTTCCGGCGTACGGCCGAGGCAACTCTCGATTTCGTCGTGCGCGAGCTCATGCTGGATGAAGGGGGCCTTGCCTCGTCGCTGGATGCCGACTCGCACGGCGAGGAGGGGCGCTACTACGTTTGGTCGTTCGAGGAATTCAAGGACCTTCTCGGGGACGACGCAAAGTGGGCCGCCGAGATGTACGGAGTGAGCGCCCAGGGACCATACGACGGCCGATCTATTCTGCGCCTGGCGCATTCGCCTGAGCAAGCCACGACTCCCGTGCGCCTATCTGCGGTCGACTCCACCCGCCTGCACGACCTGAATGCGAGGCTGCTCGCCGCGCGCGGCCGCCGCGTGGCTCCGGCGCGCGACGACAAAGTGGTGGCAGCGTGGAATGGGTTGGGGCTGTCTGCGCTCACCCTGGGTGGGCGTATGCTTGAGCGAGCGGACCTGGCCGCGGCGGCTGAACGCTGCGCCGGATTCTTGCGGGCCAATCTGATCCACGATGGGCAGGCGCGGCGCGTGTGGCGCGGCGGACGGACAGTCGAATCCGGGTTTGCCGAGGATTACGCCGCGCTGGCCGCGGGTTTCCTCGAACACTATCAAACGACCGGGGAGGAGGGCTACTTTGTGGAGGCCGAGGCCCTGTGCGATACGTTGCTCAAGGATTTCCAGAGACCCGAGGGCGGGTTCTTCGATACCGGGCAGCGACATGAGCAGCTCGTGGCCCGACCGCATACGCTGCAGGATGCCCCCACACCCAGTGCGTCGGCCTTGGCCTTCAGTGTGATGCTCCGGCTGCATGCGCTGAATGGCTCCCCGCGCTGGCTCGAAGCGGTTGAACGTGCATTGCCCGCCATGCTTTCACCGGCCGCTCAACACCCGACCTCCTTGGCGCAATGGCTGCTGGATGGCGAGGACTGGATAGGCGGAGTGAAAAGCGTGGCTCTGGTCGGCAGGGCAGGCGACCCGGTGTTGGACTCGCTGCGCTCGGAGGTGGCGCGGACCTCGTGGCCGGAAGTCGTCTCTAGCTGGGGCCGACCCGGCCTGCCGACCGGCGTGCCCATTCTTTCGGAGCGGGTGCGGATTATGGCGTCGGCGCGGGCTTACGTTTGCGTCGATATGGCCTGCCGGCTGCCCGCCGAATCGGTTGAAGAACTCCGCACCCAACTCACGCCATGACCCAATCTCCGCGCCAAAGCCCGGCCGACTATCTGCGGGCTGCAGTTGCTCGAACGCCCATGCCTGGTTCGTTGCGCCCCGCGGCCGAATTACTTTCGAGCGATTCTGCATTCCAGGGTTACCTGGCAGCCTTCGACCAGGGCACGATCAGCCTGACGAATTTCGCTGCGTCGATCCTCCTTGCGCGGGCGATCAGCGCGACCGAGTTTGGTATGTATGGCGTTGGGTTCTTGCTGCTGCTGCTGATACGTGCGGTCCAGGAGGGGCTCACCGTCCAACCCCTCAATGCCATTGGTCCGACGCTGGAGGGGAACGAGTATCGTCGCTACGCCAGTAGCACGGCTGTGGTGCAGCTCATCCTTTCGGCGCTCACCGCGCTTGCAGCGCTTACCCTGGGTTGGGTGCTTACTGCAACCGGTAACGATGTGGCCGGGCCGACGGTCTCGGCGATGGCGTTTGTCGGCAGCGTGTGGCAGATTCAGGAGTTCCTCAGGCGGGGGTTCTACGCACGCGGCCGGGTCCGCGCGGCCGCGCTTAACACGGGGTTGGCCAGCCTGGTGCGGTTGACTGTGCTGATCCTCATGGCGCACGGCGGAGGTCTCTCGGCTCGCGCCGGACTCGATGCGATCGCCTATGGCTCCCTGGCGGCCGGCGGGGTGGGAGTGATTCAGTTCAGGGAGTCATGGACGTGCGCCGGCCTCGACGTGCGCGGCGTCTTGCGCACGAACTGGTCGTTCGGACGATGGGTCTCGGGAGGCAGCATCGCCAACTGGGCCGCGCTCGAGGTTTATCCCATCCTTTCAGCCGGCATGATCAGCTTCGCGGCCGCGGGGGCATTCCGTGCGCTGCAGAATCTGGTCGCCCCAATTCACGTCGTGCTGCGAACCATTGAGACCTATATGACCCCGCGCGCCGCGCGGCGGTTCAAGGTGGGCGGGTGGGGCGGGCTGCGTGCGCTGCTCTCGCGAGTCTATTGGCTTTCGGTCTTGCCCGCCATCGCGCTTCTGGCGGGCGTGTCGCTCTTCGCGGCACCGCTCATGCGCCTGTTGTACGGCGAGAAGTATGCCGGCTACTCGCGAATGCTGCCTCTGCTTGCCCTGGCGTACGGGTTGTGGTTCGCCTATGCTCCGCTGCAGGCGTGCTTCAAAGCCATCCGGTGGACTCGGCCAGTGTTCCTGGCGAATGCTCTGGCCACCTTGTCGATTTTCGCCATTGGGCTGGTGGCCATCCACTTCTTTGGTCTGGCCGGCGCGATCGCGGGGCAAGCGCTCAACGGGCTGTTGATCGGCGCGGTTCTGTGGATCGCTTGGTGGCGCGCGCCCGGGCGGCGCGTGCCGGCCACCTGAGGCTCAGGCCGACCGCCGGTGCAGCCAGCGGCGCGGCAAACGGCCTCCCCAACCTTTCTTCCAGCGATACCAGAAGACAATCAAGATCGCCAGCCCCAGCAGCTGCAGGTCGAACAGCAACCCTGCATGCTGCGCATACAGGCGGTCGAGGCGCAGGCGGCTGCGCAGCGGCACGTAATAATCGCCGACGACCTGCGCCAGACCGGCCAGGCCGGGCTGCACCTGGTGACGGTCGGCGAAGTCGGGTAGCCGTTGCAGGTAGTCGTGGACCACCACCGTTCGCAGCGGGCGCGGTCCGGCGAAACTCATGTCGCCCCGGAGGATGTTCACCAGTTGCGGCAGCTCATCGAGCGCGGTCTTGCGCAGGAAGCGTCCGCTGCGCAAGATGCGCTCGTCTTTCTCGCGAGCGGGGATAGGCCCGGTGTGATCCTCGGCATTGCGCACCATCGTGCGCAACTTGAGCTGGGCGAAGTTCCGTCCCCCGCGGCCGACGGAGTTCTTCACGAACACGACGGGTCCCGGGTCCTCCAGCCAAATGAGCGCGCAGAACACAACCCACAGCGGCGCGGTGAGGCCGAGCCCGAACAGCGCCAGGGTGATGTCAAACACGCGCTTTGTGGCGCGCAGGGGGGGCGGCTGGCCAAACCTCGCGACATGGCGCTCCACCACCTCGCGTTCCACCTGGGCCGGCGGCGGCGAGTTGTTCTCTACCCATCCGAATTCTGAGATGCCGGCCACTGCGGCCCCGATGAAGGTGCCGGCCAGGCCGAGAACGGCCGAGGCCGCCGCCGTGCCCGCAGGCTCAATGGGTCGAGGCGCGCCGATCAGCGTCGGGATGAGAGACAGCGTGACCAGGAAGAAGACGCCCGCGAGGAGCGCCAGGCGGTAGCGCGCCCTTACTCCGGCTTCGTGCGAAGGGCCGGTCAGGCGCGGCACGAGATAGGCCACCGAGGCCGGTCCGACGAACGCAAACAATAGCCTCACCGCTGTTGGAAGCATAGGGTCAACGGAGGTGGGCGCGGCCAATCCCGCACATGCAGGCGGCCGGCCGATCCGCGCAAGGCTTAATCGAAAGGCGGGGCATCGCGCGGATGATACTCTGCGGCGGGGGTAGGGTCAAGCGCGGCGGCTGGCCGCGTGTTCTCGCTGAGTGCTCGCGTGCAAAATCGCTCGGGCTGCGTGATATACTCTGCCCGCGCTTCCCCCCATTCGAAGGAGCAGGTGCTCAACATATGCGGACTTGGGTCAGAGTCGTCCTTGCGGTCGTGCTCGTCGGGGTGCTGGGAGTGGGCGGGTATCTTGGAGTCCAGCTTGCGACGCGTTGGTCGACTCCGCTCGGCCCGAGCCTTGAGTTGAATCTGCCGACCGACACCTCGGGCGCCCCGATACAGACTTCTCCGAGCGCGGAAAGCCCTCTGGCCGAGGTCACGCCCACTTCTGTTTCCGCAAGGACGGTCACCGCGGAACCGCCTGCAGCCGATGCACTCGTCGTCTTGGCGGTCGGAGCGGACAACTCGGCCGGCTACATCCGCGGATTGGCGGATGTGACGCGCGTGGTGCGGATCGATTTCACCACTGCCAAAGTCACCATGCTCGCCTTCCCGCGTGACCTATGGGTTCGCATCCCGGGCATGGAGGATCACTACGGGCTGACCCACGGCAAGCTCAATCAATCCTACTACTGGGGCAATGTGTACAGCGAGCCGGGTGGAGCCGGCCCCGGGCTCCTGGCGCGCACCCTGTACGAGAACTACGGAATGCACATCGACAACTATGTCGCGGTCAACATGACCACTTTCAGAAAGATCGTGGACGCCCTCGGAGGCATCGACATCTACCTGCCACGCGATGTCGACGGCACCACCAGCCCCACCCCGCTGCCCTACTTCAGCGCGGGATGGAATCACTTCAACGGCGCGCAGGCCCTGGCCTACTCGCGCATCCGCAAGATCGATACCGAGCTCGACCGGATAGACCGCCAGACCGAGGTGTTGTGCGCGCTGCGCGCCAAGGTCACCAGCGCCGAGGTGCTGCCGAGAATCCCGGCCATCATCGAAAGTTTCCTGGGCAACGTGCTGACCGATCTCACTCTGGAGCAGATCAGCCGATTGGTGGCCGTGGCCCCCTCGGTCGGGACGAAGAACATCTTCAGCGTCTCGGTGCCGCGCGAGATGTTCGCCGCGGGCAGCGAACCTATGGCTTTGGCTACACCGCCCGTGCACACCTTCGTCTGGCACGGCGATGAAGCACGCATTCGCGAATTGGTGCGCCAGTTCCTCGACGGCGCGTATCCCTCGGGACCGGGCGCCTCGCCCTGTAAGTAGCCCAGGCGGGCAGAGCGTCATGCGCATCGCCATGATCTCCTACCACACCTGCCCGCTGGCCGTGCTGGGCGGCAAAGACACGGGCGGGATGAACGTCTACGTACGCGAACTCACGCGTGCGCTCGGTCGGCGCGGCATCGGCGTGGATGTGTTCACGCGCTCGCAAGATGAGCACGTGCCGCACGTCGTGCACGACCTGGGCTATGGCAACCGGGTGGTGCATATGCCGGCCGGCCCCGAACAACCCCAACCCAAGGCCGCCCTGGCCGGCTTCGTCCCTGAATTTACCGAGGGTGTCCAGCGCTTCGTTGCCCAGGAGGGCACGCGCTACGATCTGGTCCATTCCCATTACTGGCTCTCGGCGCTGGCGGCCAAGCCGCTGCGCACGACCTGGCGCGTGCCGGTGGTGCACATGTTCCACACGCTGGGCATCATGAAGGCCCGCCTGGAGGGAACGCCCGAAGATCCACTTCGCGTGCAGGCCGAAGCAGACATCCTGACCTGGGTCGACCGCGTCGTGGCCGCCACACCGGCCGAGCGCGCGCAGCTTCAATGGCTGCACAACGCTGACTTGCGGAAAGTGGTTGTCATCCCTCCGGGAGTTGACCTGGAAACGTTTCACCCCATCCCAGCCGCGCGGGCCAAGGCGCAGATCGGCCTGGAGCCGAATGCACGCATGCTGCTCTATGTCGGGCGCATTGAACGGTTGAAGGGAATCGAGACCCTGTTGCGGGCGGGGGCCCTTCTGCGCAGCCAAGGGGGCCTCGAGGGTGAGTGTGCGTGCGTCATGGTCATCGGCGGCGACCCGGATACGCCCGCTGACGAGATGGCCCGTCTGCAGGCGCTGCGCGAAGAACTTGGCGTGACGGACGTCGTGACCTTCGTGGGAAAGAAGAATCAGGAGAGCCTGCCTTACTACTACTCGGCCGCCGAAGTCGTGGTTGTGCCGTCGCACTATGAGTCATTCGGCCTGGTCGCGCTCGAGGCGATGGCCTGCGGCACACCCGTGGTGGCCTCAGGCGTGGGCGGGCTGCTCTATCTGGTTCAGGACGGGCGCACGGGCTTCCACGTGCCCGATGGGGATGCCCCTCTCCTGGCGGGGAAGCTGGCCTTGCTGATGCGCAACGACGAGATGCGCCGCGAGTTCGGGCGGCACGGCGTCAGCCTGGCACGCTCCTACGATTGGCGCGCCATCGCCCAGCAAGTGCTGACCCTTTACGAGAGTGTCCTGGCTGGAGCGAGCGTGGAGGCAGCTTCGCCCAACATCGCCCTCTGATTGGCGCGCGCTGCCAAATGATCGGCGGCCGAGGACCCTCGGCCGCATCTCGTTAAAGGTCAGGACGAGCGTGCCCTAGTCTGGAAAGTACCGACCTGTCGAGGCGTAGTAGGCACAGTGGGTGGAGACATAAGCAACAAACTCGACCAGTTTGCTTTCCCGGTCGTCCCGCCGTACAAGCAGATCCAGGGCCTGCGAGCGCTCACCGCACTTCTCAATGAAATCCAGGATCACCTGCGAATCCACATTGGCCCAGGACGCCACCCGGTTCAGAACGTAGGGTCGATTGCCCTTGATAAGCGACCCGGCGGTGAGGTATGCGCGCGACGCGCGTGTGCGCGTTGAAGCGCGTTTGAACATGCGCCGCAGGTCGGGGTCGGCGTAGCCCTGGGCCCGGCGCCGGTAGCGGGTCGGGGAGGCCTTGAGAAAGGCGGCCAGCGTCATTGAGACGCCTGTGAGCGGTTCGTCGAGCAGCTGTGCATCACTTTCTCCCTCGGGCGGGCGATTGCGCAATTCCTGAACGATACTCTCAACATAACGCAGCTTGAGCAGCGCGCCCGGGAAGCGGCGGTACAACCGGCGCCAATTCGAGCGCGGTGTGAGCCACACCGAAAACGTCTCCGCAAAGTCATCATCCGGGTGCTTTTGCGCATAGTGATCGCCGAGGGGGTTGACGAAATCGCGGCTCCATGGATTGGCCCGCTCGACATAACGATTGGTGGCCGGGTACGAGCGAAAGAAGTTGCCACGCACGTGGAAGGTCTCGCGGAAGTCCTTGCGGCGGTACAGTTTGTAAGCGTAACAGAAGGCATGCCCCAGCTCGTGGCGCACGGTCGAGGTGATCTCCTCCGGCGAGTACAACCAACGGCGGAACTCGCGATGCAGTTCGCGCAGCAGGTAGTGTGTGTCGTAGAAACCCACGGCAACGTTGGTCGTGCCCTCGACCGTGCCGTAGCCGGTGGAGAGGTAGAAGTTGGGAACGAGATGCTTGAGCCGCACGCGCTTGAGGTCCTCGCGGGCGATGGCCAGTGCCCGCCCAAGCGGCCCGTCGTCGAGCGATAGCTCGAGCCGGTTGAGCGGAGTCATGAGCAGTTCCAGCTTTCGGGTCTCCGGCCCGAAAAGCAAGAGGCGCGAGTGACGCATGGTTGGGATCAGACTCCGGACGTTGTGCGCCGCAAGTCTGGGTGGACTGCGGCGAGTGCGGATGAGTTCTTACCTGGGCCGCGGGGTCACGGCCTGCGGCCATTGGGCGTTCGTGCAATGCATGCAATGAGGTGCCCCCGGAGGGACTCGAACCCCCAGCCTACTGATTCGAAGTCAGCCGCTCTATCCTTTGAGCTACGGGGGCGGTGCGGACCACCCGCTGCAGTGAGCCTTTTCGGACGTGCCTGCCAGGCTGACTCCCCTGCGCGGGACAAGCGAATTATACGGTTTCCCCCCCGCGTGTCAACGCTGGGGAGGGGTGAATCGCGTCTCGTGAGTAATTGGGCCTAGTGCGACCCGCATTGTGGGGGAGGCTCTTGGAGCCGATTTCGAGCCCGGGCACGCGCGCCACCCAAATCGCCGGACGGATCACGCCCGGGGATCGGGGGCCTGCGGCAGGATGACCGAGAAGGTCGTTCCAACGTCGACCGTTGACTGGATGCGGACGTGACCCTGGAATCCTTGCACCAGCCGCTTGACGATGCTCAGCCCAAGCCCGGTTCCGTTGATCCCTGAGCGTCGGACATTGCTGGCGCGGAAGAACTCCTCCCATAGGGGGGGCATGTCGGCGGCGGGGATGCCGATGCCGGAGTCGGCCACGCCCACCGTGTAGGTGCCGTGTTCGTGCACGATCCAGACCCGCACTAGGCCGTGGGCCGGAGTGTATTTCACCGCGTTGCCCACCAGGTTGGTGAAGACGCGCAGCAACCCATCCTGCGTAGCGTCCACCACAGCTGATCCGCCCGGCGAGACCAGCTGGAGGGTGATCTTCTTTTGGGCCGCCTGTGTCTCGCTCAGCGAAATTGCCTCCCGAACGACCTTCTCCAGATCCACTCGTTCGCGGGCGGGTTGCAGGCCGGGGGTCTGGGTCGCCGCCAGCGCAAGCAGATCGTCGACCAGGTCCATGAGCACATGCAGCCGGTTCTCGACACGTGCCAACACGTCGCGCTCGGTTGCCTGGAGCTTGGCGCTCACACGGCCAATGAGAACTCGCACCAGGCTTTGCGCAGCGCCCACCGGCGCGCGCAGCTCATGCGTCACTTGTCGCACGAACAGCGCCCGCTCGGCCTCCCTGCGTTGCAGCGTTTCGTGCGCCAGGGCATTCGCAATCGCCACCGCACCTTGGCGAGCGATGGTCAGAGCGAAATCGCCGTCGGTGCTCGAAAACTGGTTTGGCCGCTCGCCATAAACGCGCAGGATCCCCAGCGCTCTCTCCCGACCCAGGATGGGCAGCACCAGGATACTGCGGATGCCTTCGGCCGCGATCTCCTCGGGATACTGCAGGCGTGCATTCGTCCGAACCTCGGAAATGTTGACCGGGCGCCCGGCCAGCGCCTCGCGCGCCGAGGCATCGCGCGAGAGATCCACCGGGCCTTTGTCTTTGTACCGGGGGCTCAACCCGTAGGACGCGGCCAGTTCCAGACGGTCGCTGGAAGCATCCAGCAGGCGGATCGAGGCACGTTGGGTGAGCAGCGCCTGTGCCGCGTTTTGCGCCAAATGCGCCAGAACTACGCTGAGGGTGAGCGAGGGCGACCAGCTCGATCAAGACCCCCAGTGAAACATAGACGAAGGCCCGCGGCTCGCCCAGGAGCAGCGTGACCATCAGCATGTGGATGATGAAGAAGGGGATGGCCGGGCTGGCGATGCCGCCGGTGTAGTGCAACACGACGCCGGCGCTCAGCCAGTCGAGGGCGACCTGCATCACCACCATCGCGCGCACCCGGCGCAAGAATCGGCGCGGGTTGCCGTCTGCCGATCGCAGCGAAAGGACGAACAAGACGGCGTTGTAGGCCAGGATGCCCAGGCCGGTGAGGTAAAGCGGAATTTCAGGGAGCGGCAATCGCAGCAGGTGCGCACCCACAAGCGTGCCGGCCACGACCAGTGCGCCCAGCGCCCAGCGCATGCGGATCATGCGCGCGCTCGTGCCCGCGATATCCTGCGGCAGCAGGGCTTCGAGTTGGCGAAGGGAGGGGCTGGCCCCGTCCACGCTCACGTCCAACGCGCGGTGTGCCTCCCGCTATTTGGCCGGGCGGTCACCCTTGAGCAACCCGTTGACCGCCGCCAGAAAATCATCAGGCTTGATCGGCTTGTCGACGAAGGCATCCACCGGCAAGTAGTCCTGCTCGGGGCCGAAGCGCAGCGGGGTGGTGCTGTGGATCGCGGTGAGGATCACGATAGGGATCGAGCGGAAAGCCTCGTACTCCGACCCGGGTTCCGGTTTGCGCAGGGCCAGCGCCACCTGGAAACCTTCGGTTGCCGAATCCATCATCACGTCCAGCACGATCAGATCCGGGCGTTCGGCCTTCACCTGCTTCAATCCCTCCGCGCCGTTGCGCGCGCTGATCACCTTGTGCCCCGCGCCTTCCAGGCACATGCGCGTCGCCAGTACCATGTCGGGGTCGTCGTCGATGATCAGTATCTTGGCCATCGGATCATCCTCATGCAGTGGGTGTAAGAAGGTCCGCGAGGATCTGCTCACACAGCCTCGGGATTGCAGCGTGCAGCGGTTCGCTCAGGCCGGGCGAGAAGTCGACCCGCGCCGGTTGGACGGCGTACACAACAACGTGCGGCGGCAAAGTGTGGAGAGCCTGGCCCAGGGCCAGGGCCTGCGCCAGGCCGGCGGCATGCCACGATCCGCCGCCCTCGCGCGCCGCGTGCTCGAGCACTGTGGCCACCGGCAAACGTCGCCACTCACCCGGCGCCAGGCCCTGCTCGGCGGCGTCCACGATGATGGCCCGCGCCGCCCCGTTGAGGAGCAGGACGGTTTCCACGCCGGCCAGCCCGCCGTCGAGCACGGTCACGTGAGAAGGCAGGTCGCGGCGCGCGGCCAGCGCACGAATCACGGCCGGCCCGATTCCGTCGTCGCCGCGCAATTCGTTGCCCAGCCCCAGCACCAGCGTCGTGCCCGCCGGCGCCTGCCGGGCACCGCGCCCCAGTTCGGGCGCGCGCGTTTCGAGCAAGCTACTCAAAGTGGACATTGAGCATGTGCGTTGAGCACGAAATGCACGGGTCGTAGGCGCGCACCAGCATCTCCAGCGCCAGGGTGATCTCCGGCGGCTTGCGGTCGAGCATCGTCGGCACCAACGCGCGCATGTCGGCTTCGATGTTGTTCAGGTTCTGGCCGGTGGGGATGATGCAGTTGGCGCCGGTCACCAACCCATCGGTGATGACGTAGTTGTGGAACAGCGTGCCGCGCGGCACGTCGCACGCGCCCACGCCCTCGCCGCTCAGGCGGGCCGGCTTGACCGGCTCTTCCCAGGTGAGGCCGCGCTTGAGCAGCACGTCGCACAGGCGGATGGCATCTTCGGTGCAGTGGACGATCTCCACCACTTGCGCGGCGGTGTTCAGGTACGGGTTGGTCACCTTGGGCTTAAGCCCGATTGCCGCCGCGGCCGATTTGGCCTTGGGCTGCAGCTCGTCGAAATTGATGTTGAAGCGCGCCAGCGCGCCGACCATGTACGACTCGCGCTTGTGGCGTGTGCGCTTGGCCGAGGAGTGCTGCACCAGGTATTCGTTGGTGACCTTTCGGTACTCGCTGAGCGGGAGTGTGCCGCCGTCGCTTGAGGCAATCTCGCCGTCGATGTAGCAATACTCGCCCTGGGCGCGCAGCGCCACGTATTCGGTGTCGCGCTCGAAGGCCGGTAGTTTGAGCTTGGTGAACAGCTCGACCGTGGCGTCCACGTCCGGGCGCATGGCGATGAGCCGCTCGCGCAGTTCTTCCAGTTGCTCGCGGCTGGGGAAGTGGGTGAAGCCGCCCACCGTCATCGCGATGGGGTGGGTGTGCCGCCCGCAGATCGCGGCGCACAGGTCGCCGGCCAGCTTCTTCATGCGCAGCGCACGCAGCACCACCTCCGGCGCGCTCTTGGCGAGCGGGATCACGCTGCCCACGCCCAGCAGGTCGGGGGCGACGAGCATGTAGGCATGCAGGATATGGCTGTCGAGCATCTCCCCGTGGAAGTTGAGCTTGCGCAGCAGCACGGTCTGCTCGCTCGGCACGACGCCCAGCGCGTTCTCGGTCGCGCGCAAGGAGGCTGTGGCATGCCCCACCGCGCAAATGCCGCAGATGCGCGAGGTGATGTGCGACGACTCGCCGTACGGCCGGCCGCGCAGCATGGCCTCGAAGAAGCGCGGAGTCTCCACGATCTCCAGGTCGCACTGTCTGAGCTGGCCGTTCTGCACGTCGACGACGATGTTGCCGTGGCCTTCGACGCGGGTCACGTGGTGGACATCAATGCGCAGGTTGGGGGTCGCCATGGCCTGCCGCCTCCATTTCCATCACCTGATAGGTCAGGAATTGCGTCATCTTGGCCAGCGTCTGGTTCACGCTCAGCCCATGCTCAGTGAGCACCTCTTTGAGATGCTCGATGTTCGGGTTGGGCACCAACCCGCGGCAACCCTCGCACGAATCGCCGTACGTCGGGCAGATGGCATCGCACCCGGCGCGCACGATCGGTCCCAGGCAGGTCGTGCCGCGCAAGTACAGGCACACGTTCTCTTTGAGCTTGCACTCGACGCACAGCGGGAAGTCCGGCAGTTCGGGGGCCCGACCCTGCAGTAGGCGTTTCACAGTGCGCACGAACTCGTGGCGGTCGATCGGGCAGCCGGGAATGACCGCATCCACCTTGATCACCGCCGAGATCGGGCGGGCCGGGTAGGTGTCGTACCACTCGGCCTTGTCGCCGTACACGAAGCGGCGCACGTCCCCCAGATCCTGACGGTTGCGGATCGTGTTGACCCCGCCCAGATGGGCGCAGGCGCCCAACGCCACGACCAGCGCCGCCTTTTCGCGGATGGCTTTGATCGGCGCTTCATCGCTTGGCCGCGAGCACGAGCCTTCGATAAAAGCGATGGCGTAGTCGTCGCCCTTCTCGCTCATCGCCTCGCGGAAGCGGACGATGTCCACTGCCTCCAGCAGCTCGGGGTAGAGCTGCAGCGAGTCGACCACGGTCAGCTGGCAGCCTTCGCAGCTGGTGAAATCATAGAATGCGATCTTGGGTTTGGCGCTCATCACAAAGCCTCCCCCAGGTGTTTGATCTGGGCGTACGAGAAGGAGGGGCCCGACTGGCAGGCGTACAGATCGTTGATCTGGCAGTGACCGCACTTGCCCACGCCGCACTTCATGCGGCGCTCGAGCGACAGCCAGATGTTGCCGTCCGGCAGGCCCTTGCCCAGGAGTTCCATGAGCACGAAGCGATACATCACCGGCGGCCCCACAGTCACCGCCACCGTGTTGCGTGGATGAACCTCGACCTTGGGGAAGAGCGTGGTGATGACGCCCACGTCGCCCTTCCAGTTCTCGTCGCCGCGGTCCACCGTCAGGTGCACTTCCACGTCGCCGCGCGCTTTCCACGCCGCCAGTTCGTCGGTGAACAGCAACTCGGCCGGGCTGCGCGCACCATACAGGATGATCACCCGCCCGAAGTCCGAGCGCTCGTCCAGCACCTGGTTGATCAGCGAGCGCAGCGGCGCGAGGCCCAGCCCGCCCGGCGCGAAGAGCATGTCCTTGCCGCGGAAGCGTTCGATCGGGAATCCGGTGCCGAACGGCCCGCGGATGCCGATCGGCGAGCCGGGCGTGAGCGTGTGCAGGAGGCCCGTCACGTCGCCGGCCCGCCGCACGCACAACTGGAAGCTGCCGTTGGAGCGGCTCGGCGAAGAGCAAATGCTGATCGGCGCCTCTCCCACGCCGAAGAGCGAGACCTCCACGAACTGCCCGGGTTTGTGCCCCAGGGTCATTCCCTCGGGCAGGGCGATGTCGAACAGTTTCTCCATCCCCGTCATCGGCCGGACGCTGCGCACCACGCCGTAGGTCGGCAGGTAGATGGAGGGATCGATCAAGGTTTGTTTGAGGGCTGTGACCATGGGTCAGCCTCCCTGTGGGGTCGCGGCCGCCGCCTGGTGCTGGCGGCGGTAGAGTTCGTTGAAGGTGTCGACGGGCGTGATGTGCACCAGGCAGGCCTCCGCACATCGACCGCAGCCCACGCAGCCCAGCAGCCCGAATGCATCCGTCTGGTACTTCCCTTTGCGGAAGAAGCGATGCCGCTGCCGCGCCGCTCGCGTGGCGCGGAAGTTGTGCCCGCCGGCCACCGTCGCAAACCTGTCGAGCTGGCACGAATCCCATTCGCGCACCCGCCGCCCGCTCTTGAGCGTCAGGTCCACCTCATCCGTCACGTTGAAGCAATAGCACGTGGGGCACACGTTGGTGCACATGGCGCACGCCAGGCAGCGCTCGCCCAGTTCCTTCCACAACCCGCTGTCGTAAGAAGTCGAGAGCAGGCTGGGCAATTCGGTGACGTCGAACTCCAGCCGCAGTGGGAAGCGCGGCCACTTCTCGCTCATCACGCGGTTGAGGCGCGCCGTGTCCTTGTCGCCGAATGGGCGTGCCGCCTTGAGCCCGTTCAAGAGGGCCGCACCGCGCTCACTGCCGACCTCGGCCGCGTACGCGTCGCCCAGGTCGGTCAGGTGCAGGTCGAACACCTCCGGCGTGGTGAGGGTGCCCATGCTCTTGCAGAACGAACCGGCCGTGCACGGCTTGAGGCACTCCACGCTCACCAGAGTGGTCTTGTTGCGGTGCGCCAGATAGTGCTGATCGCTGTAGCCGGTGGCCATGACGCGATCCAGGAGTTGCATCGCGTGCATGTCGCAGGTGTGCACGCCCAGCACCACCGTGCGCGGCCCGTCGAGCGTCGCCTCAACTTGCTGCGCATCCGTGCGGAACTTCAGCAAGTCCTCGCGCGCCGGGAAGAGGTACTTCTTGGGCGGCAGCACGCTGGTCGGATAACCCAGGTCGAACTCGCTCGCCACCGAGACCTCGCCGAACACGTGCTGGCCGTGGAATGGCTTTGGAGCTACCACCCGGTAGCTCGACCGAAGCAGCCTGACCCAATCGTCGAGAGCAGCCTTCGGGATGATCATTGGATTCATGGTCCACAGGCTCCGTTTCTGCTGTGTCGAGGCAAGACGGACTCAATTCGCCTCCAAATAGTCTAGCGCCCTCGACAGCCTCTACGGGCTTACACCCATCGGTCTTTTGAGGGATTTTCGTCACAATCGTGGGATTCGGCACTTTATGCTGTGCACGCCTTACCGCGACGTAGGCCTCCGTCCGCACGGGTCTGCGTAGGCCGACCTGGGCCCGGTCAGCTTGGCCAGGCAGGCGCTGGCGAAGTGCCACCCTCAAGGAGCAGGTTGATGACGATCGCCAACGGCTGGTGCTTGTCCATTGCGGGCCGGCGAGTTCTCTCGGGGAGCCAAGTTGTGCTGCGCGGGAGTATCTCGTCGGTCTGCCGCAGGGTTAGCAGATGCGCGGAAGCATTTCTCCCGCAAGCATGTCGATCAATCGCGTTCCGCCAATGGCCGTCCGCAGTGTGACTCGCCCGGGAGGGCCTTGGCCCACCTCGCCGATGCGGCACGCCTCTTCGCCATAGCGCGTCGCGCGCATTGCCTGGAGCACGCGCTCGTAGGCCTCTGCTGGCACGCACGCCACCAGCTTGCCCTCGTTGGCCACATGCAGCGGGTCGAAGCCCATCAGCTCGCAGGCCGCGCGCACCGCCGGCCGCACGGGGATGGCCTTTTCGTGAAGCTCGATGGATACGCCCGATTGGTCGGCGATCTCCTTGAGCGCGGTGGCCAGCCCACCGCGAGTCGGGTCGCGCAGTGCATTTACGGGGCCGGCCTCGCGCATGGCTCGCACCAGATGGTTGAGCGGCGCCACGTCGCTTGCCAGGTCGGTCTCGAACCCCAAATCCTCCCGTGCAGAAAGGACCGCAATGCCGTGATCCCCGATCGGTCCCGAGAGCAGCACCACGTCGCCCGGCTTCGCCCCGGCGCCGGAGACGGCCTGGCCCGGCGCCACCGAGCCCACGCCGGAGGTATTGATGAACAACTTGTCTGCGCTGCCGCGTTGGACCACTTTCGTATCGCCGGCGGCGATGTACACCCCGGCCTCGCGTGCGGCCTCGGCCATCGATTCGAGAATGCGCCCCAGTTCGCCGAAGTCTAAGCCTTCTTCGAGCACGAAGCCTGCGGTCAGGGCAATTGGTCGCGCGCCGACCATGGCCAGATCGTTCACGGTGCCGCACACTGCCAGCCGGCCGATGTTGCCGCCCGGGAAAAAGAGCGGGCTCACCACGTGCGAGTCCGTCGTGAAGGCGAGCAGCTCGCCGCCGAACTGCAGCACGGCGGAATCATCGAGGTGACGCGGAGCGGCCGAGCCCAGCGCGGGAAGGACCAGGCGCGTCAGCAAATCGCGGCTCAGCCGGCCGCCCGAGCCGTGCCCCAGCACGACGCGGTCGCCGGGCGGGAATGGCACCGGGCATGCGTAGCCTTGGAAATCGGGAGGGCTTTGGGACATGGCTTACTCCTGCGGCCTCTGATAGCGGAAATAGGCGGCGCACGTCCCCTCCGCCGAGACCATCGGGGCGCCCAACGGCGAAGTCGGCGTGCATTCACGTCCGAAGGCGGGGCAGTCGGTCGGCTTCTTGTGACCCATCAGCACTTCTCCCGCGATGCACAGCGAAGATTCGCGGGCGGCGAGGTGGCCGACATCGAAGCGCGCCTCGGCATCCAGGTCGGCGAATTGCGGTTGCAGGCGCAGCCCGCTGAGCGGAATCATGCCAATCCCTCGCCACTGGCGGTCGCATGGCTCAAAGACCTTCGCCATCGCTTCCTGCGCGTGGCGGTTGCCGGCCTCGCTCACCACGCGGCTGTACGCGTTCTCTACCTTGGCTTGGCCGGCCTCGAGTTGGTTGACCACGGCCTGCATGCCGCGCAGCAGGTCCACCGGTTCGAAGCCGGTGACGGCCATCGGCACATGGAAGCGCGCGGCGATCGGGTGATACTGCCAGTAGCCCATCACGGCGCACACGTGGCCGGCCGCGAGAAACGCCTGCACCCGGTTGCGCGGTGAGGCCAGAATGGCCTCCATCGCCGGCGGGACGCAAACCTGGGAGACGAGCATCGAGAAGTTGCGCACGCCTCGTGCGCGGGCGGCGATCGCCGCCATGGCATTGGCCGGCGCCGTGGTTTCGAACCCGATGGCGAAGAACACCACCTGGCGATCGGGATGGTCTTGCGCCAGCTTGACCGCATCCAGCGGCGAATACACCACCCGCACATCGCCGCCGCGCGCACGCACTGCAAACAAGTCGGAGCGCGTGCCCGGGACGCGCAGCATGTCGCCGAAGGAGGTGAAGATGACCTCTGCGCCGCCGGCGATGGCTACCGCCCGGTCGATCTGCTCCACCGGCGTAACGCACACCGGACAGCCGGGGCCGTGGACCAGTTCGATTTCCGGGGGCAAGAGCGCATCCAACCCAAATCGCAAGAAGGCATGCGTCTGCCCGCCGCAGATTTCCATCAGCGTCCAATGGCGGGTCACGCTCGAACGCAACGCCCCCAGCAGGCGCTGCACGCTCTCGCGATCGCGGTACTCGTCGATGTACTTCACTGCACGTCGCGGCCGCCGATTAGGCGGCCGCCTCCTGGTCGTCAAACTGTGCCAATTCGCCGATGAGGCGCAGAGTCTCCTGGGCCTCGGCCTCGCTCATGCGGCTGATGGCGAAGCCGACGTGCACCAGGATGTACTCGCCCACCTGGGCCTCCGGCTCGTAGCTCAGGCAGGCTTCCTTGACCACGCCACCGTAGTCCACCTTGGCCATGCGCAGCGCATCGCGCTCGAACACTTCGGTGATCTTCCCGGGAATGCCCAGGCACATACTAACCTCCCGCGACGTGAGCCG